>Ga0070741_10003653_pt1 | contig 37521 bp, 29 predicted proteins | sample Coa_R1_4_FD_66440 | JGI IMG/M metagenome (GOLD analysis project Ga0070741, IMG submission 66440) | Surface soil microbial communities from Centralia Pennsylvania, which are recovering from an underground coalmine fire - Coalmine... | ecosystem: Environmental > Terrestrial > Soil > Unclassified ... | reverse complement strand
CGGACGACGCTCATGGTGCGGCCTTTCCTCGGTCGCGGATGCCCGGCGCGGAGAGAGTTCGACGCAGTGTGGTAACCGTTCTACCCGTCGCGGCGCTCCGCGCGCCCACCGGAGCGCGTTCGGCGAATCGGCGCGTTTGCATCCCATTCGGAGTGGAAAGTCTGCCGGGCACGGTCCATACTCTGCCTTGGAGGCGTGGCGGAGCTGGGTGCAGGAATCTCGGCGCCCCCGACTCCCGGTCCGAGACGTCCGGCCATGGCGGTCGCTCGAACCGAAAGGCCCGGTGGCGCGGTGGGTCGTCCCTGCCCCGACCCGCCGCCCACCGGCCGAACCTCCCGGACCGCGAGGTCCGAACACACGCGGTCGACACGCGGTCGCCGCGGCGGTGGGCGGCCTACTGCTCGCGCAGGAACCGTTCGATCTCGGACGCGAGCTCGTCGGCGGTCGGCAGCGGCGGGTGCTCGCTCTCGATGGCAGCGACCAGCTCGGCGACGTCGGGCCGGTCGGCGAGGCCCTCCTCGACCTTCTCGACGTACGTGTCGCACGCCTCGTCGAGCGCGGCGAGGTCGGCCTCGACGCCCGCGAGCTCGCGCAGACGCGACAGGAGCGCGCGCGTCGCCGGTGGTGACGGATTGCCCGACACGTAGTGCGGGACCTGCGCCCACAGCCCGACGGCCGGGATCCCGGCCTCGCCCAGCGCGACCTGCACCACGGTCTGGAGCCCCGTCGGCCCGGAGTAGTCGGTTCGCAACGCGCCCGCCTCCTGCGCGATCGAGAAGCTGGTCGCCGTCGCGAGCACGGGCGTGGGTCGTCGGTGCGAGACCACCGCGGGCATCGCGCCGAGCGAGAACGCGCGCTCCACGTTCAGGCGCTTCGCGACCTCGACGATCTCGCCCGTGACCGTCGGCCACCGCAACGACGGCTCGGGTCCGACGCAGAGCACGACGTCGCGACCGGCGCGCCCGGCCATGAACTCGATCACCGGCCAGCTGATGCTGCGGGTCTCGCCGTCGGCGAGGGCCACCGTCGGCCGGGTCTGCTGCAGATCGACGAGGTCGGACAGGTCGAAGCGGGCGAACACCCGGCCGGATCCGAGCTGCTCGGCGAGCGCCTCGGCTGCCGAGGCGCCGGCGGCGCCCGCGTCGACCCAGCCCGTCAACACCAGCACGAGCACCGGCGCACGGAGATCGGGCCACGCGTCCACGTCGATCACGGAGACCACTGTACGAGGTCACCATGCGGGTCCCCGCGCCGGCCCGCGCCGCCGGCCGTCCCTCGATAGCCTGCCGCCTCGATGCGACTCGGCGTCCACACCGGCCTGCAGTACACGACGACCGACGAGTTGCAGGCGTTGTGGCGCCGGATCGAGGAGCTCGGGTTCGACTGGATCTCGATCTGGGACCACTTCTACTCGGGTGACGCGCGCTTCGGCGCGGACGGGTTGCGCTCGGGAACGCACAGCCTCGAGGCCGTGACCACGCAGACGGCCGTCGCGACGGGCACCACGCGGGTCCGGTGCGGGAGCCTCGTCTACTGCGCGCTGTACCGCCACCCGGCCGTCCTCGCGAACACGATGGCGACGCTCGACCATCTCTCGCACGGTCGCGTGACGCTCGGCCTCGGCGCCGGCTGGCACCAGGCCGAGTTCGAGGCGTACGGCCTCGAGTTCCCACCACCCGCCGTCCGCCTCCGTGTCCTCGAGGAGGCGATCCAGTGTGTCCGTCTCCTCCTGACCGAGGAGGTCGCGAACTTCGAGGGCGAGCACTTCCGCCTCGTCGACGCGCACTGCGAGCCCAAGCCCCTCCAGCCCCGACTCCCCCTCTGGGTCGGCGGGGGCGGCGAGAAGGTGACGCTCCGCATCGCCGCGACCTACGCGGACGGCTGGAACGTCGCGTTCGTCCCGCCCGACGCGTACCGTCACAAGGTCGAGGTGCTCGGCGAGCACTGCGCCCGCGTCGGCCGCGATCCGTCGACGATCGAGAAGACGGTCAACCTGCCGCTCGCGTGGACCGAGGAGGACCTGGCGGAGCAGTTCGCGGGGATCGCCGACTACGTGCGTCCGGCCGCGCTGATCGGCAGCGCGGAGCAGATGATCGACCACATCGGGCAGTACGCGGACGCGGGCGCCGAGACGGTCATCGTCGCCCTGCGCGCGCCCTTCGACGTGGACGCGCTCGTCCGCTTCGGCGAGGAGGTGCTCCCGGCGTTCGGGTAACGCCAGCTCCCGCGACGGGTGTCAGTTCGAGCTCGGGCCGGCGAAGCCGCCGCCGCCGAACCCGCCGCCGCCGAAGCCACCACCGCCGAAGCCACCACCGATGGCGCGGCGCTGCTGCTTCGGCGCGAAGGCGCCGGCGAGGTCGCTGTCGGCGAACGCGGCCGGCGCCTTGCCGTCCACCGCGTAGTGGTACAGCGCGACCTTGTAGATGCCGGTCATCGCCGAGATCACGATCGAGACGACCGCGAGCCACGCCACCGCGACGGCACCGACGGCGATCGTCAGCGGGAGCACGTCGGCGCTCGCCACCGCGGCGACCACGATGATCGCCGGGACGGCGGCGATGAACCCGAAGATCCCGAATCCGAACTGCGCGGCGACGTTCTCGCCCCAGGTGTGCTTGAACAGCTGGCCCGACCGCTTGAGCGCCTGCCCCGGGCCGAGGTCCTCGAGCATGATGATCGGGATCGTGAGGAACGTCACGAGAGCCCACGCGGTACCCACGATCGAGGCGACGATCTGGCCGACGATGCCGCGGTCCTCGAGCGAACGGATGATGATCGAGACGGTCGCGGCGACGAGCGCCCAGGGCAGGAGCCGGTGCAGCTTCGCGTTCGCGGCGTCGAGGCACGCTCGGATGCCGGTGTCACGCCCCATCAGGCGCTCGTTCGCGCCATACGTGAGCGCGGCCTGGAAGTAGACGGCGACGAACGCCAGCGCGATGTAGAGCACGACGACGAACACCCAGCCGATCGGCTTGATGCTGTCGTTGTTGCCGCTGCCGTTGTTCAGCCCGGTCGCGAAGATCAGCCCCGCGAAGACCGCGAGGACGACGATCGAGGCGATGGCTCCGAACACCGGGAAGGCAGCCAGGTCGCGATCGGTGCGCAGCACGCGCCACGACGTCTTCCCGAGCTCCCACGAACGCTGGATTCGACCCATGACCACCATTCTTCCCCATCGGCGGTCCGTGTCGGTGCGCGCGTCCCGCCACGGACCCGAGCCGTGCCCGGACGGTCGCCGTCGCCGTAGCGTGGTGCCGTGCGGGAGCGTCGTGTCGAGGTGCTCACCGCGCTCCTCGGCACGCCGGCGGAGCGGGCGAGCTGGTGGCGGGCCCCGGGGCGAGTCAACCTCATCGGCGACCACACGGACTACTGCGACGGCTACGTCCTGCCCATGGCCATCGACCGGGACTGCCTCGTCGCCGCCGCGCCGGGCCCACCGGGCGGTGCAGTCCGGGTGACGGCCGTCTCGGCCGACTGCGAGGGCGCGGTCGACGTCCGGGCCGACGGGCGGGGCGACAGCGCCGCGGTCGAGCCGCCCTGGGGGCGCTTCGTCGCGGGCACGCTGGCGGCGCTGGCGGCGCTCGGCGCCCGGGTGCCGGCGACGCGCCTGGCGGTCGCGTCGACCGTTCCCGTCGGATCGGGCCTGTCGTCGAGCTCCGCCCTCGCCGTGGCGCTCATGCTCGCCCTCGCGGACCGGAGCGGGTTCGTCCTCGACCGGCGTGCCCTCGCGCGCGCCGCGCTCGACGCCGAGGTCCGTGCCACCGGTGTGCCCGGCGGGCTGATGGACCAGCTCGCGGCGCTCTTCGGGCGCGCGGGCCACGCGTTGCTCATCGACTGTCGTTCACTCGCGATCCGGCCCGTCGCGCTCCCGCGGACGCTCGCGGTCGTCGTCGTGCACTCGGGGTTGCCCCGCACACTGGCGGGCAGCGCGTACGCCGAGCGCCGGGCCGCGTGCGAGGCCGCCGCGGCGCGGCTCGGCATCGTCGCGCTCCGCGACGCGACGCCCGACCAGGTGCGCGACGACCCCCGCGCCCGTCACGTCGTCAGCGAGAACGCTCGCGTGCTCGAATTCGCCGCCGCCCTCCGCGCCGGCGACGTGAACGCCCTCGGACCGCTCCTGCTCGCGAGCCACCGCAGCCTGCGCGACGACTTCGAGGTGTCGACGCCCGAGCTCGACCTCCTCGTCGAGGTCCTCGTCGACGCCGGCGCGCTCGGCGCCCGCCTCACGGGAGCCGGGTTCGGCGGGTGCGTCGTCGCGCTCGTGCAGCGCAACCACGCGGACGACCTCGTGGCCAAGGCGGTGACCCGTTACCGCGCCGCGTCGGGTCTCGAACCGATGGCGTTCACGGCACGCGCGGTCGGGGCGGCCGGCCGGGTCGACCTCGCCGGGCTGTCCTGAGCCCTTCCGGCGACGCGCTCACCACAGCGCGCGGGCGAGGCGTTCCGCCGCGTCGGGCGTCCGGATGCCCCACCAGAAGAGATCGCGGCCGTCGACGAAGCGGCCACCGCACCCCGGCACGGCCGCTTCGAGCTCCGCCCGGTGACGCTCCGCAAACGCGTAGGGCTCGCTGGGGAACAGCGCGACGTCCGGACGGCGCGACGCGACCTCGTCGAGCGTCACCGTCGCGTACCGGTCCGGGGCGTCGGCGAACACGTTGTCGAATCCGACGAGACCGAGCAGCGACGACCCGTACGTGGACGCCGAGAGCGTCATCCACGGGCGCCGCCAGACGAACGTCACGGCGCGGCGACGCTGCGGCGCGCCGGCCCGGATCGCGTCGAGGCGCTCGCCCCACCCGCGCGTGACGTCGCGCGCCTCGACCCCGACGGCCCGGGCGAGCCGCTCGACCGCCGGCGCCACCTCGTCGACGCGGCGCGGCGAGATCGAGTGGACGGCGATGCCGCCGGCGACCAGCGCGTCGAAATCCTCCCGGCGGTTCTCCTCGTCGTTCATCACGACGAGATCGGGTGCCAGCGTGCCGATCGCGGCGAGGTCGGGGGTCTTCGTTCCGCCGACCGTCGGGATCCCGGGTTGCTCGCAGAAGCGGGTGCACGCCACCGGCTCGATGCCGAGCGCGAGGAGCGTCTCGGTTGCGGAGGGGACGAGCGAGACGACGCGCGGCGCCGGCGAGCGCGACCTGGCGGTCACGCGAGCGTCACATGCGGTCGAGCAGCTGCGCCTTCTTGCGCTCGTACTCCTCGGGCGTGATGTGACCCTGGTCGCGCAACTGGGCGAGCTGCTGGATCTGCTGCGGGATGCTCGGCGCGCCGGCACCGCCCTGGCCCAACGAGTCGCGGACGGCCTTGGCGATCGCGTCGGACCCGTAGCCGGCGGTCTCGCGCGCGTTCGCCTCCATCTGCCGGTAGATCTCCTGCTGCACGCCGTCGGGATGGCGGACGAAGTCGAAGCTCGAGGTCCCCTGCTCCCCCGCCGACTGGATCTCGAGGTTCCCGGCGCCGATGATGCGCTCGAAGAGGCGCTGGTTGTAGTTGATGTTGTTGATGCGTTCGAGCGGGATCTCGACGCCGTGCCGGGCCAGCACACCCGTCCGGAAGATCACCCGGTCGCTCGTGACGACGAAATACGTGCGGGCCCAGTCGAGGTACTTGATGCCGAGCCAGCCCGCCCAGACGAGGAACAGGACGCCGAAGATCCACCGGAGGGCGTCGCCGCCGAAGGATCCGGAATCCGTCTGTGAGAGCACGACGACGAGGATCACGACGAGCGGGACGCCCGTGAGGATGTGCCGCGAGAAGAACCACCAATGAGGCCGGAGGTCGAGCGCGACCTTCTCGTTCTCGTTGATCAGGTGCTTCGGATAGGGCACGGGATCAGGCTATTCGGCGCCGAGAACGCGGTCGAGGTACTCGTTCGCGAACCGACGGTCGGGGTCGAGCCGGTCGCGCACGGCGAGGAACCGGCCGAACTCGGGGTAGCGCGTCGCGAGGGTCGCAGCCGTCTGGAAGTGCAACTTCCCCCAGTGCGGACGACCCTCGAACCGGTCCATGATCGCCTCGACGCCGCGGAAGTACGGCTCGTACTCGGCACCCGCGTGCACGTGGACGGCGATGTAGCACGACTCGCGGCCGTGCGCCGTGCTCAACGGGATGTCGTCGGCGGCGACGAAGCGGACCTCGATCGGGAAGCTGATCCGCAACCCCCGGTCGTCGATCAGGTCTCGCACCGCGAGGACCGCCTCGGCGGCATGGCGGCGCGGGATCGCGTACTCCATCTCGACGAAGTGCACGAGCCGGGGGCTGCAGAAGATGCGGTCGCTGCGGTCGACGAGCTCGAGCCTGCCGACCGTGCCCGCGAGCCACCCGGCGATCGCCGGGATCCGGTCGGGAACCGCCCGCCCGATCCAGCACGCCGCGCCGAAGACGGCGTTCGGCAGCAGGATCTCGTCGCGCCACGTGTGCAGCCGGTCCTTGCGGCGGACGGCCTCCGTGGTGCGGTTGTTCTCCTTGGTGCTGCACCGTTCGGTGTGCGGGAGCCAGTAGAACTCGAAATGGTCGTTGCCCTCGACGAGCCCGTCGAGCCGGTCGAGCACGTCGGGCAGGGCCGCCGGCTGCTCGAGTGCGTGCAGACGGAACGCGGGGACGCACTGCAGCGTCACCTTGGTGACGATGCCGAGGGCGCCCAGGTTCACGCGCGCGCAGTGGAAGACCTCCGGCTCCTCGTCCGGGGAGCAACGCAGGAGCTCACCGTCCGCGGTCACGAGCTCGAGGCCGCGCACGAACGTCGCCAGCCCGCCGAAGCGGACCCCGGTCCCGTGCGTGGCCGTGGCGATCGCGCCCGAGATCGTCTGCCGGTCGATGTCGCCGAGGTTCGCGAGCGCCAGACCCCGCTGGGCGAGCTCGTCGTTCAGGCGCCAGAGCGGGATGCCGGCCTCGACGGTGACGGTGCGGGTGTCCTCGTCGATCGCGACGACGCGGTCGAGGCGGTCGAGGCGGAGCTGGCGCCCGTCGGTGCAGGCGGCGCCCGTGAAGGAATGGCCGCTCCCGACGGCCTTGACCTTCTGACCCGCGGCGGCGGCCCGGCGGACCGCCTCCGCGACCTCGAGCTCGCTGGTAGGCGTCTCGACGGCAGCCGGGTGGCACCGCTGGTTGCGCCCCCAGTTGCGCCACAGGTTGCGGTCGGGGCCGACGGTCCGCCCGCCGCGAAGTGCCATCGTCACGATCGTACGCGCGCGTCCACGCGCTAGCCCCAGCCGAGCTCGTGGAGACGTGCATCGCTGATGCCGAAGTAGTGACCGACCTCGTGGAGCACGGTGACCCGCACGTCGTGGGCCAGCGTGTCCGCGTCGGGTGCGCGCGCGCAGAGCGGACCACGGAAGATCGTGATGCGGTCGGGCATCGCGCCCGCGTAGCTCATCGGACCACGCGCCGTCAGCGGGACCCCCTCGTAGAGGCCGAGCAGGGTTCCGGTGCGACCCGCGATCTGGTCCGGACGGGGCCAGTCCTCGATGACGACCGCGACGTTCTCCATGCGCGCGCCGAGCTCGACCGGAATCGAGTCGAGTGCCTCGGCGACGATTCGCTCGAACTCCTCGGGCGTCGCGTCGACCGGCATGGCCCACGAACGGTAACCCGGGTGTGCGCCGTGCTCCGCGCCGCACCCCACTTCCGGCCGAGAAGTGATGTTTTCCCCTTGACCACCCGGTGTCGTGTCCGTAGATTTGCGGTTGCCGACGACGCAACGGCACGGACCCGGAAGAGGACCTTCGGGAAGACTTCCGGATGACGGGTCGGAGCCAGTCGGTCGGGGAACGGGAACCTTCGGGAACCCGGGAGCCGGAGACACGACCGAGGCCGAAGCGAGGGTGTCCCGCCCGAGTGGAGGCGGCGCCACCGGGTGCGCTCACAGAGCGGGCCGGTGCCCGTGAGAGGCGTGACTCGAAGGGAAGTCGGGCCCCGAGAAGTCCGGAGCTGTTCGCAGCGAAGGCTACTCGGGGCCCTTCGCATTCCCGGTCCGTCCCCCGCGGTGGCGGCGCGGGCGTCCGCGTCACTGACACACCCCGCCGGTACGGTGCCGGGCATGAGTGTCGTCCCACCGCGGGTCGCCGCCGAGCCGGCCCGTGACCTCCTGCTCGACGACCTCGACGAGACCCAGCGCGAGGCGGTGACGACGGACGCGGCGCCGCTCGCGATCCTGGCCGGCGCGGGCTCGGGCAAGACGCGGGTCCTCACCCGGCGGATCGCGTTCCGGGCGCGCGAGGGCACCGCCGATCCCGAGCACGTGCTCGCGATCACCTTCACACGCAAGGCGTCGGGCGAGCTGCGGTCGCGCCTCGCGCGGCTCGGTGTGCAGCGCCACGTGACGGCGGGAACGGTCCACGCGATCGCGCTCGCGCAGCTCCGACGGCGCGCCGAGGAACGCGGGCGGACGATGCCGGGTGTGATCGAACGCAAGGTCCGTCTCCTGCTCCCGCTGGTGGGTGGGCGCGGGCCCCAGGCCGCGCTCGACGCCGGTGAGATCGCGAGCGAGATCGAATGGGCCAAGGCGCGCCTCGTCCGTCCCGAGTCCTATCCCGACGCTGCCGCGCGTGCGCGCCGCGAGCCGCCCCGCGACCCGACGGCGGTCGCCGAGATCTACGCCCGGTACGAGCGCGAGAAACGGCGCCGCCACCTCCTCGACTTCGACGACCTGATCTGGTGGTGCGCGGACGCGCTCGAGAGCGACGCCGAGTTCGCCGCCGTCCAGCGATGGCGGTTCCGGCACCTGTTCGTGGACGAGTTCCAGGACACGAGCCCGGCCCAGTTCCGGCTCGTGCGCGCGTGGCTCGGCGATCGTTCCGACCTCTGCGTGGTCGGCGACCCCAACCAGGCCATCTACGGGTTCGCCGGCGCCGACGCCGGCCTAATCGGCGGGTTCACCCGGCACTTCCCCGGCGCCCGCGTGGTGCAGCTCGGCTGCAACTACCGGTCGACGCCGCAGATCGTCGCGGTCGCCACCGCCCTCCTCGCCGACGGCGGCGGCGCACCCAGGCCGGCCGTGCGCGCCGTCGCCGAGCCCGGACCCGACCCGACCGTCACCGCGTACGACGACGACACGGCCGAGGCCGACGGCGTCGCGGCCCGGCTCCGCGCCGCGCACGGCGCCGACCGACCCTGGTCCTCGATGGCGGTCCTCTACCGGGTCAACGCCCAGTCCGCCGCATTCGAGGAGGCGCTGTCGCGCGCCGGGGTGCCGTTCCGCGTGCGGGGCGCGGGGCGGTTCCTCGAGCGGCCCGAGGTCAAGCTCGCGATCGAGGAGCTCCGCCGCGACGCCCGCGGCGCGCCGGGCCGGCCCTTCGCCGAGCTCCTCGCGCGGCTCACCACCCCGGCCCCGAACCGTCTGCTCGACGACCGCTCCGAGGAACGCCGCGAGCACGTGGAGGCACTGGCCCGGCTCGGCCACGAATACCTCGGCGCCGACGGCGGGCCCGGATCGGTCGACGGGTTCCTCACGTACCTCACGACGGTGCTGCGCGACGACGCCGGCGACGCGACCGACGACGCCGTCGAGCTCCTCACGTTCCACCGCGCCAAGGGTCTCGAGTTCGCGACGCTGTTCGTCACCGGGCTCGAACGCGGGCTCGTCCCCATCACGCACGCCGAGACGCCGGCCGAGCGCGCCGAGGAACGCCGTCTCCTCTACGTGGCCCTCACCCGCGCGGGAAGCGACCTGCATCTCTCGTACGCGAAGCAGCGCACGATGGGCACGCGGACGGTCCGTCGGCAGCGCAGCCCCTGGCTCGCGCCGATCGAGGAGGCCATGGGCATCTCGCCCGCGCCGCGCCCTCCGGCAGCCGCGCGCGACCGGCTCGCCGCTGCCCGCGACCGGCTCGCGCGGACGACGGTCGAGGAAGACGCCGACGTCGACGCGCACCTCTTCGACGCGCTCGTCGAGTGGCGGCGCAACCTCGCGCGCGCCTCCGGTGTTCCCGCATACGTGATCTTCCACGACGCCACGTTGAAGGCGCTTGCGACGGCACGGCCGGACTCCCCCGACTCGCTGCTCGCGGTGGCGGGCATCGGTCCCGTGAAGGCGCAGCGGTACGGCGAGGCCATCCTCGGGCTCGTCGGGCGCCACTCGGGCTGAGTTCGTCCGTGCCGCGCCGGCGGGCGCGTCCGGTCATCGGCGGTAGCGTCGCAGCCCGTGCACCACTTCGACGAGACCGCCGACCGAGCCGCGCGCGCGTGCCTCGACTACGCGCTCGAACGGCTCCGCTACGACCCGGCGCCGCTCGACCAGCCGACGACCTACGACGACCTCGCGCGGCGGGTGGGCGCGACGATCACCAGCGCCGGGCGCGATCCGGAGGATGTCCTGCGCGTGTTCACGGAGGTGCTCGCGCCGGCGTGCATCTCGAGCGACAGCCCGCGGTTCTTCGCGTTCATCCCGGCGGCGCCGACGAAATCGGCACTCGTGTTCGACACCGTCGTCGCGGCGTCGTCGATGAACGCGTCGTCGTGGCTCGAGGCGTCGGGGGCGATCTACGCCGAGAACGAGGCGCTGCGCTTCCTCGCCGATCTCGCCGGTCTCCCGCCCGGCGCCGGGGGCTGCTTCGTCTCGGGCGGCTCCGCCGGCAACCTCTCGGCTCTCGTCGTGGCCCGCGAGACGGCGACGGCGCGGCGGGGCGCCCGTCCCCCGAAGTGGCGGGTCGCCGTCGGCGAGCAGGCCCATTCGTCGGTCGCGAGCACGCTGCGCATCCTCGACTGCGACGCGCTGGTCGTGCCGTCCGACGACCGGGACCGCCTCACCGGCGCGGCGCTGCGGCGCGTCCTCGACGCCGATCCCGACCCGGGCTCCGTGTGCGCGATCGCGGCGACGGCGGGCACGACGAACGCGGGCATCGTCGACGACCTCGACGGCCTCGCCGACGTGGCCGCCGAGCGCGATCTCTGGCTCCACGTCGACGGCGCGTACGGCGCGGCCGCGCTGTGCGCGCCTTCCGTCCGGGCCCGCTTCGCGGGGATCGAGCGGGTCGATTCGATGGTCGTCGACCCGCACAAGTGGTTGTTCGCGCCGTTCGACTCGTGCGCGCTGCTCTACCGGGAACCGCAGCTCGCGCGAGCGGTCCATGCGCAGCACGCGTCGTACCTCGACGCCATCCGCACCGGCGACGAGTGGAACCCGGCCGACTACGCGTACCACCTCAGCCGTCGTGCCCGGGGGCTGCCGTTCTGGTTCTCGCTCGCCGTGCACGGCACCGACGCATACCGCGCCGCGATCGAGCACGTCCTTGCCGTCGCGCGCGCCGCCGCCGACCGGATCCGCGCGGCGCCCCACGTCGAGCTCGTGCGCGACGTCGAGCTGTCGGTCGTGCTCTGGCGGCGCCCCGGATGGACGCCCGACGACTACGTCACCTGGTCGCGCCGGCTCCTCGCCGACCAGGTCGCGTTCTGCCTGCCGACCCGCTGGCACGGCGAGGTCGTCGCCCGCGCCGTCTTCCTGCACCCGAACACGACCGTCGAGATGTTCGACGAGGTGCTCGACTCGATGCGCTGACCCGGCGGGCTCACGCGGCCGGGATCCCGGGGAGCCCGTCGATGGAGCGGGCGTTCGCCGTGGCCCGGTAGTCGGCGAGCTCCTCGTCGGTGCGCTTCGCCGTCCACTCGACGAGCTGGTCACGTTCATGCTCGAACCGGTAGCGCGGGACCGCGTAACCGCAGGAGTCGGCGATGCGATCCGCGTGCACGACGACGACGCCGCGCGCGCCCGGGAGCACGGGAAACGAGGCCCCGACGACCCGCGGGTCGTCGAGGGCGGCGAGCGTGCCGCGACCCGAGACCCGGAGGATGCGCGGCGGGCCCTCGAACGCGCACCACATCAAGGTGATCCGGCCGTTCTCGCGCACGTGCGCGACGGTCTCGATCCCGCTTCCCGTGAGGTCGAGGTACGCGAGGGTGCGTTCGTCGAGGATCCGGAGCGTGTCGAGCCCCTTCGGAGAGACGTTCACGTGGCCGTCGCCGGCAAGTGGCGCGGTGGCGACGAAGAACACGTGCTGGCGCCGGATCCAGTCGGCGAGCTCGGGCGAGATCGCGTCGTACTGCCGTCCCATCAGAGGATCTTCGCGCCGTGGCGAGGCGGTCCCGGCCCGATTCCCGGCGCGTCAGCACGTGCCCCACAGGCCCCGGCGTCCGCGGCGGGCGGCGAGCTCGTCGGCCAGCAGGGGCCGGGCGTGCGCGGCGTTGGGCTGGATGACCAGGAGCCGGGCGTAGCCGAGCCGCAGGAGCTCCTCCTCGTACAGGTGGCCTCCGACGTAGACGTAGGCGAGCCGCCGGCCGTACCGGTCGCGGGTCTCGACGTCGGACTCGAGGCGCACCACCTTCCCGGTCAGCCGGCGGGCCGTGTAGGCGGCCGCCTCGGGGCCGAAGCACTGGACGGGCTTGCGCGGATCGTGGGTCTCGGGGGTGTCGACGCCGAGGATCCGGACGGTGTCGGTGTGCCCGTCGGCGAAGGCGACGACGATCGTGTCGCCGTCGACCGCGCGGACGACGCGGGCTTCGGGGTTCGCCGTGCGCCGGGCCTGTCCCGACCACCACCCCGCGACCGAGGCGGCGGCCAGCACGGTGACCACGACCACGGCCCGGGTGAGGGCCATGGGCGAACGCTACCGCCGGCGTGTGACAGGAACGACCGGGGCCGTCCGTCGAATCCCGACCGGAGGCCGGTAGGGTCGGCGGGCCATGCTGCGGCGGCTGAAGTGGATCGTCCTCCTCCTCGTCGTGGTCGTCGTCGCGGGGGCGGTGATCGCGGTCCTGACGACGCGGCCGGGACTCAGCGACGCCCGCGACCGGGTCGACACCCGTTGGCTCGTCCTCCGCCCCTCGCTGATGGCCCGCTACGCGGCGCTCACGCCCGTCGAGCAGGCCCTCGTCGCGGCGGGCGGCCCCGACCGGGCCGTCACCCGCGACCTGCGCGACGAGCTCGCCCGCTGGAAGGCGCTGGCCGCCCGCTCGACGGCGAACGCCGACCCCGGCGCCGAGGCCCTCGCCGCCAACGCCCTCGAGGCGCTCGCCCGCCGGACCAGGGCCAACATGACGAACGGCAAGCTCAACGGGAACCAGGCCCTCACCGCGGCGCTCCAGACCTTCGACACGAAGGTCCCGCAGCCGCCCGACGCCGTCTCGAAGTACAACGACGCGGTCCGCGCGTACCAGGAGGAGCGCAGCGGCACCGTCCACTCGGCGGTCGCGTCGCTCCTCGGCTACGACGAGCGCCCCCAGCTCGTCGTCGGGAGCTAGCGCGCCGCGCCGAGCAGGCCCTCGTTGGCCCGTTCGATGCGGGCGACCTCGCCGACCGGCGCGACCCGCCAGAACGCGCGCAGCGTCGCGTCCCAGTCGGCCAGCATGCTGCCGGCCCGGTCGGACCCGGTCACCTGGCGGTGGCGCTCGACCAGGAACCGCAGCTCGGCGGCCTGGGCGTCGTCGAGGCGGGCCGCGTCGACGAGCTGCGGGTTCATGCGACCGACGAGCTGGTGGTCGGGGTCGAAGACGTAGGCCTGGCCCCCGGTCATGCCGGCGCCGAGGTTGTAGCCGAACGGGCCGAGGATCACCACCGTGCCGCCCGTCATGTACTCGCACGCGTGGTCGCCGGTGCCCTCGACGACCGCGGTCGCGCCGCTGTTGCGGACGCAGAAGCGCTCGCCGACCCGGCCGGCCACGTGCAGCTGCCCGCCGGTCGCGCCGTACAGCACCGTGTTGCCGGCGAGCACGGGGTCGCCGGCGTCGTCGGCCGGCGCCCGCACGACGATGCGGCCGCCGCCCATGCCCTTCCCGACGTAGTCCTGGGCCTCGCCGACGAGCTCGAGCGAGACGCCGTCGGCGAGGAACGCGCCGAAGCTCTGCCCGGCGGAACCGGCGAACCGGACGCGCGCAGAGCCGGGCGGCAGGAGCTCACCCCACTCGAGACCGATCGCCCCGCCGAGCGACGCCCCCACGGTGCGGTCGGCGTTCGTGATCTCGTACTCGAGCGTGACGTCGTGGCCCTCCCAGATCGCCGGGTACGCGTCCTCCAGCAGCCGGGCGTCGAGGGACGACCGCGGGCGCTGGATCTCCACGCCGGCGACGAAGCGGCGCGGTGCCCGCGGGTTGGCGGGAACCTCGAGCAGCGGCGCGAGGTCGAGCGCGTCGGCCCGCGGATCACCCGTCACCCGCTGGCGCAGGCACTCCACCCGGCCGATCGCCTCGTCGAGCGACCGCAGGCCGAGCGACGCCAGCAGCTCGCGCACCTCCTGCGCGATGTAGAGCATGTAGGTGGCAACCCCCTCGGGCGAACCGGCGAACTTCGCCCGGAGGTTCGGTCGCTGTGTCGCGATCCCGGTCGGGCAGGTGTCGCGGTGGCACGCGCGCACCATGATGCAGCCCTCGGCCAGCATCGCCGCCGTCCCGAAGGAGTACTCGTCGGCGCCGAGCAGCGCGGCGAGGAGCACGTCGCGGCCGGTCTTGAAGCCGCCGTCGACGCGCACGCGCACGCGGTCGCGCAACCCCTCGGCGACGAGCACCTGCCGGGCGTCGGCGAGACCGAGCTCCCAGGGGAGCCCCGCGTTCTTGATCGACGAGAGCGGCGATGCACCCGTGCCCCCGTTGGAGCCCGAGATCTGCACGACGTCGGCCAGTGCCTTCACGACACCGGCCGCGATCGTCCCGACTCCGGCTTCGCCGACGAGCTTCACGGAAACGTCGGCGAGCGGGTTCACCTGCTTCAGGTCGAAGATCAGTTGTGCGAGGTCCTCGATGGAGTAGATGTCGTGGTGCGGCGGTGGCGAGATCAGCCCGACGCCCGGCTGGGTGTGCCGCAGCCGCGCGATCTCGGCGCTCACCTTGTGGCCGGGGAGCTGCCCGCCCTCGCCCGGCTTCGAGCCCTGCGCCATCTTGATGTTCAGCTCGTCGGCGTACGCGCAGTACTCGGGCGTCACGCCGAAGCGGCCCGAGGCGATCTGCTTGATGCGTGAGTTGCGGTCGCGCGCCATCCCACGCGTGCGGAAGCGGGCCGGGTCCTCTCCTCCCTCACCGCAGTTGCTCTTGCCGCCGATCATGTTCATCGCGATGGCGAGCGTCTCGTGCGCCTCGGCCGACAGCGAGCCGTGCGACATCGCGCCCGTGGAGAAGCGGCGAGTGATGTTCTCGACCGGCTCGACCTCGTCGAGCGCCACGGGCGGCCCGGCGGGGACCAGCTCGAGCAGGTCGTGCAGCTCGGTCGTCGGCCGCTCACCCACCAGGTCACGGAAGCGCACGTAGAGGTCGGCCCGACCCTCCGTGACGGCCCGGTTGAGCAGGTGGGCCGCCTGCTGGCCGACCGGCTTGGCGGGCCGGGGCAGGTCGGGCAGGGGGAGCTGGCCGCTGTCGTCGCGCATCCCCGGCTCGAGGAAGATCACCTTCCCCTGGTCCTCGGGCGGCGCGAACGGCACGTCGGCGAACTTGTCGGCGGCACGGGCCCGGCGCGCGGGCGCGCGGCGCGCGACCCGGCGCGCGGCCCCGTCGCCGTCGGCTTCGGCGTCACCGTCGTCGTCCGCGTCGGGATTGTCGACCTTGAGGCCGATCGACGCGTGGAGCGCGCCGATCACCTGCGGGTTGTTGGCGTGGTACTCGCCGCCGCGCTTGCGGAAGCGGATGTACCCGGGCTCGTCGAGCGTCGGCTCGTCCTCCGCGAATCCGGCGGCGTGCCGCTCCAGCACGTCGACGCCGAGCGCGTCGAACCCGAGGCCCCCGACGGTCGAAACCGTCCCGCGCAGACAGAGGTCGACGACCTCGGGGCCGAGTCCGATCGCCTCGTGGATCTGCGCGCCGCGGTAGCCGTCGACGGTTGCGATGCCCATCTTCGAGAAGATCTTCAGCACGCCGTCCTCGACCGCCGCCTGGTACTTGGCCTGTGCCTCCGACGAGTGCACCTCGCCGAGCTGCCCCTCGTCGGCCATCGTCGCGACCGTGTGCAACGCGACGCGCGGGCAGATCGCGTCGGCGCCGTAGCCGAGGAGACACGCGATCGCGTGCGTGTCGCGCGCGTCGCCGGTGTCGACGACCAGCGACACCGACGATCGGATCCGCTCGGCGATCAGCCGGTGGTGGATGGCACCGGTCGCGAGCAGCGACGGGATCGGCGCCCGGTCGGGGCCGACGTTCTCGTCGGTGACGACGAGGATTCCGGCACCCGCCTGCACCGCCTCGACGCTGAAGCGCGCCAGCGCTTCGAGGCCGTCGCGCAGCCCCGCCGCACCCTCCGAGATCGAGAACGACGCGTCGAGGAGCACGGCCGGGAACGGGTCGTGCGTGGGATCGAGCAGCGCGTCGACCGCGTCCGGGTACAGGAAGAAGGTCGGCAGCTCGATCAGGCGCGCCGCCCCCGCGTCCTGCGTGAGCAGGGGGCGGCGCGGCCCGAGACACGTCCGCAGCGACATGACGAGCCGCTCACGCAGGTGGTCGATCGGCGGGTTCGAGACCTGCGCGAACCGCTGCTTGAGGTAGTGGAACACCGGACGGGGACGGCCGGCGACCGCGGCCAAGGGCGTGTCGTCGCCCATCGAGAACGTCGGTTCCTTGGCGTCGGTGGCCATGGGCTTGAGCACCATGGCGACCTCCTCCCGATTCAGGCCGAACGCGGCCTGCTCGGGCACGAGCTCGTCCGCCGCCGGAGGCATGTCGATGGCGTGGCCGGGAAGGAACGACAGCAGCCCGTCGCGCACCCAGTCGCCGTAGGGTGCGCGGTCGGCCAGCCACCGCTTGACGGCCACGTCGTCCTGCCACCCGGTGCCGGCGCCGGCCGATTGCGGATCGACGCACAGCATCTCGCCCGGACCGAGACGGCCACGCTGGACGCGGCCCCGCCCGCCGAGGGGCACCGCGCCGGCCTCCGAGCAGACCGCGACCGTCCCGTCCTCGCAGCGCGCGTAGCGAAGCGGGCGGAGCCCGTTGCGGTCGAGCGACGCGCCGACGCGCGTGCCGTCGGTGAAGATCAGCCCCGCCGGCCCGTCCCACGGTTCGGTCAGGCAGGCGTGGTAGCGGAAGTAGTCGCGTACGTCCGGTTCGAGGTCGCGCGATCCCTCCCACGCCTCGGGGACGAGCATCGACACGACGTGACGGATGTCGCGGCCGCCGCGGAGGAGGAGCTCGACGGTCGTGTCGAGCTTGCCGGAGTCGGAGTCGTGGGCAGGGAACAGCGGCCGGAACAGGTCCTCGGGGCCGAGCCCGACCTCCTCGGTACCGAGGTGCCCACGCGCGTGCATCCGGTGCTCGTTGCCCGCGACCGTGTTGATCTCGCCGTTGTGGCACAAGTGACGGAACGGTTGCGCGCGCTCCCACGCCGGCGCGGTGTTCGTGGAGAAGCGGCTGTGGAAGATGCCGAAGGGCGCGGCGAAGTCGTCGGCGGTCAGGTCGGGGAAGAAGGATGCGAGCCGGTCGCTGATGACCAGTGCCTTGTAGGTGACGGTCGAGAACGAGAAGCTCGCGAAGTAGTGACGGACGCGGTGCTCGCGGCAGCGCGCCTCGGCGCGGCGGCGGGCCCGGAACGCGCGGCGGTCGGCCTCGGCGTCGTCGACGTCGGCCGGCCGGAGGATGAGCGCCTGCAACATGCGCGGCAGGTCGCGCCGCGCGTTGGCCCCGATGTGGCTCTCGTCGATCGGCACCTCGCGCCAGCCGGCGACCTCGAGGCCCTCCGTCGCGCACGCGTCGCGCACGGCGTCCTGCGCCGTCTTGCAGGCGGCGTCGTCGTCGAGGTCGAGGAACGCGAAGGCCACGCCCAGCCGCTCGGCGTCGAGGTCGCGCCCGACGGCCGCCGCGCCGACCCGGGAGAAGAAGCCGGCCGGGAGCGGGACGAGGAGCCCGGCGCCGTCGCCCGAGAGCCCGTCGGCCGCGATGGCGGCCCGGTGCCGGACACAGGCGAGCCCGCGCAGGGCGAGTTCGACGATCTCGCGCGCCCGCGCCGGGTCGCTCGTCGCGGCTCCCGACGCGTCGGCGACGAACCCGATACCGCACGAGTCGATCTCGGGCCGGCTCAGGCGCTCCTCGTGATGTGTCGACACAGGTCTCCCGGGGGACGGGGGCGATGTGGTCGTCGGTTCGGCCGTGAAGCGGGAAGGGCGGCGTCGCGCACGCCGTCGGCGACCCGTTCCGCGACCGGATTGCATGGCCGGGCGCTTGGCCGTTCGAGCTGGGATCGGCCCCGCACCGCCCGGCGGGCCCGACCAGGTCTGACCGGATCAGGCGTTCGTTCTCGGGGCGACGACGCTGTCGCGAAGCGGCGATTCTATCGAGGCCGCGGGAGGATCCGTCCATCCACTAAGACACCCCTCGTGACCGCCGTCGCCCCGGATCCGCCCGTCGTCGCCGTGCTCGGGGGCGGGCAGCTGGGCCGGATGCTCGGGCTCGCCGGGGTCCCGCTCGGCGTCCGCTGCCGCTTCCTCGACCCGGGGGCCGGAGCGCCGGCCGCGGCGCTCGGCCCGCTCGTGGTCGGGCCGCTCGGCGACGAGGCGGCGCTCGCCCAGGTCGCCGCCGGGGCGACGGTCGCGACCTACGAGTGGGAGGGCGTCCCCGCGGCGGGCGCCCGGTTCCTCGAGGCGCGCCTGCCGGTGCGGCCGGGCCCGGCCGCGCTCGACGTCGCCCAGGACCGGCTCGCGGAGAAGGACCTGTTCCGGCGCCTCGGCATCGGCGTCGCCGACTACGTCGCGGTCGACGACCGCCGGGGTCTGTCGGCCGGGCTCGAAGCCGTCGGGGTCCCCTCGATCCTGAAGACGCGACGGGGCGGCTACGACGGCAAGGGTCAGGTCGTGCTCCGCGACCGGCACGACGCGACGCTCGACGCCGCCTGGGGCGAGCTCGGCGCCGCGGACGGGTTGATCCTCGAGGCGATGGTGCCCTTCGACCGCGAGCTCTCGGTCCTCGCGGTGCGCGGGCTCGACGGCGAGACCGCGTGCTACCCGCTGGTCGAGAACGTCCACCGCGAAGGCATCCTGCGCGTCAGCCGCGCGCCGGCGCCGCGCGTCGACCACGCGCTGGCGAAGCAGGCGGCCGCGCTCGCCGGCAAGCTGCTCGACGAGTTCGGTTACGTGGGCGTGCTGGCCGTCGAACTGTTCGACGTTGCCGGAATGCTGTTCGCCAACGAGATCGCTCCGCGCGTGCACAACTCCGGCCATTGGACGATCGAGGGTGCCGAGACCAGCCAGTTCGAGAACCACCTGCGCGCCGTGCTCGGGTGGCCGCTCGGGTCGACCGCGGCGCGTGACCACAGCGTCATGGTGAACTGCATCGGCGAGATGCCCGACCGTGAGGCGGTGCTCGCGATCCCGGGTGCGCACCTGCACGACTACGGCAAGGAGCCCCGCCCCAACCGCAAGGTCGGCCACGTCACGATCACCGCCCCTTCCTCCGAGGAGCTCGCATCCCGCCTCGACATGCTCCGGCCCGTGATCCCGTCGGCTCTCGGCTGAGCCGGATCGGACGCCCGGGCCGTCGCACGGGCCGGTGAGCCGCTACGCGATGGCGCGGGCGTCCCTCAGCTTGGCGACGTCGTCGGCGCTGAAGCCCCACTCGGCGAGCGCCTCGTCCGTGTGCTCGCCCGCCTTCGGGCCGGGCCGCTGGATCGCGCCGGGTGTGCGCGAGAAGCGCGGTGCCGGCGCGGGTTGCACGATGCCGTCCTGCTCGACGATCGTGCCCCGCGCCGTGATGTGGGGGTGCTCGGCGGCCTCGCTCATGGGGAGCACGGGGGCGAAGCAGGCGTCGGTGCCCTCGAGGATCTCGCACCACTCGTCGCGCGTCTTCGACCTGAAGAGGTCGGTGAAGCGTTCGCGGAGCAGCGGCCACCCGTCGCGGTCCATCTGTTCGGGCAAGGCCTCCGACGCGAGGCCCGTGCGTTCGAGGAGCTCGGCGTAGAACTGCGGCTCGAGGGACCCGATCGAGATGTAGCGGCCATCCGCCGTCTCGTAGGTGTCGTAGCAGGGCGCCCCCGTGTCGAGGACGTTCGTGCCCAACTCCTCGCTGAACGCGCCGAGGTGCTTGAGGCCCCAGAACATCGACATCAGGATCGCGCTGCCGTCGACCATCGCCGCGTCGACGACCTGACCCTCACCCGAACGCTGTGCCTCGAACAGCGCGCAGACGACGCCGAACGCGAGGAACATCCCGCCACCGCCGAAGTCGCCGATGAGGTTGATCGGGGGTGTCGGCTTGCCACCGGCGCGGCCGAAGTGCGCGAGCGCGCCCGCGAGCGAGATGTAGTTGATGTCGTGACCCGCCGCATGGGCCATGGGACCGTCCTGGCCCCACCCGGTCATGCGCCCGTAGACGAGCCGGGGGTTGCGCGCGAGGCACACGTCGGGGCCGAGACCGAGACGCTCCATCACACCGGGCCGGAAGCCCTCGGTCAGCGCGTCGGCCTGCTCGACGAGACGGAGCAGGGTCTCGACGCCGTCGGGGTGCTTGAGGTCGATGCCGACGGAGCGCCGGCCGCGGTCCATCACCGGTACCGCGCCCGGGTCGGTGCCTCGCTCGACGGACTGGATCCGGTCGATGTGGAGCACGTCGGCGCCCATGTCCGACAGCAGCATCGCGGCGAAGGGACCCGGACCGATCCCGGCCATCTCGATCACCTTCACGCCCGTCAACGGCCCGGTCACGTGTCTCCCCCTCGGCATTTCGGAGTGGCCTGCGACGATAGCCCCGCGCAGGGAAGGCGTCGGCCGGCGACCCGGGCACGTAGCCTGCGTGGGATGGGCGAGCGGCACGACGCGCGTATCCCGCGGAGGAGCGAGCGGGGCCCGGGCGGCCCGGCGCGCCGCGCCAGGAGCGGGTGAGGTGCCGGTGCGGGTGCTGGTCGCCGAGGACAACTACCTCGTACGCGAGGGCATCACGCGCCTGTTGGGCACGCAGGACGGCGTCGACGTCGTCGGTGCCTGCGGGGACCTCGAGTCGCTGCTCGCGGCGGTGGCAGCCGACCCGCCCGACGTCGTGCTCACCGACATCCGGATGCCGCCGACGGGCACCGACGAGGGCGTGCGCGCCGCGAACGAGCTGCGCTCCACCCACCCCGAGGTGGGCGTCGTGGTCCTCAGCCAGTACGTCGAGCCGGGGTACGCGCTGGCCCTCCTGGAGCACGGCTCGGAGCGCCGCGCCTACCTGCTGAAGGAGCGCGTGTCGGACGTCGACCAGCTCCTGCACGCGATCCGCGAGGTCGCGGCCGGCGGTTCGGTGATCGACCCCAAGGTGGTCGAGGCCCTCGTCGCTGCACGATCGCGCCGCCGTGACTCGCCGCTCGAGCACCTGACGCCGCGGGAGCGCGAGGTGCTCGGGGAGATGGCGCAGGGTCGCAACAACGCGGCGGTGGCCGGCGCGCTCGGGCTGTCCGAGCGCGCCGTCGAGAAGCACATCAACTCCGTGTTCGCCAAGCTCGCGCTCTCGGAGGAGCCGGACGTCCACCGCCGGGTCAAGGCCGTCCTCGTCTACCTCGCGGACCACCCCGCCCAGGGGGGTTAGCACCCCCGACGGGAGCGGGGCCGCCACCCTGGCGGCGGCGCGGCCCGGTGCGACAATGACCTCGTGGTGCAGGACGGCCACGTCCCCGTGCTGATCGTCGACGATCAGGCCCCGTTCCGGAGAGCCGCGCGCGCCGTGATGAACGTGACGCCCGGCTTCGAGGTCGTCGGCGAGGCCGAGTCGGGCGAGCAGGCCGTCGCCCTCGCCGACGAGCTCGCGCCCCGCCTCGTCCTCATGGACATCAACCTGCCCGGGATCAACGGCTGCGAGGCGACCCGCCGGATCATCTCCGAGCATCCCGGCGTCGTGGTGCTGCTGCTCAGCACGTACCAGGTGAGCGACCTGCCGGTCGACGCGCTGACCTGCGGCGCCGCCCAGTACGTCAACAAGGAGGACTTCGGACCGGCCGTCGTGCAGGACGCCTGGTCGAGGTTCGCGCCCGCCGACGGCTGACGCGTCAGCCGGCGAGCGGCAACCGGCCCGACACCCGCGTGCCCCTGCCGGGCGCCGCGTCGACGCTGATCGAGCCGCCGAAGGCGCCGACCCGGTCGCTCATGTTCACGAAGCCGTGGCCGTGGTGCGCGCCGGTCCCGAGATCGAAGCCGGCCCCGTCGTCGACGACCTCGAAGAGCAGCGCGCCTTCCTCCTCGTGCAGCGTGATCGTGACCTGCGCTCCTGCTCCGGCGTGCTTGCCCGCGTTCTGCAGTGCTTCGAGCACGCAGAAGTAGACGGCGGCCTCGACCGGCTGCGGGTACCGGCCGATGCCGTCGGCCTCGACGACGGTCGGGAGCGCGGCCCGCCCGGCCGCCGCCGCGAGGGCCTCGCCCAGACCACGGTCCATGAGCAGCGGGGGGTAGATCCCGTGCGCGAGGTTGCGGAGCTCCTGGACCGCCTCCTGCAGGTCGACGCCGAGCTGGTCGAGGATGCCCTTGGCCTGGTCGGGATCGGCGTCGGCGAGCTGGCGGGCGAGGCGGACGCTGACCGCGAGCGCGACGAGGTGCTGCTGGGCGCCGTCGTGCAGGTCGCGCTCGATCCGGCGCCGTTCGGCGTCGGTCGCCTCGACGATCCGCGCCCGGGACGCCCGCAGCTCGTCGGCCTGGCGCCGAACCTCGTCGAGCGATTCCTGCAGCGCCGAGTCGAGCTTGACGTTGTGGAGCGCGAGCCCGACCTGGCGCGCCAGCTCCGTCAACGCCTGGTCGTCGTCCTCGTCGAACGGCACTGCGCCCGCGGGTCGCCGCACGACCAGCAGCCCGAGCAGCTCACCCGAGTTCGTGACGGGCGCGACGCGCAGGATCGGGTCGCTCTCGGCGGGTACGACCGCCGGCAACCACACCCTCGCCCACGCCGGGCCCGACACGCCCGCGCGCGCGACGACGGTCTCCTCCTCGCTGCCGAGCGTGATCGACGCCGGCCCGCGGTCGGGCACCGACACCGCGCGCTCGAGGCGGCCCGCGGTGCGCGTCCACACCTCGGCGACCTCGAGCGCCATGGTCTTCTTCAGCGACTCCGCGAGCTGGAGGAGCAGCTCGTCGAGGGGCAGCGCGCGGGTGAGGCGGCTCCCGAACGTCCGGAGGATCTCGTCGGGCGCGTGGCGTTCGCCGTACACGCGGCGCGTCGCCCACTCGGAGAGGCGCTGGCGTGCGGGTACCCACAGCAGCGCCGCGACCGCCGCCGCCAGCATCGAGAGGCCGAGCAGCGTCCGCTCGCCCCGGTCGGGCGTGCGCCCGAGACCGAGCACGATGAGGAGGTATGACGCGCCGACGAGCCCGACGAGCCCGGCGAGCGTGATCGTCTGGACGAGCAGCCGGTCGATGCGCACCCCGAGCCCGGATGCGCCGAGCACGAGCGCGATCGGGACGAGCACGGTGGCGCCCACGGCGATCGCGCCGATCGGTTGCGGCCAGTCGACGAGCGCGTTGAGCACCGCGACGGTCGCGCCGATCGCGAGGGCGACCGTCGCGCCCCACGCTGGCCATTGGAACCGGGCCCGCACGGCGAGCGGCGCCCGCTGGCCCCGGGCCACGAACCCGCCCAGGGCGACGACCGCGTCGAGGGCACCGAGCACGACGACCGAGACCAGCGGCAGCGAGGGCCGGTCGCCGTACAGCGCGACCGCGACACCGGCGGACGCGACGTAGCCGACCGCGACGAGCACGCGGCGGCCGGTGGTGACCAGCCGCCCGTCGGGCAGCCCCAACGCGAGGTGGAGCGCGCACGCGGGCAGGAACGCGACACCGGCCGCGCGTGCGAGGGCGGCCAGGTCGCGCGCGGTCGAACCGGAGAGGTCGTGGCCGAGTAGCGCCGAGCCGCCGACGGCGAAGGCACCGACCGCCGCGCCCAACATCATCACGACCGGCAGCGGCTCACCCGGCCGTTGCGTCGCGACGAGCACGGCCGCCGCGCACCACACGACGACGAGCGACGCGCAGAGCACCCGGCCCGGCCCGACCGGTGCGCGCGTGTCGACCACGGCGCTCCACAGCGCGGCGGCGCCGACGATCACCGCGAACGGGACGACGAGGAGCGCGCGCACCGGCGGGCGGGCTCGGTGCTCGCGAACGTGTTCACGGATGCCGGCGATCCGTAGCGGTTCGATGGGTTCGAGGCTCGTGGCCACGGAGGGCTCCGATCTACTCGGATCTCAGCACGACGGCGGGACGGGTGCGCGCGGCGAGACGGCCCGGAGCGAACGCCAGCGCGTTGACGAGGAGGAGCGTCAGCGGCACCGCCAGAACCGTGGCGGCGACCGGCCAGACGGGGTCGGCGACCGCGCCGAGCTCGTGGGCGAGCAGCGTCCAGCCGACGCGGCCCAGCACGAGCCCGAGCGGGATGCCGACCACGAGAGCCAGAGCCCCGATCGTCGTCGCCTGCCAGGCGATCGAGGCCGAGACCTGCCCACGCGTCAGACCGAGGGTCTTCAGGACGGCGAGGTCGCGCCGGCGGCGGCGGATGGTGACGAAGAGCGCGTGGGTCGCGCTGGCGACGGCGAGCAGCGCGAGCAGGCCGGCGAGCACGAGGGGAACCCGATCGACGCTCTCGTAACCGACGATGTCGGACGGACGGAGCCGGGTGATGAAGCTGTGCGGCGACGCGAGGTTGCGGATCGTCGCTTCGCGCCTCACGCGAGCGACCGCGGCCCGGCGGTCGACGCCCGGCTTGAAGCGCACGAGGCCGAACTGCACGAAATCGCGCGCGTCCCCCTCGGGCAGCAGCCGGCCGAGGCCACGCAACGTGAACGCGGCGCCGACGCCGAGACCGGTCCGGTCGGAGAGCTGGTAGGCGGCGAACCGCGGGAACACGGCGCGCCCGACGATGCGCATCGTCCGTGACCGGTCGCCCACGACGACCGCGACGCGGTCGCCCACCGAGCGTCCGGTCCGCTCGAGCGTCGTCGAGCCGAGCACGACCTCGCTCGCGTTGCGCGGCTTCCGCCCCTCGAGCAGGGTCACGTACGCGTTGCCGACCCTCTGCTGGAGGCCAACGGCGGCAACGTCGACGCCTCCCACCGTCACCTGACCGAACGCGCCGAGGGTGAACCCCGCGACGTTCGGATCGCTCGCGGCGGCGTCCGCGGCGTGGACCGAGTCGATGCCCGGCCCGGCGCGCACGGTGAGGTCCCAGTCCTGCCCGTAGAGGCGCGGTGTCGACACGAAGTGCGTGAGGCTCGCACCGAACCCGAGCGTCCCGAGGAGCGCGGCGAGCCCGAGCGCCACACCCGCGACCGTCGAGCGGACCGGCACGGACGTGCGACCCCGGCCCGGCTCCACCGCCATGCGGATGCCGGCGACGACGGGCACGGGCGCGCCCGCCCGCGCGAGCCGATCGGCCACCCGGGAGGCCCGCACCGGCGTCGCGGCGCTCGCCCGCGCCGCGTCGCCCTGGCGTCGCGACGCGCGCCACGCGGGCCAGAGCGCGGTGACGACGACGCACGCGAACGTCGCGAGCCCCCCGAGGGTGAGGACGACCGCGTCGACGTGGAGGCCGGGATCGACCTCGAGGTCGCGGACCACCCCGATCGGCGCGAGCGGGGAGACCGCGATCGCGACGACGACGGCGACGACGGCCCCGAGCGCCGCCACGACGAGTGCGCGGGCCACCGCGACCGCGAAGAGCTGCGCCGTGCTCATCCCGATCGCCCGGAGCGACGGGGAGTCGGACGCCTCGGTCCAGATCTGGCGGGAGATCGCCTGCCCGACGACGAGGAGCCCTGCGATCCCCGCGAGGACGGCGAACACGACCAGCGCGGTCACCGACGGCCGGACGGCACGCTGGGTCGACACACGGGTCGATCGCTGTTCCTGGAAGAACACCGACGACGTCCTCACGATCCGGCGAACGCCGTCCTCGAACGCGTTCAGGTCGGCATCACGATGCTTCAGGCGGACGCTGAGCCCACCGAACGACACCGCAGCGGGGATCTTGGCGACCAGCGCCGGCGTTCCGACGTACTGCTCGAACACGTCGTCGGGGTCGCGCACGATGTCGTCGCCCGAGCGTCCGATCCCGACCACGGTGAGGTCGAGCGGCGTCCCCGGCGGGAGCGTCGACGGATCCTGCGCGTACTGGACGACGGTCTCGGGGTACCACACCATCGGGACACGGCTGCCGACGTGGAGGTGGTGGTTTCGCGCGAGCGCCTCGTTCACGAACAGCTCGTCCCACCGCTTGGGGTCGGGAAGCCGGCCAGCGACGAGCTTCGGCCGCTCCACGCGACGGAGCATCCGGCCATCGCCGCTCGCGATGTTGACGACGTCGTACCAGCTCGGGTCGATGCGCCCGGTCGCGTCGCGGCCGACCAGGTCGATGCCGACGACGAACGCCGAGTCGCGCACCTGCGGGAGCCGCGCCATCGCCGCGTAGTCCGGGAGGGGCGATCCGTTGGGTGTATTCGGGTTCACGAGCACGTCGCCCGCGTTCGACGCGTCGAGGAAGCGCGGGTACGCGGATGACGTCCGGCGCGCTCCCGCGAGCGCGCCGAGCACCGCGCCACCGGCGACACCGACGAGCAGCGCCAGCCCGAGGACGGCACGCCAGTGGGCCCGGAGGTCGGCCCGGACCCGGTACCAGACCGCCCGCACGCTCCTATCCCGTTGATCCGGCCGCCGAACCGGCGGCTCCCGCGAGCGTCTCCTGCTCGTGAGTCACGATGCGGCCGTCGCGCATGCGCACGATGCGGTCACCCGCTGCGGCGACGTCGTCGTCGTGGGTCACCATCAGGATGGTCTGGCCACCGGCGTGGAGCCGGCGGAACAGCTCGAGGACCTCGCGCCCACCTTCGGAGTCGAGGGCGCCCGTCGGCTCGTCGGCGAGCAGCAGCGTCGGCTCGTTGGCGAGGGCGCGGGCGATGGCGAGCCGCTGGCGCTGCCCACCCGAGAGGACGCCCGGGGCGTCCTTCGCCTTGTCGGCCAGCCCGAGCAGGTCGAGCAGATCGCGCGCGCGGGTCTCGGCACGCTTGCGCGGCGCGCCTGCGATCACGGCCGGCAGGGTCACGTTCTCGAGCACGCTCATGCCCTCGAGCAGGTTGAAGAACTGGAACACGATGCCGATGTGGCGTCGGCGCATCACGGCGAGCTCGTCCTCGGTCTTGCCCACGAGCGACCCGCCCTCGATCGCGATGTCCCCGTCCGTCGGGGTGTCGAGGCCGGCGACGAGGTTGAGCAGCGTCGACTTGCCGCAACCCGACGGACCCATGACGGCGACGAACTCGCCCGCGTGCATCGTCAAGTCGACGCCGCGGAGCGCCCGGACGGGCGCGGTGTCCGATTCGAAGGTCTTGCGCAGCCCGCGCGTGACGAGCACGTCGAGGTCGATCCCCATCACGATCCTCCAGCGGCGTCGATCATGAACGCAGGGACGGGCGCCACGCGTCCCTTCACGGCCTGTGGCCCCAGCGCGACCAACGCCGGCGGGTGCGTCAGCGCCGCGACCGCCGCCTCGCTCAGCACGATGCGGCCGGCCGGACGCGCGAGGTCCTGGAGACGTTGCGCGAGGTTCACGGTGTCGCCGACCAGGGTGTACTCGACGCGTTCTTCGGAGCCGAGCAGCGCGGCGGCGACGGGACCGGTCGAGATGCCGATGCCGAGGCCGAACGGCGTCAGGTCCTCGCCGGCCCACCGCTCGTTGACCGCGGCCTGCCGCGCGTGCATCGCGACGGCCGCCGCCAGCGCCCGGTCGGCGTGGTCGGCGCACGGCACGGGGGCGCCGAAGCACGCCATCACCGCGTCGCCGACGAACTGCATCACCGTGCCGCCGTTGTCGATGATCGCGTGGTTCATCTCGGCACGGTGCACGTTGAGCTGCCCCGCGAGCTGGCTCGGATCGGTCCGCTCCGCGATCGCCGAGTAGCCACGGATGTCCGACATGAGGACGGTGACGACGAGCTCGTCCGTCTGGCCGATCTTCCAGCCCTCGTCGCGCAGCATCTCCGCGACGCCGCCCGGCAGCAGCCGGCTGAGCGTCTCGCCCTGCTCCTCCCGGTCGACGATCGCCTGGTGCAGCATGCGGAGGCGCTTCAACGCTCCCGTCGCGCCGGCGGACGCGCCCTGCGACAGCCGGAGGAAGAGGTGCTCGACCGAGTCGGCGACCGCCGCGGGCGTCGTCCCCTGCGCCGCCGCGATCGCCTTGATCGGGCGACCCTCGGCCACCATCTGCAGCAGCTCCTCCTCGGCCGCGGTGAGGTCGCCGTCACCGCTGACCGGCCGCACGAGCGCCTCGACGATCTTCGGGTCGAGGACCGAGCCGCCCGCGGCGACCTCCCGCACGGCGCGGGCGAGCTGGTCGCCCTCGGCGACGCGGTCCTTGAGGAGGTAGGCGTATCCGGCGGCCCCGTCGGCCAGCAGCGCGATCGCGTACTCGGGGTCGTCGAACTGCGACAGCACGACCACACCGGTGCCCGGGTGACGCTTGCGGAGCTCCTTCGCGGCGTCGATGCCTTCGCTCTGGAAGTTCGGCGGCATGCGGATGTCGGTCACGAGCACCTGCGGTGCCGCCTTCTCGGCGCCCGTCACGAGCTCGTCGTAGTCGGCGGCCGTCCCGACGACCGTCAGGTCGGGCTCGAGCGCGAGGAGGGCGCGCACGCCCTCCCGGACGATCACGTTGTCGTCCGCGAGGAAGACGGTGATCGGGTCCCCCGCGTCCCCACGCATGTCGCCCATTGAGCATCCTCCGCCACGCCGACTCAAGGTGGCCGGGCCCCCGCTCGGCAGTGGTGCTGGTATCCCGCCGCCCGGCCGGGCTGGCCCCCTCGCCCCATCCTGCCCGACGCCGTACCGTGGCGCGCGTCCGGAGTTGTCGTCGGGGTTGGACCCGGGCCGAAGGGGGCGAGGGTGCGCATCGAGTCGTCGGTCCTGTCCTTGTCGTGGATCCCGTCGGAGGCGGTGACGGGGCTCCCGAGACAGGTGTTCGAGGTCGGGGTGACCCACTACGACGAGCCGCCCCCCGACGTGATCGCGGACGACGACGAGCTCGAGCAACTGCGAGTCGCCGGCCGGTTCCGGTTCGCGAACCGGCTCGCGGCGTGGATCGAGGTGCGCGACGGCGCCGTCGTCGACGCCGGTTACTGCGGCGGAGGTCGCATGGGCCTCACGACCGTCAGCGTCGCGCGCAGGAGCGCCCGCTTCGAGCCGGTCGCCCTGCCCGACATCCAGCGCGCGCCCCAGATCCGCGGCACCGAGGCCCGGTTCGTCCAGACGACCGGCGGCCGCGCGCCGATTCCCGCCCCCCGCCGTGTGAAGCACCCGCCGTACTTCCGGTTGAAGCCCCCGGACGTGTGGACCACGCTCGCGCTCACGATCCGCGCCGACGGCACGTCCGACTTCGAGATCGTCGGCGCCAGCAAGTTCCCGCGCCACTGGGTCTTCGACGCCGAGGGCAAGCTCGCGGCGAAGGCCGGCCTCACCGACTTCAAGGACTGGTACCGCAGCTCGGCCGGGCTCCACACGCCTTGGGGTGACGAGGACTCCGAGGCCCTCGTCACCGCGGTCGAGACCGCGCTCGAGCGCCAGCTCTCGGCCACGATCATGCAGGGCGGTCAGAAGCCCGAGATCCGGACGATCAAGCAGGGGCGCAACCTCGTCGAGCAGGGCCAGCCCGGCGACGACCTGTTCCTCCTCCTCGACGGCGTCCTCCAGGTGATCGTCGACGGCGAACCCGTCGCCGAGGTCGGACCGGGCGCGATCGTGGGCGAGCTCGCCATCCTCGAGGGCGGGACGCGCACCGGCACCCTGCACGCGTTGACGAAGATCCGGGTGGCGGTCGCCCGGGCCGACCAGGTCGACCGCGCCGCCCTCGTGGAGCTGAGCAAGGGACACCGGCGCGACAAGTCCTGAATCCCGCGGCGGCTCGCCGCGTGGGTAGCGTCCGCCTCCATGGGAGGACGCCGGCGGCGCGCCGTGCTCGCGGCCGCGGCGCTGCTCGTCGCCGGCCTCGCCACTGCCGTGCCCGCTCGTTCGGCGGCCGCGGCGACCGACGGCCACTTCCGCGGCTTCGGCGACGCGGGTGGCTTCCTCGACATCCTCCCGCCCGGCCAGCGCGGCGACCTGACACCGGCGGAGCTCGCCCAGGTCGGCGCGGCGACCGACGCGAAGGATCCGAACGGGTATCCCGCGCACGTCGCCGACCAGCGGGCCATGTACGACGCGTTGAACTTCGCGACGGACCTCACCGACTCGACGCTCACGAAGTACTACAAGGACGCCTCGTTCGGCGTGCGACCCGGCGACGTCGGGCGGGTCTACCACCCGACGAAGAACGTCACCGTGATCCGCGACAAGAGCGCCGGCGTCCCCCACATCTTCGGCAGGACGCGCAGCGCGACGATGTTCGCCGAGGGATACACCACAGCCGAGGACCGGCTCCTCACGATGGACGTGCTCCGACGCATCGGCCGCGGCACGCTGTCCGAGCTCGTCGGCAAGCAGGGAGTCCCGATCGACGCGAACACCATCGCCGACTCGCCCTACACCGAAGCCGACCTGCAGGCCCAGATCGACGCGCTCGCGCGCGCCGGCTCCGAGGGGAGGGGCGTCGTCGCCGACTTCCGGCACTACGTCGCCGGGGTCAACGCGTTCATCGACGCGGCGAAGAACGACCCCGACCGACTCATGCCCGCCGAGTACAAGGTGCTCGGAGCGACGCCCTCGCCGTGGACGCCGACCGACGTCGTCGCGACCGCCGCGAACATCGGCGCGATCTTCGGGCGGGGCGGAGGGCACGAGCTCACGAACTTCTGCGGCCTCGCGACCATGACGACGGCACTCGGCAGCGCGTCGAGAGCGCGCGAGGTCTTCGACGCGCTCCACTTCGAGGACAGCCCGGCCGCGCCCACCACCTCGACGCAGCGCGCCGACTACCCGACCGGCCTCGGCCGTCCCGACCCGGCCGCGACCCCGCAACTGGACTGCGCGGCGCTGCAGCGCGCCGGTGGCGCGGCACCGCCGACGAGCCCCCGGGCAGGCGGCCTGGGGTCGGGCGCCGGGTCGCTCGGCGCGCTGCAACCGATCGTCGAAGCGTTGCTCGACGCGCAGCGCGACGACAGCCCGGCGACGAGCAACGCCATCCTCGTCGACGGCCGGCACACCGCCACGGGCCGCCCCATCGCCGTCTTCGGGCCGCAGATCGGCTACCAGATGCCGTCCTTCCTGGTCGAGAAGGACGTGCACGGACCCGTGATCGACGCTCGCGGCGTCGGCTTCGCCGGTATCGACGCGTACGTCCTCCTCGGTCGCGGTCGCGACTACGCGTGGTCGGCGACGTCGTCGGGCGCCGACAACGTCGACACGTTCGTCCTTCGCCTGTGCGACCCGGCCGGCGGCCCCGCGACGACAGCGTCGATGGGCTACGAGCACGACGGGCACTGCGAGCCGATCACGACGTTCGACCACACCGAAGCCGTCGCCGCGATCGGCGGGGGCACTTCCGGCGGCACGCTCCGGTGGACCGTCCAGCGGACGGCCGACTACGGACCCGTCGTGCGGCGCGGGACGCTCGCCGACGGCACGCCGATCGCGATCGCACGGAAGCGCTCGACGTACGGAGACGAGATCTCGTCTGCGACCGGCTTCCGACGCTTGAACGACCCCTCGCTCATGAAGGCGGGCTACCCCGCGTTCCGCACGGCGACCGGCGCCCACATCGGCTTCACGTTCAACTGGTTCTACGTCGACGGCGTCACCATCGGGTACGAGCACTCGTGCAAGTGCCCGCTCCGCGCGCGTGGCGTCGATCCCGACCTGCCCGTCTGGGGAACAGGCAAGTGGGACTGGAAGGGGTATCTCGCACCGTCGCGCCAGCCACACGACGTGAACCCGTCGCGCGGGTACATCACGTCGTGGAACAACAAGCAGGCGCCCGGCTTCCGGGCGTCCGACGGGCAGTTCTCGTACGGCGCCGTCCACCGCGTCGAGTTGCTGAACGCCGGTGTCCGCCGGGTGTTCGCGGGCACCGAGAAGCGTGGTGTGACACGCGCCGACGTCGTCGGGCTCATGATGAACGCGGCCACGCTCGACCTCCGGGCCGTTGCCGTGCTGCCGAGGCTCCTGGCCGTGCTCGCACCCGGCACGGAGCCCGCGGACCTCGATCCGAGGGCGCTCGACCTGCGCGAGCGGCTCGAGATCTGGGCCGGCGAGGCGACGGGGCCGCACCGCCACGGCGCGACGCCGGGTGCTCCTTACCGGGACCCGGTCGCGATCGCGGCGCTCGACGCGTGGTGGCCGCGGGCCACCAGCGCGATCTTCGGCGACGGCACCGGCGCGCCGTTCGAGAGCCTCGGTCTCACGGTCGACGACAGCCCGCGCGGACACGGCGGCTCGGCATTCGACGACGGGTCGTACTCCGCCGTCGCCACCGACCTCTCGGTCGTCACCGGCAGGCCGGTGGCAGGCGCGTGGGCGCGCGCGTTCTGCGGCGGCGGGGACCTCACCGCGTGCCGCACGGTGCTGTGGCAGTCCCTCGGGGCGACCGTGGCCGCGCTCGACCAGCAGTTCGGGAGCCCGACGGTGGACGCGTGGCAGCGGGCGCCCGCCGACGACGAGATCCGCTTCCAGCAGGTCGTCGCCGGCATGCTGCCCATGGAGTGGCAGAACCGGCCGACGTTCCAGCAGGTCGTGCAGCTCCGGTCGCGCGGCGTCGCGGGCGCCGGGAGCACGTCGGGTGGCGGCGGGGGCGCCCTCACGATCGTGCTCGCGGGCCTCGTCGGGCTCGTGGTCGCGGTCCTCGCGCTGTGGTGGGCCCGGCGCCGCCTCGGACCCGGCTTCGCCGGCGGGCCGGTTCCGCGGCCGGCGCGAGGCGCGCCGCCACCGTCGCGATAAGACGTCGCGTATGCGGATCGCGACCTGGAACGTCAACTCGCTGAAGCAGCGGCAGGCGCGCGTGGAGGAGTGGCTCGAGTACGCGCGCCCGGATGTGCTGTGCCTGCAGGAGACGAAGCTCTCCGACAAGAGCTTCCCGCAGCTCTCGTTCTCCGCGCTCGGCTACGACTCCGTCCACCACGGGCAGGGGCAGTGGAACGGCGTGGCGATCCTCTCGCGCGTCGGCATCTCCGACGTCGCGAGCGGCTTCGTCGACGCCGTCGACCCGTACGAAGGGGACGCGCGCCTCCTCGCGGCGACGTGCGGCGGCGTTCGGATGGTGAGCGTGTACGTCCCGAACGGCCGCGAGGTCGGAACGGAGTTCTACGACCGGAAGCTCCTCTGGCTCCACTGCCTCCGCGAGTGGCTCGCCTCGACCGCCGATCCGTCCGACGAGCTGGCCGTGCTCGGGGACTTCAACGTGGCGCCCGACGACCGCGACGTGTGGTCGGTGAAGGCGTTCCGGGGCGCGACGCACGTGACGGCACCGGAGCGTGAGGCGGTCGCCCAACTGCGCGAATGGGGCATGGTGGACGCGTTCCGCGCCGTCTACGACGACGACCGCCTGTTCACCTACTGGGACTACCGCCGCGGCGACTTCCACGAGCACCGGGGCATGCGCATCGACCTCGCCCTCGTGACGCGGCCGCTGGCCGAGCGCATCACCTGGGCATTGGTCGACCGCAACGCCCGGAAGGGCAAGCTCCCGTCGGACCACGCCCCCCTGTTCGTCGACTTCCGCGACTGACGGGCGGGGCGACGCCGAACGCCCGAGCTCGTCTCCTCGGGGATTTTGCCGTCACTTAGGGCGCTCTCAGCTTCGGTACAGCACAGGGTTGGGATGCTGCGCGAGGCAGGCCGGCGGATCCCGCGACCGAGGAGGTGCAGAGCGTGGCAGGGTTCGGTTCGTACGACCGTGACGCCGGGCTCCGTCGCGTCTCGCGCGTCACGAAGTGGCTCGTCGCCGGCTCGGTCGTCGGCGTCGGCGCGGTCACGGCGGCGGTCGCGCAGGCGGCGCCCGGCAGCTCACGGGCGCCCTCGACGCCCTCGACGACCGGGACCACGCCGGCGACGGAACCGGCGCCGAGCACCGCGACGACGCCGACGACCCGGGCGCCGTCCGTCGACCCGCGCCGCACCGACACGGTCCCGCCCACCGAGCAGCTGACCCCGCCGACCGATCCGCCGCTCCCGCCCCGGCACCGCCACGTCGCCACCTCGGGAGGCTCGTGATCGCCGAGCTCGCCCGCGTGAGCTTCCCCGCGTTGGGGACGACGGCCACGCTCGTCGCGACCCGTCCCGCCGGGATCGACGAGGGGCGCGCCGTGCTCGCTCGCGTGCTCGCCGAGATCGACCGGTCGTGCAGCCGGTTCCGCGACGACTCCGAGCTCGCGCACGTCAACCGCGCCGCGGGCCGCCCCGTCCCGGTGAGCCGGCTCTTCCTCGACGCCGTCGACGTGGCGCTCCGCGGCGCCCGCGTCTCCGCCGGCGCCGTCGACCCGACCCTCGGCCGGGTGCTGCGCGTCCTCGGCTACGACCGCGACTTCCGGTCGCTCGCCGACGACGGCGCGACCCCGCCGACGACCATCGCGCGCATCGCCGGGTGGCGTGCCGTGCGCGTCGACCGCGAGGCCGGCACCGTCCGCGTCCCGGCCGACGTCGAGCTCGACCTCGGCGCCACCGCGAAGGCGTACGCCGCGGACCTCGCGGCCGAAGCGGTGCGCGCCGCGATCGGCGGTGGTGTCCTCGTCGGGCTCGGGGGCGATCTCGCGGTCGCCGGCGACGTTCCTGCGGGCGGCTGGTGCGTGCGAGTGACCGACGACCACGCCGCCGGGCCCGACGCGGCGGGTGAGACGGTCGCGATCACGGGCGGCGGGCTCGCGACGTCGAGCACCACCGTCCGCCGGTGGACGCGCGGCCGGATCGAACTGCACCACCTCGTCGACCCGGTGACCGGCGGCCCGGCGAACGGTCCGTGGCGCACCGTCAGCGTCGCGGCGGCGAGCTGTGTCGACGCCAACATCGCCACGACCTCCGCGATCGTCCACGGCGAGCACGCGCTCGACTGGCTGGCCGACCGCCGGCTCCCGGCGCGCCTCGTGCGGCGAGACGGCTCCGTCGTGCGGATCTGCGGGTGGCCGGAGCCGGAGGCCGGCGCGGCATGACCCCGGTCGTGGCCGCGTCGAGCTCGACGTTCCTCTGGTACCTCGCGCGCGGGTCGGGCGTGACCGCGCTCGTCCTGCTCACGGTCAGCATGGTCCTGGGGATCGTCACGACCGTCCGCTGGAGCAGCGAGCGGTGGCCGCGGTTCGTCACCCAGGCCGTCCACCGCAACGTCTCGCTGCTCGCCATCGCGGTGATCGTCGTGCACGTCGCGACGATCGTGGTCGACGGGTTCGCGCCGATCGGCTGGAAGGACGCGGTGATCCCGTTCACGTCGGGATACCGGTCGCTGTGGCTCGGATTCGGCGCGATCGCGTTCGATCTCGTGCTGGCCCTGACCCTGACCAGTCTGGTGCGACACCGGATCGGCGCCCGCACGTGGCGGGTCGTGCACTGGCTCTCGTACCTCTGCTGGCCTCTCGTCGTCGTGCACGGGTTCGGCGCCGGCTCCGACTCCAAGCTGTCGTTCGTGCTCGTCGCGAACGCCGCGTGCGTGATCGCGGTCGTGCTCGCGGTGTGGTGGCGCGTCGCCGTCGGCTGGCCCGACCACCTCGGAGAACGCCTGGCCGGCCTCGCCGCGAGCGTCGTGGCGCCGGTGCTCCTGGTCGTCTGGCTCGGCGGCGGGCCGCTCGCGGCGGGCTGGGCGCGCAAGGCCGGCACACCGGCGCGCCTGCTCGCGGGCGCGGCACCGGCCGCGGCGAGCTCACCGGCCTCCGCCGCGGCAGCGCCGACCACGACCACCGCGCCCGCGAGCGGGTTCGCGCACGTCCCCTTCACCGCGCGCCTCTCCGGCCGGGTGAGCCAGTCGGCGCCGAGCGCCGGCGGTCGCGTCACCGTGCGTCTGAGCACGACGCTGAGCAGCGGTGCCGACGGCCTGCTCACCGTCGACATCACCGGTCGTCCCGTCGAGGACGGCGGCGTGCTCATGGAGACGAGCCGCGTCACGCTCGGCACGACCGGCCGGCCCGCCCTCTTCGACGGCAGCGTCACCGAGCTCCGCGGCGGCGACATCGGCGCGCTCGTGCGCGACGGCTCCGGCTCGGCCGTCCGGCTCGCCATCGTCGTGCACATCGACCAGTCGACGGGCTCACTGTCCGGCACCGTCCACGGAGATGCCGCGTGACCGGGGCGGCGACGGACACGGCGCGGCGCGGCGCGCCGCCCGAGGGCCTTCCCCGGCTGCTCGAGACGTGGCGGCCGGACGGCCCGGTTCGCTACGCGGAGCACGTCGCACGCTACGGGCCGCCGCCGTGGCGCGGCCGGCGGCGCGGCGCCCAACCCGAGCTCGTCGGGATGCTCGAGTACGCCGGGCTCCGCGGCCGGGGCGGCGCCGGGTTCCCCGTCGCGCGGAAGCTGCTCACGGTCGCCCGGGCACGCGGAGGCAAACCGGTCGTCCTCGCCAACGCCAGCGAGGGCGAACCCGCCAGCCGGAAGGACAAGCTCCTGCTCGCCGGGCTCCCCCACCTGGTGCTCGACGGCGCCGCCCTCGCGGCCGACGCGGTCGGCTCCGACGAGGTCGTCGTCGCGGTCGACCGCTGGGCGCGCGACGCGGTCATGGGGATCTCGCACGCGATCGACGAGCGGGCGGCGCTGCGCTGCGACCCCGTGACCTTCCGCCTCGCGTACCTCCCGGCGCGCTTCGTCGCGGGCGAGGAGACGGCGGTCGTGAACTTCGTCAACGGCGGACCGGCGAAGCCGACGTTCGTGCCGCCCCGCCCGTTCGAGAAGGGAGTCTTCGGGCGGCCCACGCTCGTGCAGAACGCCGAGACGCTCGCGCACGTCGCGCTCGTCGCACGCTTCGGTGCCGACTGGTACACCGGCGTCGGGGCCCGCGACGAGCCGGGGACGGCCCTCGTCACCGTGTCGGGCGCGGTCGCGCGCCCGTGCGTGGTCGAGATCGCGATCGGTACGCCGATCGGTGACGTGGTCGTCGCGGCGGGCGGCGTCACGGAGTCGCTCAGCGCGATCCTCGTCGGTGGGTACTACGGGCGCTGGATCGACGCCCTCGACGCCTGGGACGCCCCGATGAGCCGCGCCGGGCTCGCGCCCTTCGGCGCCAACCCCGGCTGCGGCGTGATCCACGCGCTCCCGGCCGGCGCGTGCGGCCTCGTCGCCAGCGCGCGCATCGCCCGCTACCTCGCCGAGGAGACCGCCGGGCAGTGCGGCCCGTGCGTGAACGGGCTGCACGCGATCGCGACCGCGGTCGAGCAGCTCGCGCGAGGCACGCACGACCGCGACACCCTCGCCCGCCTGCGGCGCTGGTGCGACCAGGTCGACGGGCGAGGCGCGTGCCGCTACCCCGACGGCGCCGTCCGCTTCGTGCGCAGCGCGCTCGAGGTCTTCGCCGACGAGATCGACGAGCACACGCGCCACGGCCGGTGCCGCGCCAACCGGCCGCACGACCTCCCCCTGCCGAACCCGGCCACCCGCGACTGGGAGTGGCGGTGAGCGGGCGGGGCCCGAGTGGCCCGGCGGCGAAGCCGTGAGCAGGCTGCGCGTGAACTTCATCGCGTGCGACGCGTACGGGGCGTGCGCGGAGCTGTTCCCGGAGTGGATCGAGCTC
>Ga0070741_10003652_pt1 | contig 37526 bp, 30 predicted proteins | sample Coa_R1_4_FD_66440 | JGI IMG/M metagenome (GOLD analysis project Ga0070741, IMG submission 66440) | Surface soil microbial communities from Centralia Pennsylvania, which are recovering from an underground coalmine fire - Coalmine... | ecosystem: Environmental > Terrestrial > Soil > Unclassified ... | reverse complement strand
GAGTGTGCGGATCATGGCGAGGATGCCGGCGACGTCGCGCTGGTTGAAGGCGTGCACGGCGACATTGGCGCGGATCAATTCGGCGACGATGTCGGCCTGCAAATCGGAGAAGGCGAGCACGAGGTCGGGCTTGAGCGCCAGGATCTTCGGCACGTCGGCGGAGATGAAGGCCGAGACGCGCGGCTTCTCCTTGCGCACCTGGGCGGGACGCACTGCATAGCCCGAGACGCCGACGATGCGCCGCTCCTCGCCGAGAAGATACAGCGTCTCCACGGTCTCTTCGGTCAGGCAGACGATTCGGGAGGGCGGGAACATGGGGGGATCATAGCGCAGCAGTACGACAATCTCTCTTTCCCTCTCCCCTTGTGGGAGAGGGTGGCGAGCCGGAGCGATAGCGAAGGCGAGCCGGGTGAGGGGGCTGAACTTGCTGTACTAGCGACCCCCTCATCCGGATCGCGCTCGGATTTCCTCCGCGCGATCCACCTTCTCCCACAAGGGGGAGAAGGTAAGAGCGCCAGCCGCTCCGCTTACAGCAGCAACTCCACCCCGCCCGCCGCCGTCACGCGGCCTGCCTCCAGCCGCACCACGCGGCCGGCGATGCGGCGCACTTCCGATGCGTCGTGGCTGACATAGATCATCGGCACGCTGCCTTCGTCGCGCAGACGTTCGAGGTAAGGCAGGATGTCGCCTTTGCGCGCGGCGTCGAGGGAGGCGAGCGGCTCGTCGAGCAGCAGCAGGCGCGGCCGCATCAACAGCGCGCGGCCGACGGCGACGCGCTGGCGCTCGCCGCCCGACAATCTGCCCGGCCGCCGCTCCAGCAGCGTGCCGATGTCGAGCAGGTCGACGACATGGGCGAAGGTTCTGGCGTCGTCGGCAAGGCCGCTCATCCAGCGGCCATAGTCGAGATTGTGCCGCACCGAAAGATGGGGAAATAGCCGCCCTTCCTGGAACACACAGCCGATGCGCCGCCGCCACGCCGGCACGTTGACGCGCGCCGCGCCGTCGAACAGCACGTCGCCGTCGAGCACGATGCGGCCGCGGCCGGGCGTGAGCAGGCCGGCGATCATGTTGATGATGCTGGTCTTGCCGGCGCCGGACGGCCCGAACAAAGCGGTCGCGCCGCCCGTGCTCTCAAAGCTGGCGCGCAGCAGGAAGTCGCCCAATTGCTTTTCAACCTCGACTGTCAGCACGACGGGCCCCGCCATATCCGTTCGTTCCCGCGCAAGCGGGAACCCAGGAGCCAGGGCACGTGAGTTTCGGAATTGTAGCTCTGGGTCCCCGCTTGCGCGGGGACGAACGGGGTGTTGATTGCCGCCGGCCGCATTTCTACCCCCCGTGCAGCCGCGCGGTGGCGCGGCGGGCGAGCAGCTCCGAGGCGATCAGCGCCGCAAACGAAATGACGATCGAGACGACGACCAGCTGCATCGCCGCGGCGTCGCCGCCCGGCACCTGGGTCAGGGTGTAGATCGCCGCCGAGATGGTCTGCGTCTCGCCGGGGATGTTGGAGACGAAGGTGATGGTGGCGCCGAACTCGCCGAGCGCGCGGGCAAAGGCGAGCAGGCTGCCGGCGACGACGCCGGGCAGCGCCAGCGGCAAGGTGATGGTGGCGAAATTCCACAACGGGTTGGCGCCGAGCGTCGCCGCCGCGTCCTCCAGCCGCCGGTCGACCGCCTCGATCGACAGGCGGATGGCGCGCACCATCAGCGGGAACGCCATCACGCCGCAGGAGACCGCGGCGCCGGTCCAGCGGAACGAGAACACGATGCCGAAATGTTCGGCGAGAAAGGCGCCGACCGGCGCCTTGCGCCCCAGCGTGATCAGCAGCAGATAGCCGGTCACCACCGGCGGCAGCACCAGCGGCAACAGCACGAGCGCGTCGAGCAGCGCCTTGCCCCAGAACTGCTTGCGCGCCAGCACGAATGCGATGGCGATGCCGACCGGCAGCGACACCGCGGTCGCCACCAGCGCGATGCGCAGCGACAGCATCACCGCGGTCCAGTCGTTCGTCGTCAACCCAAGCACGGCCTGTCTCCGTCACCCTGAGGTGCGAGCGTAGCGAGCCTCGAAGAGTGACGGCCCATAGCTCTATGCCCCTTCATCCTTCGAGGGCCGCGCTTTCGCGCGGCCACCTCAGGATGACGGAGCAAAGTTGCTCGACCAACATTACGACACCGGCATGATCAGAAAATTGAACCCGTACTTCTCGAACGTCGCCTTGGCGGCGGGCGAGCGCAGGAAGGCGAGATAGCGGGCAGCGGCCGGGCTTCTGCTGTCTGTGGTTTGCGCCACCGGATAGGTGACCGGCGGATAGGAGCCGTCGGGAAAGGCGCCGACGATCTTCACCTTGGGCTCGATGCTGGCGTCGGTGGCGTAGACGATGCCGAGCGGCGTCTCGCCGCGCGCGACGAAGGCAAGCGCCGCCCGCACGTTCTCGGCCTGGGCCAGCTTTGCTTCGACGCCGGCCCAGGCGCCGAGCTTCTCCAGCGCCGCCTTGGCGTATTTGCCGGCGGGCACCGCGGCGACATCGGCGACCGCGATACGGCCGTCGCCGGCAAGCCGGGCAAGATCGAAGCCCTGGCCGATCGCCACCGTGTCGAGCGCGGCATCCCTGGGCGCGATCAGCACCAGCCGGTTGCCGAGCAGGTTGACGCGCGTTTCCGGCCTCACCAGCCTGTGCTCGGCCGCGTAGTCCATCCACTGCAAATCGGCCGAGATGAACACGTCCGCCGGCGCGCCTTGCTCGATCTGCCGCGCCAGCGCCGAGGAGGCGGCGTAGCTCGCCGTCACCTTGACGCCGGTCGCCTTGGTGAAGGCGGCGTCGGCCTCGTCGAGCGCGTTTTTCAGCGACGCCGCGGCAAAGACGGTCACGGCGTCCTGCGCGGCAGCCGGCGCGGCGGCAAGCACGAGCAATAAACCGAGCGCGGCGAATAGCCTTGCAAACATAGCGGTTCTCCTCAGGCGCCACGAATGCGCCGGGTGGGCATCCCATCAATTGAGAAATGACCAGCGCCTGAACCGCCGTTCTGGCATTTTGACGCGCGCACGGCGTGTCAAAGGTCGATAGATAAGCCTAGCAAGTCCTTGGTTGATTGTCATCGCCGGGCTTGTCCCGGCGGTCTCGATCAGGCGGGCAGGATGCCTCCCGAAGCGGGATGGCCGGGACAAGCCCGGCCATGACGGTGTAATGACGAGGTCGCCATGGCAGATCGAAATCCCATCGAGGGCGAATTCGACTACATCATCGTCGGCGCCGGCTCGGCCGGCTGCGTGCTGGCCAACCGGCTGTCGGCAGACCCGGGCAAGCGCGTGCTGCTGCTGGAAGCCGGCGGCGACGACAACTGGATCTGGTTCCACATCCCGGTCGGCTATCTGTTCGCCATCGGCAATCCGCGCTCCGACTGGATGTACAAGACGGAAAGCCAGCCCGGCCTTAACGGCCGCGTGCTCAATTATCCGCGCGGCAAGGTGGTCGGCGGCTCCTCCGCCATCAACGCCATGGTCTATATGCGCGGCCAGGCCGGGGACTACGACCATTGGCGCCAACTCGGCCTGCCCGGCTGGTCGTGGGACGACGTCAAGCCCTACTTCAAGAAGCACGTCGATCATTTTCTTGGGCAGAGCGAGCACCACGACGTCGGCGGCGAATGGCGCGTGGAATTCCCGCGCCTGCGCTGGGACATCATCGACGCCTGGCGCGACGCCGCCGAGCAATACGGCATTCCCAAGATCGACGACTTCAACACCGGCGACAACGAAGGCTCGTGCTATTTCCACGTCAACCAGAAGCGCGGCCGGCGCTGGTCGGCGGCGCGCGGCTTCCTGAAGCCGGTGCTGAACCGCAAGAACCTGCGCCTGGAGACGCGCTGCCTGGTCGAGGGCCTGACCTTCATCGGCAGGCGCGCCGCCGGCGTGCGCTTCCGGCAAAGCGGTGTCGCGCGCTCGGCGCGCTGCCGCGGCGAGGTCGTGCTGGCGGCCGGCGCCATCGGCTCGCCGCAGATCATGATGCTGTCGGGCGTCGGCCCGGCCGAGGACCTCGCCGGACTCGGCATTCCGGTGCTGCTCGACAAGCCGGGCGTCGGCGCCAATCTGCACGACCATCTGCAACTGCGGCTGATCTACAAGGTCACCGGCATCCGCACGCTCAACGAGATGTATTCGTCGCTTCTGGCGCGCGCCAAGATGGGCATCGACTACGCGCTGTTCCGCCGCGGGCCCTTGACCATGGCGCCGTCGCAGCTCGGCGCCTTCACCCGCTCCGATCCGGCGCAGGAGCGGCCGAATTTGCAGTACCACATCCAGCCGCTGTCGCTCGACAAGTTCGGCGATCCGTTGCACCCGTTCCCGGCCTTCACGGCGAGCGTCGCCAATTTGCGGCCGACCAGCCGCGGCCACATCAAGCTCAAGTCGGCCGATCCTTCGGCGGCGCCGGCCATCCAGCCGAATTATCTGGCGACGCCGGAAGACCGCCGCATCGCCGCGCAATCGATCCGCATCACGAGGCAGATCTCGGCGCAGCCGGCGCTCAAGCCCTATTCGCCGGTCGAGTTTCTGCCCGGGCCGTCGGTGGGCGACGACGAGGAGACGCTGGAACGCGCCGCCGGCGACATCGGCACCACCATCTTCCATCCCGTCGGCACGGCGAAGATGGGCCGCGACGACGATGCCCGCGCGGTGGTCGACGCGCGGCTGCGCGTCATCGGCCTCGAAGGCCTGCGCGTGATCGATGCATCCGTGATGCCGTCGATCACCTCCGGCAACACCAATTCGCCGACCATCATGATCGCCGAAAAGGGCGCGGCGATGATGCTGGAGGATGCGAGGTAGGCAGGCGGATGCACAGCGCCTGCGGGATGCGAAGGCGTCCGCCTCATTTCACCGCGGTGACGATGATCGCCCGGATGCGGCCGTCGACCGGGCCGGTGCCGAAGCGCCGGGCGATGGCCTCGGTCGAGCGCGCGGTTGCTTCCTGCAGGCGGGCCTTGTCACGCGCCTCGATTTCGTTGCGCAGCGGCGTGCCCTCGCAATAGGCGACCGCCGGCTCGCGCGGCGACGCCGCCTTGCTGCGCTCGTCTCTGCCTTCGGCGGCGATCTCGGCAAAGCCGGCCGCCGTGAGGTCGGCGCGGATGCGCGCGACGTCGTGATGGCCGTGCGGCGTCCGCGCCAGAAACAGCGGCGGGTCGTCCGGGAACATGGCGCCGACCGTCTGCGTGACGACGTCGGCGAACTCGTTGTCGGCAATCTTGTCCCAGACGTTGAACAGAAACCGGCCGCCCGGCTTCAAGACGCGGCGGGCTTCCCGGTAGGCCTTGACCTTGTCGGGGAAGAACATGGCGCCGAACTGGCAGACGACGGCGTCGAAGCTCTGATCGTCGAACGGCAGCGCCTGGGCGTCGGCGGTCCGCCAGGCGACGCGCGGGTCGGCGAGCCTCGTCCTGGCATGGTTGAGCATCGGCTCGTTGAGGTCGGTCGCGGTGATGCGGGCGCTCGCCGGCAGCCGCGCGGCGATGGCGCGGGTGACGACGCCGGTGCCCGCCGCGGTCTCGAGCACGCGCTCAGGTCCGGTCTCCTGCAAGCGCCGGCCAAGATCGGCGGCGTAAGGCGCGAAGATCAGCGGCACGAGATAGCGCTCGTAGTTTTCCGGAATCGAACCGGCAAAGACCTTGTCGGTGTCGGCCATGACACGCTCCGTCGCCCGAGATCCGGGCAGGCTAGCACATCGCGGTCAGGGCAGCGCCTTGAGGTGCCGGATCGGCCGCCCCGGCGCGATGGCCTGCGCCGCGGCGACGATGGCGTTGGCGTCGATGCCGTAATGCTCGTAGAGGTCGGCGAGGCTGCCTGTCTGGCCGAAATGCTCGACCCCGAGCGAACGCGTGCGGTGGCCCATGACCGCGCCGAGCCAGGCCAAAGTCGCCGGATGGCCGTCGAGCACGGTAACGATGCCGCAGAACGACGGCACGTCGGCGAGCAGCCGTTCGATATGCGAACGCGCGTGCACCAGGCCGCGCTCGCGCGCCCGTTGCGCCGCGGTCCAGCCGGCGTTGAGCCGGTCGGCCGAGGTCACCGCGAGCAGGCCGACGTCGCGGCGGTCCTCGGCCATCAGGCCGACCGCTTCGATCGCCTCCGGGGCGATGGCGCCGGTATAGGCCACCACCACCTGGCAGTTCGGCCCGGGCTTGCGCAGCCAATAGGCGCCGTCGACGATGGCCTGGCGCAGCTCGCCGGTCATCGTCCGCTTGATCTGCTCGATCGGCCGCGTCGACAGCCTGAGATAGACCGAGCCGCCGGTTTCGTCGCGCAGCCAGTTGCGCTCCGACACCTCGCCGCCCGACTTCTGCATGTAATCGAAGGCGAAGGCCATGATGACGGCGAGCTCGTCGACATAGGCCGGCTCGAAGGCGGCGATCCCGTCCTGCGCCAGCCCGATCAGCGGCTCGGCGACCGACTGGTGCGCGCCGCCTTCCGGCGCCAGCGTGATGCCGGACGGCGTCGCCACCACCATGAAGCGGGCGTCCTGGTAGCAGGCGTAATTGAGCTGATCGAGGCCGCGGGCGATGAACGGATCGTACAGCGTGCCGACGGGCAGCAGGCGCACGCCGTTGATGACGTGCGACAGGCCGAGCGCCGACAGCAGGATGAACAGGTTGGCCTCGGCGATGCCGAGCTCGATGTGCTGGCCCTTGCGCGAGAATTCCCAGTTGAAGGTCGACGGGATCTGCTCGCTCTTGAAGGTGTCGGCGAGGTGCTCGCGCGCGAACAGGCCGCGGCGGTTGACCCAGGGTCCGAGATTGGTCGAGACCGTGACGTCGGGCGAGGCGGTGACGATGCGGCTGGCGAACTCGTCGCTGCCGCGGCCGATCTCGTTGAGGATGGCGCCGAAGCCGGTCTGCGTCGACATCGTCGGCTGGATGGTGACGGCGAGCGCCTCGGGCACGGCGATGCGCGGCGCCTGCAACTGGCGCGCGCCGCCTTGCGCGAACGGCACGCGCTTGAGGAAGGCTTCGATCCGCTCCGGCGACGGCAGGCCTTCGAGGCGGTCCCATTCGTGCCCGGGCCGCACATTGTTGGCCTGCCGGAAGCTGTCCATCTGCGCCGGCGTCATCAGGCCGGAATGGTTGTCCTTGTGGCCGGCAAACGGCAGGCCGAAGCCCTTGATGGTATAGGCGATGAAGCAGGTCGGCTTGTCGTGCTTCACCGCATGCAGGGCGTCGAGGATGGCCGTGAGGTCGTGGCCGCCGAGATTGTTCATCAGCGCGGCGAGCTCGGCGTCCGAGCGCTTCTCGATCAGGCGCGACACCTCGCCCTGGTCGCCGATCTCGTCATTGAGGCGCTTGCGCCAGGCGGCGCCGCCGGCGAACACCAGCGCCGAGTAGAGCGAGTTCGGGCAGTTGTCGATCCATTCTTTCAGCCGCGCGCCGCCCGGCTCCCTGAACGCCGCCTGCTGCAGGGAGCCGTACTTCAAAATGACGACCTCCCAGCCGAAATTCTTGAACAGCTGCTCGTAGCGCTCCCACAGGCCCTCGCGCACCACGGCGTCGAGGCTCTGCCGGTTGTAGTCGATGATCCACCAGCAATTGCGCAGGCCCTGCTTCCAGCCTTCGAGCACGGCCTCGAACACGTTGCCCTCGTCGAGTTCGGCGTCGCCGACCAGCGCGATCATGCGGCCTTCCGGGCGTTCGAGGCCCCAGCCGTGCATGCGCACGTAGTCCTGGGTGAGCGAGGCGAACAAGGTCTGCGCCACGCCGAGGCCCACCGAGCCGGTGGAGAAATCGACGTCGTCGACGTCCTTGGTGCGCGAGGGGTAGCTCTGCGCGCCCTTGAAACCGCGGAAATTTTCCAAGCGCTCCTGTGTCTGCTTGCCGAGCAGATACTGGATGGCGTGGAAGATCGGCGAGGCGTGCGGCTTGACGGCGACGCGGTCGGCCGGCTTGAGCACGTCGAAGTAAAGCGCCGTCATGATGGTGGCGAGCGAGGCGGAGGAGGCCTGATGGCCGCCGACCTTGAGGCCGTCGGTGTTCTCGCGCAGGTGGTTGGCGTTGTGGATCATCCAGCTCGCCAGCCACAGCACCTTCTTTTCCAGCGCGCGCAGGATGTCGAGGTTGTCGGTCATGGCCGCAAGTCTAGCGCAGGGCCGCAGCGCGGGGAAATCTCGCTCCGCGATCGGTGGATCAACCGAAGCGATGGATTACTGCTTGTCGGCCGCGGCGTTCTTGATGTTGTCCGGCGCCGCCAGCACGGTTTTGCAGGCCGGCGGCAGGTCGGCCAAGGTCAGTCCCGGCTTCGGCTTGGCCGGCGTCGGCGAGCGCTGCGGGTGCAGCACCTTGTCGGAGAACCAGAAGGCGAGTTCCTTGTCGGCGCAACCGGCGTCGCCCGGCACCGGCGGCTGGGCGCGGCAGTTCGGCGAATCCGCCGGGCACTTCAGCCGCACATGGATGTGGTCGTGATGGCCGTACCAGGGCCGCACCTTGTCCATCCATGACGGGTGGCTGCTGCCCTGCATCTCGCACAGCTTCTTCTTGATGGCGGCATTGACCAGCACGCGCTCGACCTCGGGCTGCTCGGCGGCGGTGCGGATGAAGGCGGCGTGCGCCGGCGTCCACATCTTCGGGTCGACGTGCTTCCAGTCCTCGGCGACCAGGTTGATGGCGGAGATCTTCTCGCGCTCCTCCCTGGTCAGCACGCGGTCCGGCTTCGGCATGAACCAGATGTCGACGTCGAGGCCGATCTGATGGCTGGTGTGACCGAACGGCAGCGGGCCGCCGCGCGGCTGCGCCATGTCGCCGACCAGGATGCCGTGCCAGCCGGTCGCCTTGGCGGCGAGCGGGGCGAACCGCTTGAGGAACTGCACCAGCTCGGGATGGCCCCAGTTGCGGTTGCGCGACAGCCGCATGACCTCCCAGGTCGGTCCGTCGGGCGGCAATTCGACGGCGCCTTGCAGGCAGCCGCGCGGGTAGTAGCCGATGGCCATGGCCTTGCCGATGCTCGGCAGCTTCTTCGCCGCGAACAGGAACTTGGCGGCGACGCCCTTGATCTTGTCGGCCGCCGACAAAGCCGGTCTTTCCGGCGGCAGCGGCGCGGTGACGACCGGCGCCGGCGTTGGCGGCGGAACAGGCGCGGTGACGACGGGCGCCGGCGCCGGGGCAGGCGTGGTGACGACCGGCGCGGGCGCGGGCTCGGGAGGCGCGGTCGCCACGGGCGCGGGCTCGGACGGAGCGGCCGCGGCCGGCGCGGGAACAGGGGCAGCCGGTTGAGGGGCGGCGGTCTCGGCCGGTGCCGCCGGCGCGGGTCCCGGCGCGGTGGCCTGATCGGCCGGCGGGGCCGGCGCGGTCGCCGCCGGCGGCGCCTGCGCCACCGAATACTGATCGATGAGCAACAGCGTGCCGCCGATGAAGGCAGCCGACAGCGCCAGCAGGACCACGATGCGATCGAGCATGATCGTCGTCTACGCTTTCCGTTTTCCGCTGTCAGGTCAAATGCACAGGATGGCTTAATCCCGCGGTTTCCCCCCGGGCCCGGGCCGGAGCAAAATAGTTAGAATTTTCAGAGACTTTTATGGTTAACGAAGCTTTACAAAGCGCGCCATCCGGGGCGATGCTGAGGGCAAAGCCGGTGCCGGCGGACCCCGGTCGAAGCGGGTCGCGCCGTGCCGGGTGGCTGTGGCCCGCGTCGGCCGGATTGGGGCTCGCAAATGATGACCCGTATCGCGATTGTCTGCGCCACGCTCGCGGCCTTGGCCTGCGGCATGGCATCGGCGCAGGCCGGCGTCGTCATCGTCGTCAACAAGTCGACGCAGCGCCTCACCGTCGCGGTCGACGGCGTACCGCGCTACGAGTGGCCGGTGTCGACGGCGCGTGCCGGCTACAACACGCCGAACGGCACCTACGGCGTCGAGCGCATGGAAGTGTCGTGGTTCTCGCGCCGCTACGACTGGTCGCCGATGCCGCATTCGATCTTCTTCAACGGCGGCTACGCCATCCACGGCTCGTATGAGATCGGCCGCCTCGGCACCCCGGCCTCGCATGGCTGCATCCGCCTGCACCCCAACAACGCCACCACGCTGTTCCGGCTGGTGCAGGCCAACCGCAATGCGACGCGCATCGTCGTCACCGGCGACCGGCCATCGGGCCTGATGATGAGCAGCGCGCGGCGCGGGCGCTACGCGGACGACGAACCTCCGGCGCGCATCGGCCGCAGCCGCGGCCCGTCCTACTATTATGACGATGACGACGACGATCGTCCGCGGCGCGCCATCCGCAACAGCCGCGCCCGCGGCCACGCGCGCGACTTCGAGGACATTTTCAACGAAGCCGACGAGGCGCCGGAAATGTCGAGCGGCGACCTCGGCGTGCGGCATTACTGGAATCGCTAGCCGCCGGACTTGACCCAGGCTCGTCCGATGCGCTTTGTCGCCGGTGGACCCGGCTACAGGGGGCACGATGCGGACCATTGCGCTTGAAGAGCACTTCACCACGCCCGCCTTTCTCGCCGGCGCCGGGCGCGGCTTCAAGGAGGGCATGCTGAGGTCCGGCGGCGCCTATGCCGCCAGGATCTTCGAGCAGCTCGGCGATCTTGGCGACAAGCGCATCGCCGAGATGGACGCCGCTGGCCTCGACATGCAGGTGCTGTCGCTCAACTATCCGGGCCCCGAGCAGTCGGAGGCCGACGATGCGATCGCGACCGCGCGCGAGGCCAACGATGCGCTGGCCGCGGCGCTGCGCCGGCACCCGGCGCGCTTTGCCGGGCTCGCCGCGCTGCCGACGCCGGCGCCCGACAAGGCCGCGGCCGAGCTCGAACGGCGCGTGCGCAGCGACGGCTTCAAGGGCGCCGTGATCAACGGCCATAGCCGCGGCCGCTACCTCGACGACGCATTCTTCTGGCCGATCCTGGAATGCGCCGAGGCGCTCGGCGTGCCGATCTACCTGCACCCGACGCTGCCGCCGAAGCCGGTGATCGAGGCCTCCTATGGCGGCTTCTCGCCGGCGGAAACATTCATGCTCGCCGGCCCGGGCTGGGGCTGGCACATCGAAACCGGCGTGCACCTCATCCGCATGATGCTGCGCGGCGTGTTCGACCGCTTCCCGAAGCTGCAGATCGTCATCGGCCACATGGGCGAGGGTCTGCCGTTCATGCTGCCGCGGCTGCAACACCAGGGCAAAGGATTGCCGGCCGGCAAGCTCCAGCGCTCGCTCGGCGACTACCTGCGGCAGAACGTGCACTACACCTTCGCCGGCTTCAATTTCCCGGCGACCTTTCAGAACCTGCTGGCCGAGGTCGGCATCGAGCGCATCATGTTCTCGGTCGACTACCCCTACGGCTCGATGACGGAGGCACTCGCCTTCCTCAACGGCCTGCCGATCGGCGCCGCCGACCGCGAACGCATCGCGCATAAGAACGCCGAGGCGCTGTTCGGGCTGTAGCGCTTCCGCGTAATCCCTCCCCGCTTGCGGGGAGGGTGGACACGAGCGCCAGCGAGCGGCCGGGTGGGGCTTGTGTCCAATTGAGAGTTGACCTCACCCCCGGCGCGGACCCTGTCATCGGGCCGCGCTTGGCGCGGACCCGTTGGCGCCGGACCCTCCCCTTTCAGGGGAGGGATAAGCCGTCACACATCCACCTTCAGCGCGGCGATGAAGGCTTCCTGCGGAATGTCGACCTTGCCGAACTGGCGCATCTTCTTTTTGCCCTCGCGCTGCTTGTCGAGCAATTTGCGCTTACGCGTGGCGTCGCCGCCGTAGCACTTCGCCGTGACGTCCTTGCGGAAGGCGCGCACCGTCTCGCGGGCGATGATCTTGCCGCCGATCGCCGCCTGGATCGGCACCTGGAACATGTGCGGCGGGATCAGTTCTTTCAGCTTCTCGGCCATGGCGCGGCCGCGCGTTTCGGCGCGGGTCTTGTGCACCAGCATGGCGAGCGCATCGACCGGCTCGCCGTTCACCAGCATCTGCAATTTGACGAGGTCGGCGGGGCGGTAATCGGTGAGGTGATAGTCGAACGAGGCGTAACCGCGCGACACCGATTTGAGCCGGTCGTAGAAATCGAACACCACCTCGTTGAGCGGCAGGTCGTATTTCACCATGGCGCGGTTGCCGACGTAAGTGAGCTCCTTCTGCGCGCCGCGGCGGTCCTGGCACAGCTTGAGCACGGAGCCGAGATATTCGTCGGGCGTCAGGATGGTGGCCTCGATCCAGGGCTCCTGCGTCTCCTCGATGTGGTTGGGGTCCGGCATGTCGACCGGATTGTGGATCTCCAGGTCTTTGCCGTTGGTCAGCTTGATCTTGTAGATGACCGAGGGCGCGGTGGCGATGAGATCGAGGTTGAACTCGCGCGACAGCCGCTCCTGGATGATCTCGAGGTGCAACAGGCCGAGGAAGCCGCAGCGGAAGCCGAAGCCGAGCGCGGCGCTTGTCTCCATCTCGTAGGTGAAGCTCGCGTCGTTGAGCCGCAGCTTGCCCATCGCCGCGCGCAGGTCCTCGAAGTTCGCCGCATCGACCGGGAACAGGCCGCAGAACACGACGGGAATCGCCGGGCGGAAGCCGGGCAGCGGCTTGTCGACCGGCTTCTTCTCGTCGGTAATGGTGTCGCCGACGCGGGTGTCGGCGACCTCCTTGATCGAGGCGGTGAGCATGCCGATCTCGCCGGGGCCGAGCTCGTCGGCCGGCATGAGCTTCGGCGTGAACACGCCGACGCGGTCGACCTCGTAGGAGGCATCCGTGCCCATCATGTGGATGCGCTGGCCCTTGGCGAGTACGCCGTCGACCACGCGCACCAGGACGACGACGCCGAGATAGACGTCGTACCAGCTGTCGACCAGGAGCGCCTTCAGCGGCGCCTCGCGGTCGCCCTTCGGCGGCGGCAGCCGCGTGACGATGGCTTCGAGCACCTCCGGCACGTTGAGCCCGGTCTTGGCGGAAATCTCGATGGCGTTCGAGGCATCGAGCCCGATAACGTCCTCGATCTGCTGCTTGACCTTGGCGGGCTCGGCGGCCGGCAAATCCACCTTGTTGAGCACCGGCACGATCTCGTGGCCGTTGTCGATCGCCTGATAGACATTGGCGAGCGTCTGCGCCTCGACGCCCTGGGAGGCGTCGACCACCAGCAGCGAGCCCTCGACCGCGGCGAGCGAGCGGTTGACCTCGTAGGCGAAGTCGACGTGGCCGGGGGTGTCGATGAGGTTGAGGATGTAGTCCTTGCCGTCGCGCGCCCGGTATTTGAGGCGCACCGTCTGCGCCTTGATGGTGATGCCGCGCTCGCGCTCGATGTCCATGGAGTCGAGCACCTGCTCGACCATTTCGCGCTCCTCGAGCCCGCCGCAAAGCTGGATCAGCCGGTCGGCCAGCGTCGATTTGCCGTGATCGATGTGCGCGACAATGGAGAAATTGCGGATGTTCTGGATGGGCGCCGCCGTCATGCGCGGCAGATAACACCCGCATTGCGCCGCGGCAAGGAGATCAACTTGTCATTCCGGGGCGCGAGCGCAGCGAGCCGCGAAGGATGACCGGCGCTGCATCCCCGGTCGTCGCTTTTCGAGGCCCGCGCCATCGGGCCGCGCTTTGCGCCGACGCGCTGGTGCAGCCACCTCAGGGTGACGGATCGAGTGCTCAATAACTCTGGAAGGTCGCCAGCAGATAGGTCGCGGCCAGCAGCCAGAGCGCCGTGCTCCACGAAGCGGCGGTGTCCCAGTCGACTTGGGCGATGGCATGTCGTGAGAATTTGCGCATGGCAAGCTCCATCGGATTGCCCCGCATCATTGACCGGCCGCCGGCGGCCGGCTTGATGCCGATCAAACGGCGCCTCAGGAGATGTACGTAGCTCTGCGATGCCGCCGCTCGGTGCCTGCCGTTCGTCCATCGGACCCGCGCTTCGCGCGGACCCGTTGCGCCGAGCCTCGAAGGGTGACCGGTCAAGACTGGTCGCCGGCCGCCGATCAATACCGGTAATGATCCGCCTTGAACGGCCCGTCCTTGGCGACGCCGATATAGGTCGACTGCTTGTCGGTGAGCTTGGTCAGCTTGACGCCGATCTTGTCGAGGTGCAGCCGCGCCACCTTCTCGTCGAGATGCTTGGGCAGCGTATAGACCTTGTTCTCGTACTTGCCGGGATTGGTCCACAACTCGATCTGCGCCAGCGTCTGGTTGGTGAAGGACGAGCTCATGACGAAGCTCGGATGGCCCATGGCGTTGCCGAGGTTCACCAGGCGGCCTTCCGACAACAGGATGATGCGCTTGCCGTCGGGGAACTGGATCTCGTCGACCTGCGGCTTGATGTTGTTCCACTTCAGGTTCTTCAGCGCCGCCACCTGGATCTCGCTGTCGAAGTGGCCGATGTTGCAGACGATGGCGCGGTCCTTCATCTTGCGCATGTGGTCGAGCGTGATGACGTCGACATTGCCGGTGGCGGTGACGAAGATGTCGGCGCGGCTCGCCGCGTCCTCCATGGTCGTGACTTCATAGCCCTCCATCGCCGCCTGCAGCGCGCAGATCGGATCGATCTCCGACACCATGACGCGGCAGCCGGCCTGGCGTAGGCTCGCCGCCGAGCCTTTGCCGACGTCGCCGAAACCGGCGACCATCGCCACCTTGCCCGCCATCATCACGTCGGTGCCGCGGCGGATGCCGTCGACCAGCGATTCCCGGCAGCCGTAGAGGTTGTCGAACTTCGACTTGGTGACCGAGTCGTTGACGTTGATCGCCGGAAACATCAGGCGGCCTTCCTTGGCCATCTGGTAGAGCCGGTGCACGCCGGTGGTGGTCTCCTCGGTGACGCCTTTGATCGCCTTGCAGGTCTTGGTGTACCAGCCGGGCTTGTCCTTCAGCCGCTTCTTGATGGCGGCGAACAGCACTTCCTCTTCCTCGTTGCCGGGATGCGCCAGCACGCCCGGATTGCTCTCGGCCTGCATGCCGAGATGCAGCAGCAGCGTGGCGTCGCCGCCGTCGTCGAGGATCATGTTCGGGCCGCCGCCGTCGTGCCATTCGAAGATGCGGTGGGTGTAGTCCCAGTAGTCGGTCAGGCTCTCGCCCTTGACGGCGAACACCGGGACGCCGGCCTGGGCGATGGCGGCTGCGGCGTGGTCCTGCGTCGAATAGATGTTGCACGAGGCCCAGCGCACGTCGGCGCCGAGGTGCGTCAGCGTCTCGATCAGCACCGCGGTCTGGATGGTCATGTGCAGCGAGCCGGCGATGCGGGCGCCGCGCAGCGGCTGCTGCGGGCCGTATTCCTCGCGCGTCGCCATCAGGCCGGGCATCTCGGTTTCGGCGATGTTGATCTCATTACGGCCCCAGGCGGCGAGCGCAATGTCCTTGACGACGAAGTCGCCGGTCTTGGCCTTCGGCTTGGCGGAAGCGGTCATGACGGTCCTTACGAACTGACAAAAATGGTTGGGAATTGGCCGTGCCTATAACAGGCAGGCGCGCCGCCCGCAATGAATATATAAAGATTTCTTTATGTCGGCCGCAGGCGCCTAGCTGCGCTTGGCGGGCGCCGCGGCGGCTTGGGCCGGGTTCTGGCGCAGCACGCCGGCCTGGGTCAGGGCGGCCGCCACCTGCTGCATGCGGTTGATCAGGTCGACGGCGGCGCCGGGGGGCATCACCAGGCGGCAGGCCGGGTAGCGCCGGCCGGTCATGGGCTGGCCCTGTTTGACCTCGTCCATGCGGGTGACGGTGAATTCGATGCGCAGCGACTGGCCGTCGAAGGACAGATTGCCGATGCTGTCGGCGAAGGTCTCGGCAAGGTCGGGATGGTCGACATAGCGCAATGAGACCTGCGGGCGCTGTGCCGCGCCGCCGTCCGTCGGTGTGTCCTTGTCAGCCATGAGTTCCTCCGTTTGCCCCGCGCCGGCTCTGCGCTTGAGGGCAAACTAGCATACCTGGGCGCCGGGGTTAGTCCTCCTCGCCGAAGCGCGAGGCCACCAGCGCGCACAGGGCCTCGACCGCCGCTGCGGCCTCTCTGCCGGTGGCGCTGATGGTGATGGTAACGCCGGGCCCTGCCGCCAGCATCATCAGCCCCATGATCGAGGTGCCGCCGACGGATTCGTGCCCGCGGGTGACGGTGATGGCGGCATCGAATTGTTCGGCAGTCTGCACGAATTTCGCCGAGGCGCGGGCGTGCAGGCCCTTCTTGTTGACGATCTCGACCTCGCGGACGACCGGGCTTCCGGCAGGATCGCTCATTTACCGCTGAGCACGCGGCTGGCGATGGTGCAGTACTTGCGGCCGGCTTCCTGAGCGGCGGCGACCGCGTCCTGCAGCGAGGCGGTCTCGCGCACTTTGGCGAGCTTGATCAGCATGGGGAGATTGATGCCGGCCAGCACCTCGACCTTGGGCTGGCTCATGACGGATATGGCGAGGTTGGAGGGTGTACCGCCGAACATGTCGGTGAGAATGACGACGCCGTCGCCGCCGTCGACGCGCTTGACGGCATCGAGGATGTGCTTGCGACACTGCTCGACATCGTCGTCCGGACCGATGGTGACCGCCTCGACCTGACGCTGCGGGCCGACCACGTGCTCCAGCGCCGAGCGGAACTCTACGGCGAGCCGCCCATGGGTCACTAACACGAGGCCGATCATCCCGGACTCCACGCGGGCGCTACGCTGCACCGCACGAAAAGGCGCACATTCAGGCTCAATTGTAGCCCCCTTGCAAGGGCCTTCGGTATATAGGTGCTCTGCTGCACTGCGGGAAGGTAAGGCCACCAGAGGTGCTCGTCAGGTCCGTTTTCGGCGGCGGCGATCCTAGGCCGCTGTGGTTAATTTTCGCTACCGAAGCGCGGGCTGGCGGGCGTAGCCCAGCCGCAAAGGCCGGTCAATCGGCCGCCGGCAGTTGCCTGAGGAAAGCCGTCACCAGGGGCATGGCCGCCATGCCTTTACCGACGGCGAGGCGCGGTAAAATGACCCCCTCCAGGCTGGTTTGCCCGGCGTCCCGGGCCGGCAGCCGGGCGGCATCCGCCGAATCCAGGTCGACCACCAGACCGACTGCGGCAATTCGCTCATAGGGCAGGCGGCGGATGCCGAGGCCGCGGATTTCGATGAGACCCGCGAGCTCGTCAGCCGGCCGCACCAGCAGCCGGCCGTGGTGCACTTCGACAAGGCAGCGGTCGTCCGCCACCAGCCGCGTCCAGGCCAGGGCACTTTGCAGCAGCTGAAAGGCCAGTTGCGACTTGCCGGCGCCCGCCGGCCCGCGGATCAGAACCGCCTTGGGCCCGATCAGCACTGCGGAGGCGTGGATGGTCGCGGTTTGAGTCATTGAGCCACGAGCACAGAGTGCTTCCTCCCGCCTTGTGGGCGAGGGTTGGGGAAGGGGGTGGAACTCTGCGCCGAACTTTGTCGCTTACCCCCCTCCCGATCAACGCCGGCGAGCCGGCGCTGATCGACCTCCCCCACAAGGGGGGAGGTGAAGAGAATTCGTGGCCGGGCCGCGGCATCCCTCCGGCTCACTGCGCCGGCAGGCGCACGGTGAAGCGGGCGCCGAGCACCTTGCCGCCGGGCGCGCTGCGGTTTTCGACGCCGATGCTGCCGCCGTGCGCTTCGACGATCTGTTTGACGATCGACAGGCCGAGCCCGGAATTCTGGCCGAAGCTCTGATTGGGCCGGTCGGTGTAGAAGCGCTCGAAGATCTTGTCCAAGGCGTCGGGCTGGATGCCGGGGCCGTCGTCATCGACGACGATCTCGATCTCGTCCTTCAGGCGCCGGCAGGTGATGCGCACGCTGCCGCCGGGCGGCGAGAACGAGCGCGCATTGTCGACCAGGTTGCTCACCACCTGGCCGAGACGGGAATCGTGGCCGGGCACCTTGAAACTGTCGGGCGGGCCGCCTTCGAAGCGCAGCGTCACGGTGACGTCGTCGGTGCGGATCTCGTTGGCCGCCTTGACCAGCGCCTCGAGCAATTTGGCGAGCTCGACCGGGCTTGCTTCCTGGCGCTGCAATTCGGCGTCGAGGCGGCTGGCGTCGGAAATATCGGAGATCAGGCGGTCGAGCCGGCGCACGTCGTGCTCGATCACCTCGAGCAGGCGCTTGCGGCTTTCCTCGGTCTTAGCGAGCGGCAGCGTCTCCACCGCCGAACGCAGCGAGGTCAGCGGATTGCGCAGTTCGTGCGCGACGTCGGCGGCGAAGCTCTCGATCGCCTCGATGCGCGTGTACAGCGCGTTGGTCATGTCGCGCAGCGCGCCGGACAGGTGGCCGATCTCGTCGCGGCGGCGCGTGAAGTCGGGAATTTCGATGCGGTTGCGGATGCGCCGGCGCACGCGTTCGGCGCCGTCGGCCAGGCGCCGCACCGGGCCGGCGATGGTGCCGGCGAGCAGCATCGACAGCACGATCATGACGCCGGCGGCGACCAGGAACACCTTGACGATGGCCAGGCGCTCGGCCTCGACCATCTCGTTGATATCGGCGCCTTGCGTCGACAGCATCAGCGCGCCGCGCACGGCGCGGAAGCGCTGTACCGGCACCGCCACCGAGACGATCACTTCGCCGCGGTCGTTGACGCGCACCATGCTGGCGTGCAGGCCGTCGAGCGCCTGCTCGACTTCCGAATAGCCCTTGCCGTTTTCCGGCCCGAGCTCGGTATAAAGCGGAAGATCGCCGCGGCCGAACCAGCGGCGGGCCTCGATGAAGATGCGCTCGACGAGGCCGGGCTTCTGCGCCGAGGGCGGCGGCAGATCGAAGCGCAGCACGTCGCCGCGGCCGTAGAGATTGCGGCTGTCGATGATCAGCACGCCCTCGCGGTCGTAGATGCGCGCGCGCGTCTTGGTCGGCGAGATCAGGCGGCGCAGCACCGGCGCCACCCGCTCGGGGTTGATCGGAAATTCGACGCCGCTCAACGAATCGTCGGGCGGCCCGTAGCTCTCGCCCGGCTGCAATTCGAGCAGACGGTCGGGGTCGATGGTGATGGCGTCGGTGTCGACGGTAGCGGAGGCGGCGATGGCGCCGGCGATGATTTCGCCCTGGGTGAGCAGGCTCTGCACGCGCGCGTCGATCAGCCCGGCGCGGAATTGCGACAGATAGAGCACGCCGGTGACCAGCACGACGAGGCCGGCCAGGTTGAGGATGACGATGCGGCGCGTCAGACTGGAGAAGCTTTGCGTGACGAAGAACGTCCAGGCCGAACGCGCCAGGCCGCGCAGGCCGGCGAAGCGTCGCTGCGGCGGACGTGCCGCTTGCTCGCCGTGGCCTTCGGCCTCGGCGGCGGGCGTCGGGATTTCCGTTTCCGCGGTTCGATCGAGCACGTCGTTCAATCCGGTGGACGTTAGGGTCGCCCGCGAGATTTTACCGCAAGACGGGGACGCTCGTCAGTCCGCCGCCCATTAACAATGCGTCATGCTTCCTTGAAGCGATAGCCGACGCCGTAAAGGGTCTCGATCATCTCGAAATCGTCGTCGACCGACTTGAATTTCTTGCGCAGCCGCTTGATGTGGCTGTCGATGGTGCGGTCGTCGACGTAGACCTGGTCGTCGTAGGCGGCGTCCATCAGCGCGTTGCGGCTTTTCACCACGCCGGGCCGGGTGGCGAGCGCCTGCAGGATCAGGAATTCGGTGACCGTGAGGGTGACCGGCTCGTTCTTCCAGGTGCAGGTATGGCGCTCGGGGTCCATGCGCAGCTGGCCGCGCTCGAGCACCTTGGCGGCGTCGATTTCCTTGACCGGCACGCCGTCCTTGCCGCCGGCGCGGCGCAGCACGGCCTTGACGCGCTCGACCAGCAGGCGCTGCGAGAACGGTTTGCGGATGAAGTCGTCGGCCCCCATCTTGAGGCCAAACAGTTCGTCGATCTCCTCGTCCTTGGAGGTGAGGAAGATCACGGGGATATCGGTTTTCTGGCGCAGCCGGCGCAGCGTCTCCATGCCGTCCATGCGCGGCATCTTGATGTCGAGGATGGCAAGATCGGGCGGCGAGGTCTTGAAGCCGTCGAGGGCGGAGGCGCCGTCGGTGTAGGTCATGATGCGATAGCCTTCGGATTCGAGAGCCATCGACACCGAGGTGAGGATGTTGCGGTCGTCGTCGACGAGAGCGATTGTCGGCATGAAAGCCCCTCTTGCTGCCTCGGTAGGTCAGACGTCCCGCGCGTTTTGAACCCCACAAACGGGGGCTGAATTGTGACCTCTTTGCAACAACTATGTGATTCGGTAGCGATTTCAAGGGCGGCGGCCGAAAGAAGCGGCCGCGGCCCGCTTATCGTTAACGAAATGACGCGGCAATGAAGCCCGATCCTGTGTTCGACGCCCGTTTGGCGGCCAAAAAGCTGATGCGCGAAGGCCGGAGTGCTGCATTGGCGACGCTGATGGCGGGGTCGGGCGATCCTTATTGCTCGTTGGTGAACGTCGCCAGCGCCCCGGATGGCTCGCCACTTCTGCTGCTGTCAAAGCTCGCGCTGCACACCAAGAACGTTCTCGCCGACCCGCGGGCCTCATTGATGCTCGACGAGCGCAAGGCGGGCGATCCGCTCGAAGGCGCGCGAGTCATGCTAATGGGGACGCTCGCTGCGACCGACGACACGGCGGCGCGCGCCGCCTATCTGCGCCGGCATCCCGACGCAGAGATGTATGCGGGCTTCGCCGATTTCGCATTCTACCGCATGGACATCGATCGCGCACATCTGGTCGCGGGCTTCGGCCGCATCGTCGATCTTGCCGCGCGCGACATTTTGACCGACCTCGCCGGCGCCGAAGCACTGCAGGCGGCAGAAGACGAAGCCGTCGCGCACATGAATGCCGATCACGCTCAGGCCTGCCGGCTTTATGCCACGCGGCTGTGCGGAGCACCGGACGGCGAATGGAAATGCGTGGGGGTCGACCCCGAGGGTATCGAATTGCAACTCGGCCGCATGGCGTTGCGGCTTACATTCCCGCAGCGCGTTACCGCACCCGGTCCTTTGCGCGCGGTCCTCAAGGAGCTCGCGGCCCGGGGACGCGGTGAAACCTAAGTCCTGATGTCCTGGTTAATATCGCGCCGCCGCGGGATAGGTGATTTACCGGACATCATCGCCGGCCGATATTGATGCAGCGCAATGAAATCTGCATGCGGCGCATCGCAATTGTTCTTGGCTTTGAGGCGCTTGGTGACTATGGTCGCGCCACTTCAAAGCCCGGGTGCTAGAATTGACTTGTTGGCCGCGAGAGGATTGGCGGCCAGTCGCGTTTGGGAGGAATGAGCGTGCAAGAAACTGGAGTGCGCAACAGCGCCTACGGCGCAGACAAATTCGGTTTCAAAGACCTCGGCGCGGTTCATTGGAATCTGACCGAAGCGCCACTCTACGAGCACGCCATCGCCGCAAACGAAGCGTCGATCGTTGCGGGGGGCGCGTTGTCCGCCTTCACCGGTCATCACACCGGACGCTCGCCCAAGGACAAGCACACGGTCGTCGACGATCTCACCCGTGATTCGGTGTGGTGGGACGGCAATCGCAAAATGTCGAAGGAAAACTTCGACAACCTGCTTGCCGACTTCCAGGCCCACTGCAAAGGCAAGAAGCTGTTCGCGCAGGATCTCTACGGCGGCGCCGATCCGAAATATCGGATCAGGACGCGCGTCTTCACCGAGCTCGCCTGGCATTCGCTGTTCATCCGTCAGCTCCTGATTCGTCCCGATCGCGCCGATCTCGATAAATTCGTCCCCGAACTCACCATCGTCGACCTGCCGTCGTTTCGGCCGGACGCCAAACGTCACGGTGGCCGCGACGGCTCCGACACCATGGTGGCGATCGACTTTAGCCGCAAGATCGTCCTGATCTGCGGCTCGTCCTATGCCGGCGAGATGAAGAAGTCGGTGTTCACGACGCTGAATTTTTATCTGCCGGCCGAGAACGTCGTGCCGATGCATTGTTCGGCCAATGTCAGCCACGACGGCGAGAGCGCGCTGTTCTTCGGTCTGTCCGGCACCGGCAAGACCACGCTGTCGGCCGATCCGCACCGTATCCTTATCGGCGACGACGAGACCGGCTGGGGCCCGGACGGCATCTTCAATTTCGAGGGTGGTTGCTACGCCAAGTGCATCAAGCTCAGCCAAGAAGCCGAGCCGATGATCTGGGACGCCACCAACCGCTTCGGCGCGGTGCTGGAGAATGTCGTCTACGACCCCGTCACCCGCGTGCCCGATTACAACGACGGCTCCAAGACCGAGAACACGCGTTCGGCCTATCCGCTCGACTTCATTCCGAATGCGTCGCGCACCGGGCGCGCCGGTCACCCGAAGAACATTATCTTCCTGACCGCCGACGCCTACGGCGTCATGCCGCCGGTCGCCAAGCTCGACCCCAATCAGGCGATGTATCACTTCCTCTCCGGCTACACGGCCAAGGTCGCGGGCACGGAGAAAGGTCTGGTCGGCGTGCAGCCGGAATTCTCCACCTGCTTCGGCGCGCCGTTCCTGCCGCGGCATCCGGCGGTCTATGCCGACCTGCTGAAAGAGTACATCAACAAGCACAAGGTCGACGTCTGGCTGGTCAATTCGGGGTGGACCGGCGGCAAATACGGCGAAGGCCGCCGCATGCCGATCAAGGCGACGCGCACGCTGGTGACCGCAGCGCTCAACGGCTCGCTCAAGGACGCCGACTTCCGCACCGATCCCTATTTCGGCTTCTCGGTGCCGACTTCGGTCAAGGGCGTCGAGCCGCATCTGCTCAATCCGATCAAGACCTGGAAGAACAAGGCCGAATTCGACAAGACCGCGCGCGCGCTGGTCGAGATGTTCCAGAAGAACTTCGCCAAGTTCGAAAGCCACGTCACGCCCGACATCAAGGCGGCAGCGCCGGAAGTGCGGATCGCTGCGGAGTAGTCGGCGTCGCGTGACGCCAGACCTGGGTTCTGGCCATGACGCTGCGATCGGTCTCTGTTGCTGTTGCTACGCTCGTTCTGCTGAGCGGCGTCGACACCCGCGTCGTGCACGCCGATTGCTCGCAGCTCTACGCGCTTGCCCAGCAGCACGCCAATGATATGGCGCGCCGCAACAGCCTCGATCATGCCGGTTTCAAGCGCCATCGCGGCCCCTCAGGCGCAACCGCCGAGGACGTCGCGGTCGGCTGTGCCGATGAAGCCTGCGCCATGCGCGCGTGGATGCAGTCGTCGCATCACCGCGCCAATTTGGCGCTGGGCGGCTGCCAGGCAATCGCTTCCGCGGTGTCGAAAAGCGGCCGCCGCTATTGGGCAATGGAAATCGGTGGCAGCGGCGTCAGCGCCGGGCGGGACTTGTCCATCGAAGGCTCGGCACCGCACTGATCGCGCGCTTGCGGCGCGGCAAAGCCCGCTTCCGCGGTCTCGCGAATGGCCTTATGGTTCCGAAGAGTTCAGGACAGCGCGCGCCCGCGCGCACAGACTGGGGACCATCAATGACATCGACACGTCGAGATTTTCTTCGCTTTGCCGCGGGCGCCGGCCTGCTGCCGGCCCTGCCGCGGGTTGCTGCGGCGCAAGCCTATCCCTCGCGCCCGGTGCACATCCTGGTCGGACAGGCGGCCGGCAGTTCCTCCGACCTCACGGCGCGCCTCATCGGGCAGTGGCTGTCGGATCATCTTGGCCAGCAATTCGTGATCGATGTGCGGCCAGGCGCTGCCGGCAACATCGCCACCGAAGAGGCGGGCCGCGCGGCGCCCGACGGTTACACGTTGCTCCTGATCAACGCGCAGAACACGATCAACGCGGCGCTGCGCGAGAACACGAACTTCGATTTCCTGCGCGACATCGTGCCGGTCGCGCCGCTGACGCGCGTCGCGCTGGTGATGGAGGTGCATCCGGATTTCCCGGCAAAAACGGTGCCGGAATTCATCGCCTATGCCAAAGCCAACCCGGGCAAGGTCAATATGGCCTCGGCCGGCATCGGCGGGCCGCAACATGTCGCCGGCGAGCTGTTCAAGTTCATGACCGGGATCGACATGCTGCACGTGCCCTATCGCGGCTCGACCCCCGCGGTCACCGATCTGGTGGCCGGCCGCGTCCAGGTCATGTTCGACGTCACGCCGACAGCCGTGCCGCAGATCAAGGCCGGCAAGCTGCGCGCGCTCGCGGTCACGACGGCAAAGCCGATCGACATTTTGCCCGGCGTGCCCGCGATCGGCGAATTCGTGAAGGGTTACGAGGCGAGCGCGTGGACCGGCATCGGCGCGCCGAAGAATACGCCCGCGGCGGCGATCGCAACACTGAACAAGCAGATCAATGCCGGCCTCGCCGACGCCACGGTGCGGCAGCGCTTCGCCGCAATTTCCGCCGACGTGGCGCAGCCGCTCACGCCGGCGGAGTTCGGCAAGATGATCGCCGACGACGCGGCAAAGTGGGCGAAGGTCATCAAGTTCGCCGGCATCAAGCCGGGCTGAAGCATCAGCGCGCCGCGCGGCTGCCCTCTAGGCGCGCCAGCAGTTCCGGCGTCGGCCAGGAATCGGCCGGCAGGCCGGCCTTGAGCTGCGCCTTCTTCACCGCCGTGCGCGTCGCATTGCCGAGCTTGCCGTCCGGCTCACCGACGTCATAGCCCTGCTTGGCCAGCAGCCGCTGCAAGTCCATCATCTGTTCGGTGGACAGCGGAACAACCGTCTTGGCAGCGCTATGATCCACGACCGGCGCGCCGTTCAGGCGCGTGGCGAAATAGGCGACCGTCGTCGAATAGACAAAGGCCGAATTCCAGCCGAGGAACGCCTTGAAGTTCGGATAGGCGAGGAAGGCCGGCCCGTGCCGTCCCATCGGCAGCAGCAGCGCGGCGGGCAGCGACCCGGCCGGCAACTGGCCGTAGACGGGCTTCACGCCCCATGCCGCCCATTGCGACACCGGATGCTGGATGTTGAGGTCGGCTTCTTCCCATTTCAGGGTCTGCGGCACGCGCACTTCCTGCAGCCACGGCTCGCCGCGCCGCCAGCCGAGACTGACGAGGAAATTGGCCGCGGACGCCAGCGTGTCCGGGATGCTGTGGATGAGGTCGCGGCGGCCGTCGCCGTCGAAGTCGACGGCGTTCTTGAGGTAATCGGAGGCGGTGAACTGCATGCCGCCGAATTCGCCGGCCCAGTCGCCGACCATTTCGTCGATGCGCTGATCGCCGCGCTGCACGATACGCAGCGAGTCGATCAATTGCTGGCGGAAGAATTCGGGGCGGCGGCAGTCATAGGCGAGCGTGGTGAGCGCGCGAATGATGCGGTAATTGCCGAACATCTTGCCGAAGTCGCTCTCCAGCCCCCAGAACGCGGTCAGCACGGGCGCCGGCACGCCATATTCTTTCTCGACGCGCGCAAACACGGCGGCGTTTTTCTTCATCGCCTCCATGCCGTTCTGCATGCGGTAGCCGGCGATCAGCTTGTCGGAGAATTGCAGAAAGGTGAGGTTGAACACCGCCTGGCCCTGGTCGCGCCGGATGATGGCGGGATCGAACGTCATATCGGGCGCAGCTTCCGCCATGACCTGCGGCGAGATGCCTTGCGCCAGCGCGTCTTTCTTGAAGTCGGCGAGCCAGCGGTCGAAATTGCCGGTGTTCTGACAGCGCGGCGCCGCCGCGGCCGGCCCCGCCAACACGGTCACCACCAGCAGTGCCGCCCATTGCAAAGCCGATTTGCGCATCATGCAGGCCTGCCCGATTGATATGACCGGACTCTGCCCAAGGCCGGGGCGCGGTCAAGCGCCATTGCGACAAAGCGTTAAGGTGTTCCGGATGTATCGTGGCGGCGGCGTTTCGGCGCTGCGGCGGCGCCAAACCTGCGGCCGAGCGGGAGGCCGGCGGCAGCGTGACCGACGCCGAATTCGGCAGAGTGTCCGCAGCGGGTCACCTTGTGCTTTCAGGACCTGTCGGGCAGCATCCCGCGCCAACGACAAGAAAATTTGCGCCGGCATCCGGTTTTCAAGCCGACGACGGGGGAAACGAAGTGGAAGCCTCGCCCGCCATTGAACTTGCCAAACAAACTCTGATGTTCGGCGCGCTCGTGCTGGCCGTCGGCACGGTGACCGGCCTCGTCGCGCAAAGAATAAAAATCCCGGACGTGGCGGTGTTCCTGATCGTCGGCATCGCCATCGGCCCGGCCGGGTTGGGTCTTGTCAACGTCAAGGCCGATTCCGCGCTCTACCAGATCATCCTGCTGTTCGGCGCGAGCTATATCCTCTTCGACGGCGGCGCGTCGTTGCGCCTGGAAGTTCTGAAACGGGTGTGGATCACAATCGTCGTCATCTCGACGGTCGGCGTGCTGATCACCGGAGCGGTCACCGGCCTTGCCGCGCACGCAGTGCTCGGCGTGCCCTGGATGGTGGCGCTGCTGATGGGCGCCGCGCTCGCCTCGACCGATCCCGCGACGCTGGTGCCGATCTTCCGCCAGGTCAAAATACGGGATCGGGTCGCGCAGACGGTGATGAGCGAATCGGCGTTCAACGACGCCATGGGTGCGATCGTCACTTTCGGCGTGCTGGCTGTGGCCATGGGCACGGGGGAATTCTCGCTTGCCGGCTCGCTGTTCGATCTGCTCAAGCAGGCCGGCATCGGCATTGTTGCCGGGGCAACTCTCGGCTACCTCGCCGCGCTGGTGATCGCGCATGATCGCTGGGGTTTCCTCGCGGAATACGCGCCGGTGGTGACGCTGGTGGCGGTGATCGGCGCCTATTTCGCCGCCGACGGTCTGCAGGCGAGCGGCTTTATGGCCGTGTTCGTGTTCGGCATTGTGGTCGGCAACAAGGGTGCCTTCGGCTTCACGATGCAGGCGGGCGAAGCGCAGAAGCTCGATGATTTTGTCATGACGACCGCATTCATCATGCGTCTGTTCATTTTCATTTTGCTCGGCGCCCAGGTCGATTTTCACCTCATGAGCCTGTACTGGCTCGGCGGCATCGGCGTCGTCTTGATCTTCATGCTGGTTGCGCGGCCGGTAACGGTTTTTGCCTGCGCGCTGCCCGACCGCCGCGCCAGATGGAGTTTCAACGAAATGCTGTTCATGTGTTGGACGCGCGAAACCGGCGTCATCCCCGCGGCGCTCGCCGGCCTGCTGCTCGGCATGAAGGCGCCGGGTGCGCAGATCATCGCCGCCATCACATTCATCGCGATCCTGATGACGATCTTGATTCAGGCGCCGACGACGAAATGGCTCGGGCAGCGGCTTGGACTGCTCGAGGAGATCAAGAAGCGTCCAGCACGAAAAAGAAATTGAGAGCAAAGGGAGGGACATATGGCCGGAAATCTGCGGTTTTCCAATCCAACCACCTTGGCGAAGCCGCCGGGTTATTCCTACGTCGTCGAAGCGACCGGGCCGAACCGTTTGATCTATCTGGCGGGTCAGCTCGGCCTCGACATGAACAACCAGTTCGTCGGCGCACCGGGCGATTTCCGGGCGCAATGCGCGCAGGCCTTCGAGAACATGACCCGCGCCCTGGCGGGGGCCGGCGCGCGCTGGAGCGACGTCGTCAAGATCAACAATTACCTGGTCGACATTCAGGCCAACATGGCGGCGTTCCGCGACGTGCGCGACCGCTACCTCAACACCGCAGCACCGCCCGCATCCACCACCATCGGCGTGCCGGCATTGGCGCGCCCTGGCGGCCTGTTCGAGATCGAAGCGGTTGCGGTGCTACCGGCGAAGGCGGCGGCAAAGGCTGCGTCCAAAGCCGGCGGCAAGAAGAAGGGCAAGGCTTCAAAGAAAAAGCGGCGCTAGGAGTCTAACCGCTCCTCCCCGCGAAAGCGGGGAGGAGCGGAGACTGAATTAGTGCGCCTCGTCCCAGTTGCCGGCGGCGCGGGCATCGACCTGCAACGGCACGTGCAGCGCCACGGCCGGGTGCGGAGCGCTCTGCATCACGCTCTTGATCACCGGAAGCGTGCGCTCGACCTCCTGCTCCGGCACCTCGAAGATCAATTCGTCGTGCACCTGGAGCAGCATCTCGGCCTTCAGTCGGTCCTTGGCCAGCGCCGGCTCGATCTGGATCATGGCGCGCCTGATGATGTCGGCGGCCGACCCCTGCAAGCGGGCATTGATCGCGGCGCGCTCGTTGAACGAGCGTATCGACGGGTTGCTCGCCTTGATGTCCGGGTAGTGGCACTTGCGGCCGAACAGCGTCAGCACGTAGCCGTTGGCGCGGCAGAACTCGCGCGTCTCGTCCATGTAATCGCGGATGCCCGGAAAGCGCTCGAAGTACTTGCGGATGTAGGCGCCGGCCTCGTTTTTGTCGATGCCGAGCTGCGCCGCCAAGCCGAACGCCGAAATGCCGTAAATGATGCCGAAATTGATCGCCTTGGCGCGCCGGCGCACGTCCGGCGTCATGTCCTTGACCGGCACGCCGAACATTTCCGACGCCGTCATGGCATGAATGTCGACGCCGTCCTGAAAGGCCTTGCGCAGCGCCGGCACGTCGGCGACCTCCGACAAAAGGCGCAGCTCGATCTGCGAATAGTCGGCCGACACCAGCTTCATGCCGGGCGCGGCGATGAAGGCGCGCCTGATCTTGCGGCCGTCCTCGGTGCGGATCGGGATGTTCTGCAAATTCGGCTCGGACGACGACAGGCGGCCGGTCGAGGTCGAGGCCAGCGCGTAAGACGTATGCACGCGGTGCGTCGCCGGGTTGACATAATTCGGCAGCGCCTCGGTATAGGTCGAGCGCAGCTTGGAGACCTGACGCCAGTCGAGAATCTTGCGCGGCAGCTCGTGCCCCGCCTCGGCGAGCTCTTCGAGCTCGCGCGCGGTGGTCGACCACTGACCGGTCTTGGTCTTGCTGCCGCCAGGCAGTCCCATCTTGCCGAACAGAATATCGCCCAATTGCTTGGGTGAGCCGACATTGACCTGCGTGCCGGCAATGGCGTTGATCTCCTTTTCCAGGACAGCCTGCTTCTTGCCGAACTCGTGCGAGAGCTGCGACAGCACCGCCGGATCGATGGCGATGCCGCGCTCCTCCATGCGCCCAAGCACCGCCGGCATCGGCCGCTCCAGAGTCTCGTAAACGGTCACGACCCGCTCGGCGGTCATGCGCGACTTCAATGCCTGCCACAGCCGCAGCGCGATGTCGGCATCTTCCGCGGCGTAGGCGGCGGCGCGGGCGATCGGGGTTGCCTCGGGTGTGAACAGCGCCTTCTCTTTGTTCTTGGCGTCGTTGAAGCGCGACGGTATGCGATCGAGATAACGGCTGCCGAGCGAGGCGAGATCGTGCGCCTCCTTGCCCGCGTCGAGCACGTAGGACATCAGCATGACGTCGTCGACCGCGCCGAGGCGGATGCCGCGGCAGGCGAGCACCAGCCAGTCGCGCTTGATGTCGTGGCCGACCTTGATCACGGCGTTGTCTTCGAGGAGCTCCTTGAGCGTCGCCAGCGCCTCTTGTTCGCCGATCTGCCCCTGACAAAGCTTGGCGGCGAACAGGCCGGAGGCCTCGCCTTCGGCCGCCTCGCGATGGCCCAGCGGCAGATAGGCGGCCGCATTTGGCGCGACCGCGAGTGCAAGGCCGCAGAGTGCGGTCTGCATCGGGTCGAGGCTGCTGGTCTCGGTTCGCAGCGCCAGCGCGCCGGCATCGTGCGCGCGCGCGATCCAGGTCTTGAGCTTGGCGAGCGTATCGATGGTTTCGTATTTGGCGGCGTCGAATTTGCTGGCGCGCAGCGCCTCGAGCCGCCGCGCAGCGAGCGAGATCGGCGTCAGCGACGGCGGTCCGGCAATGCCGGTGGCGCCGCGCGGGGCGGGCGCTGCAAGTGGCAGCAGGCCCTGGCCGGCGGTGCGCCCCGCCGGGGCGGCCGGCGCTGCGGGCTTTGCCGGCGTCGACGACAGGCTTGCATCCGGCTCGATTTGGCTGGCGTCGATGCCGGCCTTTTCCGCGATGCGGCGCGTGATCGAGGTGAATTCCATCGCCTTCAGGAAGGCGATGAGGTGCTTGTAATCCGGCTGGTGTACGGCGAGCTGATCGACCGGAACCTCGAGCGGCACCTGGCTGTCGAGGGTGACGAGCCGCTTGGAGATGCGTGCGAGCTCGGCATTGTCGATGAGGTTCTGCCGGCGCTTGTCCTGCTTGATCTCGCCGGCGTGCTTGAGCAGCGTCTCCAGGTCGCCGTACTTGCCGATCAGCTCGGCGGCCGTCTTAGGGCCGATGCCCGGCACACCCGGCACGTTGTCGGTGGAATCGCCGATCAGCGCCTGCGCCTCGATCACTTTCTCGGGCGGCACGCCGAACTTCTCGATCACCTCGGCGCGGCCGATGCGGCGGTCCTTCATGGTGTCGTACATGATGACGCCGTTGCCGACGAGCTGCATGAGGTCCTTGTCGGAGGACACGATGGTGGTGGTCGCCTTGGCCTCGCAGGCCAGCCGCGTGTAGGTCGCGATCAGGTCGTCGGCCTCGTAGCCCTGCTGTTCGAGGCACGGGATTTCGAAGGCGCGCACCGCCTCGCGGATCAGCGGGAACTGCGGCTTGAGGTCGTCGGGCGCGTCGGGCCGGTGCGCCTTGTAGTCGGGGTAGAAATCGTTGCGGAAGGTATGTTCGGATTTGTCGAAAATGACCGCGAGATGCGTCGGCTTCTCGTCCGGCTTCATCTCGGCGAGCAGCTTCCACAGCATGTTGCAGAAGCCGAGCACGGCGTTGACTTGGAGGCCGTCCGATTTGCGCGTCAGCGGCGGCAGCGCATGATAGGCGCGGAAAATGTAGGACGAGCCGTCCACCAGGAAGAGGTGATCGCCCTTTTTCAGCGGACGCGCCGCCGGGTTGGCCGGAACGGCTTGGCTCTCGGTGGACTTGGCCGCGGGCTTTTCGGCCGGTTTGGCCTTGGTCTTGGCTTTGGCGTTGGCTGGCATGACGGCAATGTGGGCCGCCGGCCGGCTTTTATCAATGCGTCTGCGGCGGCATGTGAATCATTCCGCCGGCTGCAGCACCGCGGTGCGCTTCGGCGGCGCCACGTGGAACAGGCGCGGCCGTTCGAACAGGACGTTGGCCCAGGTTCCGCGCACCATCCAGAACAGCGCCAACGAGCCGAGCACGCCGGCCAGCGTGGTCAGCGCCGCGATGCTGCCGATGTCGGCTCCCGGGGCGATCTTGACCAGCGCCGTCCGCGTCGCCGCCATCGGCAGGAAGAAGGCGAGATAGATGACGATGGAGTTGCGTCCGCAGTAGCGCAGCGGCTTGAACAGGTCGGCCATGGCCATCAGCGACGCCGCGGTCACGACGGCGACGGCGCCGGCGAGGCCGAGCAGCAGCGAAAAGTAGGGCCGCGTTTCATAACCGACGGCGACAAAGCCGCCATTGACGAGCGCCCAGACGATGAGCCCGCGGACGGCCCATATGGGATGCTGCTGGGCGCGCGCGGTGAGCGCGAAGATGGGCTTCGCCATCACATAGCCGGTGTAGCAGTAGACGAAGCGCGCGGCGAACTCGTCCGGCACCATCCAGCCGGTATTGACATGCGCGATTTCCAGCGCGGCGCCGAACAGCCACACGATCGGCATCGGCACGCGGCGCGTCAGCTTGATGACGACGAAGAATATCGGCAGCAGATAGATGAACCAGAGCGTTCCGAACGGGTCGATCAGCGACAACAGATAAAGCCGCGCGACCTCGGAGAAGCCGCCGTGACCGGCCAAGTCAGGCGCCTTCACCGCGAACTGGATGGTCATCCACAGCAGATAGAAATAGGCAAAGTGCACGACCTTGCGATCGAGATACTGGCGCCACGGCCGATCGATGACATTGGCGAGGAACAAGCCCGAGATCATGAAGAAGTCGGGCATGCGGAACGGCAGCGCGAAGGCGACCAGCGGATGCAGCCAGCCGGTCCGTCCGGCGGCCGCTTCGACGCCGAGCGTCGAATGCATCATCACGACAAAGATGATGCAGAACCCCTTGGCGTAGTCGACCCAGTCGACCCGCCCGTCATGCATTTGCACCCAGTTCATGCCGATTTCTTAGACGCGCGGCGGTTTCATTTGCCTTTACGCGACCGGTGAATCTCGTGCCGATCTGGCGGGCCCCGGAGCCCTCTGCTATGAGGACGCCGCCAGTTCAGAGCTGGAATCGTTAACCATCACGGCATTTACCAATGCGCGTTGCCATGATCGGCACCGGCTATGTCGGCCTCGTTTCCGGGGCCTGCTTTGCCGACTTCGGCCACGAAGTGACCTGCGTCGACAAGGACCGCGGCAAGATCGCGGCGCTCGGTCGCGGCGAAGTGCCGATCTACGAGCCGGGTCTGAACGATCTGGTCGCCGCCAACGCGCGCGGCCGCCGCTTGAAGTTCACCACCGAACTCGCGCCGGCGGTTGCCGCCGCCGATGCCGTGTTCATCGCCGTCGGCACGCCGTCGCGGCGCGGCGACGGTCACGCCGACCTGACCTTCGTCTACGAAGCGGCGCGCGAGATCGCCCGCGCGCTCGACGGCTTCACGGTGGTGATCACAAAATCGACGGTGCCGGTCGGCACCGGCGACGAGGTCGAGCGCATCATCAAGGAGACCCGGCCGGCCGCCGAATTTGCGGTGGTGTCGAACCCGGAATTCCTGCGCGAGGGCGCCGCCATCCGCGACTTCAAGCATCCCGATCGCATCGTCGTCGGCACGACCGAAGCGCGGGCGCGCGAGGTGATGAGCGAGCTTTACCGGCCGCTGTACCTCAACCGCGCGCCGCTGCTGTTCACCGATCGGCGGACCGCCGAGCTCATCAAATACGCCGCCAACGCCTTCCTCGCCACCAAGATCACCTTCATCAACGAGATCGCGGATCTCGCGGAGAAGGTCGGCGCCGACGTGCAGGAGGTCGCGCGCGGCATCGGGCTCGACAACCGCATCGGCTCGAAATTCCTCCATGCCGGGCCGGGGTTCGGCGGCTCGTGCTTCCCCAAGGACACGCTGGCGCTGCTCAAGACCGGGCAGGACAACGACGCGCCGCTGCGCGTGGTCGAGGCGGTGGTGGCGGTCAACGACGCGCGCAAGCGCGCCATGGCGCGCAAGGTCGCGCACGCGCTCGGCGGCGAGCTGCGGGGCAAGACCATTGCGGTGCTCGGCCTGACCTTCAAGCCGAACACCGACGACATGCGCGAGTCGCCCTCGATCCCGCTCATTACCGCCTTGCAGGATATGGGCGCCAAGGTGCGCGCCTACGATCCGGCCGGCATGGAACAGGCCAAGCCCTTGGTCAGCAACGTGGCGTTCTGCCAGGATGCCTATTCCTGCGCGGAGGGCGCTTCCGCTTTGGTGATCGTCACCGAGTGGGAGCAGTTTCGCGCGCTCGACTTCGACCGGCTCAAAGGCGTCATGCAGCGCGCTGTATTGGTCGACCTGCGCAATATCTATCCGCCGGACGAAGTGGCGCGCGCCGGCTTCACCTACGAAAGCGTGGGGCGGGCGAAGAAACAGTAACCTGTCATTCCGGGGCGCGAGCGTAGTGAGCGAACCCGGAATCCAGCGTCATCCGCGCAATGCGTGCCGCTCTGGATTCCGGATCCGGCGCTAAAGCGCCGTCCCGGAGTGACGAGAATTTAATGCGCGAATTTTCTGAGCCTCTTCCGATCGACGAAGCCCTGCCGCGGCTCACCGCCGCGCTGGCGGCGAACAATTGTGCCGTGCTGGTGGCGCCGCCGGGCGCCGGTAAGACGACGCGCGTGCCGCTGGTGCTGCTCGACGAGCCCTGGGCCAGGGGCAGGAAAATCCTGGTGCTGGAACCCCGCCGGCTGGCGGCGCGGGCCGCCGCTGCGCGCTTGGCCTCGACTCTGGGCGAACAGGTCGGCGACACCGTGGGCCTGCGCGTACGTTTCGGCTCGAAGATATCGAAACGCACGCGGATCGAGGTTGTCACAGAGGGCGTGTTCACGCGGCTCATCCTCGACGACCCCTCGCTCGATGGAATCGCCGCGGTCCTGTTCGACGAATTCCACGAACGTTCGCTCGATGCCGATCTCGGCCTCGCACTGGCCAGCGACGTGCAGCAGGGGCTGCGTGACGAACTGAAAATTCTGGTGATGTCGGCGACGCTCGACGGCGCCCGCGTGGCGGCGCTTCTGGGCAATGCGCCGGTGGTCGAAAGCGAGGGCCGCAGCTACCCGGTCGAGACCCGCTATCTCAGCCGTGATGTCCGAGCGCGCATCGAGGATCAGGTGGCTGCCGCGGCTGAACGCGCCCTGCGCGCGGAGCCGGGCTCGCTTCTGGTGTTTCTGCCAGGCGCCGGCGAAATCCGCCGCACCGAGACGCTGCTCAAGGAGCGCGTGGGCGATCCGGCCGTCGATATCGTCGCGCTCTATGGCGCGCTCGACGCACGCGAGCAGGACCGCGCCATCTCGCCTGCGCCGGCAGGCCGCCGCAAGGTGGTGCTGGCGACGTCGATTGCGGAAACCTCGCTCACCATCGAGGGCGTGCGCGTGGTCATCGACAGCGGCTTGTCGCGGGTGCCGCGCTATGAGCCGGACGTAGGTCTCACGCGGCTGGAAACCGTGCGGGTGTCGCGCGCCGCAGCCGATCAGCGCCGCGGCCGCGCCGGCCGTACCGAGCCCGGCGTTTGCTACCGCCTTTGGGATGAGCCGCAGACCGGTTCGCTCGAGCCTTATACGCGGCCGGAGATTTTGTCGGCGGATTTGTCGTCCTTCGTGCTCGATCTGGCCGAGTGGGGCGCGAGCGATCCGGGTACGCTCGCCTTTCTCGATCCGCCGCCGGCCGCGGCGCTGAGCGAAGCCCGCGTTCTGCTGAGCGAACTGGGCGCGCTCGACAAACACGGCCGCATTACCGAAGAGGGCCGCCGCTTGCGCGCGTTGCCGCTGCCGCCGCGGCTTGCGCGCATGGTGGTCGATGCGGCGGCGGAAGGCGCGGGCTTGGTCGCCGCCGAGATCGCCGCAGTGCTCACCGAGCGCGGGCTGGGCGGCGATGATCCCGATCTGCGCCACCGTCTCGATCAGTTCCGCCGCGACCGCTCCGCCCGCGCACAGGATGCGCGCGCGATGGCCGCACGCTGGGCCGCCTCTTCCGTCACCTCACCCCTTGAGGGGCAGGCCGGCGGCCGGAGGCCGCCGGGAGGGGGGTCGGCAGAAAAGATATCCCCCTCCCTAACCCTCCCCCTCAAGGGGGGAGGGAATAAGCCGAGCACGGGGGGAGGTGACGAGGAAATCTCCGCCGGCGCTATCCTCGCGCTCGCCTACCCCGATCGCATCGCCAAGAACCGCGGCGGCGGGCAGGGCGCTTTCCTGCTCGCCAACGGCCGCGGCGGCAATGTCGACGCAGCCTCCGCGCTCGCGCGCCAGCCGTTCCTGGCGGTGGCCGAACTGACCGGCACGGCCGCGGCCAGCCGCATCGTGCTGGCGGCGCCGATTACGCTTGCCGAGATCGAGGCGCGCTTCGCCGACGCGATCGAGGATCGCGATGCCGTCGTCTTTGACGCCGGCTCGGCGTCGTTACGGGCGCGCCGGACGCGTCGTCTCGGCGCGGTCGTGCTTGCCGAACAGGTCAAGCCCGTCACCGCCGATGCCGATACCGCGAAACGTCTGGCCGAGGGCATTGCCGCGCTGGGGATCGACAGGCTGCCGTGGAGCAAGGCGCAGCGGCAGTTGCGCGATCGTGTCCTATTCCTGCGCCGCTCTGAAGGCAACGAGTGGCCGGACGTCTCGGATGCCGCGCTGACGGCCGGCGCTGCGGAATGGCTCGCGCCGTTTCTGACCGGCAAGACCGCGCTGGCCCACATCGGTGCGGACGACCTTGCCGCCGCGCTCGATGCCTTGATCCCTTGGAATCTGCGCAAGCGCCTCGAGGCCGAGGCCCCGACACATTTCACGGCGCCGACCGGCTCCACCGTGCCGATCGACTACGAGGCCGAGCAGGGTCCGACCGTCTCCATTCGCGTGCAGGAATTGTTCGGTCTTGCCAGACATCCCGCGATCGCCGGCGGGCGCGTGCCGCTGGTGATTGAGCTGCTGTCGCCTGCGCACCGCCCGGTCCAGGTCACCCGCGACCTGCCCGGCTTCTGGCGCGGCAGCTATGCCGACGTGAAGGCCGAGATGCGCGGCCGCTATCCCAAGCATCCCTGGCCCGACGATCCGTTGTCGGCGCCGGCCACCCGGCGCGCCAAGCCGCGCGGGCGCTAAAGTTTTACGCAACGGCTTAACCGGCCGCTCAGCATCGCGAAATCACCGCGGCCGCCGTTAATCCTGCCTTGTGACATTGATGCCAGTGAGGTGGCATGCGTCAGGTTCTCGTCCTTGCCGCCGCGCTCTTGGTCGGCGGCAGCTATATTGCCCGCTACGCCGACAAGGCGACGGTCGCGGCGCCGCCTTTGCGCGCCGCCGCCGTGCAAGCCGGCGAGCCGGCGCAAAGCTCGGCCGGCCAGCACCGCATGCAGCTCGTCAGCGGGCGCGACGGTCATTTTCGCGCCGATGCGCGGGTGGACGGCGGTCACGTGCAGTTTATGGTCGACACCGGGGCGACGCTGGTGGCGCTGCGCGAAACCGACGCGGCGATGGCCGGCATCCGCCCGATGCCGCGCGACTACACCGCGACAGTCTCGACCGCCAACGGCACCATCAAGGCCGCGCGCGCCAAGCTCGATCGCATCGAGGTCGGCGACATCACCGTGTTCGACGTGCCGGCGCTGGTTTTGCCGGACGAGGCGCTGGCGCAGAGCCTGCTCGGCATGGCCTTCCTGTCGCGCCTGCACCGCTACGAGGTGGCCGACGGCCGCCTGCTGCTCGAGCAATAACCAGCTACAATCAAGCGCGACAATGGCCGTAAGGAACCGCTTTGCGGGCCTCACGCGTTGGGGTATTTGATCGCTGGCGCCTCGCGCGCCCATTTGAGGACGTGATGTTTCCGACGCCGAAATCCTCGCTGTCGCCCAATACCTACGCCTATGAGTCGTCGCCGCTGGTCAAGCCGACCGGCTTCCGCGAATACGACGCGCGCTGGCTCTTGGAAAAAGAGATCAACCTGATGGGCGTGCAGGCGCTCGGCATGGGGCTTGGCAAGCTCATCGCCGAGCTCGGCGTCAGGCAGGAGATCGTCACCGGCCACGATTTCCGCAGCTACTCGGCCGCGGTGAAGATGGCGCTCGTCTCCGGATTGATGGCCGCGGGCTGCAAGGTGCACGACATCGGGCTCGCTTTGACGCCGATGGCCTACTTCGCGCAATTTGCCCTCGACGTGCCTTGCGTCGCCATGGTCACCGCCTCGCACAACGACAACGGCTGGACCGGCGTGAAGATGGGCGCCAACCGGCCGCTGACCTTCGGGCCGATCGAAATGAAGCGGCTGAAGGAGATCGTGCTCGGCGCGCATTTCGATCTCAAGGGTGGCGGCTCCTACGTCTTCGTCGAGAATTTCCCCGACCGCTATATCGCCGACCTCACCAACCGGCCGAAGCTCAAGCGCAAGCTCAAGGTTGTCGCAGCCTGCGGCAACGGCACCGCCGGCGCCTTTGCACCGCGGGTGCTGCAGGCCGTCGGCTGCGAGGTGGTGCCGCTCGACTGCGAGCTCGACCACACCTTCCCGCGCTACAATCCCAACACCGAAGACATGAAGATGCTGCACGCCATGCGCGACGCCGTGCTCATCAACCGGGCCGACGTGGCGCTCGGCTTCGACGGCGACGGCGACCGCTGCGGCGTGGTCGACAACGAGGGCGAGGAGATTTTCGCCGACAAGGTCGGCGTCATGCTGGCGCGCGACATGTCGGCGCT
>Ga0070741_10003651_pt1 | contig 37536 bp, 32 predicted proteins | sample Coa_R1_4_FD_66440 | JGI IMG/M metagenome (GOLD analysis project Ga0070741, IMG submission 66440) | Surface soil microbial communities from Centralia Pennsylvania, which are recovering from an underground coalmine fire - Coalmine... | ecosystem: Environmental > Terrestrial > Soil > Unclassified ... | reverse complement strand
GCTGGTCAAATTCACCAATCGTCACGAGGAGGTGCTGGCGCTGTTCGGAATCGCCGCCTGAGCTGACATCACTGTCAACAAACTGTTTTGTCAAATAACATTTTCTTGAAAGCTATAGAAATGACGAAAGCCAACCTGTCGAAATCAAAGCAGTATGCAGATCATCAGTTCCGGAGCGCGGCCCTGCACTTCGATGTCTCCGACGAAGCCGTGTTGCTCACCTTCACCGGCGTCAACATGGCGGGGAAGCGGGAGTCGGGGACAAAAAGGCTTCACCCCGACGGCAAAGAATATCCACTCGCCGAAGCCCCCGGCGTCGTGGAGGTGGCGAAATGGGCAGGCTCGCACACTCTTGAAGTGGTGGCCAGGAAAGACGGCGTGGTAGCTGGTCGGGGCACGTATGAAGTCTCAGAAGACGGCAAGACACTGACGGCAAGGATTAAGGGGGCGGATGCGGGCGGGGCAGAGTTTGAGCAGGTCATCGTCTTTGATCGTGAGTAGCTGGTGCAAACTCAGGAGACCTCCTGTGAGAGGGACTCACCGCCGCAGGCGCCGCAGAACGCTGAGGTATCGCAGAGAAGAGTTGAAAGCCACCTCTTTCTCTCTGCACTGCCTCTCCTGTTCTCTGCGCCTGCGGCGGTGAAAAAGACTTTCACAGTACGTTCTTTCGCGCTACCTCCGGCCTGAAACCAGCCGGACGATGCCGGGCCTCGCGACGGGCATGGCGGGGCCGGAAAGCAGGTTCACAAATTCATTGACGTAGGCGGGGACGAAATCATTCCTCAGCATCACGGCGCTCCACTGCCGATGAAAGCCTTTTCTGGTCAGGGGTAGTGCCACCAGCTTCCCTGACTCGACCTGTCCCGCCACCGCCCACCGGGCGAGCGCGCTCACACCCAGACCGGCTTTGACCATCTCGATGATCGCTTCAGTCAGCTGCACCTGCGAGACCCGCGCCGGCGTGACACGAGCGGGCATGAGCATTTTCTGGTAGACGGAACTCTCCTTGAGAGATGAGTAGAGGATCAGGTTCTGGTCGGCGAAATCCCCGGCCCGCAGGTAAGGCCGGGCGGCGAGCGGATGATTGGGGGCCATAATCGCGACCAGTTCATCCCGGAAGAGCGGGTGATAGTGCAGTTGCCTGTCGCGCGAGCTGGAACTGACGATGGCCAGATCGAGTTTCCCGCCGAGCAGCGCCTGGATCGGCTGGTGCGTAGCTTCGACCATGATCTTCACTTCGACGCCCGGGAACTTCCGGCTGAACTCCTTCAGCAGATCAGGCAGCCAGTGGTAGCAGGTGTAACATTCGGTGCTGATCCGCAACGCGCCGTGCTTGCTGGCGGCCATCTGCGAGATGTCGTCCTCAGCCCGCCTGAGTTCGTCAATCACCTGCCGGGCCGAACTGAGCAGCCGCTCGCCGGCCTGCGTCAGGACCATCTTCTTGTTGAGGCGCAGGAAGAGCGGCGTCCCGAGCCTCTGCTCGATGTCGCGCAGCTGGTGGCTGAGCGCCGACTGCGTCAGGTGCAGTCGCTCGCCAGCCTTCGTCACGCTCTTCTCTTCGGTCACGGCGACGATCAGTCTGAGGTGTCGGATGTCGAGATTCACTGCCGGTTCTCCTTTCAGTCGTGAATGAGAGTAATTCATCGAAAGGATGCAAATAATGAATTTGATCCATTCACGGCTGACCCGTATTATCTCAACAGTCGGACGAAAGAAAAGAGTTACCTGATAAAAAACGGAGGGGCAGCCGTGAGGCGTCGAAGGTAAAGAGCGTTGTCACCGCGATGATCGTTCGGGCCAGCTTCACTGTTCTCTCCCAATCAGGCAGGCCGAGCAATCAGGAAAAATTTCAGGCCGTGAATCGGATGGATTCCGCGCCGCCCGAACCCGTAGGATGAACTTAGGAGGAACACTGATGAAAGCTGAAGGGACGAATGACCGACAGGCACCAGACCTGCGTTACCCGGTCGGGAAGTTTGAAGCCCGGGAGAAACTCGATGCGCCCGGGCGACTGGCGCTGATCGAAAGCATCGCCGCCCTGCCGGCCCGACTGATGGCGGCCGTCGCAGGGCTGTCGCCCGAACAACTGGACGCGCCGTACCGCCCCGAGGGCTGGACGGTGCGTCAGGTCGTGCATCATCTGGCCGACAGCCACCTGAACGGCTACCTCAGGTTCAAGCTGGCGCTGACCGAAACCGAGCCGACGATCAAACCTTACGAGGAGGGCGAGTGGGCGAGGCTTGAAGACGCGCGCACCGCCGACCCCGAGGTCTCGCTGGCGCTGCTCGAATCGCTGCACCGGCGCTGGGTCATGGCGCTCGGCGCGATCCGGCCGGAGGAATGGGGGCGCACCCTCAGACACCTCGAAAGAGGCGTCATGACGCTTGACGCGAACCTTCAGCTCTACGAATGGCACGCGCGCCATCACGTCGCACACATCACGGGGTTGCGAGAGAGGTCTGGCTGGTGAAGTGGAGTAGTCTGATCGAATGACGAGGGGAAGTAATCATGCGCGTGCAGCAGGTCGAATCTGACGCTTATGTGTTTGTCGGCGAGGCGTACCAGTCGAACTCGCTGATCCTGACCAGCGGCGACGAGGCGCTGCTCGTGGACGCGCTCGGCAGCGAGCGGGACGCCGAGAAACTGCGCGACTACGTCGAGCAGGAACTCGAGAAACAGGTTCGCTTCATCGTCTGCACTCATTACTTCAGCGACCACCTGGCGGCGCTCAAGCTGTTCCCCGAGGGCCGGATCATTGCGCACGCCAATTACCGCCACACGTTCGATTCCGAACTCCATCGCTCGGAAGAGGAGCGCGGGCATTTTGTCGAGCCGGACATTCTGATTTCCGACGAGCTGAGGCTGAAGTGGGGGCGCTACACGCTCGACGTCTTCCACAACCCGGGGCACACGATGAGTACGCTCGGCATAGACATCCCCGAAGCCGACCTGATCGCCGCCGGGGATACCGTCGTCGGCAACATCGTCTACCTGGCCTATTCCTCGCCGGAGTTGCTCCTGCCGGCGCTCGAGCGGCTGCGCAGGAGGGGCCGGACCAGACTGCTGACCAGCCATCTCGGACTGCGCCGCGCCGACGCGATTGATCATGCCCTGTTCTACCTGCGCAGCCTGCGGGATAAAGTAAAAGCCGCGCGCGACTCCGCCGATCAGGAATCCCTGATCCGTGAGATCAACCTGTGGAGCTGCCTCGTCCCCGGGGCCGAAGCCTCCGAGTTCGAGATGATCTTCCATAACCGGAATCTGGAATCAATCATCGAGAGAAAGCTGTTCGCGACCGCCTGATCTTCTTCAGGATTGAAGACGAAGCGACTTTACCCGGAAGCGCCCGGAGCCACCGGGGACTGCGTCTCTATTTCTTCGCCTTCTTCGCCGGCGAAGGTGAAGCCGATGTTGATGGTGCCGGAGATGCTTCAGGTGTCGGCGTGGGAGTCGGCTCGGCGATCACGTCCGCCAGTTTGAAGCTCATGGATTCGAGTTCTGATTTGCGAATCCGGTAGATCTTGTCGCGGCCTTCGACGGTTACGTAAGCGTTGTCGTCGTCGGCCTCGGACACCTTCAGACTGGTCGTCTGCCCGTCCTTCGCGGTCAGTTGCGCTTCGACCGCGGTCTTCGCGGCCTTCGCCCTGGTTTCGGGCGAAGGGCTGTCTATCACTTCCTGCGCGACGGTTGAAAGCCAGGAACCAAGGGCCTTGCTCTCGTTGACCTCCTTGTCCTTCTTGTTCGCGGGTTCTTTGGCGAGCCACTTGCCCTCCGAACTCTTTTCGGCGGCGAGCGTGAGGTTGGGGTTTTTGATCCTGAACCTGGTGAGGTCGCTCTCCTGGAGCTTGAGGATCTGGCGGTCGCGCAGGTCGTTGAGCGATTTCTGCGCGAGCAGCAGCATCGGCGTGGCGACGAGGCCGGCGTCGGCCATCTGATCCACCTGCACGTAGACGGAAGAGCCGGTGAAATCCTTCGCGCCGAACTTCACCCGGTGCGTCTCGCCGTTCTTCAGTTTGAATTCGGCGACGGTCTTCGAGTCGCTCAGCCCGAACTCCTTCAGGTTCTCCGGCGTGCCCTTCTTCGTATCCTGCAATTTCAGTCTGGCGAAGTCATCAACCGTCTGATCGAGGCCGCCCTGATCGGCCTCGGTGACGAGCGGCTGGATGATCGTCCACTTGCCGTTGCTGCGCTCGGCGGTGACGGCCTTGTCGGCGTTGGCGAGCGTCACCGTCGTGACGTCCTCGGGCTTGAAGGTGAAGGCCGGGACGCTCTTGTCCGGCACCTCGTCGCGCGGTTTCCCTTCCCTGATCTCGTAATAGTAAACGAACACGCCGAGCGCGACGGCGATGAGGAGGATGATGAGAGTGTTTCTTTTCATAAGAAGTCAGAAGTCAGAAGTCGGAACGATGAGCGATGAATAAATACACGCCTTCTGATTCATCGCTCATCGTTCCGACTTCTGACTTCTCTTTCACCTTCTCTTCCACCAGATGTAACCGCCCGAGAAGATCACCGCCGCGGGCAGGAAGATGACGGTCAGGAGCCAGATCAGGTTCTTCTGCGTTTCGGTCAGCGAGATCGTGCGATTGGTCACGGATTTTGGGCGGATCGAAATCAGGTCCTCGTCCTGCGCCAGCCAGTTGATCGTGTTCAGGAACAGGTCGCCGTTGGCCTGCTGGTTGACGAACTGGTTACTGGCGAAGTCGGAATCGCCGATGACGACCAGACGCGCCTCCTTCTCGCCGACCCTTTTGCTGGCCGCGACGCCGAGGCTGACCGGGCCTTTCGTATCCTTGCCCTCGTTGAATTCGGCCTGCGGGTTTTTCAGGTCAGTTTCGGCCCAGCTCGCGCCCGAAGTCTTGAGCAGTTCGGTCGTGGTCACGTCGGTCTTCGACGGGTCCGCGACCTTGACCGAACGCGCCGAAGGTAAGACCGTCATCGCGCGGTTGAAGTCCTTGGTGATCGGGTGCGAGCCGTACTCCCGGGCAATCGGGGCCGCCGCGCCGAGGCCGAACAGGCGCCCGACGCCGCTCACGTCAAGCACGATGTCGTTGCCGAGCGCGATGTTCCACGATTTGAGCAGGTCGCCGAGCTGCGGGTCGGTGTCGGCGTCAATCATCAGCAGCGCCTTGCCGCCCCCGTCGAGGTACTTCCCGATGTTCTCGACTTCGGAAGAGAAGAGCGGCTTTTTCGGCCCGGCGACGACCAGCACTTCGCAATCCTTCGGCACCTCGGCCGAGACGATGTCCACCGTCTTCGTCTCGTAGTTCTGGTTCTTGAGCCCGCCGTTGACCGCCGAGAGCCCCTCGGCGCCGGAGGCCGCGGTTGATTTCTCGTTGTGGCTCTCGACGAAGCAGACGTTCTTGAGCTTGTCGCGCGTGACCTTGAGGACCGCGTTGACCAGATCCTGCTCGCCGGTCGCGGTGAGGTGTTCGGTGCGGGTGCCGGAAGTGACGATGGTCTCGCCGAAACTGCGCACCCCGTACTGCTCGGCGAGCTGCCGCCTTTCCTGCGGGTCAATGCGCTCGTAGCTGATTTTGCCGCTCAGTCGTTTGAAGTCCTGGATCTGTTCGCGCAGGCCGGGGTCATCCACCTTGTCGAACTTGATGATCTTCACGTCCTGCCTGAGCCCCGAGACTATCTTGCGCGTCTGGTCGGAGAGGCTGTAGAGATTTTCCGAAGTCAGGTCGAGGCGCTTGTGGTGGCGGTAGCCGAGGTAGTTGATGACCGCCAGGATCGCGATCACGGCCACGGTCAGCACCGCCGTGTTGGTGCCGAGCTTTGTCGAGCGTCTGCCGAAGACTCCCGTGACCGCCCGGAAGTTGAGCGCCAGACTCAGGACTACCAGCACCGCGCCCGCAATCAGGAGACTCTTGTCGAAAGTCCCCATCTCTTCGCGCACCACGTAGCGCAGATAACCGCCGGCCAGCAGCGCCACGCCCAGCCAGCCCGCGTATTTGATTATTTCCTGCTTGTCAGCTTTCATAGGTGCAAGGATGAGGGGTGAAGGCGGAAGGATGAAGGATGAAATCAGAATTGTTGCCGCTTCCGGTGTTCGTCCTTCATCCTTCCGCCTTCACCCTTATTGTTTATGCCCGCCTCCACCGCATCGAATCGAGCGTCCGCAGCGTCAGGAAGAGGCCGAGGGCGATGACCGTGAGGTAGTAAACCAGGCTCGTCGTATCAATCACGCCTTTGGCGAAGTCGTCGAAGTGATTAAGGATCGAAAGGTACTGTAAGACCTCGCCGGTCTTCGAACCCACGTCGCTGATCAGGACGTTGAGGAGGAGTAAGAGCAGCGCCCCGACGAACGTGACCACGGCGGCAATAATCTGGTTCTCGGTCAGCGATGAGACCCAGGCGCCGAGTGAGAGCAGGGAGGCGCCGAGCAGGGTCGCGCCGAGGTAGGCGCACAGAATGATCTTCCAGGGCAGCTTCGGGTCGCTGAAGCTGCGGGTCGCGACCTGATAGATAAAAGTCAGGGCCAGCATCAGCACGAACAGGCTCAGCGAGGCGAGAAATTTGCCCATCACAATCTGAATCTCACTGAGCGGCGAGGTCATCAGCAGTTCCATCGTCCCGCGTTTGCGCTCCTCCGAGTAGAGGCCCATCGTCAGGAGCGGGATCAGGAAGGGGATGACGTAAGTCCCGACGAAGCCGATGAAGGCGCGGAGCAGCTGGCCGGGCATGTCAAAATCCTGAGGCATTCCGCCGCGCATGCCCTGCATCTGCATCTGGAAGCCGACCTGAATCACCCGGTTCAACAGGAAGTAGTAAACGAGCCCGCTGGCTATCAGGAACACGCCAATGACAACGTACGCGATCGGCGAGACGAAATAGCTTTGCAGTTCCCGCCGGTATATCGCCAGAAGTCCTTTCATCCGATCACCTCAGTAATAAAGTTGTGACTCACTTCATCAGTTTGAATGAATCCAGAAAGCTCATCGCGATCTTTTCGTAGCCGTTCTCGCTCATCATCGCGTCGGGGCCGTGATTGAGCGTCTGAACCGTCAGCAGGTAGATCCGGTTATCCACGATGGCCCACCTCATCCGGACGAACGCCTTGCCGTTCAGGTCGAGTACGAGGAACCGCCCGGGCCGGCCGTCAACCGTGATCTCTTCATCTTTGAGGACGCGATGATTGTCCTTCGCGACCCGCTCAAGGGCCTGATCGCGCAGATGCCCGAGCATGACTTTTACGTCACCGACGCCCTGCGGCGCGTCCCACCAGGAGGCGTTGTAGCTGACGAATGATGCCCGGTCGTAATACCAGGTGTTGATAGTCACCTTCCCGCCGGCACCCTCCCTGACCGTCGTCATCTCCTTCGGCTGGCCCGGCAGCCTGACGCTGAACTTTCCCGCGTCGGACTGATACTCCTTCCACGCCTGCGGGGAATAATCCGGCATGGGCCGTGGCGGCGGGGGCGGCGCGCCAGGCTGCTGCGCCGCGGCGGTGACGGCCGCGCAGAGAAGGCCGGAAAGGATCAGCAGTTTCGGGGCAGAACTCATCAACGCTCCTCAATCCATCAGAGGTATGTGGCTGTCAGCTCAGGCCGCCTGAGCTTCCTTCGTCTCCTCGGTGGTCAGTTGTCGGAAGATGTCCTCAAGGCTGAGGTTGACGGCGCGCAGTTCGTAGAGTTCGAAGCCCTCGCCGATCAGGCGCGACGCGATGACGTGGCGCAGGTCTTTGCCCTTGTCATTTTCGAGCGTGACCGAGAGCAGCCCCGAAGACTCGACGGGCTCGACCTCGACCCGGCTGACGCCTTCGACCTGGGCGAGCGAGGATTGCAACTGCCCGGCGTCGCCTTTGACTTCGAGGTGAATGCGCTGGCCGCCGCCGCGCTGGCTCGCCAGGTTCTGCGGGGTGTCTTCGGCGACGATCTGCCCCTTGTGGATGATGACCACGCGGTCGCAGGTCATCTCGACTTCGGGCAGGATGTGCGTCGAGAGGATGATCGTGTGATCACCCGCGAGGCTCTTGATCAGCCGGCGGACTTCGATAATCTGGTTCGGGTCGAGCCCGACCGTCGGCTCGTCCAGGATCACGACGTCCGGGTTGTGGACGATGGCCTGCGCGATGCCGACGCGCTGCTTGTAGCCGCGCGAGAGCTTCCTGATCAGGTCGTTGCGGCGGTCTTCGATATTTGCCATCCGCATCGCCTCCGCGACGCGGCCCGGGGTCTTGTCGGCCTCGACGCCCTTGATGCGCGCGACGAAAGTCAGGTAATCGGCGACCGACATTTCCGGGTAGAGCGGCGGCTGTTCGGGCAGGTAGCCGATGCGTTTGCGGACTTCCATTGACTGGTCGAAGACGTCAAAGCCCGCGATCCGCGCCGTCCCGGCGGTGGCCGGCAGGTAGCCGGTCAGGATGCGCATCGTCGTCGTTTTGCCCGCGCCGTTCGGGCCCAGGAAGCCGAGGATTTCGCCCTTGTTGACGGTGAAGGTGATGTCATTCACCGCCCGCCCTTTGCCATAGCTCTTCGTCAGATGCTCAACTTCGATCAAGCAACGTCCTCCGGGGAATCAAAAAATGTCCTGTGAATTGCAGGTGGCGACCGCAGTCTTGACTGCCGGGTATGTAAAACGTAAGGGGGATTCTATTCAGCGCATCAGAGGGCGTCAAGGGGGGCACAAAACAGATGATGCACGGGAGTGAGACTGCATTCAGGGTTTTACAAAAAATGAAGTCTGGCGGTGCGACCCTCGTCGCCGCTACGGGCGGGTTACTCACAGGTCTGTGTTCTTATCCGCTCTGATTACGACTTCGGCCTTTCGAGGTCGTCAACGGCTGCTGCAGATCCCGCACGTCGGCGCGCGCGTTCGCCGGGTCGGACATCTGATTCTCGAATTTGTGATTGGGTTGGCGCAGCTCTTTTTCCAGCCGTTCGAATCGCTGGTTCATCTCCTGTCGCATTTCAATGACCTCGGCGCGGGTCTGCTCGTGCAGCGGCTTCGCGTCGTAAAGCTTCGGCTCGGCGAAGGCGCGGAACTCCCGGAACTCGGTCATCATCTGCCTCATCTGCGCGGCCAGCGATTCCGGCGTGACCGGCTGTGAGGGCATATTCTGTCTCTGATCCTCGCTCATGTTGAAGTCAACAGTTCCCCTTCCTGCGGGCAACTTTACGTCCCCCGCAAAAAATTGCAAGCGCAGCCTCTCTCCCGTGAAAGCGAAGAAAACTTTGCCAGTTAACAAAGAATTTACAAAAGCCGCGGAATCCCCGGTTCCCGGAGTGATAATATCCTTTAGTCAACCCGGACAATCTTTTCCCCTTCATGATCGTTGCCGGGGCCTGCAGTTCACATCGCTGGAGTTCGCGGTCTCGTGGATCACGGCACAGACTGCGAGAGGAGGATCGCAATGCGGTTATTGATGCGAGGAATTTCCCTCTCCGTGGCGTTATTCGCTCTCAACCTTACTGCCGTCTCCCAGGGATCGCAACCGGCGCAGAAGGAAGCCAGTGGCACCGTCACCGGCCGCCTGAAGATCGAAGACCAGCCCGCGCGCGGGTTCGTCGTCGCGCTGAGTTCCGCCGATTACAACGGCTCTGCGACGAACGCCATCACCAAAGCCACGACCGATGATGACGGGCGTTACCAGCTGACGGGAGTCGCGGCGGGGCGCTTTCGCGTCATGCCGCTCGCGCCGGGGTACGTGGTTTACAACACCGGGCTCGCGCGGACTGACTCGCAGGTCGTGACGCTCGGCGACGGCGAAGTGCGCGACGGGATTGATTTCACGCTGGTGCGCGGCGGAGTCATCACGGGGCGCGTCACGAGCGCCGAAGGCCGCGCGGTGATCGGCGAGAGGGTCAACGTCACTTCGGTTGACGCGAACACGCAGGCCGGCCAGCGGTCACAGCCGCCGGCCCCGCCCGACGTGAATTTCACCACCGATGATCGCGGCGTCTATCGCGTCTACGGCCTGCCTGCCGGAAGGTATCTGGTCAGTGTCGGACGAGGCGGGGGTGGCAACCGCGGCCAGAATGTCATACAGAATGGTGTTCAGCAGAATGGTGGCCAGGGGGCAACACCGAATGGCGGTCAGGGCGGCACGCAGCCCGGCGCGCAGAATGGCGGCCCGGGTGGCGGCGGGCCGGGTGGTGGAGGCCCGGGCGGCAGAGGGCCCGGCGGAGGACCGGGAGGCCCCGGCGGGTTCGGCGGATTCGGACCCTTCGGTCCGGCAGCGGGCGGCTATCAACTGACTTACTATCCCGACGCCACCGATCAGGCGCAGGCCACGATAGTCGAAGTCGAAGCGGGCAAGGAAGCCTCGGGTATCAACATCAGAATGGCCGGGCGCGGGGAAGTCTTTGCCGCCTCGGGCCGCGTGATTGACGCGGAGACCGGCAGGCCCGTGGTCGGCGTTCTGGTCGGTCACGGGATGGCAAACCGTCGCTCCGTGATGGGCAACATCACCGACGGAGTGACGAATGAGAACGGCGAGTTCCGGATCGAAGGGTTGAGGGCGGGCGCATACGCCGCCTTCGCCGCGCAGGACCCGGCGGCCGGGCTGACAGACTTTTACAGCGACCCGGCCACGTTTGAAGTCGTCACGCAGGACGCGAGCGGGCTTGAAGTCAAACTGCACCGCGCCGCGAGCATCAGCGGCACTATCGTTTTTGAAGGACAGGCTGACCCGGCCATCACTACGAATCTGCAAAACCTGATCATCAACGCCAGTGTCCGGGGATCGGGCCTGAACGTGATGAATGATCTGTCCGTCAACGCGGCCCCGAATGGCAGCTTCAGACTGACGGGCCTCTCGCCGGGTCGCGTCAATCTCAACGTCTCAAATTCGCAGGCGCCGGGGCCTTTCTCCGGGATCACCCTGCTGCGGATCGAGCGCAACGGCGCTGACGCACGCGCCGGTCTCGAAGTCGCCGCGGGCGAGCAGGTCGCCGGCGTGCGCGTCGTGCTGGCCACCGGCAGCAGCATCGTGCGCGGCACGGTGAAGGTTGAAGGCGGGACGATGTCACAGGGGATGATGATGATGGTGATGGCGCGCCGGACGGATGACGGCTCGGGAGCGGGCGGCGGGATGAGGGGCGGAATGTCTGCCGCCCCGTCGCCCGTTGACCCGAGCGGGCGTTTCCAGATTGAAAAGCTCGTCGCCGGCACTTATGAAATCTCGGTTCAGGTGATGGGTGGGGGCGGCGGGGGCCCGGGGCAGCGCCAGCAGCGGCCATCCTCGGCGACACAGACAGTCGCAGTCGGCAACGGGACGACTCAGGATGTTGTGCTGACGCTCAACCTCGCCGACCTGAATACGCAGGGCGGATCGCAGCGTAATCCGGGTGGTAATCCGCAGGGCAATCCGGGACAGGGCAGACCGGGGAGGCAGCGGCCATGAGAAATCAGATGACGTCTCATCCCTCGTTTGCCGGGTTGATTGTCCTGGCGACTCTGTTCGTATCGAGCCCGCTGATCTCCGTCAAAGCGCAGAATCCACAGCCGGCCGCGAACGCCGCCGCTCAGACGCCGAAGCCGGCGGAGAGCGAGCCGGATAATAATGACGCCAGATTCGGCGCCATCACCGGCAAAGTTGCCGGCGAAGAAGGGCCGATCCCTTTCGTCAATATCACGGTGATGCCGGCCAGCGGCAGATCCAGAGGCAACGCCTTTCGCAGCGTCACGACCGACGAGGCGGGCAATTTCAAAGTGGACGGCCTCAGGCCAATCGCCTGGACCGTCTCCGCGAGCGCCCAGGGGTACGTGCCTGAATCAGCGGGTGCGGAGGAAGCGGAGCCGCCCTTTCATCGCATCGGCGACAACGTGACCATCCGCATGGTCAAAGGCGGCGTGATTACGGGACGGGTGCTGAACGCGCGCAACGAGCCGGTGATCGCCGTGCGCGTCAGCGCTCAACAGGTGCGCGATGCCGACGGCTGGCCGCTCCGCACGGGCGGCTTCGCGCGCGAATTCCAGACCGATGATCGCGGCGTCTACCGCATCTTCGGTCTGCCCGCTGGCGCGTATGTCGTCGTTGCCGGTTCGACGTCAGGCGGAGGCTTTGGCGCAGGCGGCGGACCCGGTGGCGGGCCGGGCGGGAGAAGGCCGAGCCTTTACGAAGGCGACGTGCCGACTTATTACCCGACGGCGACGCGCGACACTGCCGTCGAGCTGACGGTTCGCACGGGCGAGGAGATGAGCGGCATTGACATCCAGTACCGCGGCGAAAAGGGCCACGCCGTCAGCGGCAAAATTCTGGGCGCGGCATCCGGGAGTTCAGATGGCGGGTTTGGCGGCTTCGGTGTCGCAACATCCGTGACACTCACGCATGCCGCGACCGGCACTGTCGTCGGCCGCGCTTTCGTCATGTCGCGTCCCGGCAGGGGCGCGGGGGGCGGCGGCAACGGTTTTGCGCTTTACGGCGTGCCCGACGGCGAGTATGAGATCGCCGCCGAGCGCACCGACCCGGGCGATCAGAACGACGCGGCCTCTGTCCCGCGACGCGTGACGGTGGTCAGCAGGGATGTCACGGGCGTGGACCTGACGCTCGTGCCGATGGGCTCGATCAACGGGAAGGTGCAGGTCGAGCGCGCGGCGGCTGCGAGCGCCTGCCAGCCGAAACGCAGGGCTTCGATTGAGGAACAGCTTTTCGCCATCCACCGTGAAGACGGCGGCAGCCTCGACCCCGCGCGACCGGGTCGAGGGTTTGGTTTTCGGCCACGCTCAACTGGCGCCGCCGGCACGAGTTCGCCTGACCGCAACGGCGATTTCTCCTGGCGGCAACTGACGTCGGGGCGTTACCGCGTGGTGCCGCAGATGCTCAATGAAAACTGGTACGTCCGTTCGGTCACGCTGCCCGTCGCGACGAATGCGCGGGCCGGGGCCGCCGCGAAAGCCGCCGCGGCTACTGCCGCCGAAGTCGGCCGCAACGGCCTGATGCTGAAATCCGGCGAACGCCTGAACGGGCTGACGATCACGCTGGCCGAAGGCGCCGCCGCGTTGAAAGGCAAAGTCGTCGCCGAAGGGCAGGGCAAAGGATTGCCGCCGCATTTGCGCGTCTATCTGATCCCGGCTGAGAAAGAGGCGGCGGACAATGTGCTGCGTTACGCTGAAACCAGAGCGGGCAGTGACGCCCGGTTCGGCTTTAGCAATCTCTCGCCCGGTAAATACTGGCTGCTCGCGCAACCGGCCGAAGACGAAGCCGCCGAAAAGCAGGGCAGGCCGAAAGCTTGGGACGCGAACGAACGCGCAAAGCTGCGCCGCGAAGCTGAAAGCCTGAATCAGGTGATCGAACTTCAGCCCTGCCAGCGGGTCGCCGATCATACGCTGCAATTTCAGGGCAAATAGAACATGGATAAGACATCTTACGATTGGATGTACGGGGAGCTGCCAGCTCCCCGCAGGCTCTCCAGCCTGATGTTATTCCATGTGTCTCTGATCTGGTTCATCGGGGAGCTGGCAGCTCCCCGTACTCTGATTTGAACTGTTACGCCTTCGCCGGCAGGACGTAGAAGAGAACGGCGAGGTAATGACACAGGCTGCCACCCAGCACGAACAGGTGCCAGATGGCGTGGTGGTAGCGCATCTTTTCCAAACTGAAGAAGACCACGCCGATGGTGTAGAAAACACCGCCCGCCATAATCCAGACCACTGCCGCGAACGGAGCCAGCGCGAGCAGCGGCTTGATCGCCAGCACTGCCATCCAGCCCATCAGCAGATAAGAGATCGTCATCAGCACCTGCAACTGTCTCTTTGACAGAATCCGGCAGAGGATGCCCACGAGCGCGAGTCCCCAGACCACGCCGAAGATCACCCAGCCCCAGTCGCGCCGCAGGATGACGAGCGTGAACGGCGTGTATGTGCCGGCGATCAGCAGGTAGATGCAGCAGTGATCCACCACGCGCAGCAGGTGTTTCATCCGCGGCGACCGGGCGCTGTGATAAAGCGTCGAGGCCAGATACATTATCACGAGCGACGCGCCGAAGACGCTGCAACCCAGAATGTGCCACGCGCCGCCGCGCAGCACGGCGAGCAATACCAGCACGGCGAGGCCGATCAGACTCAGGACGAGTCCGAACCCGTGAGTGAGGCTGTTGGCCATCTCTTCGGCGGGATCAGGTTCTCTGTGTTTCATAATCATTATGGTTCAGCAGGGGGCTGAAGTGTTGTGATTGCGGTTCCCAGGGGGGACGGGAACAATCGGCAGGGGGCAGCGTGGAATAAAAAGTAGCACAGCCGCACGCGCTTTCAAAGTAATAGTTTTGTCAGGCCGGGTGCCCACAGGGCCGCTGCTTGCGAGTCAGTGATGCGAGCCGTACAATCGCCGCATCAATGCTATTCAGGCCATTACCGTAAACCGCAGCTTTCGCCCCCGAAGTCAGCCGCAGGAGGGGCCGAAATACGTGATGAAGTAAAACTCGGGCAATGCCAGACAAGCCTTCGGAGGACACGCCATGAATTCAGCCATCAATCGAGTCCTGATAATTCTCGCGCTGGTAATCGGCCTCGCTGCCGGCATCCGGGCGCAGAACCCCACGCCGCCCGACGCGGCCAGAGCGACCGCAGTGATCACAGGCCGCGTCAGAATCGGTGATCAGCCTGCGCAGGGAGTTGAGGTGCTGCTGACCACTGCGCGACCGGGCATGAGCGGCCGGCCGGACGCCATGAATGTCAGCGCGATGACCGACGCCGAGGGCCGCTACAAGCTGACAAACGTGCCGGCGGGGAGCTGGCGCGTCCTGGCCTACGCGCCAGCCTATGTGACCCCGGATGAGGAACGGCCCTGGGAGCCGGGCAAGGCCGTCAACGTGGCCGAAGGCGAAACTATCGAGGGGTTGGATTTCACCCTGTCACGCGGCGGAGTAATCACGGGGCGCGTCACTAACGCCGAAGGCCGCCCGGTGATGGGCGAGCAGATCAGGCTGACCAGGGTTGATGAGCGCGGGTTGCCGGCTGCGAATCAGCCTCCATCCAATTTCATTGACAGCCAGACCGATGATCGCGGCGTCTATCGCCTCTACGGGCTGGCGGCAGGGCGTTATCTCGTGAGCGCCGGGAGTTCGCCGGATGAACCGGGGATGCGCCCCGGCGGCGGCTTCTATCGCCGCACTTACCACCCCGACGCGACAGAAGCCTCGCAGGCGAAGGTCATCGAGGTGAAAGGCGCCGACGAGGCCGAAAACGTTGACATCAGACTGTCGCGCAGAGAAAAAGGCTACGCGGCCAGCGGGCGCGTGCTTGAGGCTGAGACCGGCCGGCCCGTCGCCGGGGTGGCGGTCAGTTTCGCCGTGGTGAAGGAGCGAAGCATGGGCTTCGCCGGGGGCATATCTGTCACCGGTTCGCAAGGGGAGTTCCGGGCTGATGGTCTGGTGCCGAACACGTACTCCGCTTTCGTCATGCCCCTGCCGGGTCAGGAGAGTGAACTTTACAGCGATCAGACCCGGTTTGAAGTCAGCGGTGATGACGTCTCAGGGCTGGAGATCAAAATGCACCGTGGCGCGAGCCTGAGCGGAATCGCAGTCGTTGAAGGGGCAGGCGATCCGGCAATCACTTCAAAACTCACACAGGTCATGATCAGCGTCCAAAGTGCTTCGCGGGAAGGTCAGCTCACCCCGGTCAGGCCGCCGCAGGGTACGGTCACTGCCGACGGCAGTTTCCGCATCGGCGGAATCCAGCCCGGACGCATCCGCCTCTTTGCCTCACAAATGGGCGGGATGGGCGGGCTGTCACTAGTGCGCATTGAGCGCAACGGCGCGGAAGGATCGAACGAATTCGAGATCAGCGCCGGGGAGCAGGTTACCGGCGTGCGGCTGGTTTTCGTTTATGGCAACAGCACCGTGGCGGGCCGCGTGGAGATCAGAGGTGGCCAGCTCCCGCCTGGCGCGCGGATGTTTATTACGGCGAATCGCCAGGGGGGGCAGTCGGGAGTAGGTTCGGCAAGGCCGGCCGACGTTGACAGCCGCGGTCAGTTTTCAATCGAATGGCTGGCCGCCGGCAGTTACAGACTGCTGCTGCGAACCTACGGCCCTGATGTGAAACCGCAGAAGGTCGAACAGCTCATTACCGTAGGCCCCAACTCAAAGCAGGAAGTCACGCTGATTCTCGACCTGGCGAAAAGGGAGGGCAATCAATGAAGGGCGCGACGATCTTCACAGCATTCCGCCTGAATGGTTTTGCGGCCCGGTTGAATCCGCGTCTGGCGCTCTGGCCAGTCATGATAGTCGTTGCCGCTTGTGCCGTTACCGTCGCGGCGCAGTCCCGCGGCACTGGTTCGATCAGCGGGAAGGTGGTCAGTGACGACGGGCAGCCGATTGCTCACGCCAGAATCAATCTGTTCACTGTCGGATCCGCAAGCCGACTCGGCGGTCAGATGTCCATCACCACTGATGAAGAAGGTAAATTTCTGGCCACCGGACTTGAACCTGCACCTTACAGGCTTACCGCGACTGTCCCGGGTTATGCCCAGACGCCTGACAGAACGATCGCCGGGCCCGGCGAATTTCTTCCGGGGCCCTATTACCGCCCGGGTGATTCGGTCACGATCACAATGACTCGGGGCGGGGCGATCACCGGCAAAGTCATCAACGCCGCGGGCGACCCGGTGATCGGCATCCCCGTCATGGCGATCCGGATACGTGACGAGGCGGGCAACCCGGCGAACGAATATTCCACCTTCAACTCATACAGGCAGACCGATGATCGCGGCGTCTACCGCCTGTGGGGGCTCGCCCCGGGGGCTTACGTGGTGATAGCCGGCAGCAACCTGACTGGCTTCTCGCCGCGGCCCACGCCGTTCAATCACAAGGTGCCGGCCTGGTACCCCTCGTCAACGCGCGACACGGCCGTGGAAGTCTCCGTGACCAGCGGCGGCGAAGCGAGTGGAATTGATATCCGCTACCGCGCCGAACGCGGCTTCGCGATCAGCGGCAGAGTGAGCGGCGCGCCGACCGGCGCGAGTAACACCGCGACCTCAATCGTTCTGAAGCAGGCGACGACCGGGATGATGGTGGCTTCGACTTTCGTCTCGCCGATGAATGACCAGAACGGCTATGCGTTTTATGGCATCCCGGACGGCGAGTATGAAGCCGTGGCCAGCCGCACGGGGTTCCGCGGCGAGGAGAATATGATGTCGCAGCCGCGCCGCGTGAGCGTCAGGGGACGCGACGTCGCCGGCATTGACCTCGTGCTTGCCCCGAGCGCCTCAATCGCGGGCCAGGTCAGGCTGGAGCGCATGCCCGGCGAAGAGCGAAAACAGAAATGCGAGAGCAAGCGCGAATCGTTCCTGGCAGAGGTCGTGGTGAGTGCCCGAATGGATGAGCCGGGCGAGCGGAACCTTCCTGCGCTGACGCCGTTCGACAGCCCGCCAATCGGCGTGCCGGATGAGAAAGGCTCCTTCGCCCTGCGCAACCTCAAGGCCGGGCGTTACCGCCTCGAACCACAACTGCCGGACGAAAGCTGGTACGTCAAATCAATGATGACCGTGGCGACCGCCGGCGCCGCTGCCCGTCCTGCCGCGCCCCCTTCGGGCGGGGTCGCGCGTCAGGGGCTGTCGCTCAAATCGGGCGAGCAGGTGAACGGGTTGATGATCACGCTGGCCGAAGGAGCCGCCGCGCTGAAAGGCCGTGTCGTCGCGGCGGAGGGCACGAGGCTGCCCGCAAGGCTGCTCGTGCATCTGGTTCCGGCGGAGAAGGAAGCCGCGGATAATGTGCTGCGTTACGCAGAAGCGAAGGCGGCCGGCGACGGCACGTTTTCCTTCAGCCACCTCGCGCCGGGCAGATACTGGCTGATCACAAAATCTGCCGGAGACGAATCAGCGGGGATGACTACGCGGCCAGTCACGTGGAATGACGCCGAACGCGCCAGGCTGCGCCAGGAAGCTGAGGCCGCGAACGTCGTCGTTGAGTTACAGCCGTGTCAGCGGGTCGCAGACTTCGTGGTGCGATATACGGTGAAGCAATGAAGTAATCAAGACAGCGGCTGGCCCCCTGGTGTTCTGGCAGTCTGATTTGTGACGGGCTATGATGACCGGCGATTTATCAACCTTGTCACCTCCGGAGGAAAAAATGTCGAAGCGAATTTTGTGTCTGTGCGGATTGACGATCTTCGTCGCCGGCCTGGCGGCGGGCCGGCTTTCAGCCGGCAACGGGCCGCAATCGAAAGTGCTGCTCGATAACCAGCGCGTGACCGTGACCGAAATCACGATGCCGCCGGCCGCCGCTCGCGAGCCTTATACGCGCCCGTCCGATCAGATCATCGTCTTCATTGATGACGCCGATTACGAAGCCACCGACGCCGCCGGGAAGAAGCAGACGAAACACCGCCAGCCCGGTGAAATCGTCTGGCACGACAAGGGCGAGGCGGCCCCGCTGCTCATCAACAAAGGGAGCAAGCCTTATCGCAATCTGGTGATCGCGCTGAAATAGTTTACCTGCTCCCCGGGGGCGCACGCGGGGGGGCAGGCACTGTCACCTCAGGTTATGACTTAGCGGCTGGTTTGGCCGAAGGGGCGGGTGATGCCGATCCGGCGCCTTCGAGCATCTGATTCATCTTCGCCCTGAAGTCTTCGAGGTTGTTTTTCTGGACCACGACGGTCGGGATCAGGATCTTTTTGCTCTCCGGGATGACCGACTTGTCGCCCTTCAGAATCTTCGCCATCACCTGCACCGCCTGATAGCCGTATTCGAACGGCTGCTGCACGACGGTGCCGAAGACCGCGCCGTCTTTGATCCCGTCGAGCGTCGCCTGCTCCTCGTCGAAGCAGACGATTTTGACCTTGCCGGCTTTTTTCGCGTTCCGGACGGCGGTCAGAATGGCCGGGCCGTTGTATGACCAGAGGCCGACCATCCCGGCGATGTCGGGGTATTTTTCGAGCGTCTCGACCGCGTTGTCCTTGGCCTTGATGTGGTCATTGTCGTCGGTCAGCAGGTCAATGACCTCGACCTTCGAGCCCTGCAACGCTTCCTTCAACCCCTCGAACCGGTCCTGCGCGTTCTGCGCCTCTTTTTTGCCGACGAAGACCATAATCTTTCCGCCCTGCGGCAGGGCTTTTTTGACGAGTTCGCCGGCCTGCCGCCCGGCGGCGCGGTTGTCGGCGCCGAGGTACAGGGCGCGGTCAGTGTCGGGCGCGTCGCTGTCCTGCGTGATCACCAGCACTCTTTTCGCCATCTCGTTGATCAGCTTCTTCTGCGCCGCCGGGTCGGCGGGGCTGAGCGCGATGGCGTCAACGTCACTCTTCTCGACCGCGTCCCTGATGATCTTGTCCTGCTCCTTCGCCGTGCCAGTGGAAGGGGCTTTGTAAGAGACATCCACGTCGGTCAGTTCGGCGTCGGCCTTCTCACAGCCCTTGCGGGCGATCCGCCAGAAATCCGAAGTGGTATTGGCGACGAAGGCCACCGTCTTTTTCGTCTTCACCGGTTTGGTGGGCTGGGGCGAAGCACAACTGGCGGAGAGGATGAGAACCGGGGCCAGTAAACAGGCGAGTTTGTGGAGAGGTGATGGTTTCATGGCGGAAATCTCCTCCTGAAAAGTGTTGGCGGCTTTGCGGCCACACGGACTGGTTGGAAGTTTCGACTGGTGGTTGACGCGTTGAGTTGACGCCAGCTTTTTACTCCTGATTCGCCGCCCGCGCAATGGCCGGAGGGACGTCGTCAGCAGCAACGGAAATGAAGAAGTGGCTGGCGGGGGGGATTCACGAGCGGCTATGACTTCGATTCGAGCGAAAGGCTGTGGTTTTCAGCCGGAGAGGCGCTATGCATCAAAGCGGCAGGCGGTGATGAAGCCTGTAGTGTGATGCGCGTCCGGAGCGGGGTTGAAGCAATCCGGATGGTGAGGTCAGGAAAATTGTCTGGGATCCAGGCCGAGCTTTTTCATGCGAGAAAGCAGTGTCGTGCGATTCAGCCCCAGGCGTGCGGCGGCTCCATCATCGCCACCGACGCGCCCCTTGCTTTCGGTCAGCGCGCGCACGATCTCCTCGCGCTGCTTCCGGGCATGCTCGTCAGCAACACTTTTCTTGTCGTTGAGGGCGTTGATGGTTTCTTTCACAATGCGAGCAATCTCTTCCTGGCCTTGCTGCACCGCCGCCCGCGTTGGTTCGTCCCTGCGAACTTTGCGTAGTTCCGTGAGCGGCGCCTCCAGCGACCTGCCGCGCGTGAGGATCACGGCGCGCTCGATGAAGTTCTGTAGCTCACGGATGTTTCCCGGCCAGTCCCATTCGGTCAAAGTCTTCATGGCGGCTGCCGGGATCGTCTCGATCCGCTTCTGCATCTGCCGGGCGAACTTCTGGACGAAATAACTCACCAGCAGGGGAATATCTTCCCGCCGCTCCCGCAAGGGAGGGATGCGAATCGGGAAGACGTTCAGCCGGTAATAGAGGTCGCTGCGAAATTCGCGGGCGGCGATCATACTTTCCAGGTCGCGGTTGGTGGCCGCCACCAGCCGTGTGTCTACTCTTTTCGTGCGGGTGCTGCCCAGGCGCTCGAATTCGCGCTCCTGCAGGGCGCGCAGGAGCTTCGGCTGGATTTCCAGCGGCACGTCGCCCACCTCGTCCAGAAACAGCGTGCCCTGGTCGGCGAGTTCCAGCCGCCCGACCTTCTGGCTGATCGCGCCGGTGAAGGCTCCTTTTTCATGGCCGAACAATTCGCTTTCGAGCAGACCTGTCGGGATCGCCGCACAGTTGAGCTTCACAAAGGTGCGGTCCTGGCGCCGGCTGTGGTCGTGGATGGCGCGGGCGACGAGTTCCTTTCCCGTGCCGGTCTCGCCGAGCAACAGAACCGTGGAATCGCTGGGCGCGACCGTTTCGACCAGTTCCAGCACGCGCCTGAGCGCCGCGCTGTCGCCGACGATCTGATCGAAGTTCATCTCGCTGCGAATCTCTTCTTCGAGGTAGAGTTTTTCCTGGGCGAGCTTGTCTTTGAGTTCGGAAATCTCGCGGTAAGCCAGCGCGTTCTCGACGGCGATGGCGATCTGGCCCGACGCCTGGCTGAGGAACCCGACATCCTCCGGCGTGAAGGCATCCTCTGTCGTCCGTAAAATTGCCAGCACTCCGAGTGCCCGACCGCGGGTCACGAGCGGGATAAAACAATGACTCCTGAAGCCCTCGCCGACTAATATTTCATATCCCTCGCGACCGATTTCATCCTCACTGACTGCGTTGACGATGACCGGCTTCAGTGAGTCAAGGGCTCGTCTGGGTGGGCCGCCCTCGATTGGGGACTGAAGCATGTCTTCCCTAAGAAATCCTTTGCCGTCGGGAAAATCAAGGGCGCAGACTCTCAAACTCTCTGATGCCGGCTCGGGCAGAGCAATGGCTACGGCATCGCAACGCATGACCTCACGAATGTTCGCTGAAATGGAGCGCAACAACTCCTGAAGCTCCAAATTCGACGTAATGCGGTTGGTCAGATTCAGCAGCAACTGGAGCCGGTCGTTTTGACGTTGTATTTCCGCTTGCGCAGAACGCTCGGCGGCGCTTCCCGACGCGAGTTGCCAGTCTGTACTCATCGCCCAATGCTCCATTAAGAAGGTTCGCAATCGCTCGCCGATGCTACACGCTTCGTCAGCTTCGACACAATACGCCGCCATCAAATCCGATCAGCCTTCCCCGCTTTGATGAAAGTGACGACGACAGTTTCGACTTTTCGACACCGCATCCCGAGTACCGCTTTTTCAGTCACCTTCTAAATCCAACGATTTGGCGGCCGCGCTCACCGCGTCTTGTCGCGGCATACCCATTGCCCTTACCCGAGTCGAAAGAGGAGAAAGAGCGATGCTCAGAATTACGATCCACAACGAGGCGAAGGTGACGAGCTTCGTGATTGAAGGGAAGCTCGTCGGGCCGTGGGTGGAAGAATTGGAGAAGTGCTGGAAAAGCGCGCTGGCTGCTGACCCATCCCGGGCGATGCTGGTGAATCTGGCAGCCGTGACTTTCATTGATTCCGCAGGGCGAGCGCAGCTGGCCGGGATGCGGCGACAGGGCGCGAGGCTCCTGTCCACCGGCGTCCTGATCAACGCGATCGTGGCGGAGATTGAGGCCGAGGAGGGGCCCAGACAGCAGAATGCAGCGATTTCAAGTGAGATTGAGAAAGAACCGCCGCCGTTCCCCAGGACGCCGGAGTCAACGCAGTCAGGATCAGGCTATGAATAATCGGATTGTTTACCTGCTGGTGATCATCATCCTGATGGCAAGCCCGGTGAGTGGCCTGGCGCAGCAAAAAGGGGAAGGGGCTTCGGGAGAAGTATTGACGCTGGATGAGGCCATCTCGCTTGCGCTGCGTGACAGCCGCCAGGTCAGGAACGCGCAACTGGCAGTCGGCAAAGCCGGAGACGCGCAGGCCGCGGCGCGCACCTTCCGGTTGCCTTCGCTGCACGTGTACTCGCTCGCGTCGCAGCAGCTGGTGAAGCACGACGCCGGTCTCGACAACTCCGGGACGAACGTCGTTCCCGGCGTCGGCCCGTTCTTCTCACTCGGCACCACGCGCAGGCCGACGGCGATCTTCGCAGGGCAGATTCTTCAGCCGCTGTCGCAGCAATACGGCATCCGCCTGGGCATCAGGCAAGCCGGGTTGGCGCGCGAGGTGGAGGGCGAGAAACTGCGCCAGGCCGAGCAGACCACAGTTAATCAGGTCAGGCAGGCTTACTACGGGATTCTGCAAACCCAGAGCGCCCTCGACAGTCTGCTGGAAGCCATCAGGTACTACCGCGAGCTGGATCGCGTGACGGGCGATAACGTCGCCCGGCAGGTCTCCTTGAAGGCCGAGAGCCTGGAGGTCAGGACGCGGCTGGCGAAGGCCGAGTACGAGGCGCTTAACCTGACGAATCAACTGGCCACCGGGAAGGAGCAGCTCAACAACCTGCTGGGGCGCGACGTGCGTGCCGAGTTCAGGGTGGCCGCCGTCGCCGGTGCCGGCGACTTCGACGCCGACCTCGCGCTCGCGAGAAGCCGCGCGCTCGACCAGCGGCCCGAACTGCGGGAGGCGCGGCTGAAGGTCAGGCAGGCCGAAGTTGACCGGCGCATCAAGAAGTCCGAGTACATCCCCGACGTGAGCGTCGGTTTCACCTGCATGTCATTCCGGAATTTCAACAACGACGCGATTCCGAAGAATTCTGCCAGCCTGAGCGTCGTGATGAAGTGGGAGGTCTTTGATTGGGGGAGAAAGAAGAACCAGCTCGCGGAGAAAGACAGAACCATCGAGCAGGCAAAGAACAGCCTGCGCGAAACCGAGAACCTTGTCCTCATCGAGGTCGGCGACAAGTTCCGCAAGCTCCAGCAGACCCGCCAGGCGCTGGTCGTCGCGCAACTCAGGCAGGAAACGGCGCGGGAGAACATGCGCGTTTCGGTCAACAAATACAAGTTACAGGCGGCGCTGCTCTCGGACGCGTTGCAGACGCAGGCCACGCAGGCCGATGCGGACTATCAATATCAACAGGCGCTGCTGGCTTACTGGACGGCCAGAGCGGATTACGAAAAAGCAATCGGAGGGGACAAATGAAACAGAAACGATTGAAAGCAGTGGCAGCGAGCGCAGCGCTCTTGTTAGTGGTCGGGGTGTCAGTGGCTATGTTGAGGCCCCGACCCAGGGCGGTAGAAAAACCGCTGGTGCCTGTGAGAGTCGCGGCGGTTGAGCTGAACGCCGCGGGCGGCGGAGAGCAGCGGTATTCGGCCACGATCATCCCACGCACTGAGGTGGAGCTGGCATTCAAGGTGGGCGGCTACGTGGACGCGATCCAGCAGGTGCGCGGCGTGGACGGCCGCATGCGCGACCTGCATGAAGGCGACCGCATCACCGCCGGCGCAGTGCTGGCGCGCGTGCGCCAGAGCGATTACCAGGTCAAATTCAAACAGGCCGAATCGCAGGCCCACGAGGCCAAATCCGGCATTGACGTGAGCCAGGCGCAGTACCAGGAAGCGCTCTCCGGCATCACCTCGAGCAAGGCCCAACTGGCGGAGGCCGAGGCGGCTTATGAAAAAGCAAAACTCGATTTCGACCGCGCGCAAAACCTGTTCGCGAGCCAGAGCCTGACCAAAGCCAGTTACGACTCGGCAAAGGCGCAGTACGGCGCGACCAGCGCCCAGGTGGCCGCCGCCCGCTCGCAGGTTCACGTGATCGAGGCCAAAGCCGATTCCGCCAAATCGCAGATCGAAGTCATCGAGGCGAAGTCCAGGGTCGCGCAGGCGGTCGTGCAGGAGGCGATGATTCCCCTCCAGGACACCGCGCTCCGGGCGCCGCTCAGTGGAGTCGTGCTGCAAAAATCCATCGAGAAAGGGACGCTGGTCTCGCCCGGTAAAACCGGGTTCACAGTTGCCGACACGTCTTCAGTCAAAGCAGTCTTCGGCGTGGCGGACGTGGCCGTGCCGGAAATGAAGCTGGGAAAGACGCTCGGCATCGAGACCGAAACGATGCCCGGCACGGAATTCCGCGGCCAGATCACCTCCGTCTTTCCCGCCGCCGACCCCAAAAGCCGGGCCTTCAACGTCGAGGTGACGATCCCGAACCCGAAGTTTCTGCTTCGGCCGGGCATGGTTGTCTCGCTCAGAGTGGGAACCAGGCAGGCCGCGCCAACACAGCCGGTCGTGTCCTTGAACGCGGTGATGAAAGCAAAGAGCGCCCCGAACAGTTACGCCGTGTTCGTGTTGACGGAGCAAGGCGGGCGGCAGGTCGCGCGGCTGCGCGAGGTGAAGCTGGGCGAATCCTACGGCAACACGGTGGCCGTGACGGAAGGGCTGAAGCCGGGGGATCGCGTGATCACGACGGGCGGCACGATGGTCAACGACGGCGATCAGGTCCAAGTGATTCCTTGATGCGAGTGAACGATAGATTTCAAAGAAAAAAGGTTCGTAGTCCCGCCTTCAGGCGGAAGAAAGCTGACTGACGAATCAATTGGTCATCACCGGACGCTTCCGCCTGAAGGCGGGACTACAAACAAAGCCTGGTCCGAACATCGTCGGGAGAATTATGGAACACGGTCACAACAACAACGAGATCATTCAAAGCAAGCGGAACATCTCGCGCTTTTTCGTCGAGCAGCGGCACATCGCCTGGGTCATACTGATCGCCGTCTGCGTCTGGGGCGTCTATAGCTATAAGAACATGCCCCAGCGCAAGGACCCGGACACGCCGGTCAAAACCGCCGTCGCCATCACGCTCTGGCCCGGCGCGAGCGCCGAGAAGATCGAGCAACTGGTGACCAGGAAGGTCGAAGAGAAGATCGCGCAGAACGCCAACGTGGAGAAGATTCGCTCGATCTCGCGCACCAACTTTTCGGCGGTCTACGTGGACCTGGATGAGAACTTCCCCGGCCCTCAGATCGGCAAGGAGTTCGATGACATCGCGCTCAAACTCGGCGCGATCACAGACCTGCCCGAAGGGGCGGGGCCGATCAGGTTCATCAAGGACTTCGGCGATACGTCGGCGCTGATGCTCACCGTCGCCAGCCCGAAGGTGAGCGAGGCGGAGATTGATCTGCGCGCGAAGGCGGTCAGTGAAGCCATCGCGCGTCACCGGGCGGAGTATGGGCCGGCGGCGGGAGCGGCGCGCTTCACGATTGTCAGCAGCCTCACCCACCCGATCAGTCCCCGCGTCGTCCAGGACCCGCTCAACCTGCTCGCCGATTACCTCAAAGAAAAGGGCGTGGCCACCGACCTGCACGTCATCACGGAGCCGGGCTTCGTCGGCGTGGACGGCGTGTCCGACGCGGGCGACGACGCTCTGCTCGCCCACACGCGGCAGTTCATCAACGAGCGGTTGCTGGCCTCGGACTTCCACCCGGACAGTTGGCCGCCCGTGGTGATCCGCGACCCGAACGAGGCGCGCGCCAGGCTCGGCGCGGTCGCGGGCGACAAATACAGCTACCGCGAGATGGATGATTTCACCGACAAGATCGAGAAGACGCTCAAAGGCATCCCGCAGACGTCGAAGGTGTCGCGCGCGGGCATCCTGCCGGAGCGGGTCTTCCTGCTCTACTCGCAGGAGCGCATCGCCTCCTACGGCCTCAAGCCCGGCGACCTGCCGAACATCCTGGGCGCGCGCAACATCACGCCGGCAGGCCCGCAACTGGAAGCGGTGGGGAAGAACTTTTCCATTGACCCTTCGGGCGAGTTTCAGAGTGAACATGAGATCGGCGACGTGGCGATTGCCCACACGGATCTGGGGGCGCCCGTGTACCTGCGCGACCTGGTGGACGTCGAGCGCGGGTACGAAAGCCCGGCGCGATTCATGAACTTCTACGACTGGCGCGACGCAAATGGTCAGTGGCAACGCAGCCGCGCCATCACCATCGCCGTCCAGATGCGCCCGGGCGGATTCATCGGCGAATTCGGCCAGAGCATTGACAAGGCGCTGGCCGAGGTGAAGAAGCAATTGCCCGAAGACCTGGTCATGGCGCGCACCTCCGACCAGCCGCGGCAGGTGACGGAGAACGTAGACCTGTTTATGAACAGCCTCTACGAGGCAATCATCCTGGTGGTGATCGTCGCGCTGATCGGCTTCTGGGACTGGCGTTCGGCGCTGCTGATGGGGCTGGCGATCCCGATCACGCTCTTTATCACCTTCGGGATGTCGCACCTGCTGAAGATCGATCTGCAACAGGTCTCGATTGCCACGCTGATCATCGCCCTCGGCCTGCTGGTGGACGTGCCGGTGGTTTCGGGCGATGCGATCAAGAACTCGCTGGGGGCGGGGTTGCCGCCGCTCATCGCCGCGTGGCTCGGGCCGACAAAACTGATCACGGCGATCATCTTCGCCACCATCACCAACATCGTCGCCTACCTGCCGTTCCTGACGTTGCCAGGAGGTACGGGCGAATTTCTGTACAGCCTGCCGATTGTGCTGACCTGCTCTCTGGTGGCGGCATTGATCGTGGCGATGACGTTCATTCCGTTCCTCGGCTACTTTTTGATGAAGCCCAAACCCGAGCCGCCGATCGAGGAGCGGCGCAGGAAAGGGTTCCCGGCTTTTTATTACCGGGTCGGCGAATGGGCGATCAGTCACCGCTGGAAGGTGCTGCTCGGCTCGTTCGTCCTGCTGGCCGCCGGCGGACTGGCCGGGAGCCAACTCAAGACCGACTTTTTCCCGAAAGACCTGTCTTACCTCTCCTACCTGGACGTGTGGCTGCCGGAAGATGCGCCGCTGTCGGCCACCAATGAAGCCACGCGGCAGGCGGAGGAAGTGGTGCGCGAGGTGGCCGAAGAATATGGCAGGGAGTACGCTGAAAAAAATGGTAAGCCGCGCGAAGTCCTGAAATCCCTGACCAGCTTCGTCGGGGGCGGCGGCCCGCGCTTCTGGTTCTCGGTCTCGCCCGAGATGCAGCAGCTCAACTACGCGCAGGTCATCATCGAGGTCAACGACAAGCACGACACCAACCACCTCGTCGGCCTGATGCAGAAGGCGCTGGACGAGCGGGTGCCGGGCGCGCGCATTGACGTGCGACAGCTCGACACGGGCAAGCCCATCACGATGCCAGTCGAAATCCGCATCTCCGGCGACGACATGGCCGCGCTGCGCCAGGAGGCGGACAAGGTGAAAGCGATCCTGCGCGCCACACCCTACGCCCAGCGCGTCCGCGACGACTGGGGCGAGGACACCTTCGCCGTCAAGCTTCAAACCGACTCCGACCGCGCGAACGCGGCGGGCCTCACCAACCTTGACGTGGCCACGTCTTCGGCGGCGGGGATCAACGGCCGGCAGGTGACGGTGCTGCGCGAAGGCGACAAGCAGATCCCCATCGTGGCGCGGCTGCGGATGGAAGAGCGCGCGCAACTGGCCGACGTGCAGAACCTCTACGTCTACTCCATGCAGGGGACGCAGAAGGCGCCGCTCCGGCAGGTCTCGTCGGTCGAGTACGGGATGCAGACCGAGAAGGTCCGCCGCCGGAATCAATTCCGCACGATCACGGTGTCGTGTATGGCCGAAGCCGGCCACCTGCCTTCCGAGATCATGAGCGCCGCCCGCACGCAGTTGACGGCTTTCGCCAATCAGCTCCCGCCCGGTTACCGGATGGACATCGGCGGCTCGGAAGAAGAGCAGGTCAAGGGTTTCAAAAACCTGGTGGTCGTGCTGCTGATCTCACTGGTCGCGATCTTCCTGAGCCTGGTCTACCAGTTCAGGAACGCGATCAAGCCCTTCGTCGTCTTCGCGGCGGTGCCGTACGGGGTCGTGGGCGGGCTGGTGGCGCTCTGGATTATGAACACGCCCTTCGGGTTCATGGCCTTCCTGGGGATCATCAGCCTGGTCGGGCTGATCGTCAGCCACATCATCGTACTCTTTGACTTCATCGAAGAGAAACACGCGGAGGGCAAGCCGCTGAGGGAGGCGGTACTCGACGCCGGCATCATGCGCCTCAGGCCCGTGATGATCACGGTGCTGGCGCTGGTGATCGCGCTCGTCCCGCTGGCGATGCACGGCGGGCCGCTGTGGGAGCCGATGTGTTACGCGCAGATGGGCGGGATGATGGTGGCGACCTTCATCACGCTGCTGCTGGTGCCGGTGATCTACTCGATCTTCGTCCTCGACCTCAAGCTGATTAAGTGGGAAGCCGCAGGCGCGGCGGAGAAGGTCGGGCCGGAAGCGTCAGCGCCGGAAGCAGCAGCAGCGACGGCCGCGGGAGACTGATGCTGACCGTCCTCGTCGAAGAGATGGTGAGCGATACACGGAAAGACAACGTCAGCAGTGAAGGATGAAGGGACATGAGATGGAAATGAGGCGGGCAAAGATCCAGGGTCTGCGGTCCAGAATGCTGTTGATGCTCGCGCTCGCCTCGTCTCTCGCTGCCGCGCCTGCGCGCGCGCAGCAAAGGGCAGACGTGAGGACGCAGGACGAGAAAGCAGAAGCTGCTTCACCGGAGCAGCCGGCGCGGCAGCGCGCACAGCTCATGCAGGTGCAGAGTGAGTACAAGTCGAGCCTCGAACACCTGCTCGCGCTCTACGAGACCGAGGCGAAAAGGGCCGACGAGCGGCTCGCAAAGGTGATGGAGTTGTACGCGCAGGAACTCGTCACGCGGCGCGAGGTGGAGGCGCGCGAAGACGCTGCGGCGCGCGCCAGAGAGAAGGTCGCCGAGGCGCAGGCGCAGTTGAAGGGCGCGGACGTGCAGATGGCCGAGGCGCTGGTCGAGGCTGAGGCGGAAGAGTCCGCGCCAAAAGTCAGACCGAATTCAGCACCCCGCATCGTCGGCGGGCCGGTGCAGACGACAGCATACATCCGTTACGGCGGCGCGCGCGCATGGTCGCTCTCAGAGGCTGGGGCGGTCGCGCAGTACTTCCGGACGAGGTTTGGTCGCGCGCTCCCCGTCAGCGCGTTCGGGCAGTCTTCGCTCCACGACCGCTGGGGCTACGACCACCACAACGCGATGGACGTTCCGTTAAGCCCCGACAGCGCCGAGGGGCGGGCGCTGATGGAGTGCCTGCGCGCCAACAGCGTCCCCTTTACGGCATTCCACCACGCCATCCCCGGCTCGGCGACGGGGCCGCACATCCACGTCGGGCTGCCTTCACACAGGATCGCGCCGAGGTGAGGCAGCGTGGCACAGACTCCGGTCTGTGCCCGTCCGGAATGAGAATGAAGGCGCTGCTGCTTGTCTTACGTCGAGGAGTCCCGGAAAAAAGCCGGCGACGCTTCGGGGACTTTCACAGGGAGCGGCACCGAATGCTGGAACATATCAGATTTGTGAAGGAAGAAAGAAGGTTTTCATGAACGGCGGAGTAACCAGCGCTTTGGCGGCGATCATAGGTGCTTTCGTGGGAGGTTTTGCGTCCCTGGCGAGTACCTGGGTAGGCGAACGAAGCCGGCATCGGCGCGACCTCTTACAGCGGGAAATCGCCAGGCGAGAGACGGCCTATTCCGAGTTCATAGATCAGGCGTCCAGACTTTATGTCGCGTCCGCCACGCACCATATTGACGATGACGACGCGGAGCTTGAAGGGATGGTTTCGCTTTACGCCGTCGCGAGCCGCATCCGGCTTTTCGCTTCTGACCGGGTCATGACGGAAGCGGAGAAGGTCATTGATCGGATCTTCATGCAGTTCGGCGCTGACAATATTTCTGCCGAACAACTTCGGATGAGCGCGGTCGAAACGAGAGACGATCCCCTGGTCGCGTTCAGCATCGTCTGTCGGCACGAACTGCAGGACATTCAGAGAGGAAGGTAGAGAAGGTCGGGCCGGAAGCGTCCGCGCCGGCCATCGGAGACTGGGGCTGGCGGCCCTCGTCAAAGCAGTTGTGAGCGACGCATGCAAAAGAGGCAGAAAGTCAGGAGTGCTGGTCGTCGAAGTAATCGTAAGCGACGCATGGAAAAAACAATGACAGAATCAATCCCGATTGCCATAGATGCTGCCCGTCCGCCCCGGACGGCGCCGCCTCAGGAGGAGCAGGCAGTCCGCAGCCCATGTCCCGTCTGCGGATTCAGCACGCGCCAACTCGACCGCTTCTGCCGGCAGTGCGGCATCAACCTTGAACACTGGCAGAACGCGACCACAGGTTCGCTCTACGTGACCTCAACGATCACGCCGGATTTCACTGAAAGCCCGCCCGCGGGGCAGAAGAAGAACACCGGGCCAAACGTGGGCGGGAAGGTGAACCCCACCTTTCCCCTGGGCACGGGACAGAACCTGGCCCCGGGCGAACGTCGTTTTGATCTGGTCGTCATCGGCAGCGGCCCGGCCGGCCAGAAGGGCGCGATTGCCGCGGCCAAACTCGGCAAACGCGTGGCGATCGTTGACCGCCGCGAGAGGATCGGCGGGGTGTCCCTGCACACCGGAACCATTCCCAGCAAGACGCTGCGCGAAGCCGTACTCTATCTGACCGGCTACCGCCAGCGCGCCTTTTACGGCCGCGACTTCAAACTCAAGGAGGAGATCAGCGTCGCCGACCTGACGGAGCGCGTAAACACGGTCATCGCCCGGGAGACAGCCGTCATCCGGGATCAGCTCGGACGTAACGGAGTGACCCTGATTGACGGCACGGCCCGCTTTACCGGCCCGCACACGCTGGAGGTGGAAGGGGGACAGAGGACGCAGACCGTGGAGGCAGACCATGTCCTCGTCGCCTGCGGCACGCGCGCGGCGCGCCCGCCCGAGATCCCGTTCGGCGGCGAGGTGATGGACGCGGATCAGCTCGGGCAGGCCACGCGCATCCCGCGCGATCTGATCGTGGTCGGGGCCGGCGTGATCGGGCTGGAGTACGCCTCGATGGTGGCGGCGCTCGGCATCAAAGTGACCGTCATTGACCAGCGGCCTGCCATGCTGGACTTTGTGGATCGCGAGATCGTGGAAGCGCTGAGCTATCACCTGCGGCGACAGGATGCCGTCTTCCGTCTGGGCGAAAAGGTCACGGCGGTCGGGGTCAACGGGCGAGGTCAGGTGCAGGTCGGGCTGGAGAGTGGCAAACGTCTGCATGCGGAAGGGCTGCTGTACGCCGCCGGGCGGCAAGCCAACACGGACCTGCTCAACCTGGCGGCGGCCGGTCTGGAGGCGGACGGGCGGGGCCGCATCGCGGTCAACGAGTACTTTCAGACCGCCGTCGCGCACATTTACGCCGCGGGCGATTGCATCGGCTTTCCGGCTCTGGCCGCCACCTCGATGGAGCAGGGGCGGCTGGCGGCCCACCACATGTTCGGGCAGTCGGCGGCGGCCCGCCCGTCGCTGTTGCCTTACGGCATCTACACCATCCCGGAAATCTCGATGGTCGGGCGGACCGAGCAGGAACTGACCGGCGCCGGCGTACCCTACGAGACCGGAGTGGCAAGGTATGAAGAGGTCGCCAAAGGACAGATCGTCGGGGACGAGACCGGGATGTTGAAGATTCTCTTCCACCCCGACACGTTGAAGGTGCTGGGCGTGCACGCCATCGGGGAGAACGCGACCGAAATCATTCACATCGGCCAGACGCTGCTGGCGCTGGACGGCACGATTGAGTTCCTGCGCGACAGTGTCTTCAACTATCCGACATTCGCCGAGGCTTACAAGGTGGCCGCCCTCAACGGGCTGAATAAGCTGTGAAGCCGCTTTATGGTGTGAATTTCGCCCGGCGCGGTGGGTGAATTTTCGCGGCGGTTGGCGGTTTCCCGATGCTCAAGCCATGACCTGTGCCTTGAAGTGCAATGAAATCCTCAGTGGTCTCCTGGTACGGTGGTTGCCTTTTTGGGAAACCTCGCAGGAACATCGCTCACACAGTCAGGTAAGCAAGAACAGCGGCAGTACGTTTTGAGAGGCTGTGGCGTTAGCGGTGGTTTTTACCCGCTTACCAAATAATGCCGTATGAACGCTGACGTTCAGCAACTAACGCGCGAGCGCGACCGCCTGCGCCTCCTGCTTGAAGTGACCAACGCGGTCGCTGCTCATCTCGACCTGCATGATCTTCTCCACGCCATCTCGGTCCTGCTCAGTCGGCTGGTGCCGCACGACCTGTCTAACATCGCCCTCTACGATCCACAAGGCACGGGTTTCACGTCGTGGCGCTCGACTTCCCGGAGCACCAGGACTTCGTGCAGGAAAGCGAGCTGGTGCCGTTGAAGACAATCCCGTCGGACTGTCCTTCACGACGCGCCAGCCGGTGCTGCACCGCCGGATTGATCTCGAAAAGTTCCCCGGCGAAATCATGAGGCGCGTCGTGGCGAGCGGCATCAAATCCGGGTGCAGCGTGCCGCTCATCTCGCATCAAAAAACGCTTGGCGTCTTAAGCCTGGGCAGCCTGCGCGAAAGCGCGTTTACTGAGGATGATGTGGAGCTGCTCGGGCAGATCGGCAAGCGGGTCGCGATGGCGGTCGAAAACGCCCTCGCCTACCGCGAAATCTCCGCGTTGAAGGCCCGGCTTCAGGAAGAGAACGTCTACCTGCAGGAAGAGATTCGCCAGCAACACAACTTCAAAGAGATCATCGGCGGCAGCCCGGCGCTGAAAAAGATTCTCCGACAGATCGAGATCGTGGCCTCCACCGATTCGACGGTGCTGATCCTGGGCGAGACGGGCACCGGCAAGGAGCTGGTCGCCCGCGCCATCCACTCGTTGAGCGCCCGCCGCGAGCGCACGCTCGTCAAACTCAACTGCGCCGCCATTCCGGCCGGGCTGCTCGAAAGCGAACTCTTCGGCCACGAGAAGGGGGCCTTCACCGGCGCCGTCAGTCAGCGCATCGGGCGCTTCGAGCTGGCCCACAAAGGAGCCCTTTTTCTGGATGAGGTAGGCGACATCCCACTCGAACTACAGCCCAAGCTCCTGCGCGTGCTGCAGGAGCAGGAATTCGAACGCCTGGGGAGCGCCCGCACTCAGAAGGTGGACGTCCGCCTCATCGCCGCCACCAACGCCAACCTCGAACAACTCGTCGCCGGCAGGAAGTTCCGCCCGAATCTTTACTATCGCCTCAATGTTTTCCCCATCACCATTCCGCCCCTGCGCGCGCGCCGCGAAGACATCCCGCTACTGGCGCGCTGGTTCACACAGAAGTTCGCTTCGCGGATGCGCAAGCCGATTCGATCTATTCCCGCCAGGACCCTCTCGGCGCTTGCCGAGTACCACTGGCCGGGCAACGTCCGCGAGCTTGAGAACCTCATCGAACGCGCGGTCATCCTCTCGTCCGGCCCGGAACTCGAAGTCTCGCTGCCTGAACTGAAAGCCCCGGCGGTTGCGGTTCCTGCCGAAAGTGCCGACCAGAATATGAATTTTGAAGATGCCGAGCGGACGCACATCCTCCGCACCCTGCGCGACACGAACTGGATCATCGGCGGGCCGCGGGGTGCAGCGTCAAGGTTGGGACTGAACCGCTCGACTCTGCGGTCAAAGATGAGCAGGCTCGGCATCACCCGCCCTTTCTGAATGCCACGACAGCCCGCCGGTGAAATCCCGCCGGTTGCGGCGGTATATCGCCACTCCTGGTTTCACGCACCGCCAATCGGCGGCGCGCGCCGTGCCGCTCCCCTGCGCGCAATCCTTTCCTTTCTAGCGCTTATCGGCTCAACGCGACCTTTGGCGGATCTGGCAGGCCGCTTGCCCAATGCAAGACCGTGAAGGGAGGCATCAGGCGGTGATTCGGATCAGCCCAATTGGCGAAGGCTCGTGGCGCGCAGACTCGGCATCAATAAAGCAGGGACTGCTGGTCGAAGGCACGCTTTCCGGCGACTGGGTTGACGTATTGGAAGAGTGCTGGCTCGAGGCCCGGCCGCAGCCCGACGGCGCGCCCGTGCGCATAGACCTGTCCGGGGTTACCTACGTTGACGATAAAGGCCGTGAACTGCTTGCGCGGATGATCCGAGACGGCGCGGAACTGCGGGCGACAGGAGTCATGACCAGGGCGGTCATTGAGGAGATCACTGAGCAGATTGCGATGGCGCGCAATGGACGGATACCCGATGGCGCGTAGAGAGGAGGATCAGATGACAATGACCATAACAACAGGTTCGCGGCTTCGACTGACAAGAGTGAGACTGTCAGCCATTACGCTTGTAATGGCGGCGCTGGTTCCTGGTTTGTTCGTCTGCCCCGCAACTCAAAATGACGCCATGAACCCTTCCCTGCGCGCGTTTCTGGAGAAGGAGATGGGATTGACCGCTCCGGAGATGCAATCGGTGATCGCCGGACGGCCCGTGGCCAAGCTGCTGTGGACAAAGACGGGGGACGAAGTGGCGCTCTTCGGCGTCGTGAGAATTCATGCGCCGCAGGAGCTGTTCATCGCAAAGTTCAGGGACATCGTCGCGTTTGAAAGCGGCAAAGGGGTTCAGGGCATAGGCCGTTTTCATTCGCCCGCAACGCTGGGCGACGTGGCTGCGTTGCAGATCGATCAAAAGGACTTGAAAGAAATCCCTCGGTGCCAGCCCGGCGACTGTATGCTCAAGCTCTCCGACCGCGCGATGCAGTCCCTGCGCCAGCAAATAGACTGGAATTCTCCGCAGGCCGCGGGGCAGGCGCAGGCGGTGATTCGGCGGGCGTTCGTGGATTACGTGGCGAATTACCAGAAGACAGGGGACGCGGCGCTGGCCGTGAATTTTGATCAGGAGAAGCCGCAAGCCATCCGCGAGGACTTCCGCCGGCTGCTGCAACATTCCTCGCACCTGTTTCAATACGAACCACAGTTGGCCAACTACCTGGAGAAGTACCCGCAGGCGAGGCCGCCCGGAACCGAGGATATTTTTTACTGGCAGACAGCCGAGTTCGGCTTGAAGCCCGTCGTCCGGGCCAGCCACCTGGTCATCCAGCGCCGTCAGCAGGGGGGCGACGTCACCTATGCGATCGCTTCCAGGATGCTGCTTGCCAGCCACTACTTTCGCGCGGCGCTCGAACTGAAAAGCCTGGCGCCGGATGGCGCGTCGCCGGGCGGGAAATCGTTTTATCTGATCTGCCTCAACCGCTCTTACGTGGACGGGCTGACTGGAGTCAAAGGAGGGCTGATCCGCGGGACGGTGAAGTCCAGGAGCCGGGACTCACTGGCGCGCTACCTGGACGGCGTAAAACAGAAAATGGAGGCGGCTCTCAAAGGACAGTGAGCCCGGTCAGGCGCCGAGGGGTGTTTGACGCGCTGAAAGCCGCGACTCCGACAAAAGGATTCACGGCAAACGAAAGGAGGAACAAGCATGACTACTTTTTCTATTCTCGACGCATTCGCAAAAAACTGGTGGGTCCTGCTCGTCAGAGGGATTCTCGCCGTGCTGTTCGCCATCATGGCGTTCACATTCCCAGGGCTGACGCTCGTCACGCTCGTGCTGCTCTACGGCGTTTACGCTTTAGCCGACGGGCTGACGGCGATCTGGGTCGGCGGGCAGGCGCGCGCCTGGTGGTTCGTGCTGCTCGGCGTACTCGGCGTGTTCGTCGGCATCTGCACGTTCATCTATCCCGGTATCACCGCCGTCGCCTTGCTCTACCTGATCGCGGCCTGGGCCGTCGTCCGGGGTGTCTTCGAGATCGTGACCGCGATCCAGTTGCGCAAGGAGATCAGCAACGAATGGCTGCTCATCGCCGCCGGCATCCTCTCGGTACTCTTCGGCGTGGCGCTTGTCGCTAACCCGGCGGCGGGCGCGCTGGCAATGGTCTGGATCATCGGCGCCTACGCGTTCATCTTCGGCATGGTGGTGATCGTGCTGGCGTTCCGCCTGCGCGGCTTGTCGGAGCACATGGAGAAGTTCGCGTGAAGGGTGTGAGTGGGCAATTCGCTCCGGCTGCGCAGGCGATCAGCCGGAGCGAAATCAAACCGTCATCGCCAATAACCCGTGGTCTCCAGACCACGACTTTCTGAAGGAGGAAAGCCATGAACAAGATGATTGTGACAGTATTCAACAACGAGAGCAGCGCCTATGAAGGCGTCAAAGCTCTCACGGAACTTCACGCGGAGGGCAGCCTGACGCTATACGCGACGGCGGTCATCGCGAAAGACGCGCGGGGCGTGGTCAGCGTCAGGCAGGCGGCCGACCAGGGCCCGCTCGGGACGGTACTCGGATTTGCCACGGGAAGTCTCATCGGGCTGCTCGGAGGCCCTGTTGGGCTTGCCATCGGGGCGACGGCCGGGGCGATGGGGGGATCGGTGTACGATATAGCGCAACTCGGCGTCGGCGAGGATTTCCTGGCCGAAGTCTCGCAGTACCTCTCGCCGGGCAAAGTGGCCGTCGTCGCCGAGATTGATGAAGAATGGGTCATGCCGCTCGACACGCGCATGGAGGCGCTCGGCGGGATCGTGTTCAGGCGGGCGCGCGCTGAATTCATTGACGCTCAGATCGAACGGGAGATCGCAGCCGACAAAGCGGAGACCGCCAAACTGAGGACGGAGTACAACCAGGCGGTGGGGGAGGCCAAAGCCAGGCTCAAGGCTAAACTCGACGCCGTCCAGAACCGTCTCCAGGCTCGGCGCGACCTCTTAAAGGGGAGGGTCGAAGCCATCAGGCATGAAGGCGAAGCCAGGATCAAATCGCTGCAAGAACAAGCGGCGCAGGCGAGAGGTGAGATGAAGGCGAAGCTGGATAAGCGCATCGCTGAGGAGCGCGCCGACCACCAACTGCGGATGGACAAGCTGAGCAAGGCCTGGCAGGCCGCCAGGGAAGCCGCGGGCTTCTGACACGCTTTATCCGCAGTCAGACTGCCTGACGGCGCTCGTCCGCTAATGCTTTGGGTTTAACGCGCCCATTTACGGTTAGCGGACGAGCGCCGAACACCGTTGTTTTCTGGCGGTGAATTGATCAATCGAGGGAGGAACAACCATGAAAGCTGAAGTATTCGATAAAGCAACAGGCGACGGTGCCACCGCTGTTCAGCCCGGGGTGGAAGTCGGGCGCGTGAAAGAAGCTGTCGCGGACGCAGTCGAAGACGGGATCAGCGCGGCGAGACGCGCCGTCAGACAGGGCCGCCGCGCGGCGGAAGATTTGGTTGACGACGCCGAATATCAGGTCAAACAGCGCCCGCTCAGTGCGGTCGGCGTCTCTTTCGGCATCGGGCTGGGACTGGGCGCCGTGATCGGCGTCCTGCTGGCCCGTAACGGACATCGCGGCAAGTGAGATGAATCAGCGAAGGCGAGGAGGTCAGAATTGAGATTGTGTAAGTGGCATAGTACAACTCAACTATTCCAGACAAAGGAGAACGTGCTATGCCAGTCAACATCCGACCCGAACTGATTGACGAATTGCTCAAAGAC
>Ga0070741_10003650_pt1 | contig 37537 bp, 21 predicted proteins | sample Coa_R1_4_FD_66440 | JGI IMG/M metagenome (GOLD analysis project Ga0070741, IMG submission 66440) | Surface soil microbial communities from Centralia Pennsylvania, which are recovering from an underground coalmine fire - Coalmine... | ecosystem: Environmental > Terrestrial > Soil > Unclassified ... | reverse complement strand
GGGGGGGGGGGGGAAGGCTTCCAGATTGAAGCTTTCCAAATCTAAACTCTACTGACTTATGAAACAAATTACTGTCCTGCTGGCTGAAGACCACCGTATCGTTCGCGAGGGTTTTCGATGCCTATTGAAACACGAACCCGACATCGAAGTGGTGGGCGAGGCGCAAACCGGCCGTCAGGCCGTGCAACTCACCGCGAAACTTCGGCCCGCCGTGGTGGTAATGGACATCGCGATGCCGTTGCTCAACGGCCTGGAGGCCACCCGGCAAATCCGCAAAGACTTTCCCGACACCAAGGTGCTCATTCTCTCCGCGCACAGCGATGACGCTTATGTCGAACAAATGACTGACCTGGGCGCCGCGGGATTCCTGCTCAAGCAAACCTCTTCGCACGTGCTGGCCACGGCAATTCGCGAGGTCCAAAAAGGAAACACCTTTTTCAACCCCGTCCTTTCCAGGTGTCTCGACCGCCGCCGTCGGAAGTCGCCGGGCGTGGGGAAGAGCTTCAAGAAGAAAACCAACCAACTTAGTTCGCGCGAGGTGGAAGTGCTCCAACTCATTGCCGAAGGCCGACCCAACAAACAAGTCGCCGTGGAACTGGGCGTGAGTTTCAAAACGGTGGACAAGCATCGGCAACATCTCATGGCGAAGCTGAACATCCATGACGTCGCCGGCCTCACCCGCTACGCCATCGCCGAAGGAATCATCGAGAGCAGCGTCCGGCTGACGATCACTTAAGTTCAGTTGACGCCTGAGCACCCCAGGTGCGCGGCTCGCGCGCTCCGAAGTTTGTAGTCCCGGCTTCCCACCTTTACTTTCCGGCCAATCCCGCGTCTCGACATTCACTGACCAGCGCCTGCCAAGGCGGAACTGCGTTCCGCATTTCAGGACACCGATTCGATTACAGGGTTAGTCTTTCTGTTCCGGAAAAACTTCCGACGGGGGGACATCCCCACGGGTTAACCCCGTTATAGGGCGCGCAGGTTTTTCGGTCTATTCTCGTGCCGTGAAAAATACCGGAATCCTGGAGGGTGGAGAGTCAGCCGTCGCACAAGCCCGAGGTCAGGCGAACCCATCCAATCGCATGGTGGTGATCGATGGCGGCACGGACATCTGCCAGGTCGACGCCGAACATTTCGCCGCAGAAGATTTACGCAGCCAATCGGGACATGCTCCCAATCAACTATCACGAAGGAAACAATTGCTATGGTAAAACCCTGTAAAACTCAAGCCGTTGTGAGTTCAATCCTGCATCCCGAGCCGAACGGCACCGTGCATGTGCACGCTGATTCGTCCCGAAACCGTCCCTTCGTTTGGGCGGCATTGCTCGCGGGCCTGCTTTTTATTTTATCCAGCGCGACTTCAGCGCGCGCGGACCAAAGCCCACCGGGATGCACCGGCAGCGGTTTGGGAATTTTGCTCTTTACGGATTCACCGGACGTCCATATCGGCGACACGCTCAATTACAGCATCACCGTGTACAATGGCACGGGCTTTGGACCAATCGTTTGCGATGCTTCGTCGATTCAGGCGTTCGTTGTGACACCCGATGGTGTCTCGCACCCGATCACGTTGGTCCGCACGACCCTTACCAGTGGACAAGGAGATTATTATACCAACGTTGTCAGTTATGTCGTCCGCGCTCAGGACATTCAACCCGATGGCACGGTGCGCGCGACGGCCAGCGACACCGGCGTGATTCACCAGAACGACGTCAACAGCCAGGGCGGTGGCAACCAGGGTGTGAACACGCAAGTGAGCCTGCCATGCGTCCAGCTCACGGTGCAGTGCGCAGGCGGCGTCGGAGAAAACGGCGCGATTACTTTCACAGGCACGGTGACCAATTGCGGCAACGACACGCTGGTTGGCGTGACGGTTACGAACTTCGTCAATGGCGCGCAGTTCCCGGTCACGTTCATCACCAATCTCGCCAGGGGCCAGATCGCCTCGTTCAGTGGAAGCTGGGTCCCTTCGAATCCTTGCAGTCCGAGCACGGCGACGTTGGTGGCCCAAGGCGTTGATCAATTCACAGCCCATCCCAGGACAGTGACAAGTTCCGTAGGCACCGCTTGTTCGGAGGCTTTGACGCCGGGCATCAGCGTGACCAAATTCTGCCCCGCACAACCGGTTGCGCCAGGCCAGTTACTCACTTTTTCAGGCAGCGTGAGCAACACCGGCAATGTCACATTGATAAACATTGTCGTGGTCAACAATCAACCGGCTCCCAACACAACAGTGTTCACACTGGCTTCGCTGGCGCCCGGCGCGCTGGCCAGCTTTACTGGCAGCTATGTGGCGCCAGCCAATTGCTCCGTATCCGACACTTTGGTCGCCAGCGCCAGCAGCCGTTGTGGCGTCCCCGTCACCAGCACGGTGAGCGCGACCTGCCCCATTCTGACCACGCCACAGATTGCGGTGACGGCGGTTTGTCCCGCCACCCAGGCACTGCCGGGGGGTTCGTTAACGTATAGCGGCACGGTGCAGAACACTGGCAATGTTACGTTGACCAATGTAGTCGTGCTCAGCGATCGGCCCGCGGCCAACACGACGGTGTTCACAGTGGCCACGCTGGCACCGGGAGCGCTCGCCAGCTTCACCGGCACTTCCATCGCTCCCACCAACACCTGTGCGGTCACCACGGCTTTCAGCGGAATCGGCCGGGACGTTTGCACACTCAACGCGATCACGAACAGCGTTTTGGCCACGTGCTCAATCACCACCGCGCCGGCTATCGCGGTCACGCTGGCATGTCCCGCGATGCCCGCCAGTCCCGGTGGTTCGATCACTTACACCGGCACGGTGCGCAATTCAGGGAACGTCACGCTTAACAATGTATTTGTCGTGAACAACCAGCCGGGACCCAACACGCCAGTAATCGGCCCCGTGACGCTGGCGCCGGGCACTGCTGTCAATTTCACCACCAGCTTCACCGCAGCCAGTGACACCTGCTCGGCCAGTTGCACGGTGCGAGCCACAGGCAGCGACAACTGCACTGCGGTCGTGGTCACGAATACCGCCTCGACCAGCTGCACGCTGACGACTACGCCTGGCATCGTGCTTTTTCAATCGTGCCCCGTCAATCCGCCTGCTCCCGGCACGCTTCTGACTTATAGCGGCATGGTGGTGAATTCGGGCAACGTCACGCTCACCAACGTGGTTGTCCTCAACAACCTGAGCGGGGCCACACCGGTCTTCACGGTCGCCACGCTGGCGTCTGGCGCCACGGCCAATTTTACGGGCAGCTATTTGGCGCCGACCAATTGTTCCACCACGAGCATCTCGACCGCCACTGGCCAAAGTATCTGCGGCGGCGCCGTCACCAACACGGCGAGCACGACCTGTCCGATTCTGACTACGCCGCAGATTGTGGTGACGGCGGTTTGTCCGGCCGTCCCGGTATTGCCCGGCGGTTCGCTCACCTACAGCGGCACGGTGCGAAACACCGGCAACATCACTCTGACCAACGTGGTCGTGACCAGCGACCGGCCCGCAGCCAACACGACGGTGTTCACAGTGGCCACGCTGGCGCCCGGCGCGTCCGTCAATTTCACCGGCACGTCCACGGTTCCGACCAACGTCTGCGCGGTCACGGCGAACTTCAGCGGAACCGGCAGGGACATTTGCACACTCAATGCAGTTACGAACAACGTTTCGACCACCTGCACGGTCCTTACCGCCCCGGGCATCGCGGTCACGCTGGCCTGCCCGGTGGTGTCCGTCAACCCCGGTGGTTTGATCGTTTACACCGGCACGGTGCGCAATTCGGGCAACGTTACTTTGGATAACGTAACCGTCGTCAACAACCAGGCGGTGCCGAACACAGTCCTGACCGTGCCGGCCCTGACGCCCGGTGCGTCCGCGAGCTTTACCGCAAGCTTCGCTGCGCCTGTCGATGCTTGTTCCATCAGCAGCACAGTAACTGCCAGTGGCAGCGATGCCTGCACAGCGATTGTAGTTAACAACAGCGCGTCGGCCACCTGTACGTTGGTGATAACTCCACGCATTGCCGTCACGCAGAATTGTCCGACGACCGCGCCCGGCCTGGGCGGCGTCCTTGCTTACAGTGGCACCGTCAGTAACGCTGGCAATATCACGCTCACCAATGTGGTAGTGATCAGTGACCGCACGGGCACCAGTCCTGTGTTCACGACCGCCACGCTGGCCCCTGGCGCATCCACAAACTTCATTGGCAGTTACACGGTCCCCACTAACAGCGCCTGCGCCATCACTTCCACCCTGACCGCGAAGGCGAATGACAAATGTGCCGGCGCCCTGATCACGGCCAGCGCGACGTCCACCTGTCCGGTGCAGGGCGCCGCCAATATCGCCGTAACGCTGGCCTGCCCGGCCACGCCGACATCTCTTGGCGGCCTCCTGACCTTCAGCGGCACTGTGCGCAATGCCGGCAATCTCACGCTAACCAATGTGGTCGTGACGCGGAGTGCCCCGGCACCCAACACCGTGGTGTTCAATGCGGTCAGTCTGGCGCCTGGGGCCTCGGGTAATTTCACCGGCAGCTACACCGTGCCGGGCAGCAACGCCTGTTCGATCGCCACCTCCGTCAGCGCCAGCGCCAATGAACAATGCGCCGGCTCGAGTGTCATCGCCAGCGCCACCACCGTTTGTCCGCTTGTCACCACTCCGAGCATCATCATCACGCAAAACTGCTCGACGAACCCGACGAGTCCCGGCGGCGTCCTGACTTACAGCGGCACCGTCAGCAACGCTGGCAATATCACGTTGAGCAACATCGTCGTAGTCAACAATCAACATGCGCCCGATATAAGTAGCGGTCCTGCCAACTTCGGGACGCTCACCCCTCCATTGGTTCCGCCGGCCGGGACTGTCACTGATCGCTTCGGCGTGGGTAATAACTTCAATGGGTTGACCTTTGCGGGTCCGGATGAGGGCTATGCCGTCAACCAGTTCTACTCCCTGCGCCATGACGTGTCTGGCAGTTCTACTTTCGTGACTATCAATGCCAATGGAACCGTCACTGGCCGCTTCGACGCCGGCAATAAAAACTTCGATGCCCTGGCGTTTGCAGCCCCGGATGTTGGCTATGGCCCGGCCATTTTCTACTACCTCCGTCATGACAGCGCTGGTGTTTCCACTTTCGGGACCATCAAACCCGGCGGAGTCGTTGGGGTCGTCACGGATCTCTTTGTCGTCGGCAATAACTTCGATGCGTTAACCTTTGCGGCCACAGACGTGGGCTATGGCGCCAATTTGTTCTATTACCTCCGCCATGACGGTACCGGCCGGTCCACCTTCGGGACCATCAACCCCGCCCTCCCGGGGACCATCACGGATCGTTTCAACGTCGGCACCAACTTCGACGCCCTGGTCTTCACGGCCACGGACGTGGGCTATGGCGCCAATTTGTTCTATTACCTCCGCCATGACGGTACCGGCCGGTCCACCTTCGGGACCATCTCCGCCACCGGGACTGTTACGGATCGCTTCAGCGTCGGCACGAACTTCAATGAGTTGGCCTTTACGACAGCGGATGTGGGCTTTGCGGCCAATCTGTTTTATTACCTCCACGCGGGAGGCAATCCACAACCCGTGTTCGCCTTGCCTTCCCTGGCGCCTGGAGCGTCCACCAACTTCATCGGCAGCTACACCGTTCCGAGTAGCAACGCCTGTTCCGTCACCGCGATCGCCACCGTCACCGCCACGGACATTTGCACCGGTAACTCGGTAACCAACATCGTCACGACTACCTGTCCGCTCACCACGGCTCCGCGCATCGCGGTCACATTGAACTGTCCGGTCGTGCCCGTTGCCATCGGCGGTTTGATCACCTACACCGGGACGGTCAACAATCCAGGCAACGTCACCCTGAACAACGTGGTGGTTGTCGACAGCCAGACTTCGCCCGGCACTGTGCTCACCTTGCCGAGCCTGGCTCCGGGAGCGTCAGCGAACTTCACCGCAAGCTTCACGACGCCCGCCAACGCGTGCTCCGTCAGCAGCACGGTGACCGCCAGTGGCAGCGATGCCTGCACGGCGGCCATGGTCACCAACATTGCATCAGCGACCTGCACACTGGCAACCGCTCCGCGCATTGTCGTCACGCAGAACTGTCCGGCAAACCCGGCCAGCGTCGGCGGCGTCCTTGCTTACAGCGGCACCGTCAGCAACGCGGGCAACATCACGCTTACCAACGTCGTGGTGACCAATGACCGCAGTGGAGCGACGCCCGTTTTCACGGCCGCCACGCTAACCCCGGGAGCATCCGCCAACTTCACCGGCAGCTACACGGTGCCCGCTAACAGTGGCTGTTCCATCACTTCCACGCTGACTGGCAGCGGTTATGATAAATGCACCGGCATCCGGGTCACCACGAGCGCGCCCTCGACCTGTCCGCTGCTGACGGCCCCGCGCATTACCATCACGCAGACCTGCCCGGTGATCCTGGTAGGTCCGGGCGGCATCCTGACCTACAGCGGCACCGTCAGCAATGCCGGCACTAGCACGCTCACCAACATTATTGTGGTCAACAATCGGCCTGCCTCCAACACCGTGATCTTCACGGCCGCCACATTGGCCCCGGGCGCCAAGACCAACTTCACAGGCAGCTATGAGGTGCCTTTGAACTGTTGTGTCGTTTCCAGCACCGTCGGCGCCACGGGGCAGGACATCTGCACAGGCGTCATCGTCGCCGACACGTTCACGGCCACCTGCACGGTGCTCACGATGCCGCAGATTGTCGTGACCAAAGTGTGCCCGCCAACGGCGGTGCAAACGGGAGGGGTGCTGCAATACAACGGCACCGTTAGCAACGCCGGAAACATCACCCTGGTTAGCGTGACCATCGTGAACACTCAACCGAGCGTTGGTTCGCCGGTGTTGGGGCCGATCACACTGGCACCCGGTGAATCCGTCAGCTACTACGCGTCTTACGTCGTTGCGTCCGATTTCTGCGGAACGGATACGGTCACAGCGCGCGGTCTGGATGCGTGCAGCTTCGCCCCCGTTGTCAATAGCGTGACGACGACCTGCCCGGTCATAACAGCCCCGCGCATTGCCGTGACTAAGAACTGCCCGCTACAAATCACGCCGCGGGGCGGTGTGTTGACTTACACGGGCACAGTCAGCAATCCGGGGAATGTCACGTTGACGAATGTTGTGGTCACAGATAACTACCAGATCGATTGTTTCTTGAGGACAAACGGCCCGGTCATTGGCCCCATTACTCTGGCGCCGGGCGCCTCCACCAACTTTAGCGGCAGCTACACCGCTCCGCTGAGTTGTTGCGAGGCCCTCGACACGCTCACTGCCAGTGGTCAGGACCGCTGTTCCGGCAACCGGGTGACTGCCACAGCCACGGCCCTGTGTCCGCTACTAAGCTCGCCGCGCATCACGGTCACCAAGGTGTGTCCGGGGTCATCGGTGCCGGTGGGTGGCCTGTTTACATATAGTGGCTCGGTGAGCAACGCGGGCGATGTCGTTTTGACGAACGTCTATGTCGTTGCCAGCCAGCCCAACGCCAACACCCCGTTGTTTGGACCGATTGAACTGGCGCCGGGTGAAACGAAAGCGTTCAGTGGCGGTTATACGGTTACGGCCGGCTCCAACCCGGCGATCGGTACCGTCACGGCCCGCGGCACGGACACTTGCCAGGGACAAACCGTCACGGCCATGGCCAATTGCTTCGGGCCTTTCTCACCGCTGACCATCATTTCGGTGACTCTTGCCAACGGTATGGCGACCGTTACCTGGGCGGCCATACCAGGGACCGTTTATACCCTGCAATTTCAAACGGGCGTGCCGGGTTCAAGCTGGACCAACATTCCGGGAAATGTGACCGCCAGCAGCAACACGGCCTCCAAAACCGACGCCATGGGATCATCCAAGCAACGCCTCTATCGGGTCATGGTAGTGCCATGATTAGCTGAAGCCGGCGAATGACAACACCAATCGGAGGCAAGCAAGAGAAATCCCGCTTCCTCCGGTCGGATTTTCGCAGAGGGAAAATCCGGGTTGAATGAAGAAAGCAGCCATGCAAAACGACTTAAGAAACTATTATGAAAAAAAAGTTATTAGCGGCAACAATTTGGACGGGCGCATGGTGCATCGCGGCACTGGCTCAGGGCGCTCCTAAAATCCAGTTTGATCAGACGGTTTACGACTTCGGCAAGACCTCGCAGGTCGAAACCGTCTCGGGCGTCTTCAAGTTCAAGAACGCTGGCGACGGCGTCCTCAAAGTGGAGCCGCCCAAGCCATCCTGTGGCTGCACGGTTGCCGAGTTGAAGCCGGACACGCTCCCGCCGGGCGCAACCGGGGAACTGGCCTTCACGTTGAATCTCGGCCCGAGTAAGACGCAACTGGAAAAGCACATCGCCGTGTTGTCAAACGATCCGCAGACTCCCGAAGTCTCCCTCACCATCAAGGTGGATTACACGCCGCTCTATGACATCCAGCCGGTGACGCTCGCCTCCGACCTGGCGTTTGGCATGAATACTATAGACCAATTTACCACCATTACCCGGACGGACGGACAGCCCCTCCACATCGTGAGGCTCGACGGCTCCAAGCCTTGGATCACGGCGGAGGCGGAGCCGGGGGATAAAGCGGATGATGCCACAGCCCGCATTCGCGTCACCATTAAACGAGAGGGACCGCCACGTCGCTTCAATGAATTCGTCCACATCTATGCCATCGGACAGACGAACACTCCCGTGGCTGGCATTGCCCTTTACGGCCAGATCATGGGCGAGGTCTCGCTCAGTCCAGAGTCGCTGTATTGGAGCGTCCCCGACGCGACGAATACAGCTGCGGAGCGCCCGGAGGCATTAGTCCTGCGGCGCGTAACGATCCGCTCGGCCGACGGCCGGCCGTTTGAATTGAAGAAACCGCAAAGCACAATCGAAGGCATCAAGGTCGAACTGGTGCCCAAGGAGGCCGGCAAGGTTTATGAACTGGTCGCCCGACTTGATCATGCGCCGGCGAGAACCGTCAGCGGCAATGTGTCCTTTGAAACCTCGGTGGCGACGCAACCCAGAATTGAAGTGCCGGTTATCGTAAACGTGTTCAAGCCTTAAGGGGAATAACGATTAGCACGCCATGAAAGCCAACGAAGCTCTATGCGCTGGAGAACCAGCCAGCGTACAAGCTCAATACGAAACCAAGCCGCCCTACCGCATTCTTGTGGTCGATGACGATCTCGATGTCCGCCAACTCAGCGCTGACGTGCTCATGAGTTCCGGCTACGAGGTGGACGCTGCCGAAGACGGCGAGGCTGGCTGGGAGGCACTTCATGTCAATCGCTATGACCTTCTGATCACGGACAACAATATGGCGAAGGTTACCGGCATGGAGCTGATCCGAAAGCTGCGTTCCGCCGGCATGGGGCTACCAGTTATCCTCGCGTCGGGAGCGGTGCCCGCAGAGGAGCCAGACCGGCATTCACGGTTGCAACTGGCTGCCATGATGCAGAAGCCGTTTACCAGCAATGAGTTATTGGAAATCGTGAGCAACATCTTGGGCGCGACCTGCCGTGTCATCTCGAACCAGGAGCGCGTTCTTTCGGCCGTCGAAGATGCAGGCTGTAGACCATGCCGCGCCGGCATCGCGGACCATCTGAACACGAGCAATAATTTGGCAACCGGCGGCGTGTCGCATTCCTCCGAGGTGGCCCCATGCCGTAAGAACAATGATTCTTCATTAGCCCACGGTCAGCGTGGATTAAACAAACGCACACAAAAACGAAAGACCAGTGACTACAAACCTCTCGAAAGGAACCAAAGCAATGTTTTCTAAACTAAACCTGACCGCACGAACCTTAACTTTGTTTTGGCTAGCTCTGGCCATCCCCCCTCAGCTCGCCACTGCAGCTCAAGCGCCCGTGGCCTTGGGAAGTGCCGCCAACTTCGGCGTGCTCGCTGGCTCTACGGTTACCAGCAGTGGCGCCACCACCGTCAGTGGCGACCTGGGACTCTGGCCAGGCACTTCGGTATCCGGCTTTCCGCCCGGGACGGTGACCGGGATCATGCACATTACTGATCCGACCGCGCAAGCCGCCCAAGGCGATCTTACGACCGCATTTAACGACGCGGCCGGACGGTCCACTGCTCCTGTCACCGTCGCCGGAAACATCGGTGGACAGACCCTGCCTCCAGGCCTTTATAAGTCCACCTCTTCGTTGGCCATCTCGTCTGGCGATCTGACGCTCGACGGACAGGGCGATCCCAATGCCGTCTTCATTTTCCAGATTGCCACCACCTTGGTCACCACCTCCGGTCGTCAGGTGATCCTCATCGGCGGAGCACAGTCGGCCAACGTATTTTGGCAAGTGGGCAGTTCCGCCACCATCGGGACAACCTCTGCCATGAAAGGCAACATCTTGGCCGACCAATCGATTAGCCTTCAGACAGGAGCCACACTCGATGGCAGGGCTTTGGCCAGGATTGGCGCCGTGACGCTGCAGGGCAATGGAGTCCTTGTGTCCACGCCCACAGGCAACGCTGGTGGAGGCGGATCCGTTGCTTCAACCAACGTCTTTGTAACTGCAGCTTCTCCCATTACCCTGAATCCGCAGACCGGCTTGTTCGAGCAGACCGTTAGCTTGAGCAACAGCAGCCCAAACACCGTCTCTGCCACCCGACTGCTTATCCAGGTCCTTCCTGCCGACGTGCAGGTTTATAATGCGAGCGGCAGGACCAATGGCACGCCCTACGCGCAGTATAATCTCTCCCTGGCTCCCGCGGCTACCGTTGACTTGCTGGTCGAGTATTATCGCACCAATCGCCAAGCCATTCCACAGCCTACATTTCTAGTTCAGGACACCACTGCCCTTTCCGTAACGGCAACCGGACCGCTCATCGCGATCGATCGTGACGTGCAATTGGCAAGCGGACGCTTCCTGATCGAATTCTCCGCAACCCCGGGGCGCAACTACGCCGTGCAGTACAGCAGCGACATGACAAACTGGAAAACCGCCGGTTCCACTATCACCGCCCCGGCCAACCGGGTGCAGTGGTACGACGACGGCCCGCCCAAAACCGAAAGCAAACCCACGACTACCGGGAGCCGTTTTTACCGGATCGTTCAACTGCCCTGAGTCTCGCCGCCATCAACTATCTCAACGCTTATGAACCGAGTTATACTTTCCACGACGCTTACCCTGGCCGCCGTTACTCCTTTCGCACTGCACGGCGCGGATTCGCCCGAGAACGAGAACCCCAATCGTTGGAGCTTCGGCCCGCGCTTCGGCATGAACATCAAAGCCGACTTTCACAACAACGCGCCACCAGTCAATCCAGGGCCTGCTGCCGGCGGTGCGAATCACACGTACAATGACGGTTACGTCCTTTTGGACAGCAGCGGAAACGCAGGTGGCCTTACCTGGAATTGGGGCTACCAAAATGCCTCTCAGGTGGCAGGCGATACCATGCAGTTCCACGCCATCCAGTCTGGTGGTCCTTCCACCTCTGCCATCAACCATGTCAGCGACGATCCGCAATACGGAGCCGAACTGGCCTACCAGCGCGTCCTGGGTCACTTACCTTTCCTGGAGTCCATCCACTGGGGCCTCGAAGCCGCCTTTGGCTTCACGGAAATTGACCTGACTGATAAGCGCAGCGCGACTGGATTGGCCACGGTAACCACCGATACCTTTGCGCTTAGCGGTGTGTTACCTCCCGGGCCGGGCTATAATGGCACCTTCCAGGGACCCGGCGCGCTGCTCGGCGACACGCCAACCCGCACCACTGCGTCTGCCATGGCTACGCTGACAAGCCGTCAAAAGTTAAGCGGCCAGTTATATGGCTTGCGACTCGGTCCTTTTGGCGAATGGAATTTCTGTCGCCATTTGAGCCTCGCTGCCAGCGTAGGCCTGACTTTGGCTCCGGCCTTGATCGATTACGACTTTACGGAAACCACTGCCCTGGCCGGCAGCGCTCCGTCGGTGACGAGCGGCCATTCGTCCAAGACTAAACTTCTCTACGGCCCCTACGTGAGCGGGACGCTTCGCTACGACTTCAATAAGCATTGGGGTATCTATGTTGGCGCGCAATTCCAGAGTCTGACCGACTTGGAGCAATCGGCTGGCGGTCACACAGCCCGGCTCGACCTGGGAGCCACGGTCTATGGAACCGCGGGAGTAAGTTGTCGGTTCTGATCACCCCGACCCGGTGCTGGCCGACGTTCAGAATATCTCGCATCGGGGGAATCCCCAATAGCGCCGGGTCGTTCAGCGGCCTATCCTCATCTGATGAGAGCCAACCAAAAAAGACAGCCACTGATGTTTGGTGATCTCATCGAGAGCGGTTATCACGCCGTCGGCGGGCGTCGGGCAGGCGGAATTATCCGGCTTGCCGCCCACGCCCGCCTGATTGCGTTTCATGGACCGGGCCACTTTATGATTCGACCAGGCGAACGTGAAGGAGACCGCGATGTCCTTTTCCGTTTCATTTGATCGGAAGGCGCTGGTGTTAACGAGAAGGCCATTTTCAGTTCCTATGCGTGCAGCCACATTCGATACCACGCCGCCGTTCCTGCACGAGAAAGCAAGGGCGGTGCGGGACAAAGTTTTCGGACCTCGCGTGTTTGTGCGCGGGGTGGTTGAGGTGTCCAGCCACTGTCGCGAGAATTGCCGTTACTGCGCCATGCGCCGCGATAATCGCGCGCTGACGCGCTACCGGCTGGCCGCGGACGAACTCGCCGAGTTGATCATTCACCAGCGCCCCGCTTCGATCACTGACATTGACATCCAGGCGGGCGAAGACCCTGTAGCCGTGCGGGAGGTGGTGCTGCCGTTGGTGCGCGAATTGCGTCGCCGCACCAATCTGGGAATTACGCTTTGCCTGGGCACCTTGTCGCAGCAAGAGTACGACGAACTCCGTGAAGCGGGTGGCGACTACTATGTGATGAAAATTGAGACTGGTAATCCTGACCACTACGATTTGATCGGCGCTCCGGGCAGTTTGGCTGAACGCGTGGCGGCGATTTGCTATCTGGCGCGCACGGGTTGGAAAGTGTCGTCGGGACTCATCATGGGCCTCCCCGGCCAGACTTCGGCGGAGGTCGAGCAAACGTTGAATCTCCTGACGCTCCTGCCGCTGGCCGGTTGCAGCGTCAGCCCGTTTGTGGCCGGCGAGCAAACGCCATTTGGCACTTCTCCCAATGGGGACATCGAACAGACTTTGAATTGTGTGGCCCGGCTGCGCTTGTGCGCGCCGCATTGGATTATCCCCGCGGTCAGTGCCATGCGGCTCGTGTCGGAGGACGGCTACGTGCGCGCCTTCAAGGCGGGTGCAAACCTGGCCACTATCAATCTTACGCCCTCCTCGGCGCGGGCGGACTACCCGATTTACAAACGCGATCGCATCATCATGGATGAAGAGCGTGTTCTCTCCGCCATCGCCGACGCGGGCTGTGATTTCAGCCCCATCGGCATCGCGGATCACCTTCGAAACGCCCCCGAAGTTGTTCTCCCGAAAGGAGTCAATATATTCGCATGAGAAACGAAAGATTCCCTCACCTTGAAAAACCCGGTCGCGCGCGGCGCCCGACGCTCGGCCGCAAACGCGAGCGTCTGCACGACGAACCATCCACTCGGCCGGCGCGACCCTTTACGGTGGCCATTAGGTGGGTGGAAATCGGCGAGTTGCGTTTGGAAGTCACCGTGAACGGTTGCACCACCCGTGACACTTCTTTAATCAGGGACAGTTCGGCAACCGAGCAGACGTCAACTCCAACTGCGGCTGCCTTTAGCCGCGCTCGTCCCCGCATCCGCCAAAACAAGCCCGGCGACTCAATCAGCCTGGCCGCCGAGGCATTCCAATCGATCATCCAACAAAGGATGAACCACCACCAAAACCAAGAGAAGAAAGACTATGGACAAACAAAAACATGCAAGCAGCAACGACGTGGGCACGCTCGCTGAGGACGCGCGCGACCTAATGGCCGCCACCGCCGACGTAGCCGGCGAAAAAGTCGGCGAAGCCCGCCGACGTCTCACCGCCGCGCTGGATCGTGGCAAGGAAATCGCCGGCCGCGTTCGCGAAAAGACGATCGACGGCGCCAAGGTGGCCGACAAGACCGTGCGCGAGCATCCCTATGAGGCCATCGGCATTGCCTTCGCTTTGGGCGCCCTCGTGGGCTATCTGATCACTCGCGATCGCGACTGATCCGCCACGGAAGCCGCTGCATACGTGAGGCGCGGGAAGAAAATAGCGGAAGCTAATCCAGCGGAATACCTCCGCACATTGAAAGTAAACTTTATGTTAGGAACTATTCTATTGATTTTACTCATTCTTATGTTTCTCGGTGCACTCCCGACGTGGCCGCACAGTCGGAGATGGGGTTATTACCCGAGCGGCGGGCTGGGTGTGCTTTTGGCCATTTTGGTTATCCTGCTCTTGCTGGGCAGGATTTGAATTGGACGGTGTACGCCTTCGCAGGCTGCCAAGTGAATGGGCTGAAGGTCGAGGTTATCCTCTCGGATGACGATTCGCGCCAATTACACAAGCGAGCGATTTATGTTGCAAAGCATCAAACAACTGTACGGAGGCAAACTTGGGGCGGCGGATGGCGAAATTGGCGAGGTGAAGGATTTTTATTTTGACGATCAGCGCTGGGTCGTTCGTTATGTGGTTGCGGACGCCAGTTCCTGGTTGCCGGGGCGGCGGGTGCTCATCTCTCCCCATGCCTTCGACAATCTCCATCTGGCTGGAAAACTTCTGCTCGTGAAACTGACCCGGAAACAGATTGAGGCCAGCCCTTCAATTGAATCGCACAAGCCCGTGTCGCGCCAATACGAAGAGGAGTATTATCGTTATTACGGCTGGCCTTCCTACTGGCAGGGAGACGGGGTGTGGGGCATGAGCGGCTTTCCGACTGCCCGCGGCCCGCAACCCGAACGTGCCGATGCTCATCTCCGAAGCACGCGGGCGGTGAACGGTTACAATCTCCAGGCGAGCGACGGAGCCGTCGGCTACATCTGCGATTTTATGATGGACGCCCGGAACTGGGCGATTCTCCAACTGGTCATTAAGACCGGGCACCGGTTTACCGGTAAAGAGGTGCTGATACCGACGAGCAGCCTTGAGCGGATCAGTTACGAGAAATCCACGGTGTTCGTGAACTTAACCAAAGAGGCCGTCGAACACAGTCCAATACACGATCTGACTCCGGTCGGCGCGGTCAATTGACCGCACGCTGGCCATTCTTACTTTATGAAGCATAATAAATATCCCCAGACCCAAAACCAAAAACTCGCCACCGCATCACACCCAACCACGGCGGCAGGCTCAAACCAAAACGAAGCTAATTTTGCGCCCTCACGGGATGAGGTGGCCAGAAAGGCCTATTTCACTTATGTGAACCAGGGCTCGAAGCCCGGCCACGAGGTTCAGCATTGGCTGCAGGCCGAAGCGGAATTGCTTGCGGAACGCGACCTTACCCGGGTTCATGGTTTTCCTGAACGCTCTTGAAATAAGTTCTTTCGACAACCCACTACGGAAGAATCGATTTATGAAAGCATCCACTGCTGACCTCGCCGAAGCACCCAAAATGTATGAAACCGAAAACGACATCTCGGAAAAGAACCGGTCGGAACTGAACGCACTCATGAACCAGCGGCTGGCATCCGCCGTGGACTTGCAGATGCAGATGAAGCAGGCGCATTGGAATGTGAAAGGCCCGAGCTTCATCGGTCTGCACGAACTCTTTGACAAGGTGGACGAGGCCGTGGAGTCCTACGTGGACATGATTGCCGAACGCATCGTGCAACTGGGTGGCATCGCTGAGGGTACGGTGCGCGTGGCCGCGGCGCGCTCACGGCTGGCCGAGTATCCGCTCGCGATTGCCGATGGCATGGCTCATGTCGAAGCCGTGGCCCGGGCACTTTCCACCTTTGGAGAAGAAGCCCGCGCCACGATCTACGAAGCAGACGAACTGGATGATGCCGACACGATGGATCTTTTCACCGAGATTTCGCGCGGAATCGATAAGTGGCTGTGGTTTGTTGAAGCCCATTCTCAGGCAACGAAATAGCAAGCACGTGCCTTATTGAGTATGAGCCAAACCCCTGCTGTCCCAAAGACCGAGTGTCAGTCATCACCGGTCGGGGCGTCAGTCCACACCGTAGAGACGACGAGTCAAAGTGCGTCCGGGCTCGGCACCGACCCGCGGAGCGAGCAGGCGCTCCGACGGGACGAATCAACGACGTGAATCCGTTCCTTTTCAAACTATTGGGTTTTTCACGGGCTGAGATGCTCGGCAAAACCAAGGCGGTGGCTGGGGCAGCCGGCCAGCCTCCCAAGCCCCAGAAGCGGGACAACACGTTTTCAAATCCCGCGACACACGTGAGGATCGCGGCTCGCGCCAGATGAAAACGTCACATAACTCAAGAACTTTTCCGCACGGGCGGCAATGATCAGCGTATGAAAGCAAATCCCCTGAAGGATGGCACCTTGGTCGAAAATTCAGTCGGAATCGGCGCGGTCACCCGCGAGTAGAACCACTAAATGAACTATTTCGTACTGGGGCGCATCGCTCTGACCGCCGTGCTGGGATGGAGCTTGGTCGCGAGTTCCCTGGCACAAGCTCCGCCGTCGACTTCAACCGACCCGACTCGCAACACGAGCCTGCCGCCTAGCAGTGTGGAGACTGTCGTCCTGCCTGAGTCCGTTCCAGATACCATCGAACCCCTCAATCGCATGGTCTATTCCTTCAACAAGGGGGTCATGGTCGGAATGGTCCAACCGACCGCCAAAGTCTATCGACGCGTTGTCATCAAACCGATCAGGATCGGAATTGGAAATTTTGGCCGGAATATCACGTTTCCTGGACGGCTGATCAACAACCTGCTTCAGGCAAAATGGAGCGGGGCGCGCGATGAAACCTACCGGTTTGGCTGTAACACCACCATCGGCGTGGCCGGGTTCTTCGACGTGGGGACCAAGTGGAAGATACCGAAGGCGGACGCGGATTTTGGACAGACCTTCGGCCAATGGGGCTGGAAACCGGGATGTTATTTAATGCTGCCGATCTATGGACCGAGCAACGAGCGCGATGCGCTCGGCCTGGCCGCTGACACCGCGGCCAACCCGCTGACCTATGTCGCTCCCTTCCCCTTCGATGTGGCCAACCCGCTGACCTACATCAGTCCCTATACCTACTGTGCCGCGGGAATAATGTATAACAACCTCAGCGATACCGTGGATGATTATGTGCGAGTCGCCCGGAGCGAAATGGATGCTTACTCAGAACTGCAATATGCCTGGACCTTCGTGCGGGAAAACCGGGTGGCTGATTTCCAGGTGAAAGGGAAACCCGACGCAGCCTCCCTGGAAACGCTCGAATCCGTCTTTTTCACCTTTCAAGATAAAGAATTTCCAGGCCGGGGCAAGACGCGGTCAGTCTTGATTCCAGCCACGGGCAGGAGATTGAAGTTTACGTTTTGGCTGCAACCGGGGAAAGCCCCAGTGGTCTATATCGTTCCGGGGTTGGGTTCGCATCGCCTGGCGGAACCCGCGCTGGCATTGGCCGAGTTGGTTTACCGGCAGGGTTTCTCGGCCGTATGCGTCAGCAGTACGTTCAACTTCGAGTTCATGGAAAGCGCGTCCACGACGGAGTTGCCAGCCTACATGCCGGTCGATGTTCACGATCTGCATGTCGCGCTCACCTCAATAAATCATCGATTGGAACAGCTCTATCCCGACCGGCTCGGCCCCAAGGCTCTGATGGGTTATTCAATGGGAGGATTCGAAGCTCTATTCGTGGCGGCCACTGAATCGACCAATGAGACGCCGTTAATCAAATTTGACCGTTACGTTGCCATCAATTCACCGGTCCGGTTGCTCTATGGCATTTCCAAATTGGATGAATATTTCCAGGCCCCCCTGGCTTGGCCCGCCCACGAACGAGCCGACAACATCGAAAACGTATTCTTAAAGGTCGCTGCCTTGAGCAAGAACTCGCTCACGCCCAACACCTCGTTGCCCTTCAGCGGCATCGAGTCCAAGTTTCTGATCGGAATGGCTTTCAGACTTATCCTGCGAGATGCTATTTTCAGCAGCCAGCGACGAAACAATCGGGGAGTCCTCGAACACCCGATCAGAAAATTACGGCGGGCGCCAGTGTATCGGGAAATCCTTCAGTACTCGTACCAGGATTATCTTCAGAAGTTTTTGGTTCCCTATTATTGGACTCGCGGCATTGAATTAAGCACGCCGGACAGCTTGGAAAAAGCCAGCAGCCTGCGCACCCACGCCGCCGGCCTCCAGGCCAACCCCAACATCAGGTTGATCGTCAACCGGGACGACTTTCTCCTGCCCGATGAAGACCTGGCCTGGCTCAAGACCACCTTTACAGAGAACCAGTTAACCGTTTTCGAGCACGGTGGCCACTTGGGGAACCTCTCTCATCCCGCGGTACAAAAGGCCATTTTAGGAGCCCTCGCGGGTCTGCGGCTTCGCTAAACGCTGGCCCAGCCATCTTCCTGTCAGCAAGGGTATAGTTTGTCCCATGCCATTCTTTCCAAATCATCTGCCGTTCAATCACCATCGCGTCCCACTCCTCCTTTTCTGAAACCGGAGCACGCCAAAGGAATATTCGTTCCTGCTTGGCCCCTGTTCTCGGGCCTGAACACACGGTCGCCTCGATGACGAAGCTGTAGGGTTTGACCTCCACCACTCGTCCCCAAATCAACTTCCATGAAGCAAGCGGACGCACAGGCGAATTGCTGCTACCCTTGTGTGTGTAATTTGTCATCTCTCGATGCCAATACTGAAACAGCGGAGTAAGGTCCACGACCTGAGTCGGGCCGAACGATCTCGACGGATGTTCAAATTCATCGGCGGACGAGTTAAGCCCGAGCGCGAGGGAGATCAGGACAATGGCGCTCATCGTGTTAATTTTTTTGTTGAGAATCTTGTTCATCTTGAGCAACTGCCTCATCTATTATTTCAGCGCCGAGTTGGCGTTTCAAAGCCGTCATGCATAGGTTTTTGTACCACGTTGCCATCATCTTCGGCTTCGACGCGTATTGGCTTTCGGAGCGACAAATCAGCAATGTCCACCACAACGGTTGCCAAACGACCCAATGTGATGATCGCTAGCGCAACCGGGATTAGAGAAATTACCCCATAGATGCCGATCCCCTCCAATGCTCCCTGGTCAGCCGTCGGCGGTAACTCATTTACCCAAGATAAAGCTCGATAACCGCAATACACCATGAGGACCGCAGTGCTAATTGCTATTAATGCGCGCTCCGCCCGGTATGCAGTGTTGGCACGCAATTCATGCTTTACGGGAACGTGGTGCTTACGGCCCAACGGTATTGTGACCGGCATGCTTGACGGATGAGGCACGGCCGGGGCTGCAAGGCCCGCCACTTCGGGAACAGCCTTAATCCTTTTCGGAGGCGCAGTAATGGGACTTGGCGGAGTTTGTTGCCGTTCGGACGGTGAACCTTTGGGAAAACGGAAAGGCACGGTGAACTCTTGACCGCAGGTAGGGCAGACCAGCGATTGCCCGACCATTTCGGCGGGAGTTTCGATGCTCTGGCTGCACGCCGGACAATTGAAGGTGATGGTTTCCATCGTTGCTTGGATTAATCCTCTTCAAGAGGAACACCCAATAGAAAATTGCGGTAGGTTTCCACCGTGCCTTGGACGTGCCAGGGGATATCTTCATCTGGCACCTCTCCTGCGTTTACGGCATCCACCAATCGATAAAAATCGTGGATGAACTGCATGAACATAAGAGGCAAAGGGCATTTCGACTCCTTGGCCACAAATCGATCAATCAGTCTCTCCGAATTCCACGCTAGCATCGGCGGATAGTTGGTTGGGTCTTTCCCAAGGAAAACATTGGCCCACTGGGTGCAAACCTCCTGCTCCCAATCCTCCAAGTCTTCGGAAGGATTTTGGTGGCGCTTTACCCCCTCGTTCGCCAAGTTGCGAAGAATGCCCTCAACTACCTCGACGCTGCCGAGATAATTCGGGTCTGGTGCAGCGTCCAAGGCGGCGGCGAAGCTAGCTGAGTTTAATTCGTGCTTTGTCAAGATCGAGTTCCTTCGTGAACAAGCATGATTTTAGCAATTGATTGCTAAAATGCAACCGATTTGTCTGCCTGCCTTTAGCCTCGCGGGCGTGGGCAGAAAAGCGAAAGAACGGCGCGATTCGTATGGCGCTTGGTTGTTACATCTGCGAACAGAACGGGGCTTTACCCAAGCCAAGCTGTCCGCGATGACCGGCATTCCCCAACGAACCCTGGCTCACTGGGAAAGGACAGGTAGGCTAACGGGCAGAAGCGTGATCCTGGCCATGTCTAAAGCGCTGGGGGTTTCGGTCGAGAAGCTCCTGCGGATCAAGGACTGAACCGCCGCCAAAACCGCCCACGATCCCCCGACGTGCCGTTTACCAGGGCCGGACCAAAACCCACCCAGCCATCCAACCGCTCAAGCCCGCCGTGGCCGGTTTGTGGGAGAACGTGGCCGGCTGCGGTCAGGCATTTGTTGACAAATTGGTGCCTAACTGGCTCCGGCAAAGCGTTAATGGTGTTTCCATTAGCCCCATTGTCCGTTCTGGCCACACTATGTCGAATTCTGTACATCCAGCAGCCGTTATTGTTAGCCGCTGCACGCCCTTTATAAGGGGCGTGCGCGGGTAACTCAAATTACTTGCCGCTAACACTGCAGCTATCTCGGCGCTAACCACTAAAATGGGGCAATTGATGCAATTCTCGATTCTACCGGTCTACTTCTCGATAACCGGCGGAAACAGCGCTGGGATTGGTTTCCGGTTGGTTGTAACCGGGCTGCCTGCAGTGTTAACCGTAACGGTGGGATTTTCATGTCGAAGTGGCCAGTTGCTGTTGACGCGATATGGCGACCGCGGGACGCGCTCTCAGACGGGGAACTTGCGACACGAAAATCTGGCTCTCCTCCTCCAAGTTGTCCAGAATGCGGCAAGCCCGCTTTTCGCCGATGCCTAGCGACTTGGCCTTTTCAACCCAAACTGACTTCAGAATTGTTCCAGTAATCGGGATAAGGGCGAGAAGATCACTCTTTGTCTTGTCGGGTCTGAGCGTTTTGAACCGCTCACCCGACTCAGCTTCGCGCCAGTAAATTAGGCCTCCCTTCCCATGGACAATTTCCCGTTCATAGCAGGTTGTGTAGCCATCGGCTTCAACCCATCCGGCGCGCTGTCCGCGCTTGGCAAGTCGCAAGTTGTAAATCCCATGGTGCGGCGTGGGCTTCAAAACAATGATGCCCCTAGCCCAGTTGGCCAAGTCGGCGCTTCCCGCCCCGATGTAAGCATCATCACTCGATTTAGATTCGCCTGTGTCCCTGCGTGGTTTTGGCGGATGATGCACCAGGAGTAAGCCGCTGTTGGTCTCTGAGATAGCTGGCTGCAAGCCCAAACGGATGAATTTCGAAACAGCATCCTGCCGAGTTATGTCTCCGCCAATGTAAGCCAGCAACGGGTCAAGAATCAGAAGGTCAGGGTGATGTTCTCGAAGCAGGGGGCGAAGCACGTCATTGGTGAATTGGTCACCGATGGCGTCGTTGACGTTGGCGATGCGGATGTTTTCACCCGCTTGATCAACTTGGGATGGGTTGAGATTCAACCCTTCGCAAATTCCGTTACGAATTTCGTAAAGGTCGCCATAATCGTTCTCGGCTTGAACGTACAGAACTCGCATCGGCAAAGCCGGGCGGAGCCCAAAAAAGGGTTGATTTACGCTCCAAAGAATCGCTGCTTGCATGGCCGCTGAGGATTTCCCGGAGCCTGTCGGGCCGATGAATAAGAGCGAACCGCCGCGACAAAGGAATCGGTTACAAATTAGTTCAGTGCCGTCATCGCGCGTTGGTGCTTTTAAATCCGCAAGGCGCAAAGTCGTCGGGCAAGGTCGCGCAGTGCTGGCTTCTAAAAGGTCTTCGAATCTGTATTCTTTCGCGAGTGTGTGTGTCATTGGACCTTCATCAGCGACAGGTTAAGGAAGTAAACTGCTTGCTTCTCCCCAGAATCCCGCGTACCATCTGGCATTCGAACGAATTGACTGCGCGTCCAGGTTGTCGGGTCGGCACCCAAGCTGACGGCATGGTGGAAGAAGCGTCGAAGCATTTCTTCCGATTTACCTTCTGCCAAGAACCATCCGTGCAATGACTTCCCGCCGGAATGGAGCACGAGTACGAGCGGACCCAAAGCCGACAGGTGCAACATCAGCCCAGCTTGTTCATCCAAAGTGCCGCCGTCAAACTCGCACACGAGGAACCTGCGCGGCCCGGTATTATCTAATGTGTGAGCGGATACGTCCCTTGTGCCGGGCATGGGATGCTGCTTCTTTCCAAACCGCGCGGTCATTGGATTGGGCACAATGAACTGAAGGTGTGCCAATTTAGCGCGCCATTGCTCGCGTGGGCGGGTATCGAAAGCGAACTGCGACGCTCCGCAGCAGAGCAATGCATCGTGCGGGAAAAGCCTATCAATGATTTCCTCAGTGTGCTGGTTGTTGTCTTCAATTCGCACCGGTGAGCATTCCCAAAGGTCCGCTAACCCGCCATTGGTTCGGATGATCTCGGCACGTTGGTTACAGTTCACATTTGGCCACTTCTTTGCTAATGGCCCTGATGTTCTTGTTGTCGCCGGCCGCCATGCGCAACGCGCCGAATTGCGCACGGCGTCCTCGATCTCATTAATCGGGACGTTACGTCCACATCCGGCAACTCGATCTTTCAGCAGGGAAACGATTTTATCCTCCGGCATGTGCGGATGAAGGTGTCGCGCTACGCGAAAAACCCAGTTGTGGACGCCATCACCAGCACGCGGCGGCGTGGATAACAAATCTTGAATAAATGGCGGAAGTTGAAGCATCATTCGCTAGACCGTTGGGGCTGGAATTGCCCGTGCATCCACGCATCGGCCTTGCAGATAGGGGCCTCATTCCCCCAGCCGATGAAGCCCGGAATGCGGCGCCGGTTGAACATGTCCAAGCGGCGACCCGCCGTTACCCGCCGCACTCGTTCATAAAACGCGTCTGGCTTTTCGCTGTGGCCAGTACGTGGTGCCGTAAAGCAGAGTGGGAAATCTTTCGTTTCCTTGAATAAAGGCGATCCCTTCCGGGCATAAACCGCGAATTCGCAATTGTATTGCGGTAGGCCAAAGGGCTGGAATCCCCCAGGTTTGTGCCAGACATGACAACACACGTAGCTGAAACCCCATTCCTTCACCAGTTCGATGGCGTTCGGCAGGAATTTGGGTGTGGTCCACAGCCACAAATGACAGTTCGGCTCCGCCTTGTCCACCACGCCGGGCCACTCGGCCAGTTCCCCCAAGCTCATCGTGGGATAATCAAGGGCCACTTGGTTGGGAGCCACGTCGCGCTCGATCTTTTCTACCGGCCAAGGCGGATCGCAAACGATCACGTCAAAGCGACCGGAAATGTCCGCCGGCGATTGAGCGGCAATTCTGGTCAGTTTGATGATCGTGGCCTCGCGTTGACATTCACGCCGCGCTTTAGGGATGGACAACTCGCGTCGGCGAATGGCCCCGTACATCTCCGGCTTGTCCTTGGCCACTGTGGCAAGGAATTGTGCGTCAGCACTCTCTTTCTTGGTGAGGCACAAATCTTCCAGTCTTGGTGTATTCTCAGGCGGTACCATCATGGGACCGCCTGCGCCCCCTCCGCCCCCTAGCGTTCGTGTCCCCGGATTTTTGGGCATGGCAGCTAACAATTCGCCGAGCCTTTTGAATGCGTCGATCTTGATCTCGTGCGCCAATTTTATGATGTCATCGGACTGTTTTTGCCGCTGAAAATAGATTTCGGCGGCCCGGGCGACGTCGGCGACTGCTTTGACCTCAGGGATCGACTGGGCTTCAGCCAGCAGGTGGCGGGCAGGGACTAGCTTGGCCAGCACGGCATCAACATCTGCTTGATCGTCGAAGCCGCCCGCGTTGTCCCAATCGGGTGATGTGGGGAAACGAAGCCGGTCCATTACCCGGCAATCGTCGCGCTTCAGGTTTTCTTGCAACTTGGTGGATTCGTTAGGGATCAACGGCAGAATCAGGCTCTGGCAATCATCCTTGATCTCCATTTCGCGCCTCAGTTCTGCCGGCGGATCAATGTTTCCCGCACTGAATTCCAGTCGTAAATTATCCGCCGACCTGAAATTCGAATGTAAGGAATTTTCCCGGAATTCCTCCAATTTCGGAGCGTTCCCGGACTCACCGGGACTCGCTTCAGAAGTTCTTCCGTGTCGATAAACCCCTCCGGGGCGGGTTTGCTGTCGGTCATTAGATGGTCGTCTTCAGGCATAAATTTTTCTATTGGCCGTCAAAAGGCCTATATCCCCAATATTAATGGTTATTGTTAAATTGCAAATTATTAAGTTATTGACAGAAACATGCATATGGTATATGGTAAGCAAAACTCCGCGAAAATTGGGGATGAAAGACCTGTTGGGAGGCCACAACTTTTTAGAAAAAGAATTGCGACGTCTATGCCTGCACCTGACCCTGCCACCCGCCCGGCGCTGTTCCGGGAGTCACGGGCAGTTTTTGGGGCCGAGGTGCGGTTTGGCGGGTCATGGCGGTCCAAAGTCAGCGAGTTAAGGCGTCGAGCCTCGCGCGCACCAAACCCCCGAGGAAAAGCCGCAAGACCACCACCCGGGGGGCGTGGCGGCACACTTCGGCCGTCAAATCGGCGCTGAACCCAGGATTGCTGTCCCAAGCCCGAGGCTGTTAATTGTGATGGGAGAAAGTCAAATCACGTGTTATCTACTGGCGCCACAGCGAACCATTTCTCGGCTTCCTTCTTCGTTGCAAGCCCTTTGTAGTTTCCATGCAACATTGTAGGCGAGTTTCCAGCCTGCTGTGCGGTTAGATTCTCGTTGCCACTAAGCGCGAAGTGATAGGTGCAAAAGCTGTGGCGCAGACCGTTAGGCTTGCGAGCCAAGGGCACCTTCTTGCCTTTAACCTCCACAAGCGCCTTGCCGCAAAGGTCGCGGAATTGCTGCTGGAACGTGATCTCGTGCAGCGTCCAAATCTTCCCTGTGCAATCGGTGTAAAGAGCAAGCCACTGCGCCAGGGCCGGCACGACCTCAACGAGTCGTCGCTGCCGGGTTTTGGCTTTGCTGGCACTGACCTCAATGTGGTTCTCAACTCGCCGCAAGTCTTCCCAGTCCAGCCGGGTCAGTTCAGCAGTTCGTAGCCCGGCGAGGCCGCTAATGGCGATCATCGCCCGCAACGGACCCGAGGCGGCATCGAGCAGGGCCCGAAATTCGGCCGGCGTGTAGAACAAGATTTCAGACCCGTTGCCTTTTTGCGGCCTCATTCCATCGGCTTCGTTCAGGCGGTGCGTTTGGGAAAGAAGGTCGTTACGAACAGCCCATTGCAGGAATTGCCTGATTGCTGCCCGGTAATGATTGCGGGACTTAGTAGATATGGCAGCGCGGCCATTGTGCGACTTGGAACGCAGCTTTCCCAGCCCCGCCATGAAAATGTCGAGGCTCGACTTGCCCAAGTCGCAAACGTCGGTATTCGCAAACGTGGCTACAAACCTCCGGAGCATGATAGCCCGGTTGTACGCGTACCGTGGGCTAATCTCGGGCCGCTTCCCATCGGAGGATTTCGTGCGTGGTTCCTCGGCAGCAAGGAACTGCTCAACGGCTTGTTTCAGGTTCACTCGCTTCAGAGTTACCTCAGTGCGCAGAAACGCGTCCACTGCCTCACCTACCGACTTCCCGTGCAGTTTGCCTGCCGCGTCGCAGTAATGCGACACTGCCTCGGACAGGGTAACACGTCGCCCCGTGTCTACATAGAATTGGCGCAGTCGTTCCAGCGCCACCAAGGCAGCAGATGCCTGGCCTGGAGACAGGACGGCGGACTGGCACCCCTTCTTCAAGTCCGCAACCACCTTGTCGCCTGCGCGCTTTGCTTCGCCGTAGGTGGCGAAGTCCTTCGTCCGACTGGCTGGCGTGCCGTCAACCCGCGCCCTCCAGTAGAGCCGATAAGGCTGGGATTTATGTGGCCGCTTGTAGATGGTCGCCCAGACCTGCCCTCGTCCCTTATAACGCAACTGTTTCGGGAATTTCACTTTTTGCTCGTTTTCAATCCCTGCCTGCGCCGAAATGTTTGGGGAATGTTTGGGGTGATCGGCCAATTCACCGTTTTCCTTGGGAAAAGTGGTGCGCTTAGCAGGACTTGAACCTGCAAGCTGCCCACAGCGTGCCACTCGCCTGATTGCCCAAACCCGCTTCAAAGAGCTTGGTTGATTCAGCCCGAGTGCGCTCGACGTTTGGCGGGCGCGCTCGTTGTCTTTGTCTTCGGGGTCCGGGAAGACTCTGGCCAAGTAATCAGGTAGCCGCCCGTTGGTCATCTGAACCGCAGCAAGCGCCTGAAAATCCTTCTCGATGTCCTCGAATCGCTCCTTGATTATCCCAAGATTGCGTTCGGCCAATTGAAGACGATCAACCAATGAACTCGTGTGGCTGATTCGGATAAACCCCTGCGGGAATGGCTGAGCACCATCCGGAACAGATGCAGTCGTTTACGCCTGCCCTCATGGATCACCCATGCTCCCTGGCCAAAAGCCACCTGCACTTCCTGCTCGGGAGGTTTGTGACGAAGCCGTTGCGCGGGTTGAGCGGCAGTAACTGTTGGAAAACGCGGAGGTGTCCAAAACGTCTTTCGTGGTGTGCTAACCTGAGCAAAGCAGGGAAGCGACGTAGAAGTCGCTGCCAGCGCAGGAAATGGCTCGGTGCAAAAATTTTGACGATTTTTGAAAGATTCGGCCTTCTGGTTACGTATATAGTATATGGAACGACTTCTAGCCATTAAGACCAAAGAATGGGAGCAATTCGCGATCCGTGCCCGGTTCAGATCCGCCCGCCTTGCCGAACTCTGCGGTGTTCCTGAGCGCCAGTTACAACGCTTTTTTAAGCTACATATGGAGGACACCCCCGGCAGATGGCTCCGAAAGCTGCGATGTTGCATCGCCAAAGATCTCCTGGCGCGGGGTTTTTCCACGAAATCGATCGCCGAGGACCTCCGATATGCCCATCCGTCGCACTTTTGCCGTGAATTCAAGGCGGTTTTCAGAGCAACCCCTCAAGCATTCACGGCCAGGCGGGGAGCATGAATCGCAGCTTGTCGTTTTTATGCTATAATGTCGGAATTGTACTATCAAAAATGCTTTACGACCCGCGGTCATTCTGGAAAACTACCCGCGTAATGTAACCATCCCTTCCATGGCGCTTTGTTGGATCGGGGTTCAAAAACAATAGATCTTAAAACTAATCACGTCAGGTTTTGCAATTGGAAGTATTACTTACGTAGTCATGGAAATCTTTCAGAACCTGCATAGGTCTTTGTTCAATCAGCGAAGAACGACCGTTGTGCCGGAATGTATGCAAAGGTGAAAACCATCCCGACTAGGTGGCCTTCGTCAAGGAGGCGGGCCTTATCAACCAGGAGAATTAACATGAAAGCGAAGAGCATTATCCTCACACTGGCGGCAAGTTGCTCGTTGTTTCTCGCGCTGCTGCCCCGTGTTCAGGCGTGCGACCCGCCGCCCGAGGGCATTGTCAGTTGGTGGCAGGCCGAGGGCGATGCCCATGACGTGTCCGGGACCAACAGCGGGGCTGCGGCAGGCAGTGTCGGGTTCGCTCCGGGCATCGCCGGGCAAGCCTTCAGTTTCGACGGCCAGAGCGGCTACATTCAAGTGGCTGACTCCCCCAGCCTCAACTTTAACTCCAATTCGCCCATGTCGATCGAGTTATGGGCGTATCGTACCGGCTCGGAAACGGCCATGTGTTTCCTGGGCAAACGCGTCCCCAACTGCGCCAGTCAGTGGGAATATCAAATGGCCTTTGACCCCGCTAACGGTCTGCATTTCGACAGTAGCAGCGCCGGCGTTTACACGGGTATGCCCATGCCCACCAATGTTTGGATCCATTTGGCCGCGACTTTCGATGGCACCACCTTCAACTTCTACACAAATGGCGTCTTGGCCGCCACGAACACCGGCACACTTGGCCCGCCCAACAATGCCCCGCTGCAAATAGGCAGTTCCGGCGGTTGCGCCTATTTCAACGGGTTGCTTGATGAAGTCTCCCTCTACAACCGGGCCTTGTCGGCTGCGGAAATCGCCGCAATTTACGATGCTGGTGTTCCCAATCGATGCTGCATCGAATCCAGTTTTATTTCTCAACCTATCAATCTCACCATCACCCAGGGAAATGACGCCCTCTTGGAGTTTTCCGTCCTGGGGACATCGCCTCTCTTTTACGAATGGTATTTCAACAGCAACCTCATCGCCAACGCCACGGAGAACTCCCTTTTGCTGACCAATCTACAGATGTCGCAAGCGGGTTATTATCTGGCGACGGCAAGCAACAATATGGGCTGGTTCGCCACCTCGAATGCCCTGCTCACGATCAATGCCGCTCAGGCCATTGCACCCGCCCCCAATATCGTCAGTTGGTGGAAAGCGGAAACCAATGCGCTGGACGTTTATGGCACGAACAACGGAACCATTTCCGGCTCCCTTAACTACGCCACGGGAAAGGTTGGCCAGGCCTTCAGTTTCGACGGTCAGGGCGGCTATATCCAGGTGGCCGATTCACCGAGCCTGAATTTTGGAACGAACTCTCCGGTCACGGTGGAATTGTGGGCCTATCGCACGGGATCGGAAAACGTCATGTGTTTCGTGGGCAAGCGGGACACCAACTGCGGCGCGACCTGGGAATACCAAATGGCCTTTGATCCGACCAATGGCATGTATTTCAACAGCAGCAGCGCAGGCGTTTACACGGGTATCCAGATGCCGGTTGATACGTGGCTGCATCTGGCCGCCACTTTTGATGGCGGCACCCTTAGCTTTTATACGAACGGCGTCCTGGCTGCCACGAACACCGGAACTTTAGGCCCAGCAAATAATGCTCCATTGGAAATTGGCAGTTCGGGTGGCTGCTCGCTCTTTCATGGCCTGATTGATGAACTGGCCATTTACAATCGCGCCCTCTCCGCCGCCGAGATTCAGGCCATTTATAACGCCTCCCTCGCTGGCCGGTTCATCGATATGAATCAGAACGGCCTCCCGGACGCCTGGGAAAGGCAATACTTTGGCAACCTCAACCAAACCGCCAGTGGAGATTTCGATGGCAACGGCATGAGCAACCTGCAGAAATACCTGCTGGGCATCGATCCAACGGATTATTACGACGGAACCTTGCCCACGATTGGCATCGTCGGGGGAAATAATCAGGTGGGCTTAACCAATACCGTCCTGTCTCAGCCCTTGGTGATGAGAGTTTCCCGCAATGGCGCGCCTCTCACTAATGCCCCCATTCTGTTTTCCGTCACGCAGGGTGGCGCGCTCGTCGCCAGCAATTCCAACGGCGCTTTCACAAACAACCTACTGCTTAGAACTGACTCTTCTGGCAATGCCACCGCGTTTTTGCTCCTTCCGTCAACGATCGGCACTACCAATCTCGTCCAGGCTTCTGCTTCCAGCGCTGGCAACTCTGTCCATGTCACCTTTTCCGCGTTTACTTGCGCCTCCATCCCCTCAGGCATCGTCAGTTGGTGGCAGGCCGAGGGCGACGAGCACGACGTTTATGGCACCAATAGCGGCGCGACCTTCGGTGCAGTCAACTTCACCAATGGCATTGTCGGCCAGGCTTTTAGCTTCGATGGCCAAAGTGGTTACATCCAGGTGCCCGATTCACCGAGCCTCAATTTCGGCTCCACTTCGCCCATGACCGTCGAGTTATGGGCTTACCGCACCGGCTCAGGAAGCGTGATGCATTTCCTCGGCAAGCGGGCCATCAACTGTGGATCGACTTGGGAATACCAAATGGCCTTCGATCCGAACAGTGGACTCAGCTTTGATGGCAGCGGCGGTGGCGTCTTCACGGGTTTGCAGATGCCGTTGAACACCTGGATGCATCTGGCGGCTACATTCGATGGCAGCACCTTTCGATTCTACACCAACGGCGTCCTGGCGGGTACCGGCTCCGGCACGTTAGGGCCGCCCAACAATGCCCCACTCGCCATCGGCAGTTCCGGTGGCTGCCTCTACTTCGCCGGACTCATCGATGAGGTCGCAATTTATAAGCGCGCGTTATCAGCCTCGGAAATCGCGGCCATTTGCAATAGCGGCAATCCCAGCCGTTGCGCCGTCGCGCCCATCATCCTCGCCCAACCTTCCAATCTGACCGTCCTCGCTGGCCAGAATGTGCTGTTTCAGCCTACCATCCTCGGAACTTCACCTTTCAACTTCCAATGGTATTTCAACAGCAATGCCATTGCGGGTGCCACCCAAAGCGGTCTGAGCCTGACCAATGTTCAAAAATCCCAAGCTGGCTATTACTCATTCGCCGTGGCCAATTCCCAAAGTTCAGCCCTCAGCTCCAATGTTCTGTTGACGGTCAATCGTTCCGTGGGAGTTTCCGCGCCTTCCAACACTATCAGTTGGTGGCGCGCTGAAGCCAATGCCAACGATGTCTATGCCCTTAATAACGGCAGCGTCTCGGGCGGTGTCACTTACACCCCCGGCGAGGTCGGCCAGGCCTTCTGCTTCGATCCCTCCAGCGGTTGCGTCACTGCCGCCGATTCACCCAGCCTGCGCCTCTCCGGTCAATTTTCCATCGAAGCTTGGATCAATACCCGCTCTACTGCCTCCAGCCATCCCGACCAGTCCATTGTCTCGAAAGTCGGCGGCGCCGTGGGAAACAACGGCTACCAGCTCGTCCTCTCCGGCAACAACATCGTCGGTCAATTCAACAGCCCCGGTCAGAATTGGCCCGGGAATCAACTCATCGCTTCCGGTGTCATGGTTTCTAATGTCTGGACCCACGTGGCCTGGACCTACGATCAATCCACCTCTCGGATCTATATCAATGGTCAACTCGCCGCCAGCAGCGCCATTGGTTCCCATGCTGTTGTCACCAACAGCGCGCCTTTCCGAATCAGCGGTGATGACAACAACCACGCCTACTTTGACGGGTTCATTGACGAGCCGGCGATCTACAGCCGTGCGCTTTCTGCCTCCGAAATTCAAACCATCTACGCAGCTTCCGTTGGGGGCAAATTCCAGGACGACAACCACAACGGCATGCCTGATGCCTGGGAAATGCAGTACTTCGGCAATCTCAATCAAGACCCCAATGCCGACTTCGATAGTGACGGCCTGAGCAACATACAGGAATTCCTCCACGGCACGGATCCAACCAATCCCGACACGGATTACGACGGTCGCAATGACGGCCAGGAAATCATCGATGGCACCGACCCTCTTGACCCAAATAGCGTGTTGCCCGTCCAGTTGGCCTATTGGTCGTTCGACAATACGACCAACTACGCGGGTGCTCAGGGCCAATCCCCGCTAATCGCGACCAACGCCGTGAGCGTCACGGGTATCGTCACCAACGCGTTGCTCTTGGACAGCACGAATACCGCCGTGCTCATCTTCAACGACCGGGAGACCAACGCCCTGGCGAACATTAACCTCCAAAAGGGAACATTGAGCTTTTTCTTCAAGCCGAACTGGACGAGTGCGATTTTGGGCGGCACTGGTCCGGGCAGCAACGGCCGGCTAGTCGAAATGGGCAATTGGAGTTCCAACTACTCCGCAGGTTGGTGGACACTTTCCCTGGCTGCCGATGGGAACAGCCTCTATTTCATCACGGCGTCGAGCGGAAACGTCGTCACGAACCTGGCTACGCCTATTTTTTGGCTTTCCAACAACTGGCAGCACTTGGCCCTCACGTACACGGCCACGAACAGCCAACTCTACGTTAACGGCCTCCTTTCGACAAACAACGCCATACAAACCAACAGTGTCGGTGTCTCCTATTTTCCGACTGCTGCCGAGCGCGCAGTCAGCGGTCTAAAGATCGGCAGCGATGGCGGTACTAATCAGGCGCACGGAGCTTTCGATGAGTTGCGAGCGTATAACTATCCATTTGCGGCGACGGACGTCGGTGCGGTAGGCGGGGGCCTGAACTACTGCTTCCTGTATGCCCAAAACGTCTATAGTCCCACATACATGCTCACCGCCTGTCCTCCGGAGCCAGGCATCCCGGGCGATTCGGTCACCATCAATGGTTCAGTCGGCGAACTTCCCGGGTTGATGGAACTGATTTACTTCAGTTTTGGTGGGAATCCCTCCCCATATTGCCCGTCCTCGTTTCCACCTTTGCAATTTCAATATTACGTCAATGCCGTTAGCATCTCGTGGGGAACAACCTCCGGCTCGCCCGCCTCCGGAGGTCTCCCGGTCCGTCCGCTTGGTCCCTTCTCCTTCTCTTTCAACCGCGTCGAATCGGGCAAAGTCAGCATTTCCGCCACCGAAAACATCGGCTTTGGACCAATTCCTTCTTACCCGCAGCCCTGCCCCGTCCGTATCGCGGTCCTCGCCCGACAACGTTTGGCGTATTGGGCCTTCAACGGCCAGTGGAATGGTGACGGCGGACAGTTTCCCGTCGTTCAGAATAACATCTCCTCTTCCTCCTTTTCTCCTTCGCCCTTTGGTCAAGGCCTTCTTTTCAATAGTCAAAACATGGATCTCCAATATCCGGCCTTTGGCAACGACAACCTGCCTCAGACCGACTCCCCGGCTGGCAGTGGCACCCCAAACATAAGCCGAAATCGGGGTACAGTACGCTTCTGGTTCTGCCCCAATTGGAGTAGCATCAATAGCGGCGGCGGCAATGGCACTCCCGCTAATGGCGGTACTTTCCTCGACATGCTCGCCGGCGATTGGAAGCTTCGCTTTGATCCTAATCCTAATTCCAGTGACCCGAATCAAACCCTAATCGAGCTTTACGCCAATGGGGGCCAGAAACTTCTTTCCGGCAGCGTCAACTGGATCGCTAACCAATGGCACCTGATCACAGTGACTTACTCCGGAGGCCAGACAGCTCTTTACGTGGACGATAGAACAACGCATGTCGCCACTGGTCAACCGGTCCTGCCTAGTGGCTGTAGTTTCGATGGCGCTTTTAATGGCAGTTTTCGCCTCGGCACTGACGGCGGGGCCGGCCCAGTGGGCGGCGTCATCGATCAGTTGGAAACCTTCAACTATGACCTGACTATAGACCAGGTGATCGCTGACTACGCCCTCGCTGCCAATCTCGACTCTGACGGCGACCACGTCACCAATTTGCAGGAATGGAAAAACGGCACCAACCCATTTGTCCCAGACTTCCTTTGGAGCCCGCAAACTTCCCCAAATCCCAGTCTCCAACTCCTTCAGCCTATCAACAACGTTCAGGTTCCTTGACCTATGAAAGTTACCTCACATCATTGGACGATTCGCATCGCCTCGCTGTTTCTGGTGGTTTTGCAGCTTGCTGGCCCTCTGCGGCCCTCTGCCTGGGCTGCGGCTCTGGGTACTTCCAATTCGCCCCAAGTCACGCCCGTCAGCCAGACGCGCGGAATTCCCCCGCCGCAAATGCCGCCAGCACCTGTCACGCGGCTGCCAAATCTGGGGCGCGTGGATATGATGCCTCACTTCTCAGCCATGCCCACTGAAGCCGAAATTTTCGCGGCCCACGTGTTTTCGCTCGCTCTCCTGCCCGTTGGCAAACCCGCACCTCAGGAAAATAAGGCTCTCGCGGATGCCTTGCTTCTGTACCTTCGGCGCGCTGACCCTGAAGACCAGTCCGCCATGCTTGCCTTCCTCCGGGCGTTTCCAAATTCCGCCTGGAAACCCGCGCTGCTCCTGAACCTCGGCATCGTCTGGCGGCAGACTGGCTTCTTCTCGCGGGCTCTGGACTCCTGGCAACAAGCCTGGGACCTCACCAAAACCGAAACCGCCGTCAAGCCAAAGAGCATCGCGGACCGCGCTTTGGGCGAATTGTTGCAAATCAATGCCTGGGTTGGCCGGCGCGAAGCTCTCGAACCTTTGTTGGCCGAGATTGGCGATCGTGAAATCTCTGGAGGCGCGACGGAAATGCTCGCTGGCGCACGCGAAGGTCTCTCGATCATGAAAAATACACCCGAGAAGGGCTTTCTGTGCGGGCCCCTGGCGCTCAGGCAGATCGCTCTGGCCACTCAGGCCAAACCCGACCTCTCCAGACTCATCGAGTCCAGGTCCACGCCCAAAGGATTCTCCCTCACACAAGTGAATCAATTGGCTGCGGAGATGGGATTGCAATATCAAATGGCCAAACGACAACCGGGCAGCCTTATCCCCACAAACTCCGTCATCCATTGGAAACTTAACCACTACGGCGCAATCCTCAAACAGGAAGATGGCCATTATCTCGTTCAGGATTCGACCTTCAACCGCGTTTTTGGGCAGGAACTTTGGATTAGCCAGGCCGCGCTGGACGAGGAATCCAGCGGCTATTTCCTCATCCCCGCAGGACCATTGCCACCTGGTTGGCAGCCTGTTGCCCCCGAAGATGGTGGCAAAGTCTGGGGCAAAGGAGCCGTTACGGCGAAAGATCAGACTGCGTTTACCCCAAATGACTGCAAGATCTGCCAACAGGGCATGGCTTACGGTATGGCCCAGTCCAGCGCTCATCTGATGTTGGTCAGCCTGAACATCGTTGACACTCCGGTCGGCTATCACCCTCCGCTCGGACCCGACGTTGACTTCACCCTTGTTTACAACCAGCGAGATGTTTATTCCCAAGTGGAACCATCTTACTCCAACCTCGGCAGTAAGTGGACGTTTGGCTGGTTCAGCTATATCACCGACCACGGTGTTCTGGGCAATCGCACCACCGTGACTCGCTATGTGAGCGGCGGTGGCCAGATAACGCATGGCTCGTATAATACTTTGACCGGATCCTATGCTGCGGACCGTGATGGAAACGTCCTTCAGTATCTCCGTTCCGACAAGTATGTAATGACCCTTCCGGACGGCTCAGTGAACATTTTCAGCCAGCCCAGCACCGTAAACTTTGGGCAGCGCCAAATGTACCTGACCCAGGTGATCGACCCCCAGGGAAACACGGTCACTCTGAACTACGACAGCCTCGGCCGGATTTCTTACCTCAACGACGCCCTCAGCCAATCCACGCTCTTTCATTATGATCTAGCCAGCCAGCCTTACCGCATCACCCGCATCGAGGATCCCTTCCACCGCATCGCCTCCTTCGAGTACAATCAGAACGGCTACCTCATGCGAAGCACTGATGTCAGCGGCATGAGTTCCGCCTTCATTTACAGTCCCGGGGGAGATTTTATCAGCCAAATGACCACTCCCTACGGGGTCAGCAGATATAGCTACACGGAAAATGGCACGACCAGAAGCCTTTCCATGACCGATCCAAACGGGGATCAGGAATATATCCTCTACCGGGACACGCCCATCCCGATTGGTAGCGGGAACTCATTCCCTCCAGACAGCGAGAGCCATGATCCCGGGTTGGGTGACAACAGCGGTCTTGAGTTTCGTAATACGTTCTATTTCGACAAAGCCGTCATGAAACAATACGGCTCCTCAGACCCGACCAAGGCTACCATTTACCATTGGCTGCATGATAATGATGTTTCGGGTCCATTGCTCGCCTCAGGCATTCTGGAAAGCCTTAAGCTGCCGCTGGAAAGCCGCATCTGGTATGCCTATCCAAGCCAATCCCAGCCCGAATACTCAGGCGGCGTCGCCCTCAGAATGCCCAGCCTCATCGCGCGAGTCGTTGAAGACCCCAGCGGCTCGGGCGGTTATTCGACGCAGTCCCACAGCATGAGTTACAATCAACTCGGCCGCTTGACCTTGGAGACGGATCCGCTCGGCCGCTCTACGGCAATCAACTACGCCATAAACTCCGTTGACGTGCGCTCGGTTCGTCAACTCGTGGGGTCCAAGCAAAATGGTTATCTGGCCCAATTCCTTTACGCTCTTGGCCAACACCGCCCAACCACGTACGTTGGGCCGGCCGGGGAAACCTACAACCTCACTTGGAATGCCGTCGGCCAGCTAAGCCAGATCAGCGATCCAAACGGGAATGCAACCCACTTCACGTACACTTCAACTTATCTGACCACCATCAGCCAGGACTGGAGCGGAGGAACGAAAACGACCTCCCTCGCCTATGATGGTTTCGGCCGCCTCTACTCCGCCACGGATTCCGAAGGTTATACGCTCACTTACACTTATGATCTGCTTGATCGTGTCACCCAAATCACATATCCGGACACCACCTTCGAAAAGCTCATCTATTCCCGGCTCGACCTTGTCTATTTCTATGACCGCAGCGGCCACGCTACGAGCACGACGTTCGACAACGTTGGCCGCCCGCTGACCGTCAGGGACAGCCTTGACCGCATCACCAAGTATTCCTGGTGCGGCTGCGGTTCGCTCGAAAGCATCACCGATCCTCTCAATCAGGTCACTTCCTGGTTCCGTGACATCGAAGGGCGCGTCACCAGGAAGGTCTTCTTCGATAACAGCGCCGTTTCGTACACATACGAACCCCTTAGTGGCCGGCTCTCAACGATCACCGACCCCAAAAACCAGGTCAAAACCTACTCTTACTTCAAGGACGACTCCCTCCGCGGTGTTTCGTACTCCGGCAACAGCGTTGCCACCCCTAACGTCAGTTTTGCCTACGATCCCATTTTCCCACGTTTGGCATCCTTCACCGACGGCAATGGCACCACGACGTACAGTTATTATCCCGTCACCACGGATCACGTCCTCGTCGATGGCTTCAACACCCTCTTCTTCGGTGCAACTTTGGGTGCCGGCCAGTTGCAGAGCGTCACTGGCCCAAACAATAACTATTCCATCCATTACACCTACGACCTGCTGGGCCGCCGCACCGGCCGATCCATCGGCTCGCTGGCAGACTCCGTGGGTTACGATGCCTTGAATCGCGTGACCGGCCATGTCACGCCCCTGGGCACTTTTACGCCCACGTACCTGAATGCCACGTTTCGGCCCACTTCCATTCAATTTCCCAATGGCCAACTCACTACCTTTGCCTATCTGGACAACGCACACAATCAAAGGCTCCAAAGCATTACGCACCAGGATGGCTACGGCGCTCTCATCTCCCAATTCGGCTACACTTACGACGTCCTCGGCCGCATTATCGAGTGGACCCGCACGCAGGACACTGCCCACAGCGACGACCTGGATCTGCGCTATGACAATGAAGGCCAATTGCGCAACGCCGTCGCCTGGGCCGATTACGTCAGCCCCGCCGTCCTGACCAATGGCTACGCCTATGACTATGACTCCGCCGGCAATCGCACCAGCGAACAGCAGGAACCGCCGTACTGGAACCCGCCTCCAATTACCGGCCCGGTCGCCGTCGTCAGCCAGTCCGGCTACAACAATGTCAATCAATTGACTGCCCGCAACAGCTTGAGCCAGCCCAATCCTCCCCTCCACGTTCAAGCCTGGCTCAGCGGAGCCCCCTCCACCGCCACTGTCAGCGTCGATTCCCAGCCCGCTCAGCCGGCCCAACTCAGCCCCAATCCCGGCTGGTCCTCGCCTTCCGGCGGCGTGGTTCTGGACGCCACGGTCGCCACGGGCGGCGGCAGCAGCTACGATCACACCTTTAAAGTTCAAGCGGGAGGGAGCTCCGCCAATTACAGCTTGGCGGTCGCCGGAGAC
>Ga0070741_10003649_pt1 | contig 37548 bp, 31 predicted proteins | sample Coa_R1_4_FD_66440 | JGI IMG/M metagenome (GOLD analysis project Ga0070741, IMG submission 66440) | Surface soil microbial communities from Centralia Pennsylvania, which are recovering from an underground coalmine fire - Coalmine... | ecosystem: Environmental > Terrestrial > Soil > Unclassified ... | reverse complement strand
CGCGACTGGTGGTGGCCTGGAGCTGGATTCATCACCTCGCGCGGCTGCTCGACCAGGGCGCCTCGCGGGCCGAGGCCGAGGCGCAATTGCGGCGATACGCCGGGTCGTTGCCGCGCAAGGCGGATCAATCGTTGTCAGAGATGGCGACACACATCGAGAAAATAACGACCGCCTTTGCGCCGAAGCTGTTTGCTTTTCACGATCAGCCGTTGTTACCGAAGACAAACAATGAGCTGGAAGTCTTCATCGGGCAGTTGAAGAAAGAGCGGCGGCGCGTGACCGGGCGCAAAGACACCACTGCCTTCATCCTGCGCGAGGGGCGAGCCGTGGCGTTGTTGCACAGCCTGCCATCAGAACCGAACTGGCTGGCCGCCTTCGCCGCCGTGGAGATCGAGCAGTTTCAGAAATCGCTGGCCGAACTGCGCCGCGCAGACGAGCGAAGTCAGGCCTGGCAGGCACGCCGGGATTTGGACGTTTATCTCTCGCTCCTGGAGCAGGACTGGCCACCGGATTGAGTCCTATTACTTTGGTTGCTTCAGTTGAGTGACTTTTACTGCGATAGAAAAAAAGAGGTAATGGATAAATCAGGTGGGACGCAGTGAGAGATTGTAGCGATAGAGAAAGAGGCGCAAACAAATCTCATGCATCACGTCGGACTTGGAAAAAGACAAAGTCTTGCGGACGAAGCGCGCCAGGCGCTGTCGCAAGGTTTTGTTCCATCGTGAATCGTCGGCACCGCCCACCCGGGATTTCCGCGTCTTCACCCTCATTCTGCAGCGACAGGAGGAGCCCGGCATCCCGCTCATTGACGAACTCACCATCGATCTGTCGCGGTATGACCTGTGCCCCTGCATCAGCAATCGATCTTCCCGAAGAAGGTGAATTCACTCGCTGACTACGCCACCTGATTCCGCCGCCGCACCTCCCCGGCTGTTGAATTGCCCGAGCCTGAACGCTCCGCCCGTCGCCGCGTTTAATCATTAAGTTTTATACGCGCGGAAGCATTCAGAGTCGAGACCGGAAAAAACCGGGGGAGCCGGGTGCCTGCCCGATCGGTCACCCCAGATCTGAAGGAGTCCCGGGCAGAATCTCCCCCGGTTTTTTCCGGTCTCCATTTTGAGCGATGCCGATTGATCCATCCCCGGGTCCTCGACTAGAATCTGCCACGCTTCCCCTCCCCCGCCCTGGCAAGCTCCCCGCGCAAACCACCCCTGCTTCGAAGGAGGCCCGTCCGCCGTGCCACACTCCACAACGCCTCTGCCCGACTTCCGGGCGCTCTTCGAGTCGGCCCCCGGCCTGTACCTCGTCCTCGCGCCCGATCTCACCATCGTGGCGGCGAGCGACGCCTACCTCCGCGCCACGATGACCCGGCGGGAGGAGATTCTCGGCCGCGGGATCTTCGAGGTCTTCCCCGACAACCCGGAAGACCCGGGCGCGACGGGGGTGATGAACCTCCGCGCCTCGCTCGAGCGGGTGCTGCGGCAGCGGGCCCCGGACGCGATGCCGGTGCAGAAATACGATGTTCGCCGCCCGGCGTCAGAGGGGAGCGGCTTTGAGGAGCGGCACTGGAGCCCCGTCAATTCGCCGGTCTTTGACGCGGAAAACAATCTGGTCTGGATCATTCATCGCGTCGAGGACGTGACCGAGTTCGTCCGCCTCAGACAGCAGGGCAGCGAGCAGCTCAGGCTCACTGAAGAGCTGCGCGTCAGGGCACAGCAGATGGAGGCCGAGGTCTACCTCCGCTCACAGCAGGTGGCCGAGGCCAACCGCCAGCTGCACGCGGCCAACGAGGAACTGGCCCGGCTCTGTGAGAAAACAAGAGAGCTGGATCAGCTCAAGACCGACCTCTTTGCCAACGTCAGCCACGAACTGCGCACGCCGCTGGCATTGATCCTCGGGCCGGTCAGGCGAATGCTCGCCGGCGATCTCGCCCCCGCGCTCCGCAACGATCTGGAGGTGGTGGAGCGCAACGCCCGCACCCTGCTCAGGCACGTCAACGATCTGCTCGACGTCGCCAGACTGGAGGCGCGTCAGATGAGCGCCAGTTACGCCGAAGTTGACCTCGCGCGCCTCGTGCGCTTCACGGCCGGCCACTTCGACGTGCTGGCCGATGAACGACGGATCACGTTCCCGGTCGAGGCGCCGGAGTCCGCGCCGGCCGAGGCCGACCCGGAGAAGATCCAGCGGGTCCTGCTGAACCTGCTCTCGAACGCCTTCAAATTCACGCCGCCGGGCGGGCAGGTGTGCTGCGCTCTGGTCACGCAGGGCTCGCGCGCCGTCATCACCGTCACCGACAGCGGCCCGGGCGTGCCGCCGGAGATGCGCGAGGTGATCTTCGAGCGCTTCCGCCAGGGCAATGGCGGCACCAGTCGGCGCTTCGGCGGCACGGGGCTCGGGCTCGCCATCGCCAGGGATTTCGTCAGGCTGCACGGCGGGGATATCAGGGTTGATGAAGCACCGGCGGGCGGGGCGATGTTTACGGTCGAACTGCCGCTCGCCGCCCCCGCAGGCACTCCTGTTCAGGCCGGGTTTTCCGAATCCGCTGACTCCGCCGGGACGCGGCGTCAGACGGTCGAGGAATTGCGCCCTCAGGCCGGGATCACCACCGCGGCGCAGGACGGCGAACGGCCGCTCGTGCTCGTGGTTGAAGACAACCTGGAGATGAGGCGCTTCATCGCGGAGACGCTGGCCCCCGACTACCGCGTCGCCATCGCCGGCGACGGACGGGAGGGTCTGGAGAAGGCGCTCTCGCTGCGCCCGGACCTGATCCTCAGCGACCTGATGATGCCGGAGATGGGCGGGGACGCGATGGTGGAGAAGATCCGTCGGGATCACCGCGAACTGGACGAAGTGCCAGTCGTCCTGCTCACGGCGAAGGCCGACGAGGCGCTGCGGGTGCGGCTGCTCCGCGAGGGCGCGCAGGACTACCTCACAAAACCCTTCCCGGTCGAGGAGCTGCGCGTGCGCATCGGCAACCTGATCTCGATGAAGCGCGCCCGCGCCGTCCTCCAGAGGGAGGTGGCGAGTACGAGCCGTGACGTCGCGACGCTGGCCGCCGAACTGGCCGCCCGCCGGAATGAAGTCGAGGCCGCACTGAGAACCGCCGAAGAAGCCGGCCGCCTGAAGGACGAATTCCTCGCCACCGTCAGCCACGAACTGAGGACGCCCATGACCAGCATCCTGGGCTGGGCGAAGATGCTCAGGTCCGGGACGTTTGATGAAGCCACCCGCGAGCGCGCTCTGGAAAGCATCGAGCGCAACGCGGAGTCACAGGTGAGGCTAGTCGGTGACCTCCTCGACACCTCACACATCATTGCCGGCAATCTGAGCCTCGACATCCACCAGGTCGATCTCCTGCCGGTGATCATCGCCGCCCGTGACGCCCTCAGCCCGGCGGCTGACGCCAGAGAGATCGGGATCCGACTGTCGCTCGGTCCGGACGCGGGCCCGGTGCTGGGCGATGCCGTCCGCCTGCAGCAGGTGGTCTGGAACCTCCTCTCGAACGCGATCAGGTTCACCCCCGGGGGCGGGCAGGTTGAGGTCAGCCTTGAGCGCGTCCACTCCCATGTCGAAATCAGGGTGAGTGACACCGGGATAGGGATCGCGCCGGAGTTCCTGCCGCATGTGTTCGAGCGTTTCCGCCAGGCCGACGGCAGCACGAAGCGGGCCCGCGGGGGGCTGGGCCTGGGCCTCTCCATCGCCCGCGACCTGGTAGCGCTGCACGGCGGCACGATCGAGGCCGCAAGCCCCGGCACCGGGCGGGGCGCGACCTTTACCGTCAAGCTCCCGCTCATGAGCGTCCTGATGGAGCCGGTCCGGGACTCCCGCCGTGACCCGGCCGCGAGGCGGGGGGCCGGATTCGACTGCCCGCCGGCACTCGACGGCCTGCGCGTGCTGGTCGTTGATGACGAGCCGGACGCCGTCGAGATCATCACCGCCGTGCTCACCGCCTGCCGGGCCGAGGTGAGCGCCGCGGCGTCGGCCGCCGAGGCGCTCGAAGTGCTGCGGGCGTGGAGGCCGGATGTGCTGGTCTCCGACATCGGGATGCCGGAGGTGGACGGTTATGAACTGATCCGCCGGGTGCGGGCCATCGAGAGTGAAGCAGGGCGCATTCCGGCGGCCGCGCTCACGGCATACGTCAGGGACGGGGATCGAAGATCCGCGCTTGAGGCCGGGTTTCAGGTTCATCTGCCCAAGCCGGTCGAGCCGGCCGAACTGGTCAGAGTCGTGGCCGGGCTGGCCGGACAAAACAGGAAAGCCTGACTGCCCCGGGGCATAAATAACCGACCTCCAGAGCCGTGCTGTCCTCATATTCTGCCGTTTACTTGCGCTGAAGTGCCGCACTACAGCCATACACTCCGCTGTCTCCTTTCAGATTTCCTGATCATCCGACCTTCGTGTAAAAAGCTGAAAAAGCAACAGGTTCCCGCCGGCTGCCGGTCGGCTGGCCTGCGCCTTGCATTAAAGCGGGCTGAGATACGGAACGGGTGATCACGAGCGGCTGAATCCCGCAGGTTCAGGCGACGCTTGTCATGAACGTTGTTGATGCGCCTGAGCCGTCACCCGGAACAATTAACCCCGGGCGACTTGTTCGCCGGAAAGGCTGAGACACAATAACCATGCTGAGAACCACGAAAAGCAGACTGGCCATCACGGCGGCAGCCATCTGCCTGTTGCCGGCGGCGGGCGTAGTGTCCCTGCCGCAGACAAAGAATCTGAAGGACGAAACCCGCCAGTCGGAGAAGGCGGCGCGGGTTTTCCGCGAGGTCATGGACACGCCGGATAAAGCGATCCCCGGTGAGCTGCTTGACCGGGCGGAATGTGTCGCGGTCTTCCCGTCGGTCCTCAAGGCCGGCTTCGTCGTCGGTCGCGGCGGTCGCGCCGTCGCCAGCTGTCGCACGGAGCGCGGGTGGAGCGCCCCGGCTTATTTCAACCTGAAGGGCGGCAGCTTCGGGCTGCAGATCGGCGCGCAGTCAACCGACTTCGTGCTGCTTTTTATGAACAAACAGGGTCTCGACAGTCTGCTCTCCGACAGGTTCGAACTCGGGGCTGACGCCTCGGTCGCCGCCGGGCCGGTGGGCCGTCAGGCAGGGGCCTCAACCGACCTCAAGCTCAACGCACAGATCCTTTCGTATTCGCGCAGCAAGGGGCTGTTTGCCGGACTCGAACTCAAGGGCGTGATTATCTCCCCGGACAAGGACGACATGCGCGACGTCTACGGCGAGGGCGTCACGGCCAGGGAGACGCTCAAGGAGAACAAGGTGAATGCGCCGGCGGAGGTGCGGGCCTTCCCGGAGACCTTGGCGAGTTACTCCGGGCGAAGGGCCGAACACTAGGATCGTGGTGAGCGAGGCAACGCCGAAATAACGAAGTGCCCCCTGAAGGACAGGGGCCACCGGGGAAAGGAGGACACAATGCAAACCGTACCGCGATTCTGCACGCTCGACGGCTTCGTCGAGATCAGCGAAACGCTCGAAGGCGTCGAGCTGCGGGCGCTCGCACCCAACGGGACGATTCTGGTGCGGACGCGCGAGAGCGACTACCGCATCCTCCTGCTCGACCCCGCGTCGAGGCGCGTGCTGATCGAAGGAGGGCCCTTTTTCGCCGAGCCCACGGAAGCGATTCTGAGCGGTTCGAGCTTCGGCGGCTGCCTGCTCAGGATGGGCTGGATCGGCCACGGACTCCGCATGGAGATTCACGCTCAGGGGCGGCTCGTGGTCACCTCCCCGGTCCGGTCGCTCCGCGTCGAGGGCGTGGCGCGCGGTGCGGTCTGGTAAACACGCCGCCCCGGTTGCCTGCCGTTGGCGATTAAGGAAAGCCCCTCAGGAGGGCCGCACATGTGCCCGTGCCCACTGCCGGCCGAGCCGTGCGGCCCTCGTGTCTGATGTGATTACCGGCCCATTGCGGGCGGCTGGTTAAAGCCATACTGCGGCGGCACGCGTACTCCGGCTGCCGAACCATGACAGGGGCGGACGCAGTCCAGCCTCAAACCGAGGGCCTGATGACAAGGTTTGATGACTTGGTTCGGAGGATCCACCCCGGACTGCCTTATGGCAGGACACGCCGGATAAGAAAGTGTATTGACTTCGGAGTAGAAGATTGCGTAAACTCTCCGCGCGGCAACCGGCGACCCGGAGCGCCGCAGGCAAGAGACTCCCCGACACTGTGTGACCGTATGACCCAGGCCGTTCGGCCGGGCTTCCACCGGAAGCCGCGCGACGGCAGGTTCTCGCCTCTGCGTTCTGCTTTGTCCCCTCTTGTGGCACCAACGCCAACTCCCCACACCGCAAACTCAGGACACGTCTCTGCCGGGTGCCAGTGTGCGCCTGTACCGGGTGGGGTGTGTTCCGACACTAAGCTTCCGCTGCCCGGCGGGCAGCCCGAGGTGTGTCCGGCTGATGGCAAAACCCCAAAGGTGCCGGGACGACCATGAACAGATCCAGAATCCTCCTCGTTGACGACGATCCGGACGCGCTGGGTGCATATTCGCGCATCCTCCGGCTGGCCGACTATGAGGTGTCAATCGCCTCCACCGGGCAGGAGTGTCTGCAGATCGCCCGGGCCGAACACCCGGACCTCATTCTCCTTGACGTACGCCTGCCCGACCTGAGCGGCGTCGAGGTGTGCAGGCAAATCAAGTCTGACCCGGAACTCTCAGGGACACTGGTCATCAACGTCACCGGCGCGCTGGCCACCGAGGACGATCAGGCGGAAGGCATTGAAGCCGGGGCGGACGCCTACCTGCCCAAGCCGGTCCACCTGCGGACGCTGCTCGCCCACCTGCAGGCCCTGCTCGGCGCGAGGCAGGCCGAGACGGCGCGCGAGCTTGAGTCGCTCGGGCAGTTCCCCCGCTCGCCGCACGCCGCCGTTGCCGCCCGGTCGTTCGGGCTCGTGCCGCTCAGTGAGGGCCTGCCTGACCTCTTTGAGGAACTGGTCGAACACTACGGCGAACTGCTCGACGCGGCGCTCGAACAACGCCTCTACAAAGTCAACTCCCGGCTCTCCGAGAGCCTGCGCGCCCTCGGCGACCAGCTGGGTTTTGTGAAGGCCGGGCCGCGCGACGTGGTGCAGATCCACCATGCGGCCCTCCGCAAAAAGGCCGCCGGCGTGACGCTCTCGCGGGCGCGGGCGTACATCGAGGAAGGCCGCCTGCTCGTCCTCGAGCTGATGGGGCATGTGGTCTCGTACTACCGGAACTACGCCCTGAGTATGAGAGGGATCAACGCCCCCGGTGGTCGGCAGGATCAGACCGGGCGAGGGAAGACGCATGAATAAACCACTCCTCCACCTTTACATCACCGGGCTCACGCCCAGATCCGAGCGCGCGATCGCGAACCTGCGGCGGATCTGCGAGGACGAGCTGGGCGGCCGGTACGAGATGGTCATCATCGACGTCCTCGAACGGCCGCAGCTGGCCGAAGACGAGCGGATCATCGTGACGCCGACCCTGATCAAATCGATGCCCCCGCCGCTCCGGCGGGTGATCGGCGACCTGTCGGAGACGGAGAAGGTGCTCTCGGGGCTGGGACTGCATCCTCCGGCCGGCCTGCAAAACCAGGAAAGGATCGCATGACTATGGAGACGAAAGAGCCTGTTCAGATCGAGAAGCTGGAGACCGGCATCGCCGGGTTTGATTTCATCTCCAGCGGCGGGCTGCCGAAAGCCCGCGTGACGATGGTCTCCGGCTCGGCCGGGAGCGCCAAGACGGTCTTCGCCGCCCAGTTCCTGATCGAGGGGATCAGGCGGGGCGAAGGCGGGGTCTTCGTCACCTTCGAGGAGTCGCCCGCCGACATCCGCAGAAACATGACCGGCTTCGGCTGGGACATCGCCGCCCGGGAGCAGGAAGACAAATGGGCTTTCGTCGACGCGTCGCTCCAGCCGGGCGAAGAGGTGGTCGTCACCGGCAGTTATGACCTCGGCGCACTGCTGGCCCGGATCGAGCATGCCGTGCAGAAGGTCGGGGCCGGGCGGGTCTCGGTCGATTCACTGGGCGCGATCTTCACCCGGTCATTTGAGGCGGCCACGGTCCGCCAGGAGCTGTTCCGGATCGCCTCGGCCCTGAAGAAGATGGGGGTGACGGCGGTCCTCACCGCCGAATGCAGGGAAGACGACGGTGAAATTTCCCGCTACGGGGTCGAGGAGTTTGTCGCCGACAACGTGATCATCCTGCGCAACGTCCTGGAAGAGGAGAAACGGCGGCGGACCGTCGAGATCCTCAAATTTCGCGGCACCGGCCACCATAAGGGGGAGTTCCCTTTCACGGTGCTGCCCGGCAAAGGCATCATCGTCATCCCCCTGGCCGAGATCCAGCTCGAGCAGAAATCCTCCGACATCCGCGTGACTTCGGGCAATGAGGAACTCGACGAGTTGTGCGGCGGCGGATTTTTCCGCGACTCGGTCATCCTCGTCTCCGGCGCGACCGGGACCGGCAAGACGCTGCTGACCGCCGAATTCATCGCGGGCGGCGCGCGTCAGGGCGAGCGGTGTCTGCTCTTCGCCTTCGAGGAGAGCCGCGAGCAGCTCTTCCGCAACGCGCGCGGCTGGGGGATGAACTTCGAGCAGATGGAGCAGGAGGGGAAACTCCGGGTCGTCTGTGTCTACCCGGAGACCCTCGGCCTCGAGGATCATCTGATCACCATGAAGAAAGAGATCGAGGACTTCCGCCCGAACCGGGTGGCGGTCGACAGCCTCTCGGCGCTCGAACGGGTCTCGACGATCAAGGGCTTCCGCGAATTCGTGATCAGCCTCACGTCGTTCATCAAGCACCAGGAGGTGGCCGGCCTCTTCACGTCCACGACGGCTTCCCTGATGGGCGGCACCTCGATCACCGAGACGCACATCTCCACGATCACGGACTCGATCATCCTGCTCCGGTACGTCGAGGCCTTCGGCGAGATGAAGCGCGGGCTGACGGTCCTCAAGATGCGCGGCTCGATGCACAACAAGGACATCCGCGAATTCAATATTGACAACGAGGGGATGCACATCGGGAAGCCCTTCCGCAACGTGAGCGGCATCCTGGCGGGCAACCCCCAGCACCTGGCCCCGGCCGAACTCGACCGTCTCCGGGACCTGTTTTCCGAGGGCTGACCCGCGGCCACTCCCCCCGGCCGCGAAAACTGCCTGAAGCGTTTCGCCCGCCCCCTCCCCGGGCAGGCGCCGGACGCCGGCGGGATCTTCGCCGGCGAAAACTCACAGCTGAAGACAGGCAAGAGAAGTTATGAGTGAACACACGAGCGACCTCGCGCGCCTGCTCGAACAATGCACGCGCGAGTTACAATCCGCCGAAACACGCCTCCGCAACCTGATCACCAGAAACGCGGACGGCATCATTATTGTCGACCATGAGGGGGTCGTGCGGTTCGTCAACCCGGCGGCTGAATCCCTCTTCAACCGCCGGGCCGCGGCACTCCTCGGGTCCCAGTTCGGATTCCCGCTCGTCGCGGGCGAGACGACGGAGATGGACGTCCTGCGCGGCGGCGGCGAGACCGCCGTGGCGGAGATGCGCGTGGTCGAAACCGAGTGGGAGGGCGAGCCCGCCCTGCTGGCCTCGCTGCGCGACATCACCGAGCGCAAGCGGGCGGAAGAGGAGCGCGCCCTGCTCATCCGGGAGCAGGCGGCGCGGCGGCAGGCGGAAGAGGCGAGCCGGCTCAAGGACGAGTTCTTCGCCACGGTCTCGCACGAGCTGCGCACCCCGCTCAACGCGATGCTCGGGTGGGCGAAGCTGCTGCGCGCCGGCAACCTTGACGAGGAGACCGTGGCGCGGGCGGCGGAGACGATTGAACGCAGTGCGAAGTCGCAGGCGCAGATCATCGAGGACCTGCTCGACGCCTCACGCATCGTCAGCGGCAAGCTCCGTCTGGAGGTCCACCCCTTCGACCTCGCGACCGTGATCAGGGCGACGGCCGAGGCGATGCGCCCGGCGACCGAAGCCAGGCAGATCGGGTTGCGGGTGACTTACGACCCCCGGGTCGGCGCAATCTTGGGCGACCCCGACCGGATCCAGCAGGTGGTCTGGAACCTCCTCTCGAACGCGATCAAGTTTACCCCGCCCGGCGGGCAGGTTGAGATGCGCCTTGAGCTGGTGGGCACCGACGCGCAGGTCTCGGTGAGCGACACGGGAATGGGGATCAGTCCGGAATTCCTGCCCTATGTCTTTGAGCGCTTCCGCCAGGCCGACGGCACTTCCACCCGGAAATACGGGGGCCTGGGTCTGGGCCTCGCAATCGTGCGCCACCTGACGGAGCTGCACGGCGGGACCGTCCGGGCGGCCAGTGACGGGGCAGGCAGAGGGGCGACCTTCACCGTCAGGCTCCCGCTCGCAGGCGGTGAAGCGGCCCTGGCCGGTGTGCCCTCCCCCGGGGGCAGAGTCCCGGACCAGGGCCCTGCCTCGCTGTGCGGGGCGCGGGTAGTCGTCGTGGATGATGAGGCTGATACCCGGGACATTCTCGTGACCATGCTCACGCGGTGCGGCGCCGAGGTCACGGCCTGCGCCTCGGCCGCCGAGGCGCTTGAGGTGCTGCGGGAGTGTAGACCGGACGTGCTGATCTCCGACATCGGGATGCCGGGGGAGGACGGCTATGATCTGATCAGGAAGGTGCGGGCCCTCGGCCCGGAACATGGCGGAGGGATTCCGGCCCTCGCGCTGACCGCCTATGCCAGGGGCGTGGATCGCGCCCGCGCCATCTCCGCCGGTTTCCAGGTGCATCTGGCGAAGCCGGTCGACCCGTCCGACCTGTCGGCGGTGGTGGCAGGTCTTGTCGGACGAGGCGGCAGCGGAAACAAGCCTGACTGATTAACGTTCCTGACGGCGCGACACCGCAACGCGGATTGATGACAGGTTGATCGTCTGCGGGCGTGAAGGAGAAGTTTCAGATGCGTAAATGGCTCGTCAGCGGCGGCGTGCTGCTGCTCGTTCTGACCGCCGGCCTGATCCTGGCGGGCGTGAGACTTAAACCGATGTTGCGCGAACGGCTGGTGACGGCCATCCGCGAGCAATACCGGCGCGAGGTTGAACTCAAAGACCTGCACATCTCGCTCGCGCCGTTTTCGGCGGTCGGCGAAGGACTCGTGCTCTACCAGCGGGACCGGCCGGGACTGCCGCCGCTGGCGACCGTCAGAAAATTGACGGTCGAGGCCAGCCTGCGCGGCGTGCTGAACGAGCCGTTGCGGATCGAGCGCGTCACGCTGGAAGGCCTGAAAATCAACGTCCCGCCGAAGCGGCACGACCCGGACAAGGCGAAAGAACCGAAGGACGACTCTCCGCGATTCGTCATCGGCGAGGTGATCGCCGACGGCACGACGCTGCAAATCCTGCCGAAGAAGGAGGGCAAAGAGCCGCTCACCTTCGACGTCTCCAGACTCACGCTCGACTCGGCGGGGACGACCGGGCCGATGCAATTCCGCGCCACGCTCACCAACGCGAAGCCGCCGGGCGACATTGAGAGTACTGGCCGGTTCGGCCCGTGGGAGAATGACGAGCCGAGCCTCACCCCCGTCTCCGGCAGCTACACTTTTCAGAAAGCCGACCTCTCCGTTTTCAAGGGCATCGCGGGCGTCCTCTCCTCCGAAGGCAGGTATCAGGGCATTCTGGGGCGGATTGAGGTTGACGGCACGACCGACACTCCTGATTTCACCGTCAGGGTCAGCGGTCACCCCGTGCATCTGAAGACGCAGTTTCATGCGGTCGTGGACGGCACCGACGGCGACACTTATCTGGAGCCGGTCAGCGCGCAGTTCGGACGATCATCGCTCGTCGCGCGTGGCGGGGTTTACGGCAGACCCGGGGTGAAGGGCAGGACCGTTTCGCTCGACGTCACGGTCTCGGGCTCCCGGATCGAGGACCTGCTGCGGCTGGCGGTGAAGGGGGATAAGCCCCTGATGACGGGCGCCATCGCCTTCAGGGCGAAGTTCGAGCTGCCGCCCGGTGACCGGGACATCCCGGAGAAACTGCGCCTCCGGGGCGGCTTCGATGTCGGGGCGGCGCGCTTCACGAGCTTCAACGTGCAGGGGAAGGTTGACGAACTGAGCCGGCGGGCACGGGGCAGGGCCGGCGATGAGGCGGAAGATGAAAGCGCCATCTCAAATCTCAGCGGGCGCTTCGTGCTGGATGAAGGTGTGATCAGTTTTTCAAGCCTGACGTTCGCCGTGCCGGGCGCGACGGTGCAGCTCGGCGGCAGCTACTCGCTCGGCGGCGAGGAACTGGATTTCTCCGGCACGCTACGTACCGAGGCCAGGGTTTCGCAGATGACGACGGGGATCAAATCCTTCTTCCTCAGACTGGCCGACCCGCTCTTCAAAAAGCATGGGGCGGGGGCCGTCATCCCAATCAGGATCAGCGGCACGCGCGAGGAGCCGAAGTTCGGCCTTGATAAGGGGCGCATCTTTTCCGGGAAATAGCAGGCCGCCGGTTTTGCAATTGAGCCCGCCCTGACTCTCCGCAGGTGTGAGTACACGGGAAGGTCCAGGAAGGGATTATGCTGTTCAATCTGATCCTGCTGTTCAATCTGGCCATCTTCATGCTGACAGCCTGTGCCGTCGCCGGAAGACGGACGCGCGGTAATTTACTCCTCTGCCTGCTGGCCCTCTGCTCGACCCTCTTCTCCGCACGGCAGGCGGACGGCGGAAGACTGACGCTGGTTGTCCTGATCCTGGATGTCGCCATCCTCGCGCTGATCAGCCGTCTCAACGCGCGTGCGCGCCGCGGCCGGGTGGCTGCAGAGGAAGTAAGGAGCGTGATGAAAAGGAAGAGATCGAGTAGTCTGAGCAGGGCGCTTGAACGGTTTTCGCATCGGGTCACGGTCTGGTCGGGGCATTCACTTGCATTCCTGATCGCTTTCGGGGCGGTCCTCGCCTGGTTCGCCTGCGGCCCCTTCTTTCATTTCTCAACCGACTACCAGATGTACATCAATACGGGGACCACGATCGTCACCTTCCTGATGGTGTTCCTCATTCAGCGGGCGCAAAACAAAGAGATGCTCGCCATCCACTTGAAGCTCAACGAAATCGTGGCGGCGCTGGAAGGCGCGAGCAACCGGCTGATTGATGTCGAAGACCTGACCGAGGAGGAAGTGGAGACGCTGCATCGGCACTACCAGCGACTCGTGGAGATGGCCAGGCGCGACGCTGACCTCAGGCAGTCACACTCGATTGAAGAGGCCGAGGCCCGTCACCTCTCCCATGCCGGGAGGCCGGGCCGGTAAAGCCCGAAGCCGGCCGGGCTGTCCGGGCGGGCCACCCTTCCCCGGCACGATTCGCGGTGTGGGAAAGCGGCCGGAGGCAGGGGGAGCGGCACAGGTGCGGTCATTGCGGCTTCCGGGACTCGGGTAAACCGGCGGAGACAATCATCGACCTGCCCTCAGGGCAGGCGCTCGAAGAAGGATGATCAATGCGTTACTTCACACTCGCCTGTGACTACGACGGAACGCTCGCCCGGGACGGCCGGGTGAATGAGCAGACCCTGTCGGCGCTCGAGCGTCTCCGGAGTTCGGGGCGCAAACTGATTCTGGTCACCGGCCGCGAACTGGATGACCTGATGCGCGTTTTTGCCCGCCTCGACCTCTTTGAACGGGTGGTGGCTGAAAACGGCGCCCTGCTCTACCGGCCCGCGACTCGCGAGGAGAAGCCGCTCGGTGAACGCCCGCCCGCCGGGTTCGTCAGCGCACTGCGCGGGCGGGGCGTCGAGCCGGTCTCCGAAGGGCGGGTGATCGTCGCCACCTGGCACCCCCACGAGGCCACGGTGCTCGAAGTGATCCGCGACTTCGGGCTGGAGCTGCAGGTCATCTTCAACAAGGGCGCCGTCATGGTGCTCCCTTCGGGCGTCAACAAGGCGACCGGGCTGCGCGCCGCCCTGGATGAACTGGGGCTGTCGCCGCACAACGCGGTCGGGGTGGGCGACGCTGAAAACGACCATGCCTTCCTCAGTCTGTGCGAGTGCGCGGTGGCCGTCGCCAACGCTTTGCCGGTGGTCAGGGAACGCGCGGATCTGGTGACGCGCGCCGACCATGGCGACGGGGTCGTTGAGCTGATTGATCAACTCATCGCCTCCGACCTGAGCGGACTTGAGGCCCGGCTGGAAAGATATGACATCCCGCTCGGCGCGCGCGCCGACGGCCGGGAAGTGAGTCTCAGGCCCTACGGCCTCAACGTTCTGCTCGCTGGCTCTTCCCAGGGCGGGAAGACGACGCTCGCGACGGGGGTGATCGAGCGCCTCCTGGAGCAGGAGTACCAGCTGTGCATCATCGACCCCGAAGGCGACTACTCGGCTCTGGAAGGCGCAGCGGCTCTGGGCGACGGCAACCGCGCCCCGGGTGCGGGCGAAGTGCTGGAGCTGCTCGCGAAGTCTGACCAGAGCGTCGTGGTCAACCTGCTGGGCCTTGCGCTTGAACACCGCCCCTCATTCTTCGTGCAGTTGTTCCCGCGTCTCCAGGAGCTGCGCGCCCGGACCGGCCACCCGCACTGGATCGTGGTTGATGAGGCACATCACCTGCTGCCCTCGTCCTGGGACCCCGCCCCGCTGACACTGCCCCAGGGGGCGACCGGGATGATGCTCGTCACCCTGCAGCCGGACCACGTCGCCCCGGCCCTGCTTGCGATCGTTGATACCATCATCGCCATCGGCGAAGCCCCGAAGCGGACCATTCGAATCTTCTGCGAGGCGGTCGGTGAGCCCCCGCCCGCCTTCACGACAATGACTCTGGCGACGGGCGAAGCGCTGGTCTGGCGGAGGCGTGAGGGTGGGGAGCCGGTCTGGGTCCGCAGCCTGCCGCCGCGCGGCGAGCGCCGCCGCCATCACCGCAAGTACGCCGAGGGGGAACTGGCGCCGTGGCGGAGCTTCTATTTCCGGGGCCCGGAGGGGAAACTCAACCTGCGTGCGCAAAATCTCCTGGTTTTCCTGCAACTGGCCGAAGGGGTCGATGACGAAACCTGGCTTTATCATCTCCGGCAAAGGGATTATTCCCTCTGGTTTCGCGAGGTGATCAGGGATGAGGGCCTCGCGGATGAAGCCGCGCACGTCGAAGGACTGTCCGGCATCCCCGCGGAGGAAAGCCGTGCCCTGATCAGGGCTGCGATTGAGCAACGCTACACCGCACCGCCCTGACGGCCGGGTCGGCAAAAAGAATGGTGTCTGCACAAGAAGCGGCGGCCTTCGACTTGTCGGTCCACAAGCGCGCCTTCGAATGACTTCAGCCGCAGTAAACCCGGGATGCCGGATGGACAAGCGGTGTGGGGCGGATGATAATGGCTTCAGGGATATTTCCCATGACCGTGTTCTGCCCCCTTGCGTGTACGCAGTTTACCTTTCCGGAGAATATATATGTCTGTCACCGGCCGGCACGTCCTCTGCGTTGAGGATCATCAGGACACCAGCGACCTCGTTTCCCTCTGGCTCGGAATGAACGGTTATCGGGTAACCACTGCCGGGACAGTGGCCGAAGCCCTTCGCCTGGCAAGGAGCAACAGCTTCGACCTCTACCTGCTCGACAGCCGGCTCCCGGACGGGACGGGCGAGGAGTTGTGCGGGAAGATCCGCGAATTCGACCCTGACACGCCGGTCGTCATGCACACGGGCGACGGGTGCGAGGAAACAAGGTTGCGCCTGCTTGACAGCTGTGCGCAGGCGTTCGTCACCAAGCCGAGTGACCCGGAAGTCCTGACTGAGACCGTCACCGAGCTGATTGAGGCGGCGGCTTCATAAGGAGGGAAAACCTGAAGGACCCTTCCCGGGCAGGAATTCAGGAATCAAAAGGAACGCAGAACCGCTGGCAATGAGCGACCCGGTGCCCCATGTCATCTATCTGATCGCCCGATACAGGTGCGACCAATACGAACGGCTCCTGATTGAATGCGAGGACGGAGCCTGTCTGCCCGCCACATACGACCTCTGGCTCGAAGCCTTCAATCGCGAGGCTGATGAACTCAGCCGGTCCGGCGCCGGGGTTTACACGATTGAGGTGGATCTGGGTGAACTGCTCATCTGGTGTGGTGTGAACGGTCTGACGACCAGGACCGGCCGCGTTTTATCTTTCATGAAATATAAGCTGGCCCTTCACCTGAGCGGCCTGACCGGCTCTGACCTGATCCACTGACACAGCCTGATCGTCTGCGGGCCGGTGCCCGGTCCGTCGGAGCGTCTCCCCGAAACCGAATTGCGCCTCCCCTCACATGAAAGCTGGCAGCGCTGTCAGAGAAGCCCCGCAACTCACTCCCCGGACAGGAAGCCGTATGGAATTCATCAGACTGGACGGGGCGAAGCCTGCGTACCTGCGGGACTCGGCCATTGTGAAAGTGGTCTTCGAGCAGACCCGGAAGAGGGAACTCACGCGCGCCACCCTCTACGGTGCGTCGGCGTCAGGCAGGGCGAGCCCGGTCAGGCAGGGCACGGTGAGCCACGACGAGGGACTGGAGTTTCTGCTGAATCTTGTCTGCGGCGTGACAGGCGAAGCCGGGCAGGGTGTTCAGGGCGGCGATCATCCGCTCACTCCAAAGACGAAGACCGCACGGACGCGCTGAAATAACGCCGTCAGTTCCGGCTATCAGGCTGGCACCTGAAGCAAAAACGAATTGATGTGATTCCGGAAGCGTGCCTGCGGTCAGCGGCGTTGGGGTGAGGACTTCCGGGGCGGGTGGTGACCCCGCCCACTGCCTGCTGACCGCAGCTCGCCCGGGGCTGACCAGGCCGCTCGGGGCCGATACGGCCTGCCCCCGGGAGACTGAACCCGGCAATGCGCCAAAGCTCCTTTCGGGAAATCCCGCAGACACTGACCAGGGGTTCGGGCCACTTCTGCCGCGAGCAGGTATCTGCCGGTCACCCGATCTCAGGCGGTTGTGAGGAACGACGGCCGGAAACGAAATGGCCTAGCAGCTCCTCACCATCTGCCAGGCCTCTCGTGGCGCGACCAGCCACTTATTTGATCAGCCATGCTCCGGGGCGGGCGGCCATTGCCTGTTCCCAGTGAGACGATTACCGCCCGGCCACAGTGCAAGCGTTGTTATATACCTCTCACACACGCAATCTGAATGCCAATGGGTACGGACAGATAAGTAACGAAGATCCGGTGTCGGGTGCCGTCCCCAGTGTCTGTGTCACAGGCATTTTTATGGGAATTATCTTCCCGACGCAGGGAAATCTTACTCACTGACATTCAGATGGGCGGGGCATCCGCCGGACGTGTTCGCTCCTGCACCTGCCCGGAGAATTTAATAGAAGGGACTTTTGAAGAGCTGTCTGTCCTGCCTCAGTACGCGAATTTATTGATCGTTCCGAGCCCGTATCCGGGAAAAGAAGACGCACCTGATCCGTTTAACTCTCTCCCATCAACAATTTGCGCACCACCCGCTGCTGGAATAGTCCTTGCAGTTCAGCAGGCGACCCCCTTGGGAAGGAGGTTAATGATACTATTCAAATGCGAAGAATGCGGGGCCATTTATGAGGGAGAAATTATGGGATACCGCATTCGGGACAAGTGCTGGTTTGATTGTGAAATATGCGGCGAGATTCTTTTGGAGGGCCAGTTGATTGTTTGTTTAGAAGCCAGGCTGATTGTCATGCCTGTCTCCGAAGACCTCGTCGAGTAAACCAATTGGACAGATCGGGAATGGCTGGCAGTCATTCCCGATCTTTTTGGCCTTTCAGCACTGTATTGATAACGTCACAAAACGACAGTACCTGAAATTCGATCTTTGCAAACCAATTGTTCACCTCCGGGCACGACGACGACCGAAGGCTGATTGAAGGCATCGGGCACTCCCGGTGAAGCTTGCTTCTGCACATTCTCAACAAAAACGAGCTTCTTCCGAAAGGAGCTGCCCATGCCGAAAAAGAAGCCACTGCCGACGGTGCGGATGGAACCTGTTTTTGCTCGCGATCATCAGCGCCGATTACGACTGGTGATTGACCTGCTCGAACAGGAAGCACGCCGTCAGCAGCAATCATCCCCTGAAACGAAACTCGAAACTCTGCGCGCCTTCATCGCCGCGCAGACCAGCCTCGGAGGGAACCGATGAAAATCGCGGCGCTTTACGCTCGTGTTTCCAGCCCGAAACAACAACTCAACGAAAACATCGCTTCACAGATCGCGGCGCTTGAGGACTATGCCTGCCGGCACAACTATCACATCAGCCCGCAGCATATATATCAGGATGATGGCTGCAGTGGCGCACGACTGGATCGCCCCGCGCTGGATCGTCTGCGTGATGCCGTGGCGCAGGGGGAAGTGGAAGCGGTGCTGATTCTTTCGCCGGATCGACTGGCACGGCAGTTTGCTTATCAGTATGTCGTCGTCGAGGAATTTGAACGCGCCGGGTGCGAAGTCATCTTCACCAGTCACGGCTTCGGTAGTTCTCCGGCGGAACGCATGCTCATCGAGATGACCGGTGTGTTTGCCGAATACGAACGCGCACAGATTACTGAACGCTGCCGTCGTGGTCGCCTCTTTCGTTCCCGGCAGGGACAGATCTGGATGAAGGAAGCGCCCTACGGTTACACTTACCTGCCGCGCACTGAAACCTGTCCGGGCAAGCTGGTCATCAACGACAGCGAAGCTGAAGTCGTCCGAACGATTTTTCGCTGGCTGGTGGATGAACAACTCTCGACCTATCAGATCAACAAGCGACTCAATGAATCCGGCATTCGCACCCGACGCGGCAACGAGCGGTGGGCCGGTGGATATCTCATCAATCTGCTCCGCAACCCGGTCTATGCCGGGACGTACTATTACAATCGGCGTAAACATCTCCCGGCAGTCCGCAAAAATATGCCGAAGGATCAGCCGCGCAAACATCAGAATTCCTCGCAGGTCCGGCGACCGCAGGAAGAGTGGATTGCCGTCAGCGTCCCGGCCATCATTGATCAGGAGACCTGGGAACTGGCACGCAAACAACTTCAATTGAATAAGGAACGTGCTCCGCGTAACAACAAAACGCACGACTATCTGCTCAAGGGGCTGCTGGTGTGTGGCCACTGCCAGTTGCGGATGCTCGGAAACGCTGGCAATCCGAAGCTGCGCAACCGGCGTTATCTCTGTTCGCGCAAAGAGACTCTGCGGATCAACCCGACAATCTGCCCAAATCGCACCGTCCTGGCCGAGACGATTGAAGAACTGGTCTGGCAGAATGTCAGTGAACTGTTGCGCGCTCCACAATTACTGCTGGAGCAATATCAGGTGCGGCAGGACAGCGGCTATGGCACGCCCGAACAGCAGGAGCAGCAGCGCCTTGAACGCAGACTGACGACACTCAACCGCGAAGAACAGCGTCTGCTGGATGCATATCAGGCTGGTGTAATTGAACTCGATGATCTCAAAGAGCGGCGGACAAGAATCACGGAAGAAAACAACCGGCTCCAGACGCGGCTGGCCGTACTCAGACAACAACAGCACGAGCAGCAAAGCCTGTCTTCAATGAAGGACTCGCTGGAAGAATTCTGTCAGAATATTGAATCCGCGCTCGTCAAGCCGAGTTTTGAAACGAAACAGAAAATCCTGCGTCTGGTGGTGGACAGGGTCGAGTTCAAAGATAACGAGATCACGATCAAACACCTGATCCCGGTCTCAACTGTCCGATTGCAACGTCATCAACGTTTTTGAAAAATCATAGGGTAAGCATATCGGGGGCTCTCTGGTCAGTTTGCGGTCGCTGATTTCACAAGGCTTACGAGCGAGGCCGCTTTTTCAACCAAGGCCACAGCCGACACCGTAATACGTTAAGAGGCAACAATTTGCGACCTTAGCGTATGATTTTTCAAAAACAATGACGACACACCTGATCCGGCAGGTGCAGGGGGACGGGGAATTCACCGACCTCCCGGTCGTCGCGATGACCGCTTACGGCGAGGGAAACCTGACTGAGGCATGGGCGGCGGGCGCTGACGAAACCCTGACCAGGCCATTTGAGCCCGACGAGTTGTGCCAGATTCTTCTCAAGGTCATGCCGAGACAGCGGGGGCACTGACACTTTCACCGAAGGGTTGATTCTGTCGTTCACCCGGCGACACGGCGGCGGTACCATTTTATGGCTGGCGCCGCCGACGAAAGTCGGGGCCTGAGCGGATCCGCTTTTTATTCTGCGAAGCCTTTTCAAGACAGGCCGGGGGCGGACTGGAAAAAACCGGTGAGCTTCCGCTTGGGATCGCTTCAGTTGCCGCACTGGCCCTGAGGGAGCAGCGCGCTACCCTGGTGACCGTTGAATGAACGACAATCTCTCGACCGGCTCATTCGCGGCCGGGCAAACTCATTCGCTGTTACGGAATACAATTTGCCTCTCCAAAGGTCAGCTGGGAACGGTTGGGTTTGGATAAACTTATTTGCTTAAGGGGTGAAAAATGAAGCGTGTTGTCTTTTCTCAGCGCTCTCTCAGAACGGTGGTGGCCGTCATCCTGACCTGTTCACTGCTGCCGGCAGTGTTCGCCGGGAATGGCTCCGGACATCGTGCGACACGTGGTGGCGTCAGCGTGGATAATTTCGGGCAGGTCAATGACCACCTCTACCGCGGCGGCCAGCCGAAAGGCGACCAATACCACCAGCTCGCGGCGCTCGGCGTGAAGACCATTGTTGACCTGCGCGCCGAGGGCAGGGGCGACGAGAAGGAAGAGGCCGGGCGCGCCGGGCTGCACTACATCAGCCTCCCGCTCGAAGACAAGAGTTACCCGCAGGCCGACGCCGCGCGCCACTTCCTTGAGATCGTCAATGACAAGGCCAACTGGCCGGTCTACGTCCACTGCGCGGGCGGGCGCCACCGCACCGGTTCAATGGTCGCCATCTACCGGATGGAGGTTGACCACTGGACGGTCGAGCAGGCGTACGCTGAGATGAAGCGATACGACTTCTACCGCAGCAGCGGCCACGGCTGTTACAAGGATTACGTCTACGCCTACTACCGCGACCTGCAGGCGCGCAATCAGGCGCAGCCGGCGGCGGACACTCCCGGCAAAGTGGTTGCTAAAAAGTAAGGCCGGGAAAATCCTCGCCGTCGGGATGACCACGACACGGGGGATGAAAGCCTTCGGGGACGCCGCCGACAGAATGGAAGATGCCTGCGGCGTCCCCTTTGGGTCATCAACAGTCTGCCGGCCTTGAATCGAAGGCAATGATAACCTAATGTGCGACTTGTTTTGATCACACCGTCAGCAACCCGTCAAGGTCGAGCGGCGGACGGTGCAGTCGTAAGTTGAGAAAAACGCAGACCGTATGTGACAGCACCTTGCGAATCAGCCGATGCTGATAGTGCCACAGGTCATGCACCCGAATCCGCGCCACGGCGAAGCGTTCGGTCAGATGTGAACCGACCGTCTCAATCAGCTTACGCCAGCGTCTGGATGCCGCCACCAGCGTCGGCGCGTGCGGTGAGGGCTTCATCCGGGCGCGGACCGGCGTGATCACTGTCACCCCGTCGCGGTGCTGCAGTTGCTGCTGCCGATAAGCATCAATGAAGCCTTTATCCGCAGGCACCAGCCCCGCGAATCCTTCGACCAGCGTGGCGAGGTGATTGACATCGTGCGGACGAGCGGCCAGCAGCGGGAAATGGGTGATCATCCCGCACCGTGAAATCCGCAGCCCGAGTTTGAAGCCATAGTAATCAAGCTTTTTCGCGGCACAGTGGCCGTAATCGGCGACGGTTTTGAGACAGCGATCCCGCGGCGCATGGGTGTAAACACAAACCGGCAGCGGCAGCGTGTCAATCGCCTGGACCGGATCCTCGGCTTGCCCGCTCGCGCGGACGAGGCGTTGCTGAATGGCCGCTTTGAGTTGCCAGAGGTTGGCGGCCTGCCGGACAAAGAGGCTCCGCTCAGCCAGGTGCGGAAAGAAGTGGCGGTAGTGGTGATGGAAGTAGCCGAAGAGGTCCTTGTCGGTCTGGAGTTTGAAATACTCGCCGCAGATCTCCATGGTGATGACCTCCGGATCAGTTAATCCCGGGGCAAATCCGCCGTGGCGGAGGCGAAGAGGTTTGGTCAGCTGGTGGTAGTGTTCGACTACCAGACAATAGACAGTAATGATAAAAGTGTCGCGATCCATTGGGACGGGCCTCCTGTCTTAGCGTGATTTGGTCATCCGCTATTGTACAGGTCGCTCTTCCAATGGGTCAGCGCCTCACAAAGAGTCACACATTAGGTAATGATAGAATCACGGCGGATGAGAAAAGCTACTTCGATGTGGCTGACGAAGGCACTGACAAGCATTGCAGCTTGTCAGTGCCTTCGTTATTTTCAACCCGCTCTCCACCGCCGGCATCTGACGCCGCACCCTTAAAAGGAGCATCCGCCATATGCCGCAGCCGTCAGCACTGACCTCCACCCGAAAACAAAGTGCCCTGTGGGTCGTATCGCTCGTCATTGGGTCGTCAATCATCGTGACGGACGCCTGTCAGAAACGAATCATCCACGTGGACCGTCAGGCCCCCGGCAGCCAGATCACCTCGCCGGCACCATCGCGCAGGGTGACAGTGGACGCATACCACCGGCTGCGCGATGGGATGAGCCCCGAACAGGTCATTGCAATTCTCGGCCCGCCAACTGCGGAGCAGATAATCCGGGGGACTGAGGCTGAGGTCTTCAGGTGGGGTGACGCCTCAAGCGGCGCGGTCGTAAAAGTGATGTTCCGGGGCGGGAAGCTGGTTGACAGGTCACAGTCCGGGTTGCAGTGAAAAACTCCCACGCCATTCAATTGAAGAATCTATCCGGGTGTCAGAGCAGGTCATCATTGACAGCGCCCGAAACCTCATTCACGTCCGGCAGGGGAAAGGGCGGAAAGCCCGAGTGGTCATGCTTGCGCCCGATCTGCTCAACCTGCTGCGCCAATACTGGCAGGCGTATCGCCCGGCATACTGGCTCTTTCCGGGAGACGATCCGGACCAGCCGATCAGCCGTTACACGGTCTATCTGATCTGTAAACTGACGCCAGGTCTCAAACCGGACGGGCATCGGCATCGCTCCTTATTTTTTTCCTGCCTGTCCCATCAACGGGGAATTGTCTCACTCGTCCAGCAGCTTCCTGAGTATGCCAGCTATTTGAAATGTCGCCTCAGGTCTTTCCAGCACGATGGTTGCACCTGCGGCAATGGCCTCCGAGTGAATGTTTGAAGCGCAGGCGGAGAGGAGGATGATTGGAGTCTTCGAGAAGTGCGCGAGCTGTCTGACGGCACATATGGGTTATGAGAACGATACACCCAATTTCCGCCAGACATTCTGTAAAGGACTACTCTGAATGAAGTAAGCAACCATCACTTCGAAAAGTGAAGTCTGCTGATCAATCCTTCCCCGCCGAAGTCCTCTTCGTCAAGGATAGTTGGCAGTCGCCCTGCAAACCTGCGCTCATCAACCGATTACATAACTCGTTCAGCGATTGCGAGTAACCCCGGCTGGTTGACATCCGGCTGATTTGGCGGATTTTGTGCGAATCGTTCTCATGGCCCTGGATGTGCCCGGCCGTACGCGATCCTCACAAAGCGTCAGAAGACTTCACCTGCGTTGCGTAATCTCTGAATCATCAGCCGGAGTTCCGGACTGCTGTGCTATAGTCACCTGTTCAGGACTATATACAGTTAATTTGCCGGTGAGCTGCCTGCCTTCTTCACAAAATGAATCTGCACGAAGTAAAGACAGTAAAAACGACAATCAGACATGAGTGAATTCAAGCTCCGCGCTCTTCACATCTCGGATCTGCACGAACGTGGACCCCGTGAACGTTCCGGATGGCGCCGCCGTCGAGTGCTGGGCGACGCCTGGAAGCGGAATCTCGACACCATCCTGCAGGGAGGAGAGGTACAACTCGTCTGCTTCACCGGTGATGCCGCCGACTGGGGACTCGCCGAAGAGTACGAGCGCGCGACTGATTTTTTCAGCGCCACCCTCGAGCGTTTGAACCTTGATCCCGAACGTCTCTTCCTCGTTCCCGGCAACCATGACATCAGCCGCACGGTGCAGCCGGCGGTGTGGAAATCACTACGCAGGTACCTGCCCGCGCTCCACCCGCAGGATGTTTCGCGCTGGCTCTCGGGGGAATCCGGTATACCGCGAGGTGCGAAAGCAGGGCATGCTGACGCCGTCATTGAGCGTCAGAGCGCATACCGGGAGTGGCTCAAAGCAATGGGGCGGGAAGCACTCCTTCCGTCTCACTCCCCCCATGGCCGGCTTGGTTATCGCAGCACGCTCAGACTCCCTTCCTGGCCATTCGATATTCATATCATCGGGCTGGATTCGGCCTGGCTCGCCGGTGACGATAACGACAGCGGGAAACTCCGCCTGACGGAAGACCAGGTCATGGTGTTATCCACCGACGGGGGCGAGTCTCTGGGGGGCTACCGGCTGGCACTGATGCACCACCCGCTGGAGGAACTCGCGGACGGCGGCGACTGCCGGCGCCTGCTGGCCGATCAGGTCGACCTCCTGCTGCGAGGACATCTCCATGAATCCGAGCCTCAGACGTGGGCGGACCCGGAGCGCACCCTGCGACAGCTCGCGGCCGGGTGTTTATACGAAGGGCAGCGCGAGGACCGCTACCCTAACAGCTGCCACGTCGTGGAGATCCGCCTCGATCATTGCGGGCGCCCGCTCGGGTATGAGGTCTGGTTTCGTGGGTGGGCAGAGCGGGGGCACTGGTTCAATGACGACAGGCTTTACCCCGGCAGTAGTAACGGCCGAATTTCGTGGTACATCGGCTCATTGAGCCCCAAGCCATCTCCGCTGGTTGCCCCTCCCAACGGGGTGATGGCCCAAGAAAAGCCTGAAACTCCGCGTTACGTCACGGACACGCTCCACAGTACGCTCATCCCCGTTGTCAGAATGCCGCGGTATATTTACAGCGTCCCCTGTAAGGTCGGAGAGCGGGAAGCGCAAAAGAAAATCATCCAGCCACGCGGTTCCGCCGAGATGTGCCCCTTCATCATCCGCGGGGGAGAACTCCATTGCTTTCACAACCTGCATAACCTTGGCGGGCCATACCGGGATTTAGTCGGGTCACAAAAAGTCACCCGCTCGGACTGCCGCGACTGGTGGGAGCACGAGGACAGGTCCAGGTGGTTCGCGCAGCTCCTCAACCGGTGCCTGAACAAGCTCACCGGCCGGATGGGATTAAATCTCGACCGGGAACACAAGCGCTACTATTTCGAGCCCAAAGAGAGGGGAAAGCCCTTGGTAATCACCTACAGGCCGCTTAACAAGGAGAAGTCCAGTCGCAAAGTCGTCTGGCAGCCGGTGTCACGCAAGACGGGCCAGCCGAGGCCTTACTGGAACCACTTGGCCGTCGCTCTTCAGTTCCACCGGGTCGGCCCTGAAGAGTGGTGTCTGAGCATTCGCCCCGAAATGCGCATCACTAGGGATGGGTATCAGCCGGTCGCCTCGCGGGCAATCGGGGGTAGGGTGACGGGTAAGAAGTCGCGGATGTACAACTATGACCTTCTCGAAGAGATTAATTTCTGGAGAGATTACTTGGGTGGCAGCCAGCCCCGCATCGTCTTCGAGTTCGGGCGGGGACAACACATTGTGGTCGAGACCAGGATGCTGAGCGCGCCGGTCGAGTGGCCGGGCATCCCCGAGGAATTTGCCAAGAAGTTCAAAAACGTCGGCTACGAAGACGACCCCTTCAGCCGGGCGGTTATCGACCGGCTCGACAGCGAGTACGCCGAGGAGGAGTGTGAAGAGGAAGAAGAGGAGGGGGGCTGGGATGACGACGAGTTCGATACTTTCGAAGGGGAGGAATAAGTGATGACGGAGCGGAGCCTTCAGGCACCAACCATGAGCTGCCGCTACATTCCTGAACCAGTGCTTTCATTCGCGGGCGGAGGCCGGCATATCGATCCCAAGACCGGCATCTCGCGCTTCGGCCCCAGATCACTGAAGCCGGTAAGGCATCACCCCTTTTCCGTGCGGATCGGCGTCATCGGGTCGGCCGAGACCATTGAGCGGGCGAGGAGGTGGCTGGAGGCGACGTCTGAAGGGGTGGCGGGAGACGCCAAGCACCCTGATTTTCCCGGCTATAAGCGGGACAGGGGGTTCTTTTCCGAACTCGCCTTCGACGACGCCTGGCTCGGCCAGCTGAACCGCTCGGAAATAGAGGAGGTTCTGAAAATCCGCACGCAGCGGGACCGGTTCGAGGAAGTCCTGAAACTACTCGAAAGCAGGCTCAACCTCATCTCAAGCAAGGATCAGGCGCCCGAATACATTATCCTCGCCCTGCCCGACGACCTCTACGCCTCCTGCCGGGTCGCCACCTACCGTGACCCCGACATCGGCATGGTCCACCGGGACCTGCGTCGCGCGTTCAAATCTCTGGCCATGAAGTACAGGATCCCGACCCAGATCCTGCGGCAGTCAACGATTGACGGGCGCGATAAGGATAAGCCTTCCAAAATCGCATGGAACTTTTTCACCGGCCTCTACTTCAAAGCCGGCGGCCTGCCCTGGTCGCCCACGGAGCTTGTTCCGGGCACCTGCTATGTCGGTGTCAGCTTTTACCGGCCAATCGGCACTTGGATGGACACGGTGGAAACGAGTCTCGTTCAGGCGTTCGATGAACACGGGAACGGTCTGGTCCTGCGGGGACAGGACTTCACCTGGGATTCGGAGAAGGAGGGAACGTCTTCACCGCACCTGTCAGAAGTGAAGGCATTCCAGCTTGTCGATCTCGTGCTGAGGCGCTATCAGGAGGAGATGCAGCAGACGCCTCAGCGGGTCGTGGTCCACAAATCATCGAGATTCTGGCCGGGCGAGCGGGCCGGTTTTATCGCCGCGCTACGTGATCGGGTGAGCCGGTACGATCTGGTCGCCCTCAGCCCGCAGAGTACGGTCCGCGCATTGCCGGTCAGCCAGTACCCCGTCCTCCGGGGAACCCTGGTTTCCGTGGGTTATACCGACTACCTTTACACCACGGGGTTCATCGCGGAATTACGCCAGTTCCATGGCACGCACGTTCCCTCACCGCTGCAAATCGCTGATCATATAGGACACGACACGCCGCGCGACGTCCTCCTGAGGGAGATCCTCACGCTCACCAAAATGAACACGAATTCCTCACACCTGGGGGGCAGCCTCCCGATCACCCTCAGGTTCTCGCGACTCGTCGGTGATATCATGCGCGAGATTCCTGAAGACCGGGACCCGCTCCCGAACCTTAAGTACTATATCTGAGATGGTTGGCCGGAAAGAGACCTGACCTGGTGATGAAAGCGAACGTGAAGAGAAATGCCGGAAAGTACAGAGGAGTATCGTGTGAGGCGGATCGCGTGCGCATGCCGGAGAAGTTCGTGACCACCTCAGCCGACCTCGGGAACATGGGCTTCTGGGCCGAACACCGTTATTTCGGCCGGCTGGGAGACATCTGGTTTTTTGTCGTGAGCGTCGCCACCCGGGATTTCCGCGTCTTCACCCTCAGCCTGCGGCGACTGGAGGCAGCGTCCCGCGTGCCGCTCATTGACGATCTCGCCGTTGATTTGTCGCGGTATGACTTGTGTCCCTGTCTCAGTACCCCGCATTCCCGAAGGAATTGAATTCACTCTCCGAAGGACCTGACAGGGCCCGGAGTAGTCGCAACGTCGGGGGTCAGAGGGCAGGAGAAACCTGATCTGCCTCGAAGCGTGCGGACGCAAAAACCGCCAAGAGTCCGAGGATGCCTGGCGGTGTGTGCAGACGGTTCGAAAGCGTGAATACTGCAATCTGAGTTTCGAGATGAAAAAGGATACAATCAGACCTGCACTGCTGTGCAGCGCCCTTTTCGCGTTTACCACTTTTCCAGTTTCTGATGAGTGATGCACCACGCCCTGTCCGGACGCTCGCTTGGAACACGCTTATGTACGCCAGTCTTCTGATTGAGCTGCATCACATCGCGGCCCAGTTCCTGCGTCCGGTTTCGGAGTTCGGCAACGCCGCCCTGAACTTCAGAGACTGTATTCCGCAAATCACGAACGCCATACTCGATGTTCTGCATCCTGCCATTCATTTGATGGACGGTCTGCTGGATGTCGGCAATCTGCCCGTACACCGGATTCTGAGGAGTACCGGAGGATCGAGACTTGGGATTCTGACCGTCATCATCCGTGTTGTAGACTGCCGGGTAATAAGCCGCCCCTGCACTACTTGTGTATGACCCCTGCACGCACGGCATCTGGCACCGTGATCGAGGTTGGGCGGGTGTGGTTTTCCGCTCGGGCCTGGCTGACTGTGGTTGCTTCAATCTTTCGTTTTCTTCCTGTAGCTGGGTATTCTCCTTCTCAAGGAGTTCTCTCTTCTTGGATTCCACCTCCAGCTCCCGCTGATGTAGCTCGGCTTCTTTTTTCCGTAGCGCCTCAGCCCGTGCCTCGGCATCGCTGGATGTGATTTCGACACCGGCAATTTTTATCTTGGTGTCAATTTTGTTTTCGATTTTGGCAGTGTTGCCAGTGTTGCTGCAACTGGCAAACAGGAGGGCAGCGAGAGTGCAGAGGAGCAGACACACGAGCGTGCGTCGAGGCGGTGACGAATGCATATCACTATCCTTTCCCTTATGGCAGTCCCTGCTCTTTCTCAGCAGTGACCGCCGTTCATCTCTCAGTCATCCGCGCCCGTTCCTGTCCGTCAGGTGAGCGTGGCGGCTGTTAAGATTCCGGATCGTCACATCAATTAAAATTGTGCCAAGTTTACGCTCACCCTCTGCGGCGCGCAAGTATTACACGGATATGGAAATGAAAAAGATGACACGAGCGGAGCGTTGGATGTTGTGATATTCTACGAAAAAGCCAGCGTGGAGAAAGCACGCTGGCTTGGCGAATGAGAGTCCGCGGAAAGCAAGGATAGTGACCTTCAAACGAAGGTTAAATGGAACTCTCCACTGTCTCTCACCCCTCGTGAGAATGAACGCCGGAAGCGAGTGGAAATCCTGTCAGGACACTCTCTCCTGTTGTTCACTCAGATACAAAAAGGGGGAACGAAATCTGATCGTTCCCCCTTTTCATTTTCTTATAAATTGTGTCCGGCGTGTGTCGCCGAATTCCCATTCAATGGCGCTGGCTGGCCTCCGTAAATAGACATATACCTGTGTTACAGCACGCGTGCGCTGGTTCTCATTGGTAGATCAGTACCGGCTTTGAAAAGTGATCAAACGGGTAACACCTCCATCCTAGCGAGCTTTAGTCTGTCTTGTCAAGTTTTTGATCGGGCGCTTTATCAGGGTGTTTCCTCTTCCACCAGACTCTCCATACCTTCACCAGGATTATGGCCTGCAGCGAACCGCTGTCATGCGTGACGAGTTCAGCGACGAGATCAGCAGAGGTTTGGAACTGGCAGTCCAATTTCGCAGGATGACAAGCCATGTCAGGCAAAGAGCAGAAGGCGAGTTGCGCGGCGCTGGTCAGGCAGGTGGTGAGGGAGGCTGCGGAACCGATCCCGGTCGCGGAGATCCTTCGGCGCGTTGAGCTGGTACAACGCGTTGAGACACGCTCGCCGGAGGCCACCGTCCGCGGCGCCATCAGGGAGTGCCGGATGATCGTCCACGCCGGCGACGGCGCCTACGGCTGGTACCCGCGCCTGCTCTCGGGCTCCCGCGCCCGCGTCCCGCTCGTCACTTCTCACCTCAGCAATCAGCGGATCATTTTTGACGACGAAGTGCGGGAACTGCTCTGGCCCGGCTTCTTCGCCAGCCGGGAGCTGGCCGATGAGGACCCCGTCGTCCTCAGGCTGCCCGAAGGCACGCACACCCCGCTGCCGCTCGACTTCTTCGGCCAGGGCGTCTGGGGCACGACCGGCTCACCGGCCCTCTGGAACTGGCTCAGGTTCGCCCGCGCGAAGGGCGGCGACGCGCTCGTCATCGAGGCCGCGGACGCCGAAAAGAAATGTTACCGGGTCAGCCTTGAGCCGCGGGCGCAGCGGGACGACGCGGCGGTCCGCGGCCGCACCGCCGCGGTCGAGCAGGCCGCGCGCGAATACCTCTGGCGGAGTCGCGCCAGAGACCCGGCCCTCTGGGATCTGGCCAGGGGGCTGCTCGTCGCCGGGCACTACCGCCACCCGGTCCCGCCCGAGCCGATCACGCCCGTCTGGAATCGCATCCACGACCAGCTGGGGGTGATCAAAGCGACCGCCGGGCGGCGGCGGGTCAAATGGCGTCAGGCGCGCCGGGTCTATGAGCTGAAGGTCACGCTCCCCGAAGTCTGCCCGGCCATTTGGCGGCGGGTACTCGTCGCCGGCAACACGACGCTCGGCGAGCTGCACGCCGTCATCCAGCTCGCGATGGGGTGGGCCGAGTCCCACCCCCACCGGTTCATCATCGACGGGCGCTACTACGGCGACCCGGACTACGGGCCGGATGAGCGCCGTGACGGGGTCCGTGACGAGCACCGCACGACGCTCGACCGGGTGCTGGCCTGGCGTGAGACCCGCATCGTTCGAGCTTATGATTACTTCACCTACGCCTACGGCTCCGGCGAGGGCTGGCGGCACGAGCTCATCATCGAGCGGTTCCTGCCGCCGGATGACTCAAATGAGCGCCTGCGGTGCGTGGCCGGTGAGGGGGGCTGCCCGCCGGAGGAGTGCGGCGGGGCGTGGGGCTACGCGGGCTTCCGCGCCGCGCTCGATGACCCGTCGCACCCCGAACACGAGGAGGTGCTGGAGTGGGCGGGCGGCCGCTACGATGCGGAGCGCTGCGACCTCACGGGCATCAACTGGCTGCTTGAGAGACTCACTGAGCAGAGGTGAACAGTCTGATCCTTCGTCCGCCGCGGGCATGGAAACATGTTTCCATGTCGTCCCGGATCCTCTCCGGCGAGCAGCAGGAGGGCAGGGAAACACGCGGACTCGGCGGACGTCTGACGAGGAGGAGTAAGGCATGGCCTTCAGGAAAGAGACCGTCGAGCCGCTGCCGACGGGCTGGCAGCCCGATCAGCGCTTCAGGGACTGCACCGGGCAGATCGTCGCCGGACATCGCATTCTGGAGCTGGCCGGGGTCGTCAGCTTCCCCGGCGGCCAGAAAAAATACGTCTGGACGCTGCAGTGCCGCTGCGGCGTGTTCATTGAGATCCCCGGTCGCGTCACGTCCGACTCTCATTGCGCCTCGACATCGGGGGCTGGAGTCCTGAGTCTGCGCTGAACACGCTGAAGATACGCCAGCCGGAGGGGGCAGCGATGGACCTTCTGCTCCTTCAGTTCCGCCCCGGTGAACAGGAGGCGCCGATGAACACAACCACCGTCACGCTGTGGCTGCGGGTGGAGAACAACAGTAAGTTCGTCCGGGGCAAAAAGCGGGCGCGCGAAAACATTGAGCATTATTGTCTGCAACGGTACGGAATGAAAAAGCTGAGTGACTGGGAGTACGAACTGACATTTTCTTATCCAGATGATGCACACCTCGACAAACAGATTTACGACCTGCTGCAGGAGATCGCCGGTGAAGCCGACCTGCGTTTCTGCTTCACTGAGGCTGACATCCGGGAGAATGGCACGGATCGGTCGTGGTGAGGATTGTTCTGCGCTGGGACATTCAAATCATGTATCGAAGCCGCCGCCCGCCCCGTCTTTCAACTGATCGCCGCAATCAAAGGTAGCGAATCCATCAGCCTCAGTCAGCGTCACCATTACTCCTGAGCAGTCGTCCGGTGCCGTCGGTGTTGGCGAGTGCCAGGCGCCGCCGCAGTCCTGAAACCGAATCGCGGTTTTTCTCACATGAAAGTGGACAACACTGTCAGCCAGCCCCGATAGCGTACTCCCCCGGGAGAAAGCCGTATGGAATTCATCAGACTGGACGGGGCGAAGCCCGCGTATCTGAGAGTCTCGAGTATTGTGAAAGTGGTCTTCGAACAGACCCGGAAGAGGGAACTCACACGCGCCACGCTCTACGGGGAGTCGGCGTCGGGAAGGTCAGGCCTCGTCAGACTCGGAACCGTGAGTCACGAGGAGGGTCTGGAGTTTCTGCTCAATCTGGTCTGCGGCGTGACACACGAAGCCAGCCAGACTGTTCAGAGCAGCGATCGCCCGCCCACTCCAAAGATGAAGACGGCACGGACGCGCTGAGATGACGCCATCAGTTCCGGCGATCACCGGCCATCCCCGTCTCCTCCCGAATAATGGAAAAGGCGGGGCCGTTAAGCCCCACCCCTCGGCGACGTCCTCAGCCATAAGATACCGTCGCCAGTTGCCCGGTACGATACGACCAGTCCTGGGGAGTTTTCAACCTCACGGGCACAGGGGGAGGAAAATTCCGGGTTGAGTTATCCGCTGCACGCATCAACCGCGAAACCTTTTCCACACTTTCACACATGCTCATGGAGTGGCCGCACCGGCGGCGGAAGTGGAGAGCCGCCTGCCGGTACGCTCTCCTTATCCCAATCACACTCACTCGGGGCGGGCCGGCAACGATCCGCCTTTTTGTTCCGGTTGCCGGCTGATGTCGGACGTCTGGCAATCGAAGCGATTGCCGTCCGGGAACCTGTCTCAAGGAAAAGGAGTCTGTGTCCGAGCAGGCCGGCAGGATCGGGGCAGGGAAGCAGGCAGATTCCAAAACCCGGCATGGTTGGGATCGTCACGAATATTTCAACTCAATAGAGACTTCCTCGCTGATGGTTACCCGGCTCGACTGGCCGGAGCCGCCACAGGGGCAGAATGTGGCTGCATCTCTGGCGGCTCCACTCTGCCTCAAGCTACTTTGATGACTGACCTGAAACCTTTTTTCGCCATCACACGTGGAGTCGAAGAGAAAAATCGATGGCTGTTTTTTTGAAGATCGACAGACACAGGGAACCAATGGAGAGTTATCGCCAGACGAAAAATGTGGGCGCGGGGCTGAAGCACTGAAAATTTCCTGCAACAATCAGGCGGTCGTTTCGTTCAAAGGACGGCAGCAGAGGATGAAAAATATAATTGGCGATTGATGCGAATATAACTTGATCCGACCCGTCGCTCTGAATATAGTGTCGGTCGTCAACTATCAACACGAACAGTAAACCATTCCTTTGCCTCAACCATAACAGCGCGTGACTTTCTGACAAGGTGTTCACCTCAGGACCCTTTCTCACTCGGTGGCGCGCATAATTTGAAGGGTTCTCTCTCAGTCACAAAACCCTTATAACCAGCTCTTTTCCGACAATCCGGATTGTCCAGCCTGTTACAGGTCAGTGAACAGCTGTGTCTCTCCGTACGCTTTTCTCAACGTTGACTCCGGTTACAGTCCTGAGACCGGGCGGGGAAAGTGTGTGACAAGGGCGGAAAACGATTTCTGCAAGCACTGGAGGAACGTATGAAAAGGCTCTCTCTTCTGTTCGGCTGTCTGGTCATTTTTTCTTTATGTGTCTTCGCCGTCAGCCGGGCGGTGAAGGGCAGAGTCTCGCCACGCCCGGCAAATAATGCCGGAGTGCGGCTGAGTTCTTCCGCAGTTCAACTGCCGGCGGTGGTCACTATCGGCGCTTACGCGGCTGCAGGACTGCCCATCATACTCACCACCAGCCCGATCAGGAGCGACCGGGGGTTTACCGAGTTGCCCTGCCGGATCGGCCTCACCAGCGTCGGCGAGGTGCGGAGGGCGAATCTGGTTCTCTTCGAGGTCGGCCCGAATGGGAAACTGCGCGGGGCTGAAAGCTGGACTCAGGCGCTCGACCCTGCCTCGGCAAAGCCAGATGATAAGACGGGCGTCAGGACTTATGCCTTCGATCTGAGGGTGCGCCGCGGCGTAACTGACAAAAGCGCTTTCGCGCTGGCCGTCGAGTCGGTGAGCGGCCCTTCGGGGAGTTGGGAAACAGACTTCACCGCACTGATGCAGACTGTGGTCGCCAGACTCGGCGCGCGACCAGATGAGCAAGTACCGGTGCGGCAGAGCGCGGATCAGCAGGCCGGCGACCCCGGCTCAAACTATTGTGCGCGCGCTTTCGCGCTGGCGACGTACCTGAGCAGATTCAGTGACGGCGGCGAGTTTCCCGCCTTCACCTGTGACCAGCAGGCGCGCACCTTTTCCTTCACTTACGTCAGCAGGAACAAGCCGCCGGCGCAGACACAGTAGCAGCCGGGTCAGTCCCGTGCTACGTGTCACGTCTTAACTTCGCCTGAACATAAATATCTGGTCGTCATGATCCGTCCGATTTGACGCAATCCAAGAGGTCAGCCATGTCCAGACAATTTACCTTTGGTTCACCTGATGGCCGCACTGCTTTGCTTTTCCGATCACTCACCACCTCGATTGCGGTCCTGCTCTTCTGCTGCCTGTACGGTACTGCCGGGGTGACGTTCGGGCAGAACATCAAGTATACGGCGGGGAATACCGACTCCGCGCTCCGCAGCAATCTGGAGGTTGACCCATCGACGTTCGGGCTGAGTATGAAAGTCTCGCTGACTGGCTATCCGGGGCGCGGTGGTGAGCTGCCCATCACGATGCGCTACAACTCCAAACAGTGGCGGATCGCATTTATGGATACCTTCATACAAGGGGCCTTCACCAGGACGCGCACGGAAGGCAAGTGGGCTGAAAAATCGGTGGCCGGCTGGACGACGACCCTGAGCCTGCCGACCGTCGAGGTCCCACAGGGCGGTTACCGGGGGCCATACACCGGCGAAGGCTACACGATCTGCACCGCGCCGAGCTGCAACCCGCCGCCCCCGCCTGAGACGGCAATCGTTTACATCAACCGATTGCTTCTGCGGATGCCCGACGGCTCGTCACACGAGCTGCGGAAGGACGACTCGATTACGTACTACAGCGGTCCCGATCCGGGCGTCTACTACGCTGTGGACGGCTCGAACATCCGTTATGAGACAGCAACCAGCACAGTTTTCATGCCAGACGGTTCGCGCTGGTTGCTGAGCGTCAACGGCGGGACACAGGCGCAGTGCATTGACCGTAACGGGAACACGATGACCTACACCTTCAGCACCGGGCAGTGGACGGACACGCTGGGACGGAACATCAGCTTCCCGATCAGCAACCTGTCCTGGGGCGACGTGACCAACAGTCTGCCGGGGGTTGGCACTTCGACCCTCAGCTATACTCTGCGCTGGCGCTACCTGCACGAAAGTCTCTCTTCCGGCTCGGTGCGCGTGATCGGTGATTACGACTACACCTACAGCAACAACCCGCAGGCCCATACGGTTTCCAGCCTCTTCACCTATTACACCAACGGCGGCGTCAAACTCGATTACGTCGTCAGCGACGGTTCGCCATTCAGCTCGAATTACTTTGACCCGATTGTCCTGAAGGAAATCGTGTTGCCCAACGGGAAGTCGTACAGCTTCACTTACAACGTCTATGGTGAGATCGAGAAGGTCGTTTACCCAACCGGCGGGTACGAGCGATTCGCGTACGGCACTATCCCGGGATTGAGCGGCAGTCTGGACAGCTTCGTCTATGACCAAGCGAACCGCGGGGTGACCGACCGCTGGGTGAGCGTGACGGGCGACGGGACTGACGAGGCGCAGCAGCACTGGACGTACTCGACTGATACCACCGGCCCGTACATCGCCAGGGTCATCAGCCCGGACGGCACGAAAACAGAGCGACTGCTGCAGCGCACAGCAATTGACCAGAATTTCAGCTTTGACGACGCGCGAACAGGCATGATCTACGAAGAGCGTGTTTTCTCTGCGGGCGGGCAGATGCTGCGCCGCACCCTGACCCAGTGGACCGCTTCCGGCGCTCTGCCGGGCGCCCCGCCGACAGGTCACCCGACGCGCAACCCTCGGGTGACGAAGACTGTGGAGATTCTGCTCGACACTGGCGGGAATGCACTGGCAAAGGCCACGGAGATGGATTACGACGCCGACCTGAACGTGATTGAGACGCGCCACTTCGATTACGCCAGCGTCAACCAGACGACGGCGCAGACAGGTGACATCTCCGCCTTTCAGAACGGCATACTTCTTAAGACTGAGCAGACCACATTCCTTGTCAACGACCCGAACTGGGCTTCGGTGGCGGCGAATTATCGCAGCCGCCAGCTGCTGGCGCTGCCGACTGACCAGATTGTCAGGGACGGCGCGGGAGTCTTGCGGACTGAAACACGAACCTCCTACGACGAATACACTGTCAACCGCAGCGGGGGAACGGGCACGTGGCCGTTGCTGACCTACGGCAGCGTTTCCGGCTGGATCGACCCCGGGGTGGAGGCCCGCGGGATTGTGACGACGGTCAGGCGGTGGCTCGACATGAACAGCACATGGCTGGTAACGAATACGCAGTACGACCAGTGCGGCAGTGTCCGCCAGTCGTGGGATGCAAGGGGGAAGGTCTCACAAATTTCTTACACCGACAGTTTCCAAGGCGGCCCTCCGGCGACACCCACCTATGCCTATGCCACGAGTGTGACGACGCCGGTCCCCGATCCCGCCGGGGTCACTGGTTCGTCCACGGCTTTCACGACCACGACCACGTACGACTTCAGAACCGGGCTGGTGATCTCAACGACTGATCCCAATAACGTCAAATCCACGAATGAGTACAACGATCCGCTGCCCCGCGTGACGAAGGTGGCACTCTCGCAGGGGGCGACGAATCTCCGGCAGACGGTGATGAGTTATGACGATACGGCACGGTCAGTCACCTCCATCAGTGACAAGGATGTTTTCGGTGAAAGTGGGTTGCAGACCCCTGCGGGGATCAAGGCCCAAGGATTTTTTGATGGCATGGGCCTGACTTGGCGCAGGGCAGCCTATGAAGGCAGCAATTCGTGGTCGGTGACGGACACCGTCTTCGACAACATGGGCCGGGTCTGGAAGGTCTCAAATCCGTACTCGACGACTAACGTCAGCGGCCCGGTCAACCCGTCCGGCCTCTGGACGACAACGACTTACGACGCGCTCGGTCGTGTGCTGACAGTGACCACCCCCGACAACTCAGTGGTCTCTATGGCTTACAGCGGCAACCGCGTGCTGGTCACCGATCAGGCTGGCAAACAGCGGATAAATGAGACAGACGCCTTGGGCAGGCTGATCAGTGTCTGGGAGATCAGATCCACCGACGCGGCCACGGTCGCGGTCACTTTCCCCAACCATCCGGAGGTGGTTGCGGGATACCTGACTACATATCAGTACGACGCGCTCAACAATCTCAGGAAAGTCATCCAGCAGGCAGGGACTGGCGGGGCCATACAGACGCGCTACTTCGCCTACGACTCGCTCTCGCGGCTAGTTCGCGTGAAGAACGTCGAGCAGGGGGATATGACGGCGGGCACTTTCTACTGGCCCAACACCGCCGACCCGATCACGACCCGCAGCACTTACACTGATCAGGGCAACAGCGGCTGGTCGGCCGGCTACGCTTACGACGCAAACGGCAACCTGATCGAAAAGACCGACGCGCGCAACATCACGACCCGGTATACTTACGACGCGCTCAACCGCAAAACCAACGCCTTCTGCTCCAGTTATCCGAACGATTCCTTCGGCTTCGTCCTCTACTACGACGGCGCAACGAACGGCAAGGGGAAATTCTGGTACAACGTCGCCTACAACACCGAGAGTAGTGGGGAGTATGCGTACAACTACAAACAGATCAACGGCTATTGATGAAAAGGTCAACTGAGAATCTGCTTTGATCACCAGAGTTTTGCCTCTCCCTTCAGAACCCCGGACACACCACTCCTGATTCCGCCCCATGGGGCGGCCAGGTTCAGCCGGGG
>Ga0070741_10003647_pt1 | contig 37576 bp, 60 predicted proteins | sample Coa_R1_4_FD_66440 | JGI IMG/M metagenome (GOLD analysis project Ga0070741, IMG submission 66440) | Surface soil microbial communities from Centralia Pennsylvania, which are recovering from an underground coalmine fire - Coalmine... | ecosystem: Environmental > Terrestrial > Soil > Unclassified ... | reverse complement strand
GTTCTCGGCGTGTCGCTCATATGATCTTGCCGCAGGCTTCGCAGCGTCCGCCGTCCTCAAGGCCGGTATGCACTGCACCGCATTCGCAGTAGTCGGACGGCTCGCTCGGATCGTCCCAAATAACGGCCGTGCCGCCGCAGGTCAGACAAGCCTCCTCGGTAGGACCATTGCGGTCCCAAAGTTGGCCGTCTGGGCAATCGGGGCATTTCACGTTCATGGATTGATCCTCCACGCAGCAGGCATGGCGTCAAACCCGCAAACATCACATTTATCGCTGCCGTCTACGATCTCGGCGTGGCACTTCTGGCATTCAGGGAATAACGTGGCGCGGCCAATCTCCCCGCAGCACTGGAACACAGCGGGATCGGGGCAGCTTGCCGGCATGGACTTGTAGCAGAACGGGCAGGCATAGCGGATCATGCGGCCTCAGCGACTATGTTGTGGAATTTGAAACCGATGGCCTCAAGGTCAGACTTCGTGATGCAAAACGGGTACACGGAGAATTCGCCAGGGCGCCCAAACATGGCCTCGATCTCGACTTCGCGGGTCTCGTTGTTCCGGGTCATCAGCATCGTCGTTTTCATCTGCGGCTCCTTGTTTAATGTTGGTACATTAAATACCATCAGAGTACCCTTGTCAAGCATTATTTGTTGGTACACAATACGCCCATGGAAAAGAAGCCACGGGGACGCCCACCGGTCGAGAACGGCGAGCGGCTGTACCTGACGATCAGGGTCAGCGAGGAGCGCAAGGGCCGATATGAGCATGCCGCCCGCCATGCCAACGAGAGCCTGTCGGCGTGGGTCAAGCGGGTCTTGGACCGCGCTAGCCGGTACTCGGCGAAGTAGCCCTTAGTGGCGCAGTCAGTCATCGTGGCGCTCTAGAACGGCACATCCTCGTCTGCTGCTGGACGGGCCTGTCCTTTGGCAGTCTTGGGCTTAACCGACACGCTCATGTACTTCTGGCCTTTCTTGCTCGTTTTGAGCCAGGCGTTTAGCCAGAAGTCTTTACCGCCGACGTTTAGAGACCCGGTGTAATCTGGTTGTTGCTCGTTGGCTTTGTCGGCGTTCTTAAAAAGAGCTCCGCGGTTGGTGTCGTCGTATTCGGCCATCTATGCCGCCTGTTGGTTGTTGGAAACTGTTGCTTGTGCCTTGAGTCTCGAGCGGGCTTTACTATCTAGAAAACTCCACAAGGCGACTTTCTCGTCTGCGTCTGTAAACTCTTCACAAAGAGCGTAGGCATCAAAGTCCCGGTTCTCTGAGAGGTAGTCTTTAATCAGAGTCGCTGTGTCTGCAATGACTTTTCTACGGTCCGGTTTACAACGATTCCAGGCTCCGTCAGTAGGCTTGATGACACCAGACTTTTGCGTGATGGCGTTCGCCACTTCATCAGCAGTTGCGAACTCGGTACCACCCAAACCGAGAGCAGCTAGAGCTCTTCCGATGGCTGAGGTCTCAGCGTTCTCAAGGGCGCTGGTTCTATTTATCTGGCTGGTGTGCCTGTACTCCTCGGAGTGACCCGTAGCCAAGATCCGGCCCCTATCGTCCGTGACGACCGCTTTCATCACTACACACTCTTCATCGCGGTGGACGATCTCGGTGGTAAGGCTGAGCTCGAACCCGTGGAGGTCTCGGAACTTCTTAACTCTTAGGGCGACGGTCTCGTAAACTCTGTTGTGTATCAGGACCGTGCCATCGCTTTTCGTCTCAGCCATGCTTCTCCCTAAAGGTCGTTAAACGCGGCTTTACAGGCATCTTCTAAAGACTCAAGAGAAGGTCTTAAGGCATCGAAGGCTTTTTCCTTCTCCAGACCGAAGCTTTGTTCAGCTCGGCGGATTTGGATGAGGGTAAATAGGAGAGACTGAATCGGTAGTTGTAGCCATTTGCCGCAGATGTCAGCCATAAGGGAGTCATCCCAAGGGTCGAATGCTCTCTCCTGGGCGGCTTCAGTCTCGCGGAGATATTTCGCGAGGTCCGCACTGACACGACATGGGATTCGCTCGCTCACGCCTCTTATTTCCTCTTCGCGTTGTTGTGGTGGGCTACTCCTCGGCGTCGATAGGCTGCCCCGTCGGGTATTGCGCCACCTACCAACCGTTTAAGGCTCACCGCGTTTCGCCCGTAGTTCATGTCACGCTGCCAGCCTTGCTTTAGCAATCGCGAGATTCGAGAGTTCCTTGGAGGCCATCTCGAGACATCCATTGACGTGTCCAAGGGCGTACAGGAAACAAGCTATCTGGAACTTGTCTTGAGTCTCCATCAGTCTTAGAGCTGACCTGATGGTTCCAGCAATCTCTTCGGTGATTACGGGGTTCATCGCTTTTTCCTGCGGTCAATGGCTTCGTTCAACTTGAGAACGTTTCTATTTCGTTGGGCTTCCAGGTCGGCGCGGACTCGCTCAAACGTCCGGCGAATATCAGTCTGATTCGCGGGGACATAGGGAACGCGGAACTTGCCTTCGTCGGTGAATTTGGGCTTCACAGTCTTTCCAGCGAGAACACAACCAAAGCCGCTACAAAGATGAGACCCCACACCGCAAACCCGCCGATAAGGAGGGATACGAACTCACGGAAGGTAAGGGGTGGTTCCTGGGTTTCTTCTGAGCCTGCGTTGTCTAGCTGCATTCGCCCCTCCGTTGCAGATGGAGCGATTAAAGCATGTTTGACCTAAAAGGTCAAGCTTGCTTGTCCTCGATTATTACAGTGCGTGGATCGGTATGATGACCAAGGGATTCTGACTTGACCGGCGATCCAGCGCCTGATTGTCCGCTTGGCAAGGATGCGCTGGCCTATTGAGGCGTATTTCATCTCTCTTACTCCGGTCAAGTTTACTTCAAAACCCGCAGCCTAGGCTAGTAGGCCTCAAACATGCTTGACCTATAGGGTCAAATATGCTTTACTTCTAGGCAATGACACCAAGCCAGCCAATCGACTACTTCGGCAGCCGTAACGAGGTTGCCCGCATCTGTAACGTCACCAAGACAGCCGTCTACTACTGGGTAAAGCAGGGCTGGATTCCATACGACAAGCAGTGCCAGATCCAGGTGGAGGCAGAGCGTCTGCCGAAAAAGAAAGGCAAACGCCTTCCTGTAGCCAGTAAGTACGACATCCCGGACAACGTGCGTCGCGCTGCATGATCAAGCGATTCATTTGCTTTTACTGCCGGCGCACGAAGAGGCGCGAGCACCAGGCGCGGATGTGCTTTCAATGCATGAAAGCTCGCCAAGCGGCGCAACGCCGCGCTTATTGCGTAATTTTTGGTCTGCTGGAAGCCGGGGTTCTGCCTCCAGCCGAGAACTTTCCCTGCGCTGACTGTGGCGCGACGGCGCGACTCTACGATCATCGGGATTACGACAAGCCGTTATCGGTTGATCCAGTATGCCGCGCATGCAATTACAAGCGCGGGCCTGCAATGTGGTCCGGCGCAACCCGTTCGGTCAATCCCACATTCCTGTGATTTCCCCCCTCCAACGTCTTCAGACCTCCTCCTGGAGCGTTGGTCTTTACCCGGACCGGTTGTGGCTCGCCGGTCCGGGCCTTCTTTCCAATGGATAACTCGATGAAGTGTGACGACGACATCAAGATCCACGTTCCATCTTCGTTAAAGGTTGACCTGAAGCGCATCGCCACCAAGAACGACCGCGATTTATCGGATTACGTTCGGCATGTGCTCACTCGCCACGTCATCGTAGAGAAGGCGCTTTCAGGAACGGAAGGGCCGTCCAGGAACAACTAGGGGCTGTAAATTTTTTTTGACTGTATGAGGGGCGGATAGCCCCCATAAGGGGCGGTTTAAGAAGAAGTGAATTACTACCCGCACCACATTGGCGATTTCAACAACGCTACACGTCATCTAACGCGCGATGAACGGTCGTTGTACAGAGAGCTCATCGAACTGTATTACGACATCGAACGACCGTTGCCAGCTAATGACATTGAGTGGATCTGTCGCAAGGTAATGGCTGCATCTGAGCTCGACAGAGTCACCGTTAAGCACATTCTGAAGGAGTTTTTCATCCTGGATGGCGACGTCTACAGGCATCACCGTTGTGATCACGAAATATCTGTTTATAAAGCGAGAATTCAATCTGCAAGCATTGCTGGAAAGGCGGGTGCGGAGGCTAGGCGCAACAGGCGTTCAACGCGCGTTAAGCGACCGTTGAACGGTGGCTTAGCTAACCAAGAACCAATAACCAAGAACCAAGAACCAAGAACCAATAACCAAATAAAGAAAAACACTGTCGGGCTAAAGCCCGACGCTCTGCAGGTATTGGAATTTCTAAACGAGAAGACCGGCCGGCAATACGAGCCCGTGCCAGCAAATCTCGAGCTCATCATTGCCAGGCTACAGGAAGGCGCAACGGTGGATGACTGCCGAGCCGTTGTTGCCAAGAAGTGCAGGGAATGGTGCGCCGACGAGCGGATGTGCCAATACCTCCGGCCGGCGACCTTATTTAACCGCACGAAGTTCGCCCAGTACCGAGGCGAGATTGCGAGCGTTGCATGAACCGTATCGCGTGCCCCGATTGTGGTGGAAGCCTCTCTCGCGACGCCGTGAAGTGCCGATGTGGGTGGAAGGCTTTGAAGACTCTAGACGGACAACCGCAGGCCGATTGCTCATGGGAGGGATGCAGGCAGAAAGCCATCGTCCGCGAGGAAATCGAGTACGGGAAAGGCAGACACAATCTCTGCGAATACCACTACCTAGAAGCCAACAGGCTCAGGGCAGAAAGATGGTGCGAGGAGCGTGGCCTTCACACCCTCGAGCAGAAGAAAGCGTTCTGCAGAAAGATGGTTGGTCTAGCGGTGAAGCCGATGCTTCAGCGCGAGCCAGGCGAAGACGATGAACGCGAAGCCGCGTGATTAGCAAATACCGCCCTCTACCTCCTAGCTGGAAAGCAGAGGACAGAAACCTCTCGCCTGCTGAGAAGAAGTATTCGCCGATAAGGAATGTGTCCTGGACGACTCCTCTTGATGACCCCCGGATTGAAAGACGAATGAAAGCGAGAAAGGCGCTGAAGCGTTGGAGAGCTAAACAGAAATGAACGCTGAAGAGAGAAAGCAGCACATTAAAAACCTGGTCGAGCTCATAGCTTCTGATGTGAATGTAAACCCCGCTGTGAGATTGGCATTCTTTGCGCTATTTGAGGAGCTTTCGGACCTGAGAAACAGAGTGATTAAGTTGGAGAACAATTGAGCGACTTCGATCCCGAGGCAATCTTTCACCGACTCATGGTTGCTGGTGAGGACTGGACAGACAAAGATGCCGCAGCGTGCATGCTCGAGGAAACGAAGAAGACTTTGCTCGCTGAACTGATGACGGGCTTTAGTGGGTCAAATGCAGAGCGCGAAAGACAGGCTTTAGCAGATGCCGCTTATAAGCATCACATCAAAACAATGGTCGCTGCGAGGAAAGAAGCGAATAGAGCAAAAGTCAGATACGACTCAACCAAAGTCCTGGCTGAAATGCGGAGGACTGAGGCTTCGACAAAACGAGCTGAAATGATGCTGCGTTAATGGGCAAATTCAAGAAGGGCAACAAAACCGGCCGTAAATGGCAAATGGCCTTTGGGAAGAAAAAGAATGGCGAAAAAGCAGACGCTCGGAAGCCTGAAGAAGAAGCTTTGGAAGCTGATAAGCGAGTATGTGAGACGAAAAGACGCCGATGAAGGGGGCTTCGTCAGTTGTTATACATGCGGAGCACCGATTCACTGGAAATACGAAGCGCAGGCTGGTCACGCCATCCCTGGACGACATGGTGCTGTGCTCTTTGACGTGGACATCATTCGCCCTCAGTGCCGCCGCGATAACGTCTTTATGGGCGGACGTTATGAGGTCTTCGCTGCGAAGCTCATCAAGGAAAACGGGCTCGAATGGTTTGAACGAAAGCTCGCCGGCGCCCGTGAGATTGTTAAATACACCCGTTCCGACGTAGAGGATTTAATCGCCGCCTACAGGCAGAAATTGGAGGGACTAAATGGATGATCTGTCCGCAAGGATTCAAAAGCGAAAAGAATCTCAGGCTCGCGCTCATAAAAAGTGGCGAGAAAGCGAGCGCGGGAAGGCCTACTACGAAAAGCGCCGGCTGATTAAATCCCAACAACAAAAGCCAAATGAAACGCCTGGATCTGGTTCCACCTGAGCTCGAGGACAGGTTAATCGAGTGGAGTCGTTTTTTTAAGGACCGGCAGATTTACGCCCGCTGTAAATCACTCGAGGGAAACTTCAACCCCCATGCTCCTGGTGCTTGGGATAGCGGCTGGGGCGATCCAGGAGCGCCTACAGCGCCTCTACCAGAGATAGACATACTCAGAGCCGTCCGAACGAATGCGGCGATTGTGGGGCTCGGTAGCGATTCTGTGGGCAAGGTTTATAAATGGTCCATCACCTATCACTACTGCTTTCCGGGTCTTGAGAGATGGCGCATCTTGAAGGCCATCAAGAAATACAGCGGCAGAAGATTAAATTGGAAGGAATACGGTGAGGCTTTGGACATCGCCAGAATCAGAGTCTGGGCGTTGCTACTAAATACTGAGCTACACGCTTGACTTGGAACTAGATCTAGTGGTACAAGTCTAACGCGGTAACAATTCGTCCATCGTAGGCGAAAGCCGATAAGTCCAAATGCGAGGGGTAGTTTTTCCCTCGTAAATCCAGAATTCCAGAAAATCAGCCCGCCGGTCCCGACCACGCCCACTAAATAACGAGCTCGTCGGCGCGCTCCGAGTTAGGGCTGACCTATTCGAGGTAAATACGCTAAGAGTCTTCCTTGGTGTAGACAAGCGCCAGCCCGTTGCTGTGCAGGTTCTGATGCACTCTATTTACCGGAGAGCTCGCCGGCCGGTAAGCATCACGCCATTGGTCATAGACCAGCTTCCAGTGAAGCGCCGCGGACTTTCTGATTTCACGTTCACCCGCTATTTACCGCCATACCTTTGCGATTTTGACCACGGCTGGTCGGTCTTCATGGACGCTGACATGCTTTGCCTTGGCGATGTCTATGAACTCCGAGATTACGCGGGCGACCACTACGAGCACGCGGTCAGCGTAGTCAAGAACAAGCTCAGGTTCGAGTGGCCAAGCCTGATGGTATTTAACAACGACAAATGCAGAGTTTTGACGCCTGAGTTTATCGAGACTGGAGAGCCACAGACCCTTAAATGGGCTAGCTCAATAGGTGAGCTACCGGCTGAATGGAATTTACTCGTGGGTTATGACGAGCCGATCGCCAATCCCAAATTAGTCCATTTCACCCAAGGTATTCCCTGTTTCCCTGAGACCAAAGACTCGCCCTACAGCGCTGAGTGGACCGCTGAAGCTAGAGCATCCATGTCTACGGTGACCTGGGACGAAATAATGGGAGCGAGTGTGCATAAGGAAGCGGTATTAAAGCGTCTTGGATCTCGACCAAGTTAAACAAATCATCCGGGAGACCAAGCTCTCCTGGAATCAGAATCAGACCCCAGAGTGGCACCTAAATTTCTGGAAAGCCTCGATCCTCTTTGAGATAGATAAATATGCCTCTGACCAAAGGGAAAAGCAGAAAAGCGATAAGTCAAAACATCCGCACCGAAATAGCAGCGGGTAAACCGCAAAGACAAGCGGTGGCTATTGCTTTAGATGTCGCCCGCAGGTCCAAAACCCCAGTGCTGAAGCGTGGACGCTGAAACAACCCCGGAAAGAAAGAAGCAGATCCTCGTGACTTACATGCTGTTAAAGATAGAACTCGAGGATTGGCATGGCGTTGCAGATGTAAGTAACGACATCAGAGAGCTAGAAGCGAGATTTCCACAATTGAAGGCAGCGCATCAGCCGGGATGAGCGGCCTTATAGGAAAGGCGGCCAGCTCGCGGCCGGATTGGTACGTCCCAATCGACAAACTACACGGCCAATGGCGGCTGTGCGAGACCCCATGACACCTCGGAGAGACGAGGGCTTAATTGACGGCACCCTGAACTCCAGACCTAATGCTCAGTAAAGGCGGACAACTAGCCCCTCTTAAAGACGTAGACCCCAAAGACATCCTAGAACGTTATTTAGCCGAAGAGTCTGGTGAACAGATCGCCAAGAGCTATGGCGTAACCAGAGCAGCCCTCTCTCTCTTCATGCTCAAACACGCTGAGGAGCAATGGCGTGACGCTCAACTCACTAAGGCTCTAACAAGGAAAGAGCGAGCCGAAGACTTGATGGATAAGGCCGACAACGCGCTTGACTTGACACGTGCGCGCGAACAGCTCAGATCGGCTCAGTGGGAGCTCGAGCGTGTGTGTCGTCGGATCTACGGCCAGGACGTGCCAAACGTAGCCCAAGCGGTGCAGATCAACATCAATCTGAGGCGTGACGCAGGGCAGCAAACAGCGGTGGATATCGAGTCAGAGGATGTGACGCAGAGCAATAAGCCAGAGTAATCAACGGCTTTGTGCAGCGCTCGCCCACAATCTGTTTTATGTCAAATAATGTGCAGCGCAGCAAAGCATGCTTCCGAGCCGAAAGAGATTCCTTGCCAAGGCCGGCACCGGGGGAGAGAAAACCGCGAGGAGTCCTCGTTCCGGTGAGCGCGGGCCTCTCCCATCCACACACGATTTGAATGCAAACGAAAACGTTATGTGTCTGCGGCCGAGGTTACTGGCCTTCACAGAGATGGATTCACGAGGGATGTGCGACTAACACAGATGCGACTAACAGAAGTGCGATGGGTGATCGAGGAAATACTGAAACACTGCCAGCCGGTGGAGACAATCCCGCCGCGGTTGGGGATGCAGATCGTCCGTCTACTGGACGAACTCGAAATCGCCGAGCCAGAGAAGCCTACAACGCCTACCAAAGGGAGTACATGAGGAAGAGAAGGGCGAAATGAGGCGCGGCCACGTTTGGGTACGAGAGACTTGGGTGGACGATCAGTTTGTGCCGGTAACTGACGTTTTTCTGTCGCGCGAGGACGCTAGGGCGTTTATGCGCTATTTAAGGGGCGACTGCCCCTCCGAGATCACGCGGGTCGTCAAATATGAAAGCGCTGGGCGAAAGTCAGGCAAAAATGGCGGTGCGCGTCGTTAGTGGACTCCATCAGCTACATCCCCGCCGGACCTACGGTGGAGAGGTTTCACGCCAGTAACGCCTTCGTTAGAGGCTTGATGGGCCCCGTAGGAAGTTCCAAGAGCACCGCTTGCTGTATCGAGATACTGAGTAGGGCTCAAGAACAGAAAGCGTTTCTGGGGGTTCGTAGGACCCGCTGGGCCATTATCAGAAACACTTATCCGGAGCTGAAGTCCACCACGATTAAAACGTGGCAGGAATGGGCTGCTGGGTGTGTGATGAAGTGGGACGCTCCGATTACGGGGACCATCAGTGGAAAGTTAAAAGATGGGACCCAGATGGAGATGGAGGTCTTCTTTTTCCCGGTGGATAGACCCGAGGAGATTGGGAAACTTAAGTCTTTGGAATTGACTGGAGCGTGGATCAATGAAGCGGGCGAACTCCCTAAGGCCGTTTTCGATATGGTCACGCAGCGGGTCGGGCGTTTTCCTCCTGCGCGCCAGGGTGGCCCGACGTGGACCGGAGTTCTGCTCGATACCAACCCGCCGGACGATGACCACTGGTACTTTCGGCTCGCAGAGAGGGAAAAGCCTAAAGAGTGGGAGTTCTTCAGGCAGCCCGGCGGACTTGTCGAGAGAGATGGCGCTTATGCGCCTAACCCAAACGCGGAGAACGTAAAGAATTTACCAGGGGGTCATGAATACTATTTAAGGCAGGTTCCGGGTAAAGCTAGAGAGTGGATCAAGGTCTTCCTTCTAGGTAACTACGGAACCATCGCAGACGGAAGACCCGTTTACCCGGAGTGGGCCGATGACATTCACTGCCGTCCTGTGGTGGCTGATCCTGGTCTTCCTCTATTACTTGGTTTCGACTATGGATTAACCCCTGCTTGTGCGATTTGCCAGGTAAGTCCTCGAGGTCAGTTGTTAGTAGTTGACGAGCTCTTCGCGAAAGACATGGGGATCAGACAGTTCGCTAGAGACGTAGTGAGACCTCATTTAGCAATGAACTATCCGGGGATGAGTTTTCAAGCAGTTGGAGATCCCGCTGGGATGGCGAAGTCCCAGAACGATGAGAAGTCTTGTTTTATGGAACTAGCGGAGGAGGGGATTGCTTGTTCCCCGGCTTCTACCAATGCTTTTGTCGGAAGAAGAGAAGCGGTAGCTAAATACCTAACCCGAATGACAGACGGGAAACCCTGTCTGATGGTTGACCCCAAGTGCGACATGCTTAGACGGGGTTTTAATGGTCGCTATCAATACCGAAGACTTCAAGTGGTGGGACAGGAAAGATTCAAGGACGTTCCAGACAAGAACGACTACTCGCACCTTCAAGACGCTCTTCAATACGCGGCTTTGTACAGCACAACAATGAACAACTCGACCGAGTGGTCGGAACCCATTGCCTACCCAGCCACAGGAATCGTCTAAACCGCCGATAGAGATGGTCCCGTGTATCAAATGCGGTAAGCCATCCATGTATCAAAACGTGGAGGGCGGTTGGTGCATTTCCTGTTGGCCGCAGTCTAAAACGATGAGTCCCAAGACGAAAGAAATCGAAGTCGGGAAGGCTACCGTTCTTCTTCTCTTGAGAGAAAGCGGCTTCGCGCCTTATGAAGCCAACAGAATCATCTCCAGTAGAGAGACTTCAGACAAGCTGCTTCTGACCGTCGAGCTAGACCCATAACAGATGCCGCTGGTGCTGAAATGCGCCGAATGCGGCTATCCATTCGCACGCGGGATGTTTTGTCCACGATGCGGCACGAAAAGAACAAAAAGAATAAAGCGAGCCGATATTGGATCAAGACGAGCTCTTAGCGACTATTGAGAAAGAGGAAGCGAACTGCTTAGTTCACTTCACCTCCCTTCTGTCCGAGCAGCGCCGAAAGGCGATGCAGTATTACTACGGACAGCCTTATGGAAATGAGGTCGAGGGTCGCTCTCAAGTAGTCACAACTGAAGTCAAAGACGCCGTAGAGGGGATTCTCCCCTCTTTGATGGCGATGTTCACGGCTTCAGATGAGATAGTCAGGTTTGAGGCCCAAAAGCCGGATGATGAAGCCGCCGCGCAACAAGCGACTGATTACGTTAATTACGTCTTCAGTCGTCTTAATAACGGCTTCCTGGCTCTTTACTGCCTCTTCAAAGACGCGCTCCTCCAGAAGAACGGCTACGTCAAAGTCTACTGGGAGAACTACGAAGACAACGGGAAAGAACAATACGAAAACCTCACCGATGCCGAGTTTGAGCATCTTCTGGACGATCCAGAACTTGAGCTAAAGCAGCATACAGAGAGACCCGACGAAGACGCTGAGAAACAGATCCAACAGCAGGTCCTTCAAATGCAGCAGATGGGGATGCCGATTCCCCAAATACCGACTCCCAAGCTTCATGACGCTGTTTTCAAGAGATCAAGGAAGTATGGGAAGGTTTGTATCGACCCGCTCCCCCCGGAGGAAGTTCTAATCTCGAGGGAGGCGGGGAACGATCTTTCCTCTGCAAGATTTGTTGAACACCGGACTTTAAGAACCATCTCCGACATTCGCGAGATGGGTTATGAGATTGAAGACAACATCGCGGACTACGCGCCCAATGCTGACTTCAATCTGGAAAGAGTCGAAAGACTTAAGTTCGACGACGCTCTTTCCTACAGGTATGACCAGGAGTCTAACGACCCGACCACTAGGCGAGTCTGGCTCTGCGAAGCGTATTTCAAGGTTGATTACGACGGGGATGGGATTGCTGAGTTAAGAAAAGTCACTAAGGTAGGAAAGACGATCCTCGACAACGAGGAGTTCGACAGTCTTCCGATCATTGGTGGAACAGCGATCCTGATGCCTCACAAGCATTACGGATTATCAATCTTTGATCTTGTAGGAGACATTCAACTCCAGAAGTCCACGGTTCTGAGACAACTCTTCGACAACGCTTATGTAGCCAATAACGGTCGAATGGAAGTCTTGGAGAACATGGTCAACATGGCCGACCTCCTCACCGCGAGACCTAACGGTGTAGTTAGGGTCAAGGCTATGGGGTCCGTTAAGAGAATCGATAATCCTCTCTTAGGTCAGCCGTTCTACAACCTGCTCGACTACCTGGATAAGGTCAAAACCAATCGGGTAGGAGCTACAGACTTTCCAAACGCTGTAGACCCGGATGCGATTAACGCGAAGGCGACCTTTGTGGAGGCCTTCCGTAACGCAGCTCTGGAACGAATCACCTTGATGGCAAGAATTCTTGCTGAGACCTGCGTCAAGGAAATCATGTGGAAGATTCTCGAGCTGGAGTCCAAGCACCAACAAAAGAAACAGATGGTGAAGCTGAGAGGCCAGTGGGTAGAAGTAGACCCTCGGGAGTGGAGAAGCCGTTTCAACATGACGGTCACTGTTGGTCTTGGGACAGGGTCTCAACAGAACGCAGTCCAGGGTGTGACCATGCTAGGGAACATGATGCAGGGCATGGCGCAGATGGGTCTTGCGGGGAGAGTGGTTACAGAAGACAACGCCTACCACCTGGCTCATATCGCAGCCAAGGCTTTGTTCCCGAGAGAAGCGGATCAGTTGTTTACCAATCCGAAGACTCTTCCGCCTCCACAACCCCAACCCAACCCCGACCTCATCAAGCTCCAGCTTCAGAAAGAGAAGCAGGACATGGCTGCACAGCAGAAGGACCAGAAGATGCAACTGGATGCTTTCCTGACTCAAATGCAGCAGAAGCTGGAGGCTGATAAAGAGAAGTTCGGGGCGATGATGGAGTCGATGAAACAAGATAAAGACCTCCAGGTCGATATGGCGAAACACGCCCTGACCATCTCCCATGAGAACCGGCAGATGGTCCTGGATAAATTGGGAGACCTTCAAAAGTCTGCCCAAGAAGCCAACAACGACCAACAACTTGAAGTCTTGAAGGGTCATATCCAGGCTCTTCTGAATCAGCAGCAAGCCATGCACGACCAGCTACAGACAAAACTCCAAGGGGCAATTGACGCCGCGATGGCCGAGAAGGAAATCGTGAGAGACGCAAAAGGCAGAGCTCAAGGCGTAAGGCCAAAGCTAATCGATGCCGACGGTAACCGCTCTTAACGTTCCGCAGCACACCTATAACACCGGCCAGTCGTTCGGCCCGCAGGCGTTCGGGATTTCCGCCGGCGCGGTGTGGATGCAGTTCGTATTCACGAACCCGTCGGGATGGCCGCTCGGTGATATTGCGACGATCACCCTGGAGATCAGCTACGACAACGGCGTGACGTTCTCGGCACTTGGAAGTTTCACCGTCAACGGTGACTCGCAAGGCGTGAATGATCCTTATGTGGGTGTAATCAGCGGGGCGACGTTCAAAGCAGGGTTTCCACAACCTGCGGATGCGAATACGAAAGGTAGGGCTTCGGCTCAAGTTCTGAAGACGTTCACGACTGCAATCAGCGTGAACACGATGACCACTCTGTAAATGGCGCTAGCGTTAGAAGGCACTCCGGTCCACAACAACGCGACGAGCGGATCGTCGCTCACCACTGGAGCCTTCACCACGACCCAGGCGGCGGAAATATTCATCTCCGTCACGATTAACGGAACGTCTGTAAGCAGCATCAGCGGTGGATCGTTGACCTGGTCTTTGAGAAAACGTCAGTCTGACCCGACCACGGTCAACTTCATTGAGGAGTGGGCGGCACAAGCCTCTGGTGCTTTATCGAGCGTGCAGTTCACGCTCACGCTGGGCGGCTCTACGAGCTTTATCACGACGGACGTATACGCCTTTAGCGGGCAGGATACGAGCACGATCTGGGATGGAGATGCAGGTATTCCATACAGCGCGCAGTCAGACCCGATTACCTTTAGCACGTCGAATGCGAACGACTCGGTGATAGCCAGTTATCGGATGGGAAGCACCGCCAGCCCGACGCAAGGAAATATCGGCGGTTCGGCCGCGACGAAGATTTCTGGGGCGGATTTCCAGTTAACTGAATACCGCATAGTCTCTACTACCCAGAGCTCGCAGACCGCGACCATCGGGACTGGAGCGGGTAATGCTAACGCTGGAATTGTCGACGCAATCATGCAAGCAAGTGGCGGTGGTGGTGGGTCTACCTCGGCCGGGGTTTTAAAGGTGCCGGGGAATATCCACGGTGATCTCGGTCTCCTCGGGGGCTACATGCAATGAGCTCAGTCAAGTCAGGCACTACCAGCAGGACTGAGTATTTCAACCTCGTTGAGAAAACGGCGGGGACGGCTAAAACTGGTGTAACTATCAATCAGCTATTGATTGGTTACACCAGAACTAGACAAGGAAACGTCACCACCAACTGCTCGGCCCTTTCTAACACTTCAGTCGCGTGGTCGAGCGGCGGGGCTATCGAGGTAGATGGAACAGGCGCACCAGGCCTTTACAGAGTAGACGTTCCGGACGCGGCTTACTCAACCGCCGCTGGTGTAGACACCGTAATCCTGACCCTCTACGCCAACACCACGACTCTTAGCGTGGCGCCTGCGATGAAAGAGGTTCAGTTAGACATCACTGTTTCCTCAGTGACTGGAAATGTCGGCGGGGCGGTGGGGTCTGTAACAGGTAACGTCGGCGGCTCCGTAGGATCGGTGGTTGGAAACGTCGGGGGAGCTGTCGGGAGCGTCACTGGGAATGTCGGTGGTTCGGTAGCCTCAGTCTCCGGGAACGTCGGAGGCTCAGTCGGAAGTGTCGTGGGTAACGTCGGGGGTTCGGTTAACTCCGTCGCGACTTCGGTTCTGGCTAACAGTGTTACCGGTAACGTCGGCGGGTCGGTCGGAAGCGTTGTAGGGAACGTGGGCGGCTCGGTCGCTTCGGTCATTGGCAATGTCGGCGGTTCCGTTGGGTCAGTCCTTGCAAGCGTTCTAGCCTCGAGCGTCACCGGAAACGTGGGCGGGTCTGTTGGTTCAGTGGTCGGAAACGTCGGCGGGACGACTGGAGACTTCGTAAGCACCATCTCCGAGTCCTACAGGGCCAATGGGGCTGCTGGGACCCCTGCTCAGATCCTTTACGAACTGTTGGGTCATCACACCGAGAAAACAGTCTCCGGTGTAACCATGACCATTAAGAAACTGGATCACTCGGCTGTAGCTACAACCCTAACCCTGGATAGCACTACTCCGTCGAGCGTAAGTAGAGCGACATGATCGGGTCCGCTGGTGCAGTAGTCACCAACGGGCTTGGGGTTTTCATAGGAGATCAGAACCACTTAGTAACTCTGGGTTATGGGAACGGGGCGGCTGCGGTCGTAATTCCGCCTCCGGCAGCAAGAGGAGGGGCGGGCGGGTTAATCACCTTCCTCGCCTGGAAGTCTCCCAAAGAAGCGGAAGTCGAAAAAGTAAAGCTTGAGCTCAAGTTAAAGAGGGATCAGACAAAGCTCAAGAAGATCGAAAAGAAAATCGAGACCGTAGAGAAGAAGGTCTCGGTCCAGAAGGTTCCTTTAGGGGTTCTGGCCAACCTTGACTCTCTGAGAGAGCGAGCTTCAGAGCTAAGACGGGAAATCGAACTGACAGCCGTAGACCTAATGCCGATCTACGACTTCCTGAATGAAAGTGATGACGAAGAAGATATAGAGGTGCTTCTGCTTGGACTGTAATGGACGCTGAAGAACAGCTTTTAGCCGAAGAGATCCGAAAGGCGGGTCACGCCAGGGAAGTCTTGGAGAATCCGGTCTTCAAACAGTCGGTGGACAAGATCGACCGAGCTCTATTGGCAGGAATGAGATCCGCCGGGATTGCGGACGATAAATTAAGGCTTCGACTCTTAGACAAGTATGAAGCCCTTCACGACCTGCTAGACGAATTGAAAAGCGTAGTAAACACCGGCCTTCTAGCCGAAGAACAGTTACGGCAAAGGACGATCGCGCAGCGCGTGAAAGACGCGCTTTCTTTCAACTGAAGCAAATAAGGAGAAAAAATGCCAGTCACCAAAACCAAGTCGGGGCCGACTCACAAGGACTCAGCGACCTCGAAACTTTCAAAACAGAAGTACGTCACCAAGCCGGAGGGTCGTCACCCGACTACGCACGGTTACTCTGTGTCGCAGGCGGTGGCGAAAGTCCGCGGGTATGGGAGCGGCAAATGAGCAAGAACGGACAACCTACCTATCTCCAGGAAGCCTGCTCCAACAACGGCTTCAACGGTGAAGTACCAACTGCTAGCGGCCCGAAACGGTTTCCAGTACTCCAGACCCGTTCTAGTCTCGACGGTGCGCAGATCGGGTCAAAGAACGGCGTTTTGAAGAACGGCAATCCAGCAGGGTCTAACAAGCAAAAACTCAAGTAAGCGGAGTCTCTGACCAACCGCTGCTAAGCAGTAAATAACAAGAGCCGTTCTAACGGCCAAGGAGTGAAAGTGGCAGACGAAGTTCAGGGCCAAGCCCCAGAGCAGCCCGCATTACCAGAAGCGATGAATCCGCACGAGGCAGTAGGAATTCTTTCCCAAGCTCTAGAGGCAGAAGAAAAAGCACCAGAACAGCCTAGAGACGAGAAAGGGAAGTTCAAGTCTGCTGAAGCCAAAACCGAAGAGGCTAAGCCGGAAACGGAAGCCGCCGAGGAAAAGGCAGAAGAAACACCCGAAGAAGAAGCTCCCGAACCACGGAAGCTCAAACTCAAGTACAAGGGTGAAGAGTTGGAAAAGCTCGAGCCGGAAGTCCTCGAGCTAGCACAGAAGGGTTTCGACTACACCCAGAAGATGCAGCAGCTCGCAAAGGAACGCGAGGAAGCGCAATCCAAGGTGAAGTCTGAAATTGAAACGAGAGAAAAAGAGTATCTGACGAGGTTGGAGGCTTATAAAAAGTATGTTGAGAAAGTCGCCGGAGTCGAATCGGTTGACCTCAACAAACTAGCGGCCGAAGACCCCTCAAGAGCTCAACAAGAGTTTTTCAAGCAGTTGCAGTTCCAGCAGGCTTTACAAGGCATCGAAGCTGAACTCCGCCAAGCCCAACAGCAGCGCGAGCTTCAAGCAAAAGAAGTCTTTAACAAGCAGGCTCGGGAAGCCGTAGAGAAGCTTCAGGAAAGAGTGCCGGGTTGGAATAACGACCTTTACGGGAAAATTCTTAAAGGTGCTGTGGACCAATACGGGTTTCAACAACAAGAAGTAAACGCCATCACCGATCACCGGGCGATTGAAGTGCTGAACGATGCTCTCAAATGGAGAGAGTACCAATCAGCCAAGCCAAAGACCGTGGAGAAGCGGGTTGCACAAGTGCCCAAGGTTCAAAAGCCAGGCACGGCCGAGAAGCCCAACCCCGACGCCGACAGGTTGAAGGACAGCATGGCGCGCTTGAACAAGACCGGCTCTAGAGACGCTGCCCAGGATGTAATCCTGCAGATGCTCGAGTCCGGAAGACTCTAAAAACAAAAACAACAAACGGAGGTAGCCAATGGCTAACCCTGTAGGTACGTACGCAACGTACCAGCAAATTGGTATCCGTGAAGACCTCACGGACATGATTTATCGCATTAGTCCAACGGAAACGCCCTTTCTTAACGCCACCGCTCGGGAGACCGCGCGCAATACGAAACATGAGTGGCAGATCGACAAGATTCCGTCTGCCGTCGCAACCAACCAGGCGGTTGAAGGCAACAACCCGTCGAACACGGCGGTCAACCCGACGACCCGAGTGTTCAACTACTGCGAAATCGCGCAGTACGCATTCCAGGTATCGGGTACGGCGCAAGCTGTAAACACCGCTGGTCGTGCGAACGAGATGGCCTTCCAGATCGTCAAGTACGGCCTGCAGATGAAGCGGGACATGGAGTCTGCCCTCAGCCAGAACAACGGTTTTGTGGCGGGCACCACGGCGACCGCTCGTGTGTCGGCGTCTCTCGAGTCGTGGCTCTCGTCCAACAACACGACTCTCGGGTCGGGTGGTTCTCCGGCGACGGTTGGTTTCGTCACTGGTACGGGCACCACCGCGCCGGTTGACAACTCGGCTGTGGCGACCGTGACGGAAGCTGCGGTTAAGGCAATCATCCGCGCGGCGTGGAACGCTGGTGGAAACCCGGACACGATCCTTGTTGGCCCTTACAACAAAGTGAAAGTCTCGGGCTTCTCTGGGATTCTGACCAACAACATCTTCCAGCAGGCCGGCGGTCAAGCAAAGATCGTCGCTGCGGCGGATGCGTATGTCAGCGACTTCGGGACGTTGAAGGTCATTCCAAGCCGTTTCAATCGAGACAGAACTATCAGCGTTCTCGATATGAACTACTGGGCGGTGGCTTATCTCCGACCCTTCCAGTCCGTTCAGTTGGCGGTGACGGGTGACAACATCCAGCGCATGATCCTCGCGGAATACACGCTGGTAAGTCGAAACGAAGCTGCTTCAGGCAAGGTCACGGACCTCGCCACGTCGTAACGTATGGACGGGAGGGGCAAACCCCCTCCCGTTTTCTTATCCAGTTTGGAAGATATGGAGCACTTCTACAAAAGCATAGACGGCTGTTTCACATGGCCTGAATTTTATGCAGACCTCGCCAAAGAACTAGCCGCCAAGAAGCGCGCGACTAGAGGCGTAGAACTGGGGACGTTACACGGGCAGTCTCTCGCATATCTGGGGGTCGAGCTCATCAATGCTGGCGCTCAGTGCGTTGTAGACGGTGTGGATATCAAGAACGGAGATGGTCAGGCGCTCTCCAATCTTGGGCCTCTGATGGGGAAAACGATTGGCAAGCTCCATGCGTCTCTCTCGTGGGAGGCGGCGAAGCTCTACGAAGATAAAAGCCTGGACTTCGTGTTTATCGATGCCAAGCATGATTACGATTCTGTAAGAAAGGATATTGCTGCCTGGAGGCCGAAGATCATGGTCGGGGGGTTGATCTGCGGGCACGACTATTCGGCGGCATACCAAGGCCTTATGAGAGCCGTGAACGAGGTATTTCCTAAGCCAGATGTTCACCAAGGAGAGAAATTTACCGACGGGAAGTTTTACCCCGTGTGGAGTTTCAGGTTGTGAGTTTCGCGAGGTTCGGGAAAAACAAAAGATATGACCTACAGCCCGAGCTTTTGGATATTCATGTCCCAAGGATGATCGAGGCCCACAGGGTAGCCGGGTCGTATATGACTCCCTCTGAGTTATTGAACTCCGGGATGATTCGAATAGAGAATTTTTTGGGGAAGGCAGTAGCGGGAGAAATAAAAGCCCAGGCCGAGAAAAGCGCCATCAAGGATGGGCAGAGCAACGAGTCCAGGATTGGAAGCCATCCTAATAGCCTTGCTGCTCATGCGATGACGCCGATATGGAACGTCATTGCGCCCCTTTTCCAGCCAGTTGCTCGGGGAGAAGCACAGAACCTGTTTGTCGGGAATTCGTATCTACAACATTTGTACAACCTGCCCGAAGATGGCGATGAGCAAAAAGTCTTCCACAGCGATACGTTTTTCCCTTGCGTGAAGTTCTGGTACTTCCCGCATTCAGTGAGTCTGGACGAGGGGCCGTTCTGGTATGTGCCAAAGTCTCCGGTGCTTACTGAAAGACTGATTCAGTGGCACGCCGACAGGGTAAAAGACCTAAAGCGCGGAGCGGCTGAGGAGTGGAGGGGGCCTGGGCATAGAGAGGGAAGCTTCCGGATAAGCCCGGAGGAATTACATGAGCTCGAGTACACACCCGAGCCTGTGACCGTAGAGGCGGATACTTTAGTTGTAGCGAATGTCTACGGTTTTCACCGACGAGGAGACACTAGGAAACCGACCCATAGAGTCTCTATGCACGGGTCCATAAGAATCAATAACCCGTTTGGATATGTCGAAAAGACTTCTTGAATACGACCCCTTAACCGGGATCACAACCAGCGTCGATTACGTCCCCGAGACTGACACGACTGTTGTCCATAGAGAGCAGCATGATGTTGGTCTGATTCTGGACGCCAATAAAGTCTTACAGAATGACGATCAATTCACGAAGGACGGGATTAAGGATAGTTGGTGGAAGTACGCCACGATCCCCAATATCGTGATCGAGAAGTGGCTGAACGAGTACGGGGTAGATGTCTATAACAAGGATCACGAGAAAGCGGTCTACAGGCTCTTAAACCAGCCTGAGTATCGTTACCTAAAAACAACTTCAAAAATGCACTGGGGCTGATATGGCTTTCCGCGATAAGGCATTAATCATTGACTCACTGGGGAACAACTGGAGCGCCAATAACACAACGGCCTCTGGTACGACTCTCGCGGTGAGCTCTCCCACGCCTGCGGCCAAGGAGAGAATCCACATGACCCAGTTGGGCTGGTCAGAGCGAAATGCCGCTGCTGCTGCGTATACGTCCACCCTGAACGTCCGCCACGCCTCTATCGGCGGCACCGTGGTCGCGAGTTGGGACATCATCGCGGCGCTGGGTGTATCGGTTCAGGATACTTGGGTTGTGAACCTCATGGGCAAGAAGGGCGTCCCCCTGGTTGTCGATTTCGGGACGCCGCTCGCTTCCGTAACCCAAAAGGTTTCAATTGCCGGATGGAGAGACACGCTTTCTGACGGATAGGGAGGGCTGAATTAGCCTCTTAAAAGAAGCAAAAAAATACCTAGACGAAAAAAACTACCCCGAGGCAGCTAAAAGACTCTTCAAAAGGTTGGATGAGGACTTCGACGACGGTGAAGCCCTCTTCATGCTTGGATACGCCTTGATGCAGGAGGGCTCCTACGGGCTCGCCTACAACATCATCAAGCGATCGGCGGATATAAGACCTATTAACGCCGCTGCCTGGCACAACATGGGGAAATGCTTCCATGAAGTGCAGAAAGATGAGCTGGCGGATGAGCACTTCAGGAAAGCGGTAAAGCTAAAACCGGACTTTCCGAATGCTCTTGAGGGACTGTCGATGTCAGCCCTTCACCGTGGTGACTTCGAGCAATGTATTGCTCTATCCAATAGAGCTCTTGCCGAAAATCCCGAACTGGTGGATGCGAGAGTCAACAGGGGAATGGCCTATCTAGCCACAAGAAGGTGGCGAGAAGGCTGGAGGGACTACCAGGCCAATCTGGGGACCGAGAAGAACCGGAAGGAGATGAAGTACGGCAACGAGTCCCGATGGGACGGCACCAAAGGTCTTAACGTCGTGTGTTACGGAGAACAGGGTTTGGGCGACGAGATTTCCTTCGCTTCCTGTCTGCCCGACCTGATCCGCGACTGCAAGACGGTGACTCTGGAGGTTGATAAGAGACTAGCGCCTCTCTTCCAGAGGTCTTTCCCGACGGCTATGGTGTACGGAACCAGGTACAAACCTGAAGAGGCCAGGACCTGGGCGCACAGTCAGTCGTTCGACGCTCGAGTGGCTTTGGGAGAGTTACCAAAGTTCTATAGGAATAAAGACTCTGACTTTCACGGGAAGCCCTATCTCATCCCACGACCCGATATGTCAGCCCAATGGGGAGTGCTTCTCAATGAGAAGAAGCCAAAGATAGGAATAGCGTGGACAGGTGGTATCCCAAAGACCGGGACCTACAGGCGTTCTGTGACCCTGGATACCTTTGCTCCCTTGTTCAAGGGTATTGATGCCCAATGGGTGAGTCTTCAATACAAAGACGCCGACGGGGTTAAAGGAGCGGAAGAAAAGTACGGCGTGAAGATCCATGACTGGGAATGGGGCAGCCGTTTCTGGGACTATGACCAGACGATTGCATTGCTTTCTCAGTTAGACATCGTGGTGAGCGTGACGACCGCTGTAGTAGACGCGGCTGGAGCCATTGGTAAGGAATGCTGGTGCCTGGTTCCAGAAATGCCTATGTGGAGACACCTTGCTGAAGGCGAGTCTTTCCCTTGGGCTAGCTCCGTGAAGCTCTGGCGCCAGAAAAACAAACAGTGGCCGATCATTCCAATGCTAACTGCCTTACAGGAGAAGTGGCCTGCTCATCGTCGGTGATGTAAGTATCGAACAAGCGAAGAAGCCTCCGAAGAAACTCCCGAACGTCATCACGAGCTTTTCTGCTTCCGGGTACCAGAAGTATGGAAAGCGCTTCGTGGAGTCGTGGCTGAAGTTCTGGCCCCCAAGCATTAGATTGACCGTCTACTACGAGGGAGACGATTCGGCTTTCGAGATGCTTCCGGGTATTTCCTGGAGGCCGATTGAGGAAGTCGAGTTTCTGCAGGACTACTTATCCAGCCTGCGCTTTCCGATTATGCACGGAGTCGTTGGTTCAAATTACGACATTAACTTCGACGCAAGGATGGGAAGAAAAACCTTCATGCAGGTTCACGCCTGCAGACAGTACGGGGGGAAGGTCTTTTGGATGGACGCCGACTCGGAGACTTATAAGCACGTCCCCGAGAGTTTCCTAGATACGTGTCTCCCGGATGACAAGTTCAATTGTTATTTAGGTCGAGACGGGTGGTACTTCACCGAGTCAGGATTTATCGGGTTTAACGCGAATCACCCAATAGCGAAAAGATTCCTAAGAGATTACGTCCATGTCTTCATTGTTGGGACTATCTTCACACAGCAGTGGTGGCACGACTGCATAGCCTTTGACGCCATCAGATACATGGCGTCCAAAGATGGATATGAAGGCGAGTTCGTGAACCTCGCGAAGCATGTTCCTAAAGGCACGATGCATCCCTTTGAGAATTCCCTGCCCGGCACGGTGATGCACCACTTTAAGGGTGACAGGAAAGAAACAAGACAACTCAGAGAGGGCGACTTAATCGCAAAGTAGGTGGACGCCAGCCGACAATGGACTAAGACGGTAAGAGGGGCGAGGCCGGATCACGTTAGACGCTACGAGCTCGCAGCCAAGTATGCGAGCGGGAGGGTTCTAGATGCTGCCTGCGGGTGCGGATATGGCTCGAAACTTCTTCTTGAGAATGCGCAGTTGGTTGTGGGCATTGACCAGAGCGCTCAAGCGATTCACTGGGCGGAGGAACATTTCCAGGGGCCGTGTTTTATTCAGGGACGAATCGAGGATGAGCCTTGGAACGGACGTTTTGAGACGGTCGTCTCCCTGGAGACAATCGAGCACCTCCAAGACCCGAAGCCAGCGCTCCAAGCGTTCAGGAAAGCGTGCATCGGGACGTTAATAGCCTCAGTCCCGAACGAAGAAAGATACCCGTTTCTAGCGAAGCATTTCGAGAGAGACGACAGCCCGCACTTCAGGCATTACAGACCGAACGAGTTCGACGGCTTACTTAAAAGTTGCGGGTTCCGAGTAACCGAACGCTTTTGCCAGAAAGACAAGGGAGGCGCTATCCACGCCGGCAGTGATGGGATGTTTTTGATTGTCATCGCCGAATGATTAACGTATATCTAAGCGGCGATCCGGTCCACGACCGAGTATTAAAAGCTTTCTATGACGGAATCCCGGAAGAAAAGAAACTGATCGAGGGATTCCAATACGAACCTTCAGATATAGCAGTCATCTTCGGGGTCTATAAATCCAAGGTCAGGAAATCCTGGCCTCGAGGAAAAGTCTTTCGGCAGCAGAGGGAAAAAAACCTGGATGTAATCGTTCTAGAGACGGGTTACGTCAACCGGGGTGACGGGGAACATCACCACTATGCTGCCGGCTTTAATGGGTTGAACGGAAGAGCAGACTTCCGTAACAAGAGCATGGGGCCTGAGCGCTGGGAGAAGCTGAAAACCCAGATGAGGCCCTACTCTCCGGGGAATAAGATCATCCTCTGTGGTCAGGTTCCCTGGGATGCAAGCGTGGAAGGTAGTTACCACGTTGTCTGGTGTCAGGAGACGGCCCAAAGGCTAGCCGTTATAACCAACAGGCCGGTGGTCTTCAGACCTCATCCTTTAGCACCGATAGACCCAATCAGGGGATGTGGTTACTCCAAAGCGCCACTTCTTGAAGACCTGAAGGATGCTCACTGTGTAGTGACATTCAACAGCAATTCAGCGGTGGAGGCTTTGATCTACGGCAAACCTGTATTTGCTTTTGACGAAGGCTCTATGGTTTGGGATCTAGCCAATAAAAGCCTTTCAGACTTAGAGGAACCAAAGTGCCCGGACAGAAAGCAGTGGGCAGCGAACCTTGCTTGGACACAATGGACCCCGGCGGAGATGAGAGAAGGACACGCCTGGCGTCACCTTATGAGGGCCTAGACCAGCTTCTACTGGCATTTATAAGTGACGGAATCATCGCTGATCCCTTTGGCGAGGCCGAGCCTCGAGGGGAATGAGCTCAAGTATTTAACCGAGTGCATCCAGACAGGATATGTAACCCACGCCGGACGATTCGAGGGAGAGTTTGAGAAAGCCTTCAGTCAGAAATTCGGAGTTCCCAGTCTTGCGACCTCTAGTGGCACAGGTGCGCTCCACCTTGCCCTACTTTCTCTCGGGATCGGGCCGGGGGATGAGGTCGTGGTTCCAGACCTTACTTTCGGAGCTACCGCTTCCGTCGTACTCGCAGTGGGAGCGAAACCGATACTCGTTGACGTTCACCGGGAGACTTGGGGACTGGATCGAAACCGGCTCTTCGGAGTTCTTACACGGCGCACCAGAGCCATCATGGTCACCCATCTCTATGGAGAGGATGCAGGTGCTTTCACGCAGTTTGGGATACCAGTAATTGAGGACTCCTGCGAAGCAATCGGCATGGTACCGATCCGCGGAAAGATGGCTTGCTTCTCGTTTTACGGAAATAAGCCAATTACCACAGGCGAAGGAGGGATGCTCTGCGGTGATTACGGTAACGCTAAAGAGTGGCGGGACGGTGGTTTCGACTCAGACTACCGAAATATCGTACCAGGGCTCAATTACAGACTTTCCAACATGCAAGCCGCTGTCGGTCTTGCCCAGCTCGAGCGCTTTGACGAACTGCTCGGAGCGCGTCTCGCTAATGCTAAGAGATTTTCAGAAAGCCTGCCGGGAAAAGGGAAATGGCTGTTCTGCGCTGAGACAGAAGACCCTCAAGGACTCGCAAGGCACTTAAAGGTACACGGAGTAGACACGAGGCCGATCTTCACGCCTCTACACCTGTCTCCTGCGTTTCGTGTGTATGGCAAAGGTAAATACAAAGTGTCGGAAGAAATCTGGATGAATCATCTGGCGCTTCCGACCGGGCCGCACGTTACACCAGACCAACTAACAAAAATAACGGAGCTGGTCGATGGCTTTAGACGGAACCTACAACGGCTTAAAGTCAAGTGTAGCTGACTTTCTGCACCGCGCTGATCTTACTTCGGCCATTGCTGATTTCATTACATTGGCCGATAACAGGATCAACAACGATCTGAGACACAGGGCTATGGAAACCGCAATGGCATCCACCATAGCCTCGGGAACCATTGCCGTTCCCGCGAACTACATCGAGCTCAAAGACTCCTATATCAGCTCGACTACTCCCTATACGAATCTTGATCGTAAGAGCGCTGAGTGGATCTATGAGAAGTATCCATATCGGGCTTCGGATAACACACCGAAATATATCGCGCGAGAAGGGTCGAACTTTATCTTCGGACCCTACCCAGATACGAATTACACGGTTCAACTTGTTTATTACAACCGGTTTCCGTCCCTCTCGACTTCTACAAACAGCGTCTTCACGACCTATCCGGGTCTTTGGTTGTACGGAGCTCTTTTAGAAGCCGCTCCTTATTTAAAAGACGACAAAAGAATCCCGATCTGGGAAGGAAAGTTCTCTCAGTTGTTTACCTTGATTCAAAAGGAAAACGACGATGAGTTTCTTTCCGGTGCGCAACCTCTCTCTATTACCACGGGATGATCGTCGAGCTTTTGGGGTACGCACCGGATGCCGACCCCACGATCCCCGGAGTCATTACCAACGCTCTTGGAGTCGTTCCGTCTTTAAAGGGGATGAAAGCCGCTCCATGGCCTGCAAGCTCTGGAATGGCGACTCTGGCAGCGACTTGTGTTGGGGCGGCTCTTTTAACCAAGCTGGACGCTACCAATAGACTCTTCGCCGGGACTCCGCAGAAGATTTACGAAGCAGGGTCCTCGACCTGGAGCGATGTCAGCAGGGCTGCGACCTACAGTACCAGCACCACTGGTATCTGGAGGTTTGCACAGCAGGGAAACGTCTCTCTAGCGGCTAATGGGGCAGATACGATGCAGGCCTCAGTTTCGACTGGAGCCTTTTCCTGTATCGCCGGAGGTCCGGTAGCGGCGATTGTCGAAACGGTCGGGAAGTTCGTCTTTGCTCTAAACACCTCTGCTAACGCTCACGGTGTCCAGTGGTCGGCACTAAACGATTACACCAACTGGACAGCCTCGGTAGCTTCTCAGGCTGGGAATGACTTACTAACTACTACTTCAGGACCGATTACAGCAGGGAAAAGATTCGGGGACGCGATAGTCGTCTACAAGAAGAATTCGATGTATCTGGGGATCAATGAAGGCCCCCCGAACATTTGGAAATTCGCTCTCATCCCCGGAACCGCTGGAGCGATGAGCCAGGAGGCTGTAGTCTCAATCGGGACGCCCGAGAACCCGAGACACATCTTCATGGGAGAAGATGACTTTTGGGTTTACGACGGGTCGAAACCAGCGAGGATTGGGCAGAACAGGGTAGCTCAATCTGTCTTTGCAGCTTTACAGCAAAATAGGTACTACGCCTGCAAAGCCCTTCACGACAAGAAGAACGGTCTGGTTTATTTCTACTACCCGACCATTGACTCCGCTCTCCCAAATCAATGCGTCGTTTATAACTACAAGGTAGACAAGTGGGGAGTTGACGATAGGCAGATCGAAGCTGCGACAGATTTTGCAGCCCCATCTGTAACGTATGACGGGTTAGGATCTCTTTACACGACTTACGACAGTCTTCCGAACCTTTCATACGACTCGGCGTTTATCGGGTCGTCACAGACGAGACCCGCAGTCTTTAATAGCTCTCACGTTCTCCAAGTATTAACCGCTCCTTCTACAAGCTCTTACCTGATTACCGGAGACTACGGAGACGATACCCAATTCAGTACGTTGACGAGGGTGAGACCTAGATTCCTGACAGCGCCGACGACTGCTACAGCACAGAACTCCTATCGTCTGAATACGGGGGATATGCTGACTGCAGACTCTCTTGTGTCTCTCTCGAGTGCCGGGTCTTTCGACATGTTGAGAGACGCCCGTTGGCATAGGTTACAGATGAACTTCACCGGGGACTGGGAAATGGCTGGCTTCAGTCCTGAGTGGGTGGAGTCAGGACTTGAGTAAGTTAGTTTTGGATTTGAAAGTCCCGAACGAATACAGCAAGCAAACGATAACGGAAATCATCAGGACCATTTGTACTCAGGTGAACAATCTTTCTGAAGGGAAGATCACCGCGAGGTATCAGGCCCAATCAGTAGTCCCTGGATCTTCGGTAGCAGCTCAGGTCGGAGACTTCGTAGCCAATCTGAATCCGACTGTTGTTAATGGGACCGTCACCGGGACTCTGGTGGGTAATTACATTATTGAAGGCTGGATCTGTACGGCTTCCGATCCAGTCAACCCGGTATGGAAACAGGTAAGGATCTTAACTCCGTAGAAAACTGGATTCGGAAGGGAATAGAAAGAGACGAGAGGTATACACCAGAAGACGTTTTAAAAGGTATCGCTTCGGGTGAGTTTCAATTATTTCTATATCCCGAGGGTTTGGTAGTCACCCAAATCACGGGTCATAACAGACTATTAGTTTTCCTGCTCTCTGGTGAAAACCTCGAGAACTGGAAACACAAAGCCACTCAAGACCTGAAAGCCTATGCAGACAGTCTGGGGATCAAGATCCTCGAGGCTTACTGTAGGCCTGGTTTAGAGAAGGTCCTTCAGGACTGCGGCTGGAAGAAAGAGCAAGTAGTGCTGCGGCTAAGAGAAAAATAACAAGGGTGGTGCTATGAGCGGTTCGCTTTTCAAAGGTTCTACCGGAACTACGCAGACACAATCAGCACCGTGGTCCGTACAACAACCCTACCTGGCAGACACGTTTGCGCAGGCCCAAGGGCTTTATAACCGAGGACCCTATCAGAGTCCCTTTACGTCCTCGATCATTCAGCAGGGGACTAACCCCAATTCCGCGACTGCTTTGGGGCAACAACAGTTAGCTTCCACGATTCAGGGGAACTACCTCACTCCTGACACGAACCCCTATCTAAAGGCTTCCGTTCAAGACGCTTTGGGTTTGGCCGGGTCTACCTTCGCGGGTCAGTACGGCGGTCCCGCTGGGGCCAACCTCAACAACTCAGGCTATCAAGAAGCCCTCGCTAGAGGTTTGGGTGCTGTAGCTACAAATGCCTATTCAAACGCCTACCAGCAGGAGAGGGGGAATCAATTAGCTGCTTCTCAAGCCGCTCCTGGGATAGACCAAGGAAGGATTGCCAACCTGAACGCGGCAGACCTAGCCGCCCAACAGGCGTATATGTCTCCCTGGAGTAACCTAGCCAACTATCGAAACGCTGTCGCGGGAGCATACGGTGGAACCCAACAGACTCCGTACTTTACTAACCCGGCGTCTAACGCTATCGGTCTTGGGATTGGCGCTGGGACTATCTACAGTCTCTTTGGCGGTTCTAAACCGGCAGGGACCTGAGATGTTCCAACTATCTCAACCAGCCCTATTAGCCCTCCAGCAGCAGCAGGCTAATACCCAATCACAGCCATGGTTCCCGGAGTATCAAGCCCTGAAGGGCGCTCTGTGGAACACCAATAACACGGGCGACTTCTACAACGCGATTAACAGTCTCGCGGCTAAGTATGGGATTGCTGGAGATCCTAACAACCCATTAGGTCAGCTCGCTGGTAAAGACATCGCCGACAGTCAAGGTGCGAGGCCACCTTGGTACAAGGAAGATAGTGGTATCTCTCCTCTACAGGCAATCGGTATCGGGGTGACTCTCGGGACTGGTGCTGCCGCAGCCGGCGGGTCGTTTGGAACTGGAGCAGGTGTCAGCGGTGCTGGTGGTGGGGCAGCGGCAGGCGGTGGAGCGGGGGCCCTGGATACGAGCGGCTTCGGCGGCAGTTTCGATGCTGCTGGTATGGGCGGGCCGCAGTACGACATGACCGGGTGGGGCTCCTCGTTCGATGCCGGGAACATGGGTGGTAAGGCGTATGACATGACTGGCTGGGCGTCGCCGTTCGATTCCGCCGGAATGACGACCGAGAATGCTTATTCGATGCCCAATACGGTTACGCCCCCGCAATCTACGAGCAAGTCTTCCTCGCCTCTCGATAAAGCCCGCCAAGGATTAAGCCTCCTTCCTAGCGGTGGAGGCATGATGGGCGGCGGTTTCCCAGCCCTACAACAACCAATGGCTCCAGCTTCTTTATTTACTCCAGTGATGCCTGGAGCTCTGTATCCCTTCGGGAGATAGTATGGATTTTCCCGCGCTCTCTTTAGACGATCCCAAGACTCAAGGCATTCTGGCTTTGGCAATGGGCCTCATGAAAGCTGGGGGGCCTTCTCCGTATCCTGTTCCTTTGGGGGCGGCTTTGGGTCAAGGTGGTGCTGCTGGATTAAATCAATACACCACGGCTCGTCAGGCAGCGCAGAACTACGAGCTCGAGAACCAGAAGATCGCTTTAACAGGTCTTCAGGCTGCGCATCTTCAGTACCAAGCAGCCCTACAGGCTTGGGCGGCTGGTGGTGGGAAGGGCCCTCCGCCTGCGCCTCCTGCGTTCAATTTCCCGGGGATGCCTAAACCCACGGCTCCAGCGACCATGCCTCCTGCGCAACCACAAGCGGCCGCAGGGCCTACTCCGCCGGGGATGTCTCCGGCGACCTCTACTTTGGCTTTCGGGACTCCCGAATTCGCGTCTGGGCCAACTCAACCGAACCAGCCGGCAGAGCAAGACAACGGCCTCTTTGCTGGCCTGCCTGACTACGCACGGAAGGCTATCGTTTCCAATATAGCGATGCCTGGGTCTGGCGAGATCATCATGAAAGCAAATCAACCGATCCCGATGAGGCAAGGGCCCTTGGTCTCTCCTACGGGACAGATGATCTTCCAGAACACGCCGCCGGTCCCTGGGGTGAACTTTAACTATGGGGCTCAAGGCAGGGTCACGTCTGCCGAGCCGATTTCCGGCTTTGCGCCGACCGTCGCAGGTATCGAGGCCGCGAAAGCCGGAGCCAAAGCCAGTGCAGAAGCCACGCAGAGGACTGTAGAAGTCACAACTCCAGACGGCCGGAAGGTGCGAGTGCCGGAGTCATCCATCACCGGCGGCCCAGCTATGCAACCAACTGCGCCGAGTCGCCCAACTCCATTCACTCCTCCGCGTCAGGCCCCTAACCTATCTCAAGGCATCACGCCTGCGGAGGCAGAGGCACAAAGGGCAAATGAGGAAATGCTGGCGCATGAAGCCTCAAAGGGCAGGGAGGCCGCGAATCTGGCCGTAGACACCAATTACAACCTCCAGCATGTCTTAGAGGCTGCGAACGGTTTTGACACTGGAAAGTTCGCTCCGACCGTAGCCGGCGCTAGAGCATTCCTACAAGGGGCGCTCCCGGACCTCTTCCCCAAGGAGCAGATGGACAAGCTGACCTCGTTCCAGGAGTTCAGCAAATACTCTATCCGCCTGGGCTTTGACCAAGCGAGAAAGATGGGCGCTCGGGAGTCAACGCAGATCGTGGAGATGTCCATCAAGTCAAACCCGAACCCAGAGATGGTTAAGCCAGCCATTACGTCTATCGCGAACGGATTGATGGCGCAGAACGACTACGTTATCGCCAAAGAGAAAGCTCGTGATGCTTACTTGGCACAGAACAAAAAGCTGGGCGGGTTTAACTCCTATTGGCAGTCAATGGCTGACCCGAGGGCGTTTCTCCTCGCGCGACAAGATCCTGCCTCGCAGGCTAAGTTGATTTCTTCCCTGAGTGAGTCTGATCGGCAAAAGCTGACGAACAGCCTGACCGCGCTTCGTAAGGCCGGAATTCTCTAATGGCAGACCCGATCCAAAGCGCTCTCCAGTTACTTCAAACTGGAGGACAGTCACCAACTCCACAAACGAGCTCACCAGATCCAGTCACCTCGGCGCTCACCCAGCTTCAGAGCACGAAAAGGGAACTGGCTCCAGTCAAGCCCTATCCCATTGGGGTCGAAGGTTTGCCCCAAGCGGTCAAGGACGTGGCTGGAGACTTCAGTCCGTTCACGCATGAAGCAGTCGGGGCTAAGGCGTTGTGGGATGCGGCGGCGATGAAGTTAAAGACGGCTCTCGGCGGAACGCTCACTCCACAAGAGCAAGCCGCTAAGGCTGCTAACGATGCATTGCTCGAGACATCGCGACCGGCTCAAGCTGGAGCCATTACGGCAAGTCTCGCCACGACGCCCATAGGTGAGGCCGCATTGGCTGCTCCGGTAGTTTCAGGTATTGCGAAAATCCCATTGCTAGGAAAGCTTTTCTCTGGGGCTGTAATTGGCGGCACAACGGCGGCGGCTACTGGCGAGAATACCGGGGCTGGGGCCGCGGGTGGCGTAGCTGGTAGCGCCGCTGCTAGCGGACTGGCGAGAGTAGCGCGGCCGATCGTGCAATCCCCAATGGTGCAGAAACTAATGTCGGCCGACATCGTTCCGACAGTTGGACAGGCACTTGGCAAATTCGGTCGCTCTGTGGAAGAGCGTCTTACCAGCATTCCCGGTATCGGCGATCTCATCAAAAACGCACAAGGTAGAGCGGTCAGGGAACTCAACAGCGCAGCCATCAAGGAAGCCGCGCCAGAAGTCACCGCAATAGGCAGAGAGGGGTTGAGGCAGGCCGAGTCGAGCGTTGGACAAATGTACGACAAGGCTCTCTCCAATATCACCGTCAAGGCTGACGAATCTTTAGTCCCGCATCTGGAGTCTTTTGCCGATAACACGAAATACATGATGTCCTCAGAACAGAGAGGAACGGTGCGCAACTTCATCAACAGCACCGTTGGGGACAACGTTCAAGGAAGCCAGATACCTGGCGAGATGGCAAAGAAGATCGACGCCGAGCTCGGAGCGAAAGCAGCAGCCTTGAGGGCCAGTTCTTCAACGTCTGAGCGCGAAATGGGCAGGGCTTTACAAGACGCTCAGACGGCTTTCAGGCAACAGATGCAGAAAGGTGCGTCGACACCAGAAGCGGCGGCGATGCTGGACGAAGCCAATAGACGCTGGAGCAAGATCGTCAGGCTTCAGCGGGCCGAGGCGGCAGGCAAGGAAGGCGTCTTCACTCCAGGTCAGCTACAGACTGCTGTGAGGCAGGAAGATAAGTCTGTGCGTAAGGGCCAATTCGCCAAGGGTCGAGCCAATATGCAGGAGCTATCCGACCCAGCGGTTTCTGTGCTCGGCGATCGTTACCCAGACTCAGGGACTCCTGGGAGGGCAATGCTTGCGATGCTGGCTTTGGGCGGCAGCACTGGAGCTGCTAACGAATATTTCGGAGGCCCGCATTATCTGACTGGACTTGCTCTCGCGCCGATGCTTTACAGCCGCCCAGGAACAAGATACATGCTCGGCGACTACCCCGGTCAAGCTGCAGCGGCGCAGTCTATTGGGGCTCTGGCTCCGTATTCGTCTGCAGCACTAGCTCAGTGGATGAGCCAGCAGCAATAGATTAAGTAATTCAGATTTATTGAGAGGCCGCTAGATGCGGCCTTTTTTATTTCGGAATGGATAAAATAGCGGGACTGGACGGTGTTGAAGCACCGGAGCCAGCCCCTAACCACCATCAGCGTGAGGCGCTAACGATGGCTGAAAAGAAGTGTACCAAGTGCGGCGAGATAAAGCCGCTCGAGCAATTCCACAGAATAACAAGAGCCATGGAGAAAAGAAATGGCCGATATCACGGACTTCACCTCATGGAGCTCAACGGCAGCGAGCAATCAGCCTCAGGGCGGCACCACTATTGGCACTGGCCTTGATGACAACCTGAGGGCTTTGCAGGCCGAAATAGCCAAATGGCGCGACGGAGAGGCTTATGGGGTTCTTACTCTCACTAGTGTCGCTGGGACTAACTCCATCACTGGATCTACAAGCCCAGCCCCGACTCTAGCAGCGAATCAGAAATTCCTGCTCGTTCCTGCGGCGACGAATACAGCCGCGACTGTCTTAAACGTCAACTCAGCGGGAAACAAAAACGTCTTCTGGAACGGGGCGGCTTGTTCCGGTGGTGAGCTGGTCGTCAGTGTTCCATCCGTTCTTGAGTATGACGGTACACAGTTCAACATCGTCGGTCCAGTCATCGGAACGAGGATCACTAATTCGCTCGGTTCTGATGTAACTCTTAACAACACGGCCAATTACTTCGACGGGCCGAGTGTTGCCCAGGGAACTGTAGGGACGTGGTCAGTGGCAGGTAAGGTAACGGTTCAGGCCAGCACTCCAGACGGCGTGTTGGTGAAGCTATGGGACGGCACGACGGTAATTGACAGTGCAGCGATTACCGCAGCGGTGGGCGGTTATTTCAGCGTATCTCTGTCCGGCTATATCAGCTCGCCGGCCGGGAATCTGCGCATCTCCGTTAAAAACGTCACCAGCACTACCAGCACGAAGATCGCCTTCAATCAGAGCGGTAATTCCAAGGACAGCACGATCAGCGCTGTGCGCATCGCATAACCCATGCGCTACTTAACTGTAGCGGTCCTATATCTCATCTTCTCTGCAGCAGCAGGCTTGGCTGGCCTCGCTGGTCTCGTGGGTCTCTGTCTCGGCAAGACTGAATACATCTCCAACGTCAGCCGTGCGATGGATTCTCTTTTGGCGGCGCTGCTCGGTTGGGATGGCCGGTCAACGGTCTCTAAGGAATGCGGACGGAGTAATTGCCGGTTCTGCCTGATTCTCTGTGCAGTCTTGGATGTAGTCCTCAAGAAAGGTCATTGCAAAGAGGAGGCGCAATGAGCCAGGAAGAAGAAGACAGGGCCAAGTTGATCGCCAGAGAAGCCGTCAAACAGTTTATGGACCAGGTCTACCGGGGGGTTGGTAGAGGACTGATCGAGCGCATTTTCTGGATCGCAGTCGGAGCAGTGTTGATGCTCTATTTCGGAGGTCATCTACCGGGAGTCGGCAAATGAGCGAAAAAGAATATTTCAACGGGCTTTCTGTAGATTCAAAACACGAACGACTGACCCTCTTTCCATATTCCTGGCTGGCGGTCATTCTTGGTTTAGCTCTCGCCGGCGCGATGCGCTGGGCTTATGCCGGAGCGCCCGTATATCGGGACGAATTCACGACCATCCGCCTGCTCAGCGCTCCATGTGTCAACGCCGTCGCGAAGGCGCTGATTGTCGAGCTCGGCGAAGAGCCAGACCAATACCAAGCGGCTACGGTGGAATATAAGGGCGCCAAATACGAAGCCTGCCACAAGGTTTTCAAAGAGCAGGGTGCGGTCTGTCTAGTAGTTGATGGCCTCGGCCACGGCGACATACCGATTCAGCAGTTTAAGAGAGAGGGCGATGCGTAACCCAGTCATTTTCGCGGCCGGAGTTCTTTTAGGACTCTGTATCGCGATTGGCTGGAATTCGCATGCTCAATTATCTCTATCTGTATTCGGAGCTTCAAAACACTCCGAATCGGGTTACTGCGAGGTCAATCCTGGCCTCGCTTTGAACTACTCCCTCACACCCAATACAAGGCTCATGGCTGGGTTCTACAAGAACAGCCTATGTAGAGAGACCAAAGTCGCTGGAGTCGTGTGGTGCGGCCTCAGATTGGGCCCGATGTGCTTCGGAACTGGGCTTGTGGGGCTTACGGGTTACTCGAAGAGAACCATCTTCCTTCCTCTACCAACTGCCTCCTATGAGCAGAAAGACTACGCCATTGACTTAGTAGGGGGTACAGATGGGAAACGGTCGGTTATTGGATTTGGTTTGAGGTTTCCATTTTGACTTTACCTCACGGTTTCAGATCAGAGGTAAGCCAGTGACCGAGATCCTGATGCTTCCCGAAATGCTAGAGGCTGGGATCGAAGCATTACTTGAAAGTCGTCAAAGGAAATTAGACGAGAAGAACACTTGTATAGCCATTTACCTCGCGATGGAGGGAATCAAGGCAATCGCCTTCATGCGGGAGGATTCGGACAAGGTGCACTGATGAGGGGACATCTATGCGCTACGAAGACGAGTGGGATGAGTACGAACCAGAAGACGAGCACGATCCCGAAAACTGGCCCCATCCAAATAGACCCTAAATGTCGCCACACCATAAAGGCATAACCGACGCGATGATCGTAGAGGCGTGGAAGACGACGCCATCAGTAGGCTCCATCGCAAGACTATTCAAATGCTCTCCCCGGAACATCAACAACAGACTTAAGAGACTTAGAGCTCAGGGACACGACCTCTCGAGCTTCGATTCAAGGAGTCCGTATTTCGCGGGCAGTAAGTTAGACCAGCATCCGGCGGCAGTGTCTCTAGGTATTCAAGATGGGCACGTCCTTATCGGTTCGGACTCCCACTATTGGCCGGGGGTCAATTCCACCGCGCACGATGCGTTCCTCGAGTTCGTCCGTGAATATAAACCCAAGGTCGTTATCAAGAACGGCGACGAAGCAGACTTCCCCACCATCTCCAGACACGCGCCTATCGCATGGGAAAAACGCCCGAAGGTTGCTGACGAAATCGACAACCTGAAAGCGATGCTCGGGGAGATAGAAAAGCTCGCTAAAGGTGCCAGGTTCATCTGGCCTTTGGGAAACCACGATTCCAGATTCGAGACCCGTCTGGCAACGCTAGCTCCTGAGTATGCGAACGTCCACGGGGTACACCTGAAGGACAACTTCCCGAAGTGGGAACCCTGTTGGGTTTCATTTATTAACTCCGATGTGGTTGTGAAGCATAGATACAAGAGCGGCCGTCACGCTCCCGAGAACAACACCCTCTGGTCAGGGCGCACGATCATCACCGGCCACTTGCACGCGATGAAAGTCGAGCCGCTATCTGACTACAACGGCACTCGTTGGGGAGTTGACTGCGGAACGATGGCCGATCCCTACGGGCCACAGTTCTACAACTACACCGAGATGAACCCGCTCAACTGGAGGACCGGCTTCACGCTGCTCACGTTCGTTAAAGGAAGACTTCTCTGGCCGGAGCAGGCGTGGATCAGTGGTCCAAGAATGGTGCAGTTCAGGGGTAAGGAGTGGCGGGTATGACGATCAACGACATTCGGCTAGCAGCGCTCATCACTGAGATTCACAAGAACAACCGGGTTTTGGATAACTACACAGCCAACGGATATGAGGGCGCGCTTTTCTGTGCCCTGATGCTCCTGCGGGATGCGGCCGAGGATGCAATGAAGCGGCTAAACGACATCCGCCACGACAAGACGAAGATGCCGATGATGGCTCGCGTTCGCGAACTCTACGGCGACCCGATGGGCTCATGAGACTCAAGATCGAGCGGACCTGGTGCAGCCCGAACAGCACGATCGGCAAGTTGTCCGTTGATGGCAAGTTCGAGTGCTATAGCCTTGAGGATGTCGTCAGGGAGGATGGCCGTATCGTCCAGGCGTGGAAGATCCCCGGCTGTACTGCCATCCCGACCGGCTCCTACAGCGTGATCGTCACCCCGAGCCAGCGGTTCAAGCGCGACCTGCCGCTGTTGGTGGACGTGCCAGGATTCACCGGGGTCCGCATCCACCCGGGAAACGGACCGAAAGATACCGAGGGCTGCATCCTCGTCGGGGCGTCGAAGGACACCGATTTCGTCGGCCACTCCCGCGAAGCCTTCGAGAAGCTGTTCACCAAGATCCAAGAGTCGCTCGGCTGCGGTGAGAAGGTAACTCTGGAGGTCGTATGAACCCGCTCCTGCTTTCCAGCATCTTCCAAATCGGCGAGAAGCTGATCGAGCACTTCTTCCCCGACCCACAGAAACAGGCGCAGGCCAAGCTAGAACTGCTGAAGCTGCAGGAGTCAGGAGACCTTCAAAGGCTCGCCCAGATGACCGACCTTGCGAAAGCCCAAATAGCTTTGGATACCGCAGAGGTTCAATCAGGGTCACTCCTGGGTAAATGGCGCGGTGCTCTAGGCTGGGTGCTGGCAGGGTCACTTGCCTATCAGCTAATTCTTTTCCCATTCATGGTGGCCGCTATCCTTCTGGTCAGCCCGACCTTCCCGGTGGACAAACTTCCAAAGCTGGACTGGAAGCAACTCGGCTCAGTTCTTCTCGGAATGCTGGGGATCAGTGGTTGAAAAAGGTTCCCGGACGAAGAGGCGAAAGAACCCCCATCCAGGCAGCAGAAAGGGCTAAGGTGGCTTTTGACTCTGCTATCAGGTTTGGGAGGATCTTCGGGGAGACCTTTGAGCCTTCTCAGGCTGTCTGCAAATCCGTTGGATGGCTGAAGACGCTACTGCCGAAGCGCTAAATAGTCGTATATACGCGACATCGTAGAACGCTGCGATGATCATTCGCCCGATCCAGATGGGCTCGAACTCGGCCATTTCGGCAGCTGGATATATTTCTTCCTTCTTGGCACATCAGCGCTCCGATTGAGGTAACGCTTTCGGACATGTCTCGCCGACCTCCGGGTCGTGGTAGACGCCGCACTCTCGGCACCAGCGCTCGCTCCGAGCTGACATTCCTGCCTCGTATCCCGCCTTATAGCTCTGAAAGGCCACAGACTCACCGTTGGGCTTTCTCGTAGCCCACCAGGCTTCAAAGGCGGCGTGAAGGTCATTCATAGCAGTCGTAGCCCTGTCTTGTGGACAAGATTGGCGCGTTAATC
>Ga0070741_10003646_pt1 | contig 37580 bp, 41 predicted proteins | sample Coa_R1_4_FD_66440 | JGI IMG/M metagenome (GOLD analysis project Ga0070741, IMG submission 66440) | Surface soil microbial communities from Centralia Pennsylvania, which are recovering from an underground coalmine fire - Coalmine... | ecosystem: Environmental > Terrestrial > Soil > Unclassified ... | reverse complement strand
GCAGCTTGCGGTGATTGCGCCGGTTGTAGCGCAAGGGTTGGCGCCATGTCCAACTATGGAACCAGCGCACTTGTACGCCTCGCTCACGCATGCGTCGCTCCAGGTTGCGCGACGACCAGAACAGGCACCCGGCAGCATCCAAATGGAGTCGCACTTCGACGCCGGCCGCCGCTCGCGCTTCCAGAGGATTGGCAAATTCGCGGCCGATCACATCGTCGGCAAAGATATAGCTCTCCAGGCGAACGGTGGAGCTCGCAGCAGCAATGGACTCCAGCATAGCCTGGTACAGCGTGTCGCCCTCCGTGTACAACTCGAAGGCGTCCGAGCCGGCGGTAAGAGTTGGTGCGCAACTCGCACCACATTCGAGTGCCGCAAGGCCTTCCATCCCGCAGCTGCCTTGGCATGCATGTGACATCTTCTCAGGTGCTCGGCTTGGGCGGTGGGGAGCGCGTCTCCAAATAGCGCTGGGGCGCCTCGTCGAATTTCGCCACACAGCTCGGGCTGCAAAAGTAGTAAGTCGTATCTTGGTAGTCACGTGCTCCCGCCGCTTCTTTCGGGTCCACCAGCATCCCGCACACCGGATCTCGTTCCATTTGTCCACTCCATACAAGTCTCAGCCGCGCCGGAATCGCCACAGGCTGCCCCCAAGCAGGACACCGCCGATGACCGTCATCGCCAGCGCCTGGGGCCACAGCACTGTGAGTCCCACGCCTTTGAGAAAGATTCCCCTCAGCACGTCCATGTAGTGTGTTACCGGACTAAACAGCGCTGCGTATTGCAGCCACGCTGGCATGCTTTCGAGCGGCACCATGGTGCCGGACAGGAATAGAATCGGGAACAAAGCGAACAGCGAAATCAGCAACGCCTGTTGCAATGTCTGCGTCAACGTCCCCACCAGTATCCCGACACCCATGCTGCTCATCAAAAACAATGACGAGAGCGCGAAGTAGAGAACGAGGCTGCCTCGCATCGGGACGCCGAACCCGGCTGCGACAAACAGGCTCAAGACCAGCCCCAACAAGCAGACCAACAGCGTAGGCAACATCTTCGCGCCGATCAGCTCTGCCGACGTGATAGGCGTCACCATGAGCTGCTCGATCGTGCCCGATTCCTTCTCCCGGACGATACTCGCCGCAGTGGTGATCACACCCACCACCATGCCGGCGGAGGCGATCATCGATAGCAGCATGAAATAGCTGTAGCGCAGCTGCGAGTTGTACCAGATGCGTGGGCGGTAATCGATCGGGAGAGACATACTCGGGGCTGCGGCACCGATCTGCTCCATGGCAAAGCTTTGGACGATCCGCTGCGCATACCCTTGCGCCACGGTTGCCGTGTTGGCATTGGACCCGTCGAGCACAAGCTGTACGGAACCGGGCTCGCCTCTGACCAGGCGTCGCGAGAAGTCGGGCGGGATCACGACCGCCGCGAGCGCTTTGCCGCTGTTGAGCAGGCCAGCTAAGTCCGCTTCTCGTGTAACTCTGTGCTCGATCGTGAAGTAGCCGGAGCTGCCGAAGCGATCGATCAGCATGCGGCTCTGCGGCGAACGGTCGAAGTCGGCCACAGCGGTCGGCAGATTGCGCACATCGAACGACAGCGCCATCGTGCACATGATGACCTCGCCGGTGTACAGATACACCACGAGCAACAGCATGACCCGGTCGCGTAGGAACTGCGTGAGCTCCTTCCGCACGACCGACGCCAAGCGTGCACGGCGCGCTGCATTCATGCGACTTTCTTTCGGAACAGCAGGCTGGCTGCCGCGAATACGACGAATGTGTAAGCAGCGAGCGCAGCCAATTGAGGCCACCACACCTCCAGCCCGACGCCCTTCATCGCGATGTCGCGCGAGATCACCACGAAGTAGCGGGCGGGGAGCAGATGTGTGTAGAGCTGCATCGTCCACGGCATCGTGAAAATGGGAAACAGAAACCCCGAGAAGAGGAAAGCCGGCATCAACGTGACCATGATAGCGAGCAGCATGGCCACCAGTTGACTGCGGGTAACCGTAGACACCAACAGCCCGAGAGCAACCGTGCAAGATACGTACAGCAGTGTCGCGCCAAGAAACAATGCGAAGCTGCCCTGAAACGGAACGCCGAACCATAGCAACCCCGGCACGAGAATCATGACCATCTCCAGGAAAGCAATGACCGCGTAGGGGATCATCTTGCCCGCGATGAACTGCCAGGGGCGGATGGGCGAGACGAAGATCTGTTGTACGGAACCGCTTTCCTTCTCACGCACCACCGCAAGCGCGGTCAACAACGGCGGGAATGCCATCAGGATTACGCCGAACAAGCCGGGAACGATGTAGTAAACGCTCTTTAGCGGCGCATTGAACCACACTCGGCCTTCGACCTGGATCAATGGCCCGTGCGTCGCGTGACCCGGCTCGCGCGTTTTGGCCACCCGTTTTGCGCTGTAGTCTTGGACAATCGCAGTTGCATAACCGGCGATAACCATGGCGGTAGCCGAGAAAGAGCCATCGATAAGAGCCTGCAGGCTCGCGGTTTCGCCCCGCGCGAGCCTCTCTGAGAAGTCCGGCGGTATCACCAGCACGAGCCGCGCTTTGCCACGGTCCAGCAGCGCACCGATTTCACTCTCTTGGCCAATACCGTGCACTCGGCCGAAATATCCCGAGTGCGGAAACGCGGCAATCAGGTCTCGACTGTCGGCGCTTCGATCGAGGTCATAGACCGCCATCGGCGCATTCTTCACATCGAGCGACAGTGCCGAGCCGAACAAATACAGCATGACCAGCGGCAGCGCGATCGCCACGAACATGGTGACCGGATCGCGCCGAATCTCGCGCACCTCTTTCCACACCACCGCACCGACGAGCGTCTTCACGCCGCTTGCTGCGCACGGCTGGCATTCGCTGCGGCGCGCTCCTGTTCCATCTCGATGAAGGCAATGAACACATCCTCGATGCTAAGCGGCACGCGTTCGATGCGCCGCACTTCGTGGCCGGCCTTTGCAAGCTGCTCCACGATCCAAGGTCGCGCCGCTTGCGCGTCGTCCACCAACAGATGCAGCCGGTCGCCGAAGAATGAAGCACGCACGTTCGGCACGCCTTGGAAGTGCGCGAGGGCCGCGATCGGCTGATCGCACTCGAGCTCCAGCATTTCGCCGGCGCGCATCTGTGTGCGCAACGATTCCGGTGAGCCGAGTGCGATCATGCGCCCGTAGTAGAGGAGGGCGAGGGTATGACAATGCTCGGCCTCGTCCATGTAATGCGTGGTGACGAACACCGTCACGCCTTGGTCGGAGAGGCTATTGATGAGCTCCCAGAATCGGCGTCGAGAGACTGGATCGACGCCTGCCGTGGGCTCATCGAGAAACAATACTTCGGGCTCGTGCAAAACCGCGCACGCTAAGGCGAGGCGCTGCTTGATACCGCCTGAAAGTGAGCGTGTCAGCAAGACTTCCTGTCCGCGCAGGCCAGACAGATCGAGCGCCCATTCGCGTCGTGCGGACAAGCGTTCTTGTGTTACACCGTATGCGCCTGCGAAGAATCGGATGTTCTCATCGACCGTCAGATCGTCATACAGAGAAAATCGTTGCGACATGTACCCAATCCGGGATTTGACGGCTGTCGGCTCCTTGGCGACCGCATGACCAGCTACCAAAGCCTGTCCCGAGCTCGGCGCAAGCAATCCGCATAGCACCCGGATGGTGGTCGTCTTGCCGGATCCGTTGGGTCCGAGAAAGCCGAAAATCTCACCCCGCCGAACGTTCAAGGTCACCCGGTCAACCGCGGTGAAAGCGCCGAACTTCACAGTGAGATCGCGAGTCTCGACTGCGCTTCCCGACCTCGTCGCGATTCGCTCCGGTGCAATCGCTACTGGCGGAGCCACGCTCTCGGGCAGTGCTGTCACGAAAACGTCTTCCAAACTCGGCGCGACGGTGGTGAGATTGTCCAGCACAGTGGCTGCGCGCTCGAGCATCGCCCGCATCTCACCTTCATCGAGGCCACGGTCGTCGACCCGTAGATGAATACGATCGCCGGAAGCGTATGGACGCGTAGCAGGATACGCGGCTCGCAGCGCGGACAATGCTGCGCGCTGGGGCCGCACGGTGAGCTCCAACATCGTGCCGCTCATACGCTCGCGCAACTTACGTGGGGCGTCGCAGGCGATCAGGTGCCCAGCATGCATGAGGGCCACCCGAGTGCAGCGTTCCGCTTCGTCCATGTAAGGGGTGCACACGACGATCGTGGTTCCGCCTGCCAACGTCTGATAGAGAATGTTCCAGAATTCGCGCCGGGAAACGGGATCGACACCTGTCGTGGGCTCATCCAAGAGAAGCAATGGCGGCTCATGGATAAGCGCGCAACACAGCGCCAGCTTCTTTTTCATCCCACCGGAGAGGTTCTTCGCCAAGCGCGCGCGGTACCGTTCCAGGCGTGCGAATTCCAGCAGCCTGGCTTTGCGATCGTTCTTTGCCGGCTCGGGAACACGGTGGAGATCGGCAAAGAAATCGAGGTTCTCTTCTACGGTCAGTCGGCCATACAGACTGAAGATCTGCGACATGTAACCGATGCGAGAATTGATCGCGGTGGCATCGCGCACCGAATCGTAACCTAGGACAACGGCGCGCCCGGCATTCGGGTCCAATATACCGGCCAGGATTTGGAGGATTGTCGTCTTGCCCGCACCATCCGACCCTATCAGACCGAACACTTCTCCTCGAGAGATCGCTAGCGAGACGTCATCAACGGCCTTACGCGTCCCATATACTTTGGTCAAGCCGACGGCCTCGATCACCGGCGCTTCGCGTTCCACGGCATCACCCCTCACTTGCCCCACGGGGCATCCGGCTTCCAGCGGATGCGCGCATCAGCCGGCATGCCGGGTTTAGCCAGCCCTTGGGGGTTGCCGATCTCCAGCTTGACCGAGTACACCAGCGTGACGCGCTCATCGGGCATGTGTACGTCCTTTGGCGTGAACTCGGCTTTGTTAGCGACCTCAGTCACGACCGCATCGAAAGGGCGTCCGGGAAACGAATCGACATACACACGGGCCGCGTCACCCAGCTTCACCTTGCCGATATCGCGTTCGGGTAGATACACGCGCATGTACGGGCGTTCGAGGTCGCCGAGCACTACCAAGGGTTTCCCCGGCGACATCAACTCACCGGGCTCGGCGGCTTTTGTGATGATGGTTGCCGCGGCCGGTGCGACGATGCGTAGCTCGGCTTCAGCTACGCCAACTTCGCCGCGCGCCGCACGCGCCGCAGCGGCTTCGCGCTTAAACGATTCGAGCAAGTCGGGAGTCTGCCTCGCAATCCCGTCCCGTGCGGCTTGCGCGGCCTCCACATCAGATCGGGACGCAGACACCATCTTCTTGGCTTGGGTAAGCTCGCCCTCGGCTTGTCTCAGCTTGCTTTCGGAGGTGCTCAGCTGACGTTCTGAGATGAAGTTCTTGGCCAGCAGATCGCGATCGCGCTGGAAGTCGATGCGGGTCTGCTCGGCGTGATGCTCCAAGACCTTGACCCGCTCATGCACTTCATGCAGTCGCTCGCGTGCAGCAGCGAGGCGCGCGTCGGCTTCTTTGAGCTTCGCTTTGCTTTCCTCGTCGCGCAAACGCACTTGCGCTTCGGCGGAGGCCAGGTGAGACTCTGCCTGAGTTGCGCGCTCGCCTACTTCCTCAGCGGAAAGTACCGCGAGCAGATCGCCCTTGCCGACAACGGTGCCCTCACGCACTGGCATGTCCACGATACGGCCGGCAACCTTGGCCGACACCGTGATCTGAGTCGCCTCGATGCGGCCATAGCCTTCGAGGATTCCTTCTGGCAACTTGGGCGAGCTCCACCACCACCAGCCTAGTCCGGCGGCCGCCACAAGAGCGACGGCGACTGCCGTCAGCGCGAGTGTCCTCCAGCGCTTCATTCACGTTCCTCGTCTCGGCGGACCTGGTGCGAGGGGGTATCCAAACCCGGCTGCGTCAGCTTCTGCATCAGCGCGGGTTCGAGGGCCGTTTCGCGCCGGGCTGGGTTCTCAGGCTGCACTTCAGGACCAAGCAGCGCATCGAGCGCGGGCCGATCCACCACTTCCTTTTCGAGGAGCAGCGTGGCGAGTGCCTCTAACGCAGAACGCCGGGCGGAAAGGGTTTGTTTGACCCGCTCATAGGCCGAGGCCAGGATTTTGCGCACCTCGCCGTCTATACCTTCCGCAGTACGCTCACTGTATTCGCGTCGTTCGCCCATGCCGGAGAGGTTGAGGAATGGCGAGGCTCTCGGCTCCTCGAAGCTTGCTAGTCCGAGGGCCTCGCTCATGCCGTAATGCATCACCATGTGGCGCGCGATGTCGGTAGCTCGCTGCAGATCATTCTGAGCTCCGGTAGAGGTATCGCCGAACACGATCTCTTCGGCTACCCGTCCGCCGAGCAGAACATCGATCCGGTCGAGCAACTCGCTCTTCCGCATCAGATAGCGGTCCTCCGTGGGCATTTGCTGCGTGTAGCCTAGCGCTGCGACACCCCGGGGAATGATGGAGATCTTGGTGACTCGATCGACGTTCTTGCGCGATTCCGCGACGAGAGCATGCCCCGCCTCGTGATACGCGATGACTTTCTTCTCTTCCGGATTCATGACTCGATTCTTGCGCTCGAGACCCGCGACGATGCGGTCGATCGCGTAGTCGAAGTCGGACAATTCGACCGCGTTCTTGTCCTTCTTGGCGGCGCGAAGCGCGGCTTCGTTCACCAGGTTAGCGAGATCAGCACCCGCAAAACCAGGGGTGCGTGCAGCTATGACGGATAAGTCGAGTCCGGGCGCTAACGTGACGTTGCGCGTATGCACATGCAAGATCTGCTCACGGCCTTTGAGATCTGGCTTATCGATAACGACGTGCCGGTCGAAGCGACCCGGCCGCAATAACGCGGGGTCGAGGATCTCTGGCCGGTTGGTGGCGGCCATGATGATGACCCCTTTGTTGGTGTCGAAGCCATCCATCTCGACCAGCAGCTGATTCAATGTCTGTTCGCGCTCATCGTTGCCTCCGATACCGGTGACGCCTCGTGCCTTTCCCAGCGCATCGAGCTCATCTATGAAGATGATGCAAGGCGCCTTGCCCTCGGCTTGTTCGAACAGGTCACGCACACGGGCGGCGCCGACGCCCACGAACATTTCCACGAAATCGGAGCCGCTGATGGAAAAGAACGGCACGCTGGCTTCACCCGCCACTGCCTTCGCCAGCAGCGTCTTGCCGGTGCCGGGGGCACCCACAATGAGCACGCCCTTGGGGATTTTCCCGCCGAGCCGGCGATAGCGATCGGGTTGCTTCAGAAATTCGACCACCTCCATTAATTCGTCCTTCGCTTCGTCGATCCCGGCCACGTCGGCGAAGGTCACACCGGTTTGCTTCTCCATATAGACCTTCGCTTTGCTCTTGCCGATCTCCAGCATTCCATGTGCCCCGCCTCCCATGCGCTTCATCAGGAATCCCCATAAGGCAAAGAACACCACCGCCGGAACGATCCAGGACAGAAGCTGAGAGAAGAAGTTGCTCTCGATGAGGCCGGCAAAGCGCACCTGGGCCGCCTCCAGGTCCTTCACCAGAGACGGATCTTCGACGCGCACGGTTATGAAGGCATGGTTTCCCTTGGCGAAGGTTTTCAGCTCATCGAGCTTCTCCTTGGGCAAAACAGATTCAAGGCCTTCGTTCTTCAAAGTGCCCGTTATGGCCTTGTCTGCAATCGACACCTCGCTTACTTTTCCAGCAGAGACCAGCTTCTTGAAGTCGCTATAAGCGAGCGTCTCCGCGTGCGGCGCGAAGAACAGCTGCTGCAGCATCAGTATGAAAACGAACGTGCCGACGAAATACCAGAGGGAGAATTGTTGCTTCTTGTCCATATGCGATGACCTATGGGTCTCGTTTGCTCAGCTCGTCGTTAACCAGCGCAGCCTAAAGGTTGGAGCAGCTCACAGGTCAAGGAAATCCGCATTTGAGATGGCCTCCTCTAGTTCTGTACCATCTCTATCATGAGATGGTGGTTGTCCAGCAACCGCTGGACCATTCCCTCAAGTGTTCCATCTGCCAGGACAGGCGGTCCTTCGATGACCGTCCAGCGCGAGGCTCCAGCGCTTTCGCAGCGGCGTATGCATGCGCGACCAATGACATATGTTCATGTAGTGCGGGCCCGCGGTCCGGAACGGGGAGATGCTCTATGTCGTGCAGCTTCGCCTGACCGCTCTTAAGCAGCTTTGCGAGTTCCGACTGCGCGCTATCCGGCGCCGCAAGCACGGGCAGGACAATAAGCACGCCAATGATGATTGCGCATATCTTCGAGGTCATGCACGCCCGCCGCTCGCTGCAGAGCACACCGCTCAACAGTGATCACGGTCGATTCAGAAAGCTCTGAGCGCGTGGCGTAGTTCTAGTCAGGCACGCAGATCAAGCCTCCTCGACGAGTCGGCACAACTCTCCTACGTCATGACCGGCGCGATCCCAATTGGCATAGGCGCTTTCCATGAACCGCTGGCGCTCTTGCGTCTCGCGCAGCTTGATCCCATGCTCGACAATCTTTTGGCGCAGTTGCTCGCGCATGTCCTCGCAGGGGCAATCGCCTGAGTCCATACGCCTCATAAGATCACGGATCTCGGACAACGTGAACCCGAAAACCTGCACGTGGCGTATAAAGCGCATCCGCGTGAGATGCTGGCTGCCAAACATCTTGTAACGATTAGCGGGATTGCGACTAGGCGCGAGCAAACCTTCGCGAACATAGTAGCGAACCACGTCCGGGCCAACGCCGACGCGCTTCGCGAATTCAGTGACTTTCATGGACCTCTCCTTGCCGCGCTGATGGCAGCAAACCTTGATCTGTTCCGAAGTGGTGATGAGATTGCGCTCGAAACAAGCGGCGGGCGCCCGAGGGCTCAGCCGCATACAGGAATCAGATCAGCAACCTTTTGCTCAGGAAAGGAGGGGGTGAGAGGGGTGGGGGAGTGGCGTAGCGAGATGGCGCGCGGGAGATGCGCACTCCAAAGCGTAGTTTCTGCGCGGATGACTCTAGCGCTACGTATGCGTATGGCGAAGAACGCTGGCTGCTCGTACCGAGCGCTGGTGTCGATGTGGCGAGGTCGATCGCCTTCGCCTGCGGGCAGTGTTGGTGGTCCTGCTTCGCCGGCTTCCAATTCTGGTCATGATCGTGTCCGTGATCATCTGGGACCGCGGCATCGGAATGATGCGGGACGACCAAAGCCAATGCTTCGCAGCAGGGCTGCGCGGCTGCCGTTCCCCAGGCGACGAGCCAGAGAATCAACAGCACCAAGCCTCGTAAGCGAAGCCCGCTGGCAGAGGTTTCCCGTTTCATAGCACGGATGCTAACCCGATCAGCAACCCGCCGCTTGATCCAGGTCAAAGTTTGGAGTAGTTCCAAGGTTGCACTTGCTCTTGCACGTATAGCGTGCAGGTGCCTGAACAGCTAAGCGTCTAATTCAGGGTTGCCGAATCGGCAAGCCATGCAGACGGGTGTGGAGTGCCCGAAAATCGGCCGTCTTGCACCTCCAGTTGAGCGATTGAGTTTGAAAATGTGCTGAAGGGCTTGACCTGGTTCCCACGCACACGTTGCAGACTGACGTTGTGGTCGATGATACGGCTGCTTTAGCCCGATTCACTGACACCTGAAACTGACCTCGACCGAACCACCAATGGAGAACTGCTGATGAAAGTTGGACATGGACTACTGAGTCTCGCTGTCGCTGCCATCCTTTCGTTTCCTGTGATAGCGGCCGCCGCAGATGATCAGCCAAGCTCAAAGCCCAAAGCCGCGGCCAAAAGCAAGCCCAAGCGCCACGATCACAACGCGGAGAACAAAGCCAGCGCGCCGGGGCAGCCGGCGGATCCGGCCTCGGGTCCGGTGAAGCCCGCGCACGACCACAGGAAGGAAAACAAAGGCGGAGGCTGATGAACGCGCGGGACTCGCAAGGACCGCAAGCCGGATGTAATTTGGCTTGCGCAGTTTGTAGAGTACTGTGTGTCACCGCGCCCGTCGACGCCAAGGGCCCGCGCTCCTCTTCGTGACCGAGACCAGCGATGAAGCGGTGATCGCACGATTGACTGAGGATCTGCAGACTGAAACGTGGAACGCGAGCTCACGATGGTCGTGCGCGTGATCTGGATACCGGACCACCCGAGAGGCGAATGCCCGCCTACGCACTTTGGCCGGGTCGACAGCCCTTCCGTATACGGATCCGTCGTGGTCGCGGGCGTCCTGCGAATCTCAGCGTTCCCACCGTGGCATGGTCAAGCGGCGGTGGAGCTGAAGTGCGCGGCCGCGTCGTCGGCCATTTGCTTGGTGCACCAGCGAGCATACGTCTTCCCAAACAGCTTGCCTAGCCAGCGGGCGAGCCCGTGGTGGGGCAGGTCGTAGTCGATGAATACGCGCAGCATTGAGCGATTGCCGCTCGGCGAAAGCGCAAACCCTAGCCGGTATTGTCCAATCACCAGCAGCTTCGCATCGATGGTCTGCCAAGCTTTCCTGAACGGAGGCTCTCGCTCGGTGACCATCTCCTCGAGCGAAAGCGTCATCCCCAGCACCTGGCCGTTCATGCGGACTCTGGACCCCAGGGCACGACCGTCGAGAGCGTCGGTGACTATGGTCATCTTCGAGCCCATCATCATCGCCGATGACTTCTCCATGTGCGCCGACAGTTTCTTGAAATCGTCCAGGTAGGCGAACGCGGTTTCCGTCGGCGCGTTCAGCGTCACAGCGCTCTCGCAGTGCAAGGGAAATACTGAGGCGGCAGTCATACCCGGTTCACTGGGAGCGGATAGCGGGGAGATCGAACGACAGCGCTTCAACCGCCTCGGGGACAACCTGCTCATTCATGCCGACGCGATGGAGGTCGCCCATCACGGCATAGAGCTGAGCATCACCGAAGGAGTCCTTTGCATCCTCAACGAGAACATGGAGCTCGGCGCCATCGATGTGCTTTAGCATGGTCATGACCTCCTCAGCATGGACGACGCATCACGTGCGCAAAGTCATGCGCGTAATGCGGATGCTTGGACGCGCGCATCCCTATTTAGCATTTGAGTATTTATTGGGTCCTGGTGTGTTGATCTGGATCAACGTGTGCGTGGGCGCTCGAGGCAGTAGGTGAGATCTTCTGTTAGATCGCGAGCCAGACGCGGAAGGTGTTTGCCAAGCAGCGACGCGACCTTTGGCTCTGGCTACCGATCTGGGTCCCGACCAATCCACCCGGTCAAAATCGTAACCTGGCTTGACCTGGTACTCGCACACATGTTGCAAGATTCGTCAGCGTCCAGCGCAAGCGCTACTTCATTGTAATCGCATGAGGCCACTGCGCAGAGCGCCTCGATTCACACGAACCACTATCAAGAGGTCAACATGAAAGCAGCATCTCTGATCGGACTGGCAATTCTCCTGAGCCTGGGAACGAGCGCGGCGTTGGCCGCGGATGAACCAGCAACGCATATGCAGGAGACCGACAGCCATATGGAACATTCGGCCGAGGCGACCAAGACATACTCCGGGCATGGCAGAGTCAACTCAGTGGATGTAGCTGCTGGCAAGATCAACATCAGCCATGATCCGATAACAGAGCTGAAGTGGCCGAGGATGACCATGGATTTCCAGGCGAGCGCTCCCACGCTCAAAAATATCAAGCCGGGGACCTATGTCGTCTTTGAGTTGCAGAAGATGGAAGACGGGTATCACATCGTCAAGATCGCGCCCGCCAGGCCGTCGACCGAGTGAGCCATGCACTGGCCGAGCCCATGATGAACCACCGAGACCTATGCGCAGTACTGATGATGTGCGCGATGAGTGACGCACCCACACGATGGACGCTTTTTGAGGTGCTGCTCTCTGGAACTTTGGCGTTATGGAGAAGGACGCATTGATGAAGAACAGACGGTGGCCGCGGCTGATCGCTAGCGTCGCAGTTGTTTTGCTCGCCCTCAACCTGACTTTGGGTGGACACGCTTGGAGTGCAGATGGTGTGGCGCGCTCTGTCATGCCGGAAAGGATCGCAGGCGCCACGACCAGAGCCGATCACGAGGCGTTAGCTGACGCTTACGAGCAAGAGGCAAAAGCGCTCGATGCCAAGGCAGCCGAGCACGAGGCCCTGGCCAAGGCTTATGCCGAGCTCGGCTACTTGAGGGACAAGCCTGGCTTGATCGCCCATTGCGCGTCCTTGGTCGACCGGTACCGGGCTGCGGCGCAGGAGACACGCGAGCTAGCGCGCGCACATCAGGAGCTTGCTGCGAGAGCTGCACAGAAGTGAGGACAAGCGGCGCACGTAGCTGCACCCCGCCTCTTTTAGGGCCGGTATTCGAACGAGAATTCAATTGGGTGGTCAACGCCCGTGCGCTTTACGACAATCCGGATTTTGTACAACCCCTTTCCGGGCATACGGAAGAAATTCCCATAAGAGATCGTGCCTCCGATCTGCATTGGGCCGAGATCCTTGTGATCTGCTGTCAGTCCGAGCTGTTCCACGCGCGCAGAAACCTTGGCATCGGTAATACGGTGGGTAGTCTCAGCATCAAACAGGGCAACCACAATGTGCCTGAGATCTGAACCCTTTGGTGACCCATGCATACTGGACTCTGGATGCTCGGCGGGATGTCCACGCACGATCTCCGATGGCATAACGCCCAGATAGATGGTGACGCCGTTCACGGTCTGGCTCAAGCCGTCGCTTTGCGCATTGCCTGCGATAATTGTCAGGAGCGCCACCGTTGCTGCAGCAAGCACCTTGCGCATGTTATTTTCCTCGGGATGCGAAATTGGTTCGAGACGACGTCCCAGCACCACACAGGCATCCAAGATTAAGCGTAGACATATGAGTCACTGACAGGTCAAGAGGTATGAGAACGATCATCTTCGGCTTAGCGCTATTCGCGGTCCTGACGAATGACACCGCTGCCCAGGGTGCTCTGGACGCGGTCCCCTGCCATTCGCACTCGCCTAAGATGGCTGGCGCGCAGAGCGGGCTGTTCACCGTGCATATGAAGTGCGACAGGCTCCTGTTCGAGATCCCGCTGCTCATGCTGGGTCGTGTAATGCTGCTCAATACAGAGTTCGCGGAGCTCGGAGGCGGGGAGAGCGATACGGTCGCGCCGGGAGTTAGTGCGGATACGCGCGTGGTGCGCTGGGTGAGACGGGGCGACCAAGTGCATCTCGAGATTGTCCAGTTCGAGATGCGCGCCGACGGGCAATCCGGCCTTCAGCGTGCGGTACAACAAGCCTCACTTGGATATCTGGTTCGCTCATTCGATGTTCTCGGCGAAGGAGCGGCAGGCGCACCGCTCATCGACGTCACGAGCTTGTTCGTTTTTGATGTTCCGCAAAGCTTTGCTCAGGAGTTCCGTCGCAAATTCCGTATGGTGCAGGTAGATGCGAAACGCTCCTACGTCGATCAGGTGAGAGCGTTCCCGGAAAACATCGAGATCCGATTTTTTCAAACCTGGCTGCCGGACTCGAAGGATGCATCCAAGGACGCGCGGCAGACTGAGATGCCGTCGACTGCGGGCATAGGCTTCCTGTTCCATGCAAGCATGCTGCTCCTTCCCGAGCAGCCGATGCAGGGCCGATACGCAGATGATCGCGTCGGCTACTTCACCGAGTCCTTCTCTGATTATGGAACTCGGGCACCAGGCGCAGTGCGCAGAGCCTATATTCAACGTTACCGCCTGGAAAAGAAAGACCGGGGCGCCGACATTTCGGAGCCGGTGAAGCCGATCATCTTCTACCTGAGCCGCGAGGTACCCGACCGTTGGCGGCCGTACATCAAGCAGGGGATTGAAGATTGGCGGGTGGTGTTCGAGAAAGCTGGATTTCGAAATGCCATTATCGCGAAGGATGCGCCGAGCGAAGTGGAAGATCCGACCTGGGACGCCGAGGACTCGCGCTACTCTGTGATACGTTGGGCGCCTGGCGGCAGGCCCAACGCGATGGGCCCTGGTCTCGCCGATCCGCGCAGCGGCGAGGTCATCTCGGCGCACGCCATCTTCTGGCACAACGTTCTCAAGCTTCTGGAGAACTGGTACTTCGCTCAAGTCGGTGCGCTCGATCCGCGAGCGCGTCAGCTTCCCTTGCCGGATGAGGTACTCGGCGCGCTACTGCGCTACGTGGTTACCCATGAGGTAGGGCATGCTCTGGGTCTTCGCCACAATTTCAAAGCGCACTCGGCGTATTCCGTGGCGCAGCTGCGCAGCCGGGAGTGGACCGAGCAATGGGGTACGTCCGCATCGATCATGTCTTACGCGCGGTTCAATTACGTCGCGCAGCCGGGCGATGGTGCCTACCTGTTGCCGAAGTTCGGGCCTTACGACTATTTCGCCTTGGAGTGGGGTTACAAGCCGTTGCCCGGTTTGAATGCCGATGAGGAATGGGAAGCGCTCGATCGGATGGCGGCGCGCCAAATCGAAGAGCCGATGCTGCGCTTCGGCGGCGAGGATGACGTCGCCGAGCTCGACCCGACCGTCATGACCAGCGTCCTCGGCGCGGATCCCATCCAAGCAGGCGAGCTTGGATTACGCAACATTGACCGGGCCGCGGGGCTCCTCATCGACGCGGCGACGCAAACGGGACGGGACTACACACGGCTCACCGAGTTATATCACGCGCTCGTGGCGCAGCGGGACAAAGAGTTGTTCGCCGTGGCAAAACTCATCGGCGGCGTCAGCGAGACGCGCAATCAAGCGAAGCGCGCCGGCGCGCCGTTTCAGCCGGTGCCGCCGAAACGCCAAAAAGCTGCGGCAGCATTCTTGCTCGAACGCGGCTTCGCAGTCCCCAGCGCGCTGTTGAACCCCGAAATTTTGCGGCGGATGGGTCCCAGCGCCACCGCTGATGCGCTTCAAGGATCGAACTTCAACATCCTGTCGCGCTTGCTCGATCCTGCCGTGTTCCAGCGGATGGCGGAGGGGAGCGACTCGACGCCAGTCGAGCAGCGGTATGCAGGTCCCGACTTGATCGCTGATCTTAACCGAGGGCTGTTCAGCGAGCTCGATAATAGCAATCCATCCGTTGTGCTTTACCGCCGTGACTTGCAGCGCGCCTACGTCAGACTGCTGGTTAATGCCGCAAAGGGTCCTCAGGATAAATCCGGCAGCCGGGTCACTAACGCGCTTAACGGACCGTCTTCCACTGATGCAGAGGCGGCGCCTGGTTCTTCGGGCGCGAACCAATTCACTCACTTGTCCTCACCCCTCGCAGAGCTTGCGCAGCAACAGCTGCGAGAAACCAGCGGGCCCAGTGAATTTCGCGCCGCGATGCGCTTCGGAGTCGAGGACCTGGCTAAGCTCGTCAGCGCGGCGCGCAAGCGAACCAAGAACGCACAGACAGCAGTGCACTTGAACGACCTCGCGTCGGAGCTTGAAAAGGCGCTGTGAAACGTGCGTTTTATCTGGGCTGCGCTAGTACGTGTCCGTCAGAAGCTTGCTGGAGCTCGTCCAAACGCCGATTTGCGGCGTCGAGGAAATCTCCAACTTCTTCGATCCAGAAACGAGCGGTGGCCGTGAGCGGCCTCCGGCTCGTTCGCACCGCGCGTCCCCGGTCAGCGCAGGCGTGGATTGTGCCGGCTGTTTCGGCGCGGCCCGCTCTCACCTCCGGCGGCAGGAGCGAGGTAACGCCGCAACTTTCCAGATAGCTCAGGAAGTTCGCGACTTGGCGCACGAGTTCGGCTTGACTGCCCGCCTCCTGAACAACGAGCTTCCTTGGGGTCGGACATGCACCGAGTGTGCTGGAGAGCCCCTCAGAAATCGCATGTGGTTCAGGAGGCTTCATGGCACAGGTCCTCTTATCAGAAGAACAGGAACACGGGCGCCATGAAGCACTGCCTCCGCATCGCTACCCAAAACCAGATGTGTCAGGCCCCTGCGTCCGTGCGTCCCCATAACGATCAAGTCTGCCCCCCAGTCGCCTGCCTCTTTGAGGATCATCTCAGCTACGCGGCCACCGAGTGTTTCCCGCAGCACGGTTTGTGCTTCGACGCCTTGTTCTGCAATGGACTTCTTCGCTTCTGCTAGCAGCTCTTCTCTGTTCTTCCTCAGAAACGCAGGCAGCTCGCTGACGTTCTCCATGCCAGTCAAGTCAGCCATCCAAACCAATGCATCGAGGACATGAAGCAGCATAAGCTCGGCTCGCTGATCTGCTGCAAGTGCGACGGCTTCCACCAGTCCTTGGTTCGAGGTCGGGCTGCCATCTATCGGGGCAAGGATTCGCTTATACATAATCGTCCAGAGCGGAGCGGTGTGGGTTTTGAAGCGGCTTGCGTTGTCAATTTCGGCTCAAGTAGAAAGCGCCCCATAACAACAGCGCTGGGCACACGAGAAGCAGGGCCACGATAATTGCAGTCCAAAACGTGAACCCCCACAGCACCAGCAGAAGGACCGCGAGAACCAACGCGACGAGGGGACAAAACCAAATCCATCTAGGCGCCTCATGCTTGACCCACTCGCCAAACCGCATTAGATCCTCGCATGCTGCCAGTTAAATTCGGCCTCGATTGTGTCCGGCATGCCTTGCAGGCGCGCAATGACGGTCAGCCGGTATGGCCCGCTACCCGGAAGATCGACGAAATTGCCGTAGACGAGCTGCGCTCCGATGGCCATCGGCTCGAGCCTTACATGCTTGATCGGCTCCGCTGCGTCGGCTAGGTCAGCCAGATCCATGGCGACTTGGGCGTCCGTGATACGACGGCCAGTTGCCTGGTCGAACAATGCGACCATTACATGGTAGACATGCTCTCCTGGCGGAAGGCCGCCGTGCATCGCCGGATCGGTCTGCTCTTGCAGGTCTTTCTGCAAGATCTGGCCCGGCATGGCGCCGAGGTAGATGACAACGCCCTTTACTACCCGATGCATGTCGGCGTCCGCTGCATATGCCAGAGGTGCAGACAGCAGCACAGGCATAGCGATGCCTGAGAGCAGAACTTGAAGCATTGATCTTCGTCTCATAAGACGTCTCCTGCCTATACATGGCGGGCCGAAGCGCCAGCAAGCTTCGTGCGTTTGAGCAGTGCCGAGTTGACGATCACAGACAACGAGCTGAGCGCCATCGCGGCAGCGGCGATAATGGGATTGAGAAATCCCAGTGCGGCGACGGGCACTCCGACCGCGTTGTAGATAAACGCCCAGAACAGGTTCTGTTTGATTTTGGTCATGGTTGCACGGGACAAACGGATCGCTTTCACTACATCGTGTACGTCGTTGCGGATCAAAATGATGCTGCCGGTTTCCTTCGCGACATCCGATCCAGAGCCGATGGCGATACCGATGTCTGCCCTCGCCAGTGCGGGCGCGTCGTTGACTCCGTCGCCTACCATGGCGACTGACTTACCTTTCTTCTGTAAATCCTGAATCACCTGCGCCTTCGACTCCGGCAGCACTTCGGCGATGACCTCGGTGATCCCCAGTTGCTTCGCAATTGCGTTGGCGGTGCGCTTATTGTCTCCAGTCAGCATGATGACTTCTATTTTTTCGCTCCGAAGCTCCGCCACCGCATCCCTTGCCTCCGGCTTGAGCGTGTCGGCGACCGCAACGACTCCGGTCAATTCGCCGTCACAGGCCACCAGCATGGCAGTTTTTCCTTCGGCTTCCAGCCGCGCCATAGTCGCTTCGGCGTGGGAGGTATCGATGTTCTGTAGTTTGAACAAGCGCCGGTTGCCGAGCACTACGTTGCAACCCTGAATCTTGCCCTGTATGCCGTGGCCAGGAATAGCGCGGAACTCTTCGATCTGCGGCAGGCTGATGTGCCGGTGCTCGGCGGCGCGCACGATCGCTTCTCCGAGCGGATGCTCGGACCCGGATTCGAGCGCTGCGGCCAAGCACAGGACATCGTGCTCGGGCCGGGTGGAAAGCACGATCACGTCGGTCACGTTCGGCTCACCGCGGGTCAGAGTGCCGGTCTTGTCGAATACCACCGTTGTGAGCTTTTGCGCCCGCTCCAGCACTTCTCCCCCGCGGATCAAGATGCCCGCTTCCGCGCCTTTTCCCACGCCAACCATCAAGGCAGCAGGCGTGGCAATACCGAGTGCGCACGGACAGGCGATGATCAGCACGGCGATGAAGGCAAGCAGCCCTTGAGGAAAGTTGCCGGCGAGCCACCACCCGAAGAACGCCATGAATGCAATCGCGACGATGGCTGGAACGAAATAAGCCGTAACCTGATCTGCGGTGCGCTGAATCTGCGCGCTGCTCGCTTGCGCTTCTTCCACCATCTTGATGATCTGTGCCAGTGCGGTCTGCGCGCCCACTTTGGTGGTCTTGAACCGGAAGAGTCCGGTCCGGTTCAGCGTTCCTCCGATCACTTCGGAGCCGGCGGACTTTTCGACCGGCATCGATTCGCCCGTCAGCATGGACTCGTCCACCGATGAATTGCCCTCGAGGACCACTCCATCCGTGGGGATCTTCTCGCCCGGGCGAACCACCACGGTCTCCCCGACCATGACAGAGTCGGCAGGGATCTCCATCTCCGAGCCGTCGCGGACGACGCGCGCGGTTGCAGGTTTGAGGTCGAGCAGCTTGCGAACGGCTGCCGAGGAGCGCTTCTTGATCAACTCCTCCATGTATTTGCCGAGCAGGACAAATGCGATGATGACCGCAGAGACCTCGAAGTAGACATTGCGCTCTTCGACTTTCACCGGCAGCACGTCGGGAAAGAACAAGACTGCTACGCTATAGAAATACGCGACGCTGGTGCCGAGCGCGATGAGGAAGTCCATATTGATGCGCAGTCTGCGCATCGCCGTCCAGGCGCCCTTGTAGAAGCTCCAGCCGCCGATGAACTGCACCGGCGTGACCAACAGGAACAGCCACATCCCCCAGGTGAACCAAGGCAGGCCGGGGATCGGCGCCCAAGTGACGATGGTGGCTCCTGCAGCCAGTGCGAGAAACGCGCCTGCACGCAGCATCGCGAGCGCCAGCACGCCCGTCAGCGCAATCGCGACGCGCGTCCGCATGGATTTGAGCTCGGTCTCCGGGGACTCAAAGGTACGCTGACAGCCTATGCTGCAGAAATAGTAAGTACGGCCGGGTCGCTCGGACTTGAGTGCGGTCGCTTTGTCCACCACCATCCCGCAGATGGGATCCTTGGCGAGATCTTTTGCCGCCTTGGTCTTGGCCGGTGGCTCGACGGCAGGGTTATTCACTACGGTCGGCTCGCTGCGAGACACTGGGATGCTTATCAGCGCAGCCGTGCGACCCGCGCTCGCCGTTTCAAGGGGAATAAACGTGCTCGGGTTGGCGTTGAACTGCTTCAGACAGTTCGCCGAGCAGAAGTAGTAGGGCGCGCCTTCATGCACCAGCCTCCCGGCCGCGGCGTGCCGATCGACGCTCATGCCGCAAACGGGATCGACGGCCGTCGTTGCAGATTCGGGCTGCTGGTCCTCGATGGCGGGGTGGTGACGCTGGCCGCCATCTGTTTGCGTTGGCGCCGCGTTAGATTCGGGCCGCATCGTGCGTCCTTGCCATTACGCCGAGCCCCACCGCCGGTTGATCCAGTTGTAGATCGGGCAGAACACGAGGCCCGTATAGGCTCCATACAGAAAGCTCTCGAGCAAACCGAGCAGGAAGCCCGACCATGTCAGCCATTTGAAGGCCGGCAAGAGTTGCTCGAGGAACGCGTGCATGTGCAGACTTTCCGGAGTGACCAGTCCGTAGATCACGCAGACGATGAAGCTCACCGCGCCAAACATGCCAAGCGCCCAGCTCGCCACTCTTGTATTTAGCATGGCGCGCCTTCAATGCTGATGAGTGGCCGTCTTGTCATCCGTCGGTTCCGCATTCTGCTTGCCATGCCGATGGCCTCCGCCGCAACCGCCATGGCCGCCATGACCAAACATATGCATCGCGATGAAGGCAACGAAAACCAATACCCAAATCCAATTTTGCGACAACCACTGCATTAGCTGTTCCTTATCTCAATAATCCAAGCGATCGCTCTTCAGGGTCGCTCTTGGTCGCTCGGAATGGTGTAATTGAACGCTGCCCGTACGGACCGCGCGGCACCAGGACGCCACACTTCCACTTCGATATGAACCGGTCCCGAAGGGCTCGTATGGAAATAGTTTCCATACGTGATCGAGCCTGCGAACTGCATGGGTTCGAGTGCCTTTCGCTGGACTGGCATCTCGTTCGTGGTGACGATCGCTCGTACTTTGGCACCGACGATGCGCTGCTTCGTGGCTGAATCGAACAGCGAGACCAAGAGATGGTCCTGATGCATTCCGGCAGGCACACCACCATGCATGGTTCGTTCAGGATGCTGGCTAGGGTGACCGAGGATGATCTGCGATAGGATGACCCCGTAGAACATCTCGAGCCCGTCCTTCACGATTGGCTGGTCTCCTGGCTCTGCCGCCTGTGCCAGCCTCGGTGAGGCGGCCAGGATGATAAGAACGAGAACTACAGCCAGCGCGCCGCAGCCATGGGCAAGCGCAATACCGCGGAGAGACAGTAGAAGCACTGCCTCACTGTAGATGTGATCGCCGTCTTCAATGCGCATGGGCATCATCGTCTTGGTTCGGCGCATCCTGGATAAGCTTTGCTTTGCGCTCTTCATACTCCTGCGTGGAAATCTCGCCTGCCGCATACCGTTTTTGTAGAATCTCCAGAGGACTCGCGCGTCTTCTGCGGGATTCGCCTCGCGGGATGGGGTCCAGCAGAGAAAAAAAGAGCACGACCAGCACGATCCAGAACAACCACCACAGGCCGTGCATGCCGAAGAACCACCAACCTTCGTGATACATCATGTCTGTCCCTTGACGAGTGCACGCATTCTTGCTATATCGCGATTAGAAGCCTACAACCTGTGAGCACCACCTAAGTCAAGAGGCAGTTTCGCGGAAGGTGGCGAGAGCGACGGTTTGTCTGGCTATTGCACAAGGTGCAGTAGTTCAATTAACAACGTCGGCAGGGCGCAGCGGCCGCAACCGCTGCCGCGATTGCTCGCGTAGATCGATGGCGCCCGGGCCTGCAGAGTGACCCACCATCTCAAGCATAGTTTTGTGCGGTGGAGATGATGTCATCGACGAGAGCGGGCGTTCGGTCCCGCAGCGTTCGACCTCCTAAGCGGACATTTGGACGTCACCATTACCAGCATTCCGCCCGCATGTAGACTACCGACTCGCGGTACGATCGATGCCTAGGCGCGAACCGCCAATGTGTTCACGTGAGCTGTCGACTCGGTCATTTGACCTCTTGTTGAGCGCCGGTAAGTAGGGGCGTCACACGAAGCGGATCGGGCAAGGGATCCTTATCAGGCGATGTCCACCGTCTCGAGGTACTCTGGTACTCGGCAGACCCAGCGCTTTTTCTCCTCAATGCGGTGCCTCAAAGCATCCGCAGCCACTGGCTCTCCGTGAGTGATGAAGGTTTGCAGGGGCGGTGCTCGGAAATGGTCTAGCCAACCGAGAATCTCACCATAGTCCGCATGTGCCGAGAGGTTATGCAGGACCGCAATTTCGGCGCGCACGGGGACGTACTGCCCATGGATCTTGACCTCATTCGCACCGGCCAGCATTGCTGCGCCGCGCGTCCCCGCAGCCTGGAAGCCGGCGAAGAGCACGGTATTCTTAGGGTCGGGGGCGTATGCTTTCAGATGATGCACCACACGGCCGCCGGTTGCCATCCCACTGGCTGCTACTATGACTTTAGGGAATGGGTTGTCGTTGAGAAATTTCGATTCCTCCACGCTGTTCACGACGCGAGCCGTCTTGCACATATCGTCGCACTGCTCCCGAGTCAATCGGTGCTCTCCCAGGTGGTTGTGAAAAAGGCGGGTAGCATCGGTTGCCATGGGACTGTTCAAGAAAATCGGTAGATCGCGAATCTCACCGGCCTTCTTGAGCAGGTGGATGTAATACAAGAGTTCCTGTGTTCTTCCGACGGCAAAGGCGGGGATCACAACGGTTCCCCCTCGCTTCGACGTACGATTGATCACGTCGGCCAGTTTGACGCGCGGATCGGCAGGATCATGGAGCCGATCGCCGTAAGTCGACTCGAGCACGAGGTAATCGGCGTGTGCGAGCAGGGAGGGTGCGGACATCACAAGATCGTTCGGCCGCCCCAGATCTCCCGAGAAGAGCAGCGAAGTCTGTCGCTCGTGCAACGCTACAAACGAAGAACCGAGAATGTGCCCTGAGGGTGAAAGCTCAAAGCTCAGCCCTTCACCGAGATCGATACTGTCGCTAAACGGCACTGCCTTGAGTGAGCTCAAACAATTCTCGGCGTCCTGTTGTGTATAAAGCGGCAGCGCCGGCTTGTGTTTGGAGAAACCGCGCCGGTTCGCGTACTGCGCATCCTCTTCCTGCAGGTGCCCGCTGTCGGGAAGCAAGATCTGGCACAGGTCTCGCGTGGCCGAGCTGCAATAGACCGGGCCTGCGAACCCTTTCTTGACGAGCAGCGGTAAATAGCCGCTGTGGTCGATGTGCGCGTGAGTAAGGATCACAGCGTCAATCTGCTTGGGGTCTACAGGCAACGCATCCCAATTCCGCAAGCGCAGCTGCTTCAGGCCTTGGAATAGGCCGCAGTCGACAAGGATCTGTCTCGAGCCGCTCGTAGCCAGATACTTGGACCCCGTAACTGTGCCGGTGCCCCCTAAGAAGTGAATCTTCATCGGCGTCCAGCCTGTGGAGGTGGCAGTGTGGGCTTGGTGCGCGACTATCGTTGTGACTTAGCTGCGTCTGCCTCCGCAGTACTGAAATGAGGAAAGAACGCCGGGGTACGAGCAGCATAACGCCGGTATTCATCGCCGAACGCCGCTTCGGCTTCTCGCTCTTCAGCCTTCGCCAGCCGATAGTACATATAGACCAGGATCGGAAACATCCCTAGTGTGACGAGCGTAGGCCATTGCACCAAGAAGCCGAGCATGATGAGGATGAACCCCACATACTGGGGATGTCGTATCTTCGCGTATGGGCCGCTCACCGCGAGCACGTTTCGACGCTGCGCTGCGTAAAGAACCCGCCAGGAATTGCCCAGGAGAATGAAACCCCCGCCTATGAGGGCGAAGCTCACAAAGTGGAATGGGCCGAAATGCGGATTTGCACGCCAGCCAAAAAGTGTCTCGAGCAAATGGCCGGCGTCATGGGACATGAAATCAACCCCAGGGTAGCGGCTGCCGAGCCAGCCGGACAGCAGATAAATCGTCAACGGAAAACCGTACATCTCTGTGAAGAGCGCGACGAGAAACGCTGAAAAGGCTCCGAAGGAACGCCAGTCTCGCGCGGAACGTGGCTTGGCAAAGCTGAAGGCAAAGATGATGAACACAAGCGAATTGATGATCACTAGTGTCCATAGGCCATAAGCCGGAGAGGAACCTGCTGCACTCATTTGCGTACCTCCGGTTTGTGGTCAGAATGCCCGCTTGTACGTTCGCCGTCCCCGCCATGCGAGCCGTGTCCGTGATGCATAAACAGATGCATGAGAGGGCAGGCTAGCAGAATGAGAAACGGCAGGAGTCCCAGTGCATGGGCTTGGTGTTCGCTGATGAGAAAGAACGCACCGACAGCTAGGAAACCGATCAGCACCCATTTGGCTTTCGGCTGCCATCCGCCTTGCTCTTCTGAATGTCGGTGTTCCATTGTTGCCCCCGATGACGTGTACAAGTCGTCGTGCTGCTGCCTCGAACGGTCCAAAAGGAAGACGAGATTTTCAGCTTCCAGGAAAGCTAAACCTGTGTGCAACACCCAAGTCAACCCCTGCGTGCGCGAAAGACGTGACCGAATTTAGGGATCGCGCCTGACGGAACGAAACCGCGGCATGCCGGAATGGAAGGCTTGGCGTTGGTTGAGGAGCAGGCGCTCAGCCGCGAGGGGCGCGACGAACATCCGCTTGTAGGGCGAGGGACGCTCTGCCACGGCGCCCCTCGGCTGATACGGCAAACGAAGTCTTTCTACATCGACTTCATCATGTCCTCGCGCATTCCCATCTGCTCCATCATCATGTTCATCATGTCGATCCGCTTTTCGAGCAAATGCTGGCGCATCTTCTCTCCTTCCGGCATTGTTGCCCCGGCCTTGGGCCCGCCGCTCATCATGCCCATCTTCATCTCATCGCTCGAGCTGCGCATCCCCTTCATCATCTCGCCCATTTCCCTAGCATGCTGGTCCATCAGCTTGCGGCGCTCCTTGGGGTCCGAAGTCGCGTGCATTTGATCCATCAACGCCTGCATACCCTTCAGGTGCTTTTCCATCTCGTCGTTATGTTTTTTGATCGAATCGAACTGCTCCGGCTTCAGCATATGCGGCGCGACGCCCTTGGTCCCTTCCTTGTAGTGATCCTCTTTCTCGTCCGCCCACACCGGCGCGGTTGCCAATCCCGCCATCAATAATACTGCTGTAATCCAAGCTCTCATCTTATTCTCCTCATACTCAAGTAGGTTTATACACCATGCGCGTCTAGTTTCTAACCCGCACAACGCGGAATGCGACCGTCGGTGCGGCGATTTGGTTTCGCAGCGGTCTCCGTTGCGCTTGTGCGATCCTCATCAGAGTCGATCGCCTCGATCAAGCGGCAGATTTCATCTCCGTCTGGAGTGCTGTCCGGCATGCGCCGCCACTTCGCAAGCGCTTTCTTCATGCGATCGCGCAGGAGAATGAGTTTCTCGAGCTCCTCGCCGGCATCGCCGATCCGGCGCTGGATGATTTCGCGCACCATCGGGCAGGGCGATTTTCTGTGGCTGGCTTGTTGGATGATGGTCGCGATCTCGCCCAGGGAAAAACCAAGACTTTGGGCGCGCTTGATGAAGCGCAGCCGCTTAATATCTGACGCGAGGAATTGGCGGTAACGGTTAGCGCTGTTGCGCGTTGCGCTAAGCAGATCCAAGCGTGAGTAATAGCGCACAGCATCGGGAGTAACACCCGCGCGACGCGCCAGCTCGCTTACTGTCATCGGCCCCATATTCATCTACTCGTTGCAATCAGCGCCAGGCGTTTCATGTGCACAACACTCGATAGAGCAGATTAGGCCGAGTCTGGTAGCCCGTATTGATGCAGATCAAGTCCGGGACTATTCGGTTACTCGGACAATTGCGACTTGGCCACGGCGATACTGCCCGGTTAAACGGCATGCGAGCTGCACAATTGGTGAATTTCCGAACCTCCATACGATCCACGCCGTTTCGCCCGGCCCGATGACTGTTGCATTCGGGTCGTCATGCTCCATGCCGGGCGCGCGGGCGAGCATTTGGTCGTGCGCCTTCTGATAGTCCGGGTCGCCGATGCGTAACTCATGCTTGGTCGACCCTGAGTTGTGCACCACAAACCGAACCGTCTCTCCGGCCCGAACTTGCAAGTTTGATTCGCTATAACCGGACTCGTCGCGGATTTCCATGTCGATCGTCCGAGCCGCCTGCATCGGATCCCCGGGCTGTCCGAACGAGAAGGTGTTGTTTGGCTCCGTGCCGTCCTTGTGATACCGGATATGGTGCGGCGCGCCTTCAGGCGGCTTCAGCATTTCCGCCGGCATGTTCGGCGTACCGCCCATCCGGTGCCAGCCTTGAGCTGACGCGAGCTGCGGTAGCGCGCCGAACAGGGCGCAAAGTGATAAAACAGCGAACGCACGCATCGGGTTGCCCTAATGACGATCAAGAAGACATGTTGAACCTGTGCGCTGGTAACAGGTCAAGTCTGGATTTATTGGACTGGGGTAATCTTCATGATGTGGTAGCTCCCGCTTATCTTCATCAGCTCGAAGTTCACTTCTATTCCCGGCTTAATGTCCTTCAACAACGCGGCATCGTGTGCCTGAAAGTCCATAGTCATCTTCGGCCACTTCAATTCTTTGATCGGGTCGTGACTGATGTTCACTTTCCCAGCGCTCGCATCGACTCGATTCACCCTGCCATGTCCAGAAAAGCTTTTTGCCTCTCCCGATTGCTGCATGTGACTATCGGTGCCGTGACTGTGTTGGTCGGCCGCTTGAAGTCGTGGCGTTGTGGCGAGCAGAACTAAGAGCGATGTAGCCGCAATACCAGTACTCATTGCTTGCTCCTGATAGGTTGGTGATGCTGGCTTGCGCCCGCGGAACCGCGGGGATCATGATGGTGTTGGTGCGTCACTGCAGGTTGCTCGGTTCGGTGGCTTTCGTTGACCAATACCTGATATTGTTCGGGCGTTAGGGCGGGGAGTTTCTGCAGGAATGCGACGATGTCCCATAGACGGCTGTCTTCGTGTGTTGGCCCCCAAGCCGGCATCGCAGTCATCTTGATGCCATGCTTGATCACCCAGAACAACTCGGCCGGGCTGGCGTCGATACGCTCCGTCAACTTGGGTGGTTTCGGGTAAAGACCTTCGCGAATCTCGGACTGGTCCATGCCGGGCGCGAGATGGCACGCCTCACACATCTCTGCGTAGTCATTGGCGCCGCGCGCGATGCGGGCAGGATCGGTTATGACCGGTGGCTGAATCTTGCCTGCCCGCACCGCGATGGAACGGTCACGAACCGTCTCGATCAACCGGTATACAGCTCCCCAATGTGGCTCGTCAGCTGCAATGTTGTATGCGCCGGAGTAAACGACAACGGCGGCCAACACGCTGCCCGACATCGCGATCAGCAATAACGTAATCAATAGTTTCATCGCGAGGGTCCCGGAGGTTCAGGTTTCCAATTTCCAAGCTACGGTGCCGGCTGGGTGCTGGTACCAGCCAGGATCGCCATAGTCGCTATGCGCTAGACCTTCTCGCACTTTGATAACTGTGAACATGCCACCCATCTCGAGCGGGCCAAAGGGGCCTTCGCCCATCATCATCGGCAACGTGTTCTCCGGTAGCGGCATACCCATCTCGACCATGTCAGTCATGTCGGCCATGCCTGAAGTACCCATAGACATGTAGCCGGGCACCAACGCTTGAATCTTGACGTCCAGATCGTCGTGCTTGACGCCCAGCATGTTGGGGACGAGATGGCCCATTGCATTCATCGTGTGATGCGACTTATGGCAATGCAAAGCCCAGTCGCCGGGTTCGTCCGCGACAAATTCCATGGCCCGGATGGCGCCCACTGCAATGTTGACCGTGGTCTCGGGCAATTGGGCGCTGCGAGGCGTTTGTCCACCGTCGGTCTCGGTCACCGTATAGTTGTAGCCGTGGATGTGGATGGGATGATCGTGCATGCTCATGTTCGCGATGCGGATGCGAACGCGATCGCCCTGCCGGACCACGAGAGGATCGATACCGGGAAACACTCGGCTGTTGAAGGTCCACATATTGAATTCGGTCATCGTCGCGGGCTTGGCGATGTAGGTGCCCGGCTCAATGTCCCAGGCATGCAGGATGAAGCAGAAGTCCCGGTCGATCCGAGCCTCGCGAGGCACTTTGGGATGGATGACGAACATTCCCATCATCCCTACCGCTACCTGCAACATCTCATCAGCGTGGGGGTGGTACATGAAGCTGCCGTGCTGCCGCAGAGTGAACTCATAGACGTATGTTTCGCCAGGTTTGATGTGAGGTTGCGTCAGTCCGCCAACACCGTCCATGCCGTTGGGCAAGAAGATGCCGTGCCAATGAATGGTCGTGTGTTCCGGCAGCCGGTTCTCCACCAGGATTCGCACGCGATCGCCTTCCACGGCTTCGATAGTAGGGCCAGGCGTCGAGCCGTTGTAGCCCCAGCAGTTGACCATCATGCCGGGTGCAAACTCGCGCTTCACTGGCTCCGCGATGAGATGAAAGACTTTCACGCCGTTGTCCATCTTCCATGGAAGAGAGCTTCCATTGAGAGTCACCACGGGCGTGTAGCTTTGACCGGCCGGCGCAGGAATGGGCGGCTTGGTCGCCGCCGATTCCTTCTCGGCGGCCGTGGCGGTGCGAAAAACCGCGGATGCTGCGTTCCCGGCGAGCAGCGACGCACCCGACATGAGTATTCGACGGCGAGTGTTCATGGCTGTTTGTCTCCATGTTGATGTGAATCAGACGTACCGACCTGGGCCGGGACTGGTTGTGGCGGTGTCTCGGTCGGGGTGTTGCTGGACACCGCAGCGGGCGGCCCGATCTTGCCACCCAGAGCGCGCTCGAGATCAGTCCAGGCAAGCCAAAAGTCCCTGGCTGCCGACACATACAGACGGGCGGTCTGCACTTGGTTCTGTTGAGCGAGCAGCAGGTCGTAGACGCCGAGCAGCATGCCGTTGTACAACTTCAGCGTTTCGCTGACGATGTTCTGTTGCAAGGGCAATAGCACGTTCTGATAGTGACGTACGACGCTGTAAGAGGTCGCCAGGCGGTTACGCGCTTCGCGCGCCTGCGACCGGACATCGACTGCAAGCGCGGTAACATGTTCTTGCGCACGTCTATATTCGGCATCGCTGCGCGCGACCCTTGCCTGACCTTGATTAAAAATCGGTATACCCAGCGAAACGGTCGGTCCTGCAGACTTCACGCCGTCCTTATCGCGCTGGAACGCGACTCCGATGCCCAGGAGATTCAAGTATCGAAACTGCTGCGTGAGGTTGAGCGCCTGTGCAGCAGCCTCGGCCTGCTTCTTCGCGGCGGCAAGCTCCAGCCGTTGCTTGACAGCGCGAGACTCAACCTCATCTGCAGGCGGAAGCGCTTCCGGGATGGGCGGCAGTCGCGCAGGAATCTTCCATCGCGTGTCGGTACCCCAAACACCCATCAAACGGTTAAGTCTTTCGCGGTCAGTTATTAGTTGTGCTTCCGCTTGCGCGAGGTCCAGCAACGTCTGCGCATAGAACGCTTGTTGGATGTTTTGATCCCGCCGGCTCAGATTGCCTCCGGCCCGTTGGCGCTCAGCCAGCTCCGCCGCCGCATCCGTGGAGGTTGCGACCTGGCGGGCCAGCTCGATCGCCTGTGCGTCTCCGACCACGGTGTAGTACTGCGCCTGGACATCCGTCGCCAATGCTACGGCGCTGGCAGCGACCTCCAGCGTTACGCGCTGCGCCGCCGCCTCGCTCACTTTCTTGCGAGCCGAAAGCGAGAGCAGGCTGACGAAGTCCTGCACGACGTCGAGGTCCAGTTCGGTTCCGTCACTCCCGATTAAAGCAGTGGCCCCGAACACCGGGTTCTCCAGCAATCCGGCTTCGACCAGATCCGCCTGTGCGATGCCGAGATTCTCGAACTGCGCCTGCAGGTTGCGATTGTTCAACAAGGCGATCTGAACTGCGGCATCGACGGTGAGCTCCTGCTGCAGCAATCGATGCACCGCTTCCTTGGCCTGCCGGTCTTGCTCGCTGTCGCGGTTCCACACGATGTTCTTTTCCAATCGGGTCGCCGCCGCCTCCCGTGCCTGCGGGAAGCGGGCGTCGCGCTGCACCGTCGCACAACCACCGAACAAAACAACGGCTGCGCCTGTTGCGATGATCAACACTATTGTTTGCGTGTGCGAGGCAGTCGCCTTACTGATGTTCATGAACGGGCTCCTGAGCTTGCTGTTCTTGCCTTGCGCCATGTCGCCTATGGCCGGCATGACCGTCCGCCGCAGGCTGCGACTGGCTTTGCCGGGGCTGCGACGATGCACCAGCTGCGCGATAAGAATCGAGAGAAAACGAGGGCGGCTCGATTGGAGCGGCTGTTGCGCGCGCATTCGCCGGATGATCGCTGGTGTAGGTCGGTGGTGCGATGGTTGTGCAAGCAGCGAGCAGCAGCGCGCCGGACGCAGCTACTACGGTCCTGGAGCGGTGGAAGGGCATGTCTTTCCTTTCTTGCAGCGCTATAAGCGGAGTCGAGCTTTCCGCGCATGGACTAAGCGACGCACAGCCGAAGGCGGCTGACTGGCATCGCAGCTTGAGATCGAGACTGGACCGATGCTTCAGCACCGGCAACGCAAGCCCGTGATCAGCAGATCGCGGCTAGAGGAGGACGTTTGCGCTGCTCCGGAACAAACAAAGCCGGACGGGCAGGCGTGTGGAGAAAGTAGCTTTGACGAAGGCTGGTATGGGCCAGGATCACAGCGGTCGCCGGAGCAGCGGGAGAACACGCGAGGTGGCAGGCGCCGCATTCGTTGCAGTTCATGACCTGAGAACCGGAATCAGGCTCATGCTGGTGATGCGAGTCCAAGGGCCCCTGACGATCCCGGTGAAATGCAATGTCGTGCTCTTCAACGTCGCTCATTGCTGCCGCCGCTGATTCATGCGAATGTCCCGCGTGTGCGCAGAACGGCATCGTTACCGCTGCAACGGCTTGCAATGGAAGCCACAGCAGCAGGAAAAAAGCTACGAGCGATCGCATATAGTTCTGCGTTTTGGCTGTTGCATTGGCCCAGACTACAAAGGCCTTCTCGATAAAGCTTTAGTGACGCTAAACCTGGGTGCAGCACACAGGTCAAGCTCAATCGCTCAGAAGCCCAGTGTGAACAAGGATGCACCGCCCGTGACACGGCTTCAGCCGCATTGAAGCGGACCGGACCCCCAGCCTTGCCCTGATCGAGGAGCCAATCCTGGGGCTATAAATAGCTTGTCATTCGGACGTTGCGTCTGCGCCGTGCTCTGACAACTGCGCACCAAACCACCGGTGAATTGCGGTCAGCAAATGTCGGTCCGTCGTTTCAAAGGTGATTTCTGCGCCGGTGGGTAGAGCTGAATACGAAACCTGTATTTGTGCGGCTCCGGCCTGTAAATCCTTCAACCCCGGCATCTCTGCACCATGCAGTGATGCAGGGTCTGAATAGTCGCCGCGTTGAAACGCTTCTGCCTCATGCCGAAGGTGCTGCTGAATCAGTGGCACCTGATCCTTTGCCGTTGCATCCTTGGCGACAACTCGTTCCACGCCACCAGAGTCCGTCATTCGGAAGATGTGCGTGGTCTTACCGAGGTCAAAGGGCATGATGCTATGCCCGGCGTGATGAATATGCTCTTGTTTGGTCTGGGCCTGGGCGACCGTACAGGCGAGAAGCAGAATAAGCCCGATCGCTCGACTGAAATCTTGCCGTTGACGCGAATGCTTGGTCATTGTGCACCTCAAAACACGATCACTTTGTCGGCCCATTGTGTCCACGTAGTGAGCTCAGCCAGCGTACTTCGGTGGGTTCCTTCGACCAGCTCCGATTCAGCGATGCCGCGTGCATCCATGCAAGTGGCACAGACGCCAACTTCCCCACGGTTGCGCACCACGCGACCGAGCATCACTTGGATGTTGTAGAAACCTTCCGCCACCTTTTGCCCGGCTTTCGCGCAGCTCGCGGCATCCCCGATCAGAAACACTTTCACCTCCTCGCCTTCTGCCTTCGATAGCGATCCCGCCAAGCGCAGGCCGTTGTAGCTTCGCTCAGTTCCGTACGGTGCGTCGTTGAGGAGGAATAGGGTCTTCATGGCCTCTTGTCACTTATCAAGTGTGGATAAGCCTGATGGTCGAACTCTTCGCGCGCTCTGGGACCTTTCAGTAGGTCGAGAGATGTCTCCCGCAAGATCCCGTTTTGTGCGCACGGGCTGGGGACATCTCAGCGCGTCAGTCGACTGTGAATCCCAGGGTGACTCTACTCGGCCGTTCGCATGCTGCGGTTGATCTAAGTCAAGCCGCTGCCGCCGGATTTTCGAGATGACGCCCTTGCTGGGCACACGATATGGGGAGGCGCATCGACCTCTGGTCATTTGGCCAGCTGCGATGAGCCTCAGCCGTGCGCAGCATCTACATTCAAAGCGATCGGGCAGGTCGAATCCCCGCGAAGATGTCGCGGCGCTCCGGTGTGTAGAAATTCCGCCAGCGGCTGTGAACTAGCCGTGCTCGCGTAGCGAAGCTGCCACCGCGCAACACCCGATGGGTATGAAACCACGGTTCTGAATATTCCTGGTAGGGGCCCGACTCGAAGCCGGGGTAGGGCGCAAAGTCGCTGCTCGTCCATTCCCAGACGTTACCGACCATCTGGCGAAGTCCTCGTCGGGTGTCCGAACCGGGCAGAGCTGCAGCAGGTACCGTCCCCCCATAAGTACCGTCGAGATTCACGACTCCGGGCGGGAGGAGGGCAGGACCCCAGGGGAAGCGATCTGCTTGCAGCGCATGGTCGGCTCTCGCGGCGAACTCCCACTCTAGCGCTGCCCCTTCCATTGACCAGAGCGTATCAACCGAGCTTAGGTTCAAGACAAACGCCAGCGGGACGATATAATGCGGGTCATGTGTCGAGTTCTGGCCCTTCTGTTTCTCCTGATCATACCGCTGCAGATGTCCTACGCAGCGGTGTCCGCGTATTGCAAGCACGAGGCGCGTGCAGCGCAAGCCGGCCATGTGGGGCATCACGCCCATCAGCATCAGCAGTCCCCTGAAGGCGACGGAAAGTACCCGGGCAAACTCGATCCGGATTGCGCGCAATGCCATTTCGTACAACTGAGTATTCTTACTGCAGTGTCTATCCTCTGTCCGAAGCCTGAACTCGAGTGTCAGCTGGGCCGGGGCGAGGCTCATCTAGTCCTCTCTTCTCCGCGCGACACTCCTTACCGCCCTCCTGTATCCGCTTTTGTCTGAAGTCCGACGGCTGGAGCGCGCGCCGCTGATATAGCGGTGCGTTCTCATCCGTCGATGCGCCGCGCGCAGATTCCCACGCGCCGGCGTATGTGGCGAGGATTCCGGCTACACCGGCGTTCGCTCGCTCCTTTGGAGAAGCTTCTGGAGCAGGCAGACCATGAAACATTTCCACTCGCGAAGCGTGAGAGCGGCGCTCGTGGCGTTACCGCTTTCACTGTACGCGTCGACGTTGTTGGCTCAGCAGCCGGCGAACGGTGCTGACTCATCCGTGCAAACAGCACAGCATGGCGAGTCGTCTACGCAGCCGATATCTCTCACTGACGCGCTGACGCTCGCGCTCTCGCGCAATCCCGAGCTCGCTGCGTTCGGCAAGGAGCGTGGCGCAACCGAAGCGGCCGTTCAGCAGGCGGGTGTGTTGCCGAATCCCACGCTCGGTGTGATCGGCGACAACCTCGGCAACGAGCGCGCTCGAGTCGACGGCGATCGAAGCGTCGAGCTGCAAGTCGGGCAGCTGATCGAGCTGGGCGGCAAGCGCGGCGCCCGGGTGCGACTTGCTGAGACGGCGCACGATCTCGCAGGGTGGGATCTCGAATCGAAACGCTCGGACCTGCTGCTCCGAGTGACCACTGCGTTTATTGACGTGCTGGCTGCTCAGCGAGGCGTTGCGCTCGCCGAGGAATCCTTGCGACTCGCGCAGCTCGTGGCCGATGTGGCGTCCAAGCGCGCGCACGCCGGTAAGGTGTCGCCGGTCGAGGAGACCCGCGCGCGCGTTGCGCTCGCGTCCACGCGTATCGAGGTAGAGCAGGCACGCCGCGAATTGACGTCAGCACGCTCGCGCTTGGGCGCGCAATGGAATGATCCCAATCCGCGTTTCGAGGCCGCTAAAGGCGAGCTGCTCGCCGATGTTCTGCTGCCTTCGCGCGAGTTGCTGTTACAACGGATCTCCGACAACCCGGACCTCAAACGCTGGTCGAGCGAGATCGCTCGCCGCGAAGCCGGCATTAATGTGGAGAAGGCCAAGCGCGTTCCCGACGTGACCGTGAGCGGGGGCGTCAAGCGCTTCAGCCAGTTCAACGACACCGCGTATATGGTCGGTATCTCAGTGCCGATTCCACTGTTCGATCGCAACCGTGGCGGCGTGCTGGAAGCCACCCGCCGTCTGGGCCGCACGCTCGATGAGCAGCGTGCGGCTGAAACGCGCGTGCAGAGCGAGCTGGATCAAGCTTATCAGCGAGCCGCATCCGCCCTCACTCAGCTCGACACTTTGCGCATGGACGTGCTGCCCGGTGCCCAGTCCGCGTTCGAAGCGACAACCAAAGGCTACCAGCTCGGCAAGTTCGGATTCCTCGATGTGCTCGACGCACAGCGTGCGCTGTTTCAGGCGCGTGCTCAGCAGATGCGCGCGGCTGCCGAATACCAACGCGCCTTCGCGGAGATCGAGCGGCTGGTTGGCGGTGCGGTGCAGGCCACGACGATAGCGGCGCCAGCGCGTCAGTAGAGGAGAGAACAGTGCGGAGAAAGAATTTATTCGCTGTTGGCGTTATCGCGCTGATCGGCATCGCATTGGCGCTGATGATCTTACGCACCGGCTCACCGAAGGCGGGCGGCGAAGAGCGCGAGCACGGCGGCGCAGAGGCCGCGCATGAAGCAATCGCCAAAGGTCCGCACGGCGGTCGGATGTTGACTCAGGGCGCATTCGCGCTGGAGATCACCATCTTCGAGCAAGGCGTCCCGCCTGAATTTCGCGTCTATGCATTCGATGCAAACAAGCCGGTGGAACCTTCCCGCGTGCAACTGGACGTCACGCTCAAGCGACTCGGCACGGCGCCGGAGCCGGTGAAGTTTCGAGCCGAAGGCGGCTACCTGCGCAGCGATCATCCAATCGTGGAGCCGCATTCTTTCACCGTCGATGTCGGCTGCACTTACATCGGACAGACCTTCCGCTGGAGCTACGAGCAGGTTGAAGGGCGGGTGATGATGGATGATGCGACCGCGAAGGGCGCCGGCATTGAAGTGCGCACTGCCGGGCCAGCTAGAATCCGCTCCACGCTCGAGCTCTCCGGTGAGATCCAGTTCAATCAGGATCGGCTCGCTCACGTAGTGCCCCGACTTGCCGGTGTCGTGGTGAGATCGGTAAAAAATCTCGGCGATGAAGTCAAGAAGGGGGACCTGCTCGCGGTGCTGGAAAGCCAGGCGCTGGCGGATCTCAAGAGCGAGCATCTCGCGACTCAGAAGCGTCTCGATCTGGCGAGAACGACTTTCGATCGCGAAAAGCGCCTGTGGGAAGAAAAGATTTCCGCCGAGCAGGACTATCTCGCGAGCCGGCAGGCGCTGTCCGAAGCCGAGATCGCTCACCGCAACACGGAGCAGAAGCTGCTCGCCCTCGGCCTGACCCATGAGAGTGTCATGCGCGGGGGCGCTGGGAGTCTGACGCGCTACGAGGTCCGCGCGCCGATCGACGGCGTGGTGATCGAAAAGCACCTCGCTTTGGGCGAAGCGGTAAAAGAGGATGCGAGTGTGTTGACCATCGCCGATCTCACCACGGTCTGGGCGGAGATGACGATCTATCCGAAGGATCTGAACCGGGTAAAGCTCGGCCAGAAAGTGACTGTGCATGCCACCGGGCTGAACGCGCAGGCCGAGGGGCGCGTGGCGTACGTGGGCTCACTGGTCGGGGAGCAGACGCGCTCGGCCAAGGCGCGCGTGACACTGCCCAACCCGGAGCGCGCGTGGCGACCGGGGCTGTTCGTCACGGTCGAGCTGGTGCAGGGCGAAGCGGAAGTGGCGGTCGCGGTACCGGTGGAGGCCGTCCAGAGCTATCGCGAATGGAAAGTGGTATTCGGCCGCTACGGCGAATTCTTCGAAGTGCGCCCGGTTGAGCTCGGCACAGCCGACGGCAAGTGGGTGGAAGTGGTGAAGGGGCTCTCCCCTGGCACGCCGTACGCCGCTGCCAACAGCTTTGTTCTCAAGGCCGACTTGGGCAAAGCCGGCGCCAGTCACGATCACTGAGGGAGCTCCGCTATGAGACAAATCACCGCCGTCATTCAGCCGCACATGCTGAACAAGGTCGAGCACACCTTGCATGCACTGCCGCACTTTCCCGGTTATACCTTGCTGCATGCCAAGGGCCACGCCCGCGGGCGTGCGTCGGGTCATGCCTGGCATGCCACCGAAGGCGATCTCGACGAGCACGACAAGCTCGTCATCATCATTTTTTGCGCCGACGCGCTGGCGCCGCAGTTGGTCGATGCGATCCGGGAAGGCGCCCATACCGGATTGCCGGGAGACGGCATCATCGGCGTGTGCGAAGCGCTCGAGGTGGTGCGCATCCGCACCGGCGAGCGCGGCGACGACGCCGTTTAGCGGAGAACGAGCATGCTCGACAGACTTCTGCGTTTCGCGATCCACCAGCGCTGGCTGGTTTTGATCGCAGTGGCCGGCATGGCCGCGCTTGGCTTCTACAACTATCAGCGCCTGCCGATCGACGCGGTGCCGGACATCACCAACGTGCAGGTGCAGATCAACACGGAGGCGCCCGGCTATTCGCCGCTGGAAGCCGAGCAGCGCATCACGTTTCCGATCGAGACCGCGATGGCCGGACTGCCGAACCTGGAGCAGACGCGCTCGCTGTCGCGCTACGGCCTTTCGCAGGCCACGGTGATCTTCAAGGACGGCACGAACATCTACTTCGCTCGCCAGCTGGTCAACGAGCGCATCCAGGAGGTGCGCGAGAAGCTGCCGCCGGGACTGGAGCCGGCGATGGGACCGATCTCCACCGGCCTGGGCGAAATCTTCATGTGGACGGTGGAGCCCAAGGATGGCGCAGTGAAGGCCGACGGCACCCCATACACCCCCACGGATCTGCGCACCATCCAGGACTGGATCGTGCGCCCGCAATTGCGCAACATCCCCGGCGTGACCGAGATCAACACGATCGGGGGGTACATCAAACAGTTTCACGTCACGCCCGATCCAGCCAAGCTGATCGGGTACGGTCTCTCGTTCCACGACGTGCTGGAGTCGCTCGCGCGCAACAATGCCAACGTCGGCGCCGGCTACATCGAGAAGCAGGGGGAGCAATATCTGGTGCGCGCCCCGGGTCAGGTGGCAACCCTCGACGAGATCCGCGACATCGTGATCCGCACTGAGGACGGCGTGCCGATCCGCATCGCCGATGTGGGTGAAGTTCTGCTGGGCAAAGAGCTGCGCACCGGCGCGGCCACCGAGAATGGCAGGGAAGTAGTGCTGGGCACCGTGTTCATGCTGATGGGGGAGAACAGCCGCACGGTGTCGCAGCGTGTGGCGGCCAAGCTGGCGGAGGTGAATCGCTCGCTGCCAACCGGCGTCGTAGCCAACACGGTGTACGACCGCACCGCGCTGGTGGAACGCACCATTGCCACGGTAGCGAAGAATCTGTTGGAGGGCGCCGTGCTGGTGATCGCGGTGCTGCTCGCGATGCTGGGCAACTGGCGTGCGGCGCTGCTCACCGCAGCGGTGATTCCGCTGTCCATGTTGTTCCTGATCACCGGGATGGTCGAGAACAACGTAAGCGCGAACCTCATGAGCCTGGGCGCGCTCGACTTCGGCTTGATCGTGGACGGCGCGGTGATCATCGTCGAGAACTGTCTGCGCCGGCTTGGATTGGAGCAGCATCATCGCGGGCGCTTGCTGGAGCGAAGCGAACGCTTCCAGGTGGTGTTGGAAGCGACTCGCGAGGTGTTCCGGCCCAGCCTGGTGAGCGTGCTGGTCGTGGCGCTCGTGAACATTCCGATCTTCACGCTGAGCGGCGTCGAGGGCAAGATGTTCCACCCGATGGCGTTCACGGTCGTCCTGGCGCTGCTGGGCGCGATGATTCTGTCCGTGACGTTCGTTCCGGCTGCGGTCGCCTTGTTCATCGGCGAACGGGTGGCCGAGAAAGAAAATCGTCTCATGCTCTGGGCGAAGCGTCGCTACGAGCCGCTGCTGGAAAAGTCGCTCGCGAACACGGCCGTTGTATTGACGTTTGCCGCGGTGTCAATTGTTCTGTGCGTGGCCATTGCGGCCCGCCTGGGCAGCGAGTTCATCCCCAATCTGAACGAAGGCGACATTGCCATCCAGGCGCTGCGCATTCCTGGCACGAGCCTGTCGCAGTCCGTGGAGATGCAGAAGACGATCGAGACGACCCTCAAGGCAAAATTCCCCGAAATCGAGCGCGT
>Ga0070741_10003645_pt1 | contig 37580 bp, 35 predicted proteins | sample Coa_R1_4_FD_66440 | JGI IMG/M metagenome (GOLD analysis project Ga0070741, IMG submission 66440) | Surface soil microbial communities from Centralia Pennsylvania, which are recovering from an underground coalmine fire - Coalmine... | ecosystem: Environmental > Terrestrial > Soil > Unclassified ... | reverse complement strand
GTTTCGGCGTCGGCGAGCGTGCCCTCGAATCCCTGAATGCGTAGCCGGCGGCTCACCGCGCACCGCCGGTCAACCTGAACGCGTCGCCGAGCTGCATGCCGACAACGAGACCGAGCAGGTACCCGATCTCGCCGTAGGGGTAGGAGAGTGCGCCCACGATCTCAGACGGCGGCTCGAGACGTCCGCCGCCGAGGTCGATCCGGGTATCCCCTTCGGTCCGTCTGCAGAAGGCAACAAGCGCCTCCCGATCCCGCCGTAGACATGGCACCGTGTCAGCGATCTCCTCGATGACCCCGTCGGCGATTTCGGAGTCGAGCGGCCCGGCGGCGATGATGGGCGACACAAAAGGCAGCATCGAGCGCAAGCGCTTGATGTTGGCGAGTTGCTGTTTGACTTGATCGTCGCGGCCGGTCTTCACGTCCGCAAGCTTGATCGGTGTGAACTGAATCATGGGAACCTCTCTGCACGCGCGTGTGCGCGTCGAAAGGCCGTGCGAGAATGGCGGGAATGCTGCCGTAGAATATCCGGCAGCCGTCCGTGCGACTCATGCTCGCGCGGCGGTTAGGCGCCGGGTCCGTGTTTGCTGCACGGCCCGACGCCGCCTATCCTGCGCCCGTTGGCCGCCCCGAGTCAAATCCGAGTCTTGTCACGCGATCAATTGCCCGTTGATCGTCAGCAGGCCTCCGAGTCTCGCGAGCAGCCGCTCAAACGATCGCCGCTGGCTTGACGCTTCCACCTCGTACGTCGGCGGCTGATGGCCGTCGCCCGCCGGATCGAATTTCGAGATCACGACGCGTTGAATCAGAAACGTGCCTGACAGGTTGTTCGGCGCGCCGAGCGACACCGTAATGCCGCGGCCGCTGCGCGTCTTCGTGTCGCGCGTGGTGTACTTGATCGTCGTGATCGGATTCTTCGCGTAGTCCACGTACGCCGACGCGCGCGCCGAGCAGAGCGCCGGCGAGACCGCCGATTCGTCCTCGATCCACTTCTCATGGATCCCGTCGCCACCCTCGCGCGCCGCTTGCGCGCTTTGCGCCGTCGCATCACCGATGACGCCGGCCACGCGTACCGCCGTGCCGATGGGCAGGTTCGGCACCGTGCCGCCGATGAACGGCGCGACACCCGTCAGCGCCGGAAACGGTCCGCTCGACGAAATGCCTTGCGGACAGATCCCGCCGGTCGGTGGCGACGTGCCGAGCTCGGAATCGCCGCGCTTGTCAGTGAACAGGATCGTGCCGGCAAACGGCGCGCTGATACTGCCGGCCGAAAAGAGCGCGCTCGACGATCCGTTCGCGAGCGATCGATACACGTTGATCGTGCGAACGCTGAGATCCGCCGGCGGTGAGCCGAGACTCACGATGACCGCGCCGGTCGCGGGTCCGCCGTACGAGGCGATGAAGATCGAGAGCACCGGCGACGCGACCGTCTCGCCCGCGCTCGTCTCGTACGTCATCACGTAATAGAGCTGCCCCTGCGGGCAATTTCCCGTGCCCGACGTGCCGGTAAAGACGGGCGAGATCCCGGGCGGTGCGACGATGCCGCCTTGCCCGACGCCGCTATAGCTGACCACGTGGCGTTCGTTCACCTGCGGATAGGTGCCAGCGACAGGGACGTCGATCACCGCGTAGCCGCTCGGTGCAAAACCCGCCGCCTGATTCAGTGGAATGGTCAGGGCGCCCGAGAGCGCGCCAGGACTGGCGACCATGGCTTGACCGCCGAGCGTTCCGCCGCCGACGAGGATGTATCGATTGCCGACGTCGGTCATGTCGCTTGAGGACGAAAGCGCCGGCTGTAGCTTCGCGGTGCGATTGGCGGACGTCAGCGCGTCCGGCGTCAGATCCGTTTCGTGCGACGTGAAAAAGTGCAGGTTCTTGGAATAGTCGACGAACCAATTCGCGCCGACAAGGTTCGCCAGCCGGGTCAGACACGCGCTTACGGTCGCGGTCCCGTCAAACGCGATCGTGGTGGCCGCCAGGCCGCCGACGACGCTCGACGCCGTGAACCCGGTCGTAAATGTGTTGATCAGATCCGTCACGATCGACGAGACCGAAACGTTGACGTACGTTTTGACCGGGCGCCGCCGGTTCAAGAGGTACGAGCCGTAGTCGACCGCTTCACAGTTCCAGTTGACTTGCTGGAGCTGCGCGTCCCATCCCTGATCCACCCGCGTCAGCGTGCCGCCGAAAATGATTTGCGCGCCGAGTTCGACGACCAGGGTGTTGCCGATGGTCGGCACGATGGCTGTAGGCGTGCCCAGCGTCACATGGCAGCGATTCGGTTCGCTGTTGAGCACGTCCTCGATCCGCAACGAACTGCGGCGCGCCGCTCCGCTGACGTTCACCCCGTTGACGAGCACCGTCATCGTGAACGGATGCGGCGCCGTCAGATTCGCGGCCGCGGAAATGCCGACGGTGGCGGCGGCGGCGAATCGTGAACGCCCTGTAAGCGTCGCGGTCGCCGCGAACGCGATCGACGGCGAGGCACCGAAATGCGCCGTCGCTTGCAGACTCGCGTTTGACGACAGACTGATACCGGCTCGCGCCGCCATGTCTCCGACGATGAACGTGCCGCTCGACGTGAACGTGTGAATCTGATTGCCGCCGGCAAACGAGATCGTGCCCCCAGTGCACGTCGCCGAGCCGGCCGGAAACGAGATGATGACGATGCCGTCGCCGCCGCGGCCGCCAGGTTTGCCCGATCCGAGCCCTTGCCCGTCGCCACCGCCGCCGCCATTGCCGAGGTTCGCCGTGCCATCCGCGCCAGCGGCGTTCCCGTTGTAGGAGCCGCCCGCGCCGCCCGCTGCATAGGTGACGCTCGCGCCAGAGATCGATGAAGCCGTTCCGATCCCGCCCGCCGGCCGCGACCCTCCGGAATTGACGCCGACGGCGCCGGCACCGCCAGACCCGCCGCCGCCGCCGCCGGATCCGCCGAAACTCGTCGATCCCGAATTCGCGCCGCCGGCTGATACGTGACTGCCGACGCCAGCCGCGGCGCCAGCTTGCGAGGTACCGCCGCAGTCGCCCGACCCGCCGCCCGATCCGCCTGATACAGGCAGGCCGCTCGTGCCGCTCGATCCAGCGCCGCCACCGTGAGCGCTGATGCCGTTGAACGAGGAAGGATCGCCCCCGAAACCGGCGACGCTGGGATTCGTCGACCCAGCACCGCCAGCGCCCACGACGACCGCATAGGACGCCCCAAACGCGAGCGTGGTGCTGCCCGTTTCGACGTCGCCCGCGCCGCCGCCGCCGGCGCCGCGCGTCTGCCCGGCACCGCCGCAACCGCCGCCGGCGCCGCCGCCGACGATCAGATAGCTGAAGGTCGGCACGAAAGCAGCAGCTCCGTACGCTTACGCGATTCGAAGGCGTCGAGCTCGCGCTCGAGTTCAGCAAACTGCGACGCCTCGAGCGCATCGAGGCCTTTCCAGTCGACGACCGCGCCCGATGCTTCCTTCAACAGCAGCGACGTGCGGGTCTGAGCCCACGCCGTTTGCAAGGTTCGCCGCGCTTCGGCGCGCATGAACACAAACGCCTCGTCAGGCGTGCCGGTGAATGTCCTCTCCATCACCGACCCCGAACGGCTGCGATCTGCTCGTCGAGCTGTGCGAAGGTGATTGGTTTGTCGGCAATGCGGATCGCCGAATCCGAGAGCAAGGAAACGATCTCGTCCTTCTCGTCGGCGTCCGCGTACGACGCGTAGAACCGCATCGCGTCCGACATCGCGCCGTGCATCTCGCGCGTCCACATCTTCGCGGCGCGCATCGCCCACCGCCACGCACCGCATTCGCCGCCGATCGCGATGAGGCCTGGCCGCCCGGCGACATCCGAAACGCTGTGGCGATATTGGCGCGAGTCGCCCTGCGGCGATTCGAGGTGGCCGACTTCGTGCAGAAAAACCGCATAGCTGCTTTCATTCGTCACCGGCGGACATTCGATCGCGCGTGTCCCGTGGTGCGCGCAGCCGCCGCCAGCGAACTGCCGCGCCGTGACTTGTATGCGCAAGCGCGTCGCCAGCTCGATCGCGTGCTCGTTCAGATCGCGCAGATGTGAGGAGCGAAAAACGATGTTTTTGGGTCGCAAGGCGGCGACGATCGCGCCGCCGATCGATTCATGGTTCGAGGGTAGTCCGCGCCGATGTGCGCTCAAGGTGCTACTCCGAAAAGAAAAGTGACCGCGTGTGAATCGCCACTTCTGTTACTGGAAGCGCGGTCAACCCCCAGATCCGATCGCGTATGGAGGCGCGACCCGATTCCGCGAAATTTAGTACGCCGTCGCCATGTACGCGACGCCGCCCGGCTGCGTCGGCGATCCCGCGTTGTCCTGGATCGCTTGCCAGGCGATGCCGCGCGTCGTTCTCACCGAGGCCAAGTGGCCCTGCATGAGCGAGACGGCCGTCGTGCCGCTGCCCGAAATGCCGCTTTGACTTGGCGCGTCGGACATTTCGAGCGTCGATTCGGTCGCGACATCGGCGGCGATTTCTTCGTCGTATGCGAACAGAATCGTCGGCGCGTCGACGAGGGTGATCTGCTGCGGCGACGTGCTCCCCGCGATCACCGGCACGCTGAACAACGAGTCCGCTGATGTGGGATACCCGACACCAGCGAGAATCGCGTTGATGGTGTTCAACGTCGATCGCCGCATGATCGCGACGAGGCCGTCCTGCGGGGTGGTGACGGCGGCGAGCAGCGACTTCCAGTCCGCGATGATGTTCGCCGCCGTGCCGCCGCTGCTCGTCACCGAGGCCGCCCCGTTCGTGAGGCTCGCCGGCTTGACGCCGGCAGTTCCGCTGTTCGCGGGATCGAGGAGGTCGGCGTCCAACTTCCGCGCGATCCCCATGACCAAGTCATCGCGAATCTGCTGCTCGGCGAACGGATCGAACCTGAACATATCGCGGCTGCAGACCGTGATCGTCGAGAGCTCGAAATAGTCCAACTCGAGCAGATCGGTCAACGTCTTCGTCAACGGCGTCGGCAAGCCTTCACCGCGCCACGCGGCGCCCGCGCCGGACCCGAGCTCGCGCGCGACCTTCGTCCGAAACTGCCCGCGGCGGCACCGCTGCGCCAATCGGTCGGCGATCGTGGTCGACTGGGCCAACAGATAGAACTCGTTCGCCACCGCCTGGATCGCGTTCAGGCCGCTGCCGGTATTGAGGGCACCGACGGCCGTCTTCATCATCTGGCGCAGCGCTTCGGCGACATGCGGTGTGGTCGCGCAGCGCTGCTCAGCCAGCGCCGCGGCGTCCATTGGATGGCCGTCCGTCAGCACGAGGCTAGTCAGAAAACGCGAGACGCTGGTGCCCTTGGGGTTCGCGGCAATCGTGCGGGAAATCATTTAGGTGCAAGCCTCCGACCGCGATTGTCGCGAATCGCGCGGAGCCGTGCAGCGAACAGAAACGTTTTCATTACCGCGAAAACTCACGGCCGCCACGATGCGCCATTGAACCGCGCCCGCCAACTTATCGCCGCGTTCGACCATGTACCCGTCGACGGCGACGCCCGTCGCGCGCCGCAGGAGCCGGCCGAACGCGCGCGGCGACAGCCCTTTCAGCACAATTTGCAGGGCGGGCGATGGATGGTCGAAGGCATCGCAACTACCGAACCACTCCGACCCGAGCTGCCCGGCGACCGCCGGTAACACGCGCTTCAACCGGGCCACGTCCGCGCGCGCGAGGCTGCCCGTATGTCCGGAGGCCGGACATACGGGCTCGAGTAGCGATCGGATGGCGCGGAGCTCGTCGAGAATGGCGCGCGCGAGATCGTCGGTCACAGGAAACAGTTGTGGCCTCCGGGAATTTCAAGTAGCAACGCGCGCGTCCCCGCTTCATCGCCGGCAGCGAACCGTTGGCGCGCTTCCGACGCGCGTGGATCGCGCAGCGTCCACGCGAGCCATTGATCCTCTTTCAGAACTTCGGACAATTCGCCCGTGCGCAGGAAGACCAGGACGCTCGGGCGGATCGTCGACTGCGGCGCGCGGCGTCGAGTCAACATCTACTTGTTCCTTTCGAGACCGAGAGATTTCCGCAGCATCACGTTGACCCGCAGCTCTCGGTGTAGGTCGGGACCGCCGACAGCCTCGAGGCTGACGACACGCGCGCACGACTGGCCGTAGGCGCGCAGCGTTGAGAGGCTCGAGGCGTCCCATCCGTCGTACGATTCGAGCAACGCGATCACGATGCGACGAGCTTCGGCAGACAGCCCGCGCAACAGCCGGCGGCGATCAGCGCCGGATACCGGCGGTGCCGGCGGCGGCGTCGGTTGCGGACCGTGCCGATCGCGACGGAACGTCCCCCGCACAATGTGTTCTTCCGCAGTCAGCCGATTCGTGCCGCCGGATCCGAAACCACCCATCACGAATGCTCCGAAAGTCTCTTTTGCTGACAGTTCTGGCTAAACGAGGACCCCACGGTTTTGGGCAACGCGCATTTGAAACAGGTCTGCACCCCCCGGGCGTCAAGCACCAGATGCCGCGGCGAGCGCATTAACCGCCATGGAGCGATCGGCCGTGACCCGTCGTTGCTTGCACAGCCAGAGGACCGCATCTATCAGGTAGTCGGCGTCCGCTTCGGGTGTCTCTTGCCTGATTTGCGTGGCGATTTGCATCAGGCGGTCGTCCGGTGCACGACCGTCGGCGTTGCCACCCTCGTTAAGTGCCTCGCGCGAAGCGCGGTGTTCCTGCTCCTTTTTCTGTTCATGATCCAGATACTGATCCTGATTTCGAGAGGCACGGCCGGACCGTTCCGTTAACCCTTTCAGGAATGCTTCGCGAAACGGTTCCGGGATTGGTTCGATGTTCTTGACGAACGCGTCGACGAGACCGCATGCAGGGATCTCGTTGAGATCCTTGAGACTTCCGCGCACGACGTTCTCGTTCGCGGGCGGATTCCACTTCCACCACGACGGGATGTACAGGACGCGTGACCGTTCGTCGAACAGCCACCCGAACGCGGTGCAAACCGTTCGCAATCGCTTTCGGAACGATTCGAGGCTGGTTCCGAGATCCTCTGCGGCCTGTGCCGGCGACAGTCTGTAGAGGCCGATCCGGTTCGTCGCTGGCCCCGTCAGCAACCAGACGGCGAGCAGCTTCTCGGAGTCCGTCAGCTCGGTCAGCCCCGGATGCAGCCAGAAGCCGATGAACAGTTTCCGGTAGCGGCCGAGCTCGCTCACTGCGTCACCTGACTGCGGATGTGTCGCACGCGAAGCCGGAGGTTCGCGAGTTCGCGAAGCGCGATCTCGAGATTCCGCGTCATCGAGTCGAGCCGTGCGATACAGGTTTTGAGTTCGTCGGCGAGAGCGTCAGCCAGGGCCGCGCGCGCCCGCAGATCGTCGATCTCTGCGGGCGTCATTGGCCGTCCTGGCCGCGCGTCGCCGCCCAGCGCCGTCCCATCTCGCGCAGTTCCGCGACGATATACGTGCGTCGGCGAACGCCCGGAATCTTGACTGGCAGAATTTCGCCGCGTCGGACGAACTCATCGAGAAGGCGCGGAGAGATGTTGAGGAATCGCGCCGACTCTTCGTGCCCGAGGTGAAGGGGTTCGACGGTCTGTTCGGTGCGTGTGTGTGCTTGCGACATCACGCACAAGGATGCGGGATCGCGCTGGGCAGGCGTGAGTCCCGCTATTTCGTGCCGGCGGTACCTTTTACCGTGACGAGAGCTTCCGAGCTTCTCTCTGACGTTCCTGCTCGAGGCGCCGCTTTTTGGCCTGCCGGCGTGCGGCCGCCTTCCGCTGACATCTCTTACAGAGCCGGCAATTTCCGTGATTTGTTCGGAACCAATCCGAGCAGGCGTCGCATCGCCGGACGTGGAGGCCACCGAGGAGGACCCACTGAGTCAGGTTGTGAAAGTAGACGCTCGCGGCTGCAGGCCAACCGATCGGAACGACCCGCTTTCCTTCGCTGAGCAGCGTCAACACTGCGCGCACCTTCTCGGCGTCAGCATGTGAGGCTTCGTCGTGCTGATTCGCGAGCAGGATCAGCTGATCGATGCCGGCCCACACGTCACGCACGGCATCGGCGCGCGTCTTCGCTGGTGAGAGAACAGTAACGAACCGGGGTCGCCCCATGCTGCCTCCGCAAGCAGCTCCGCGAAGGGAAAAGAATCGGCGGCAACCGGCGCGGGGAGATTCCGGCTTTCGGGGATCAGCCTAGCCGCCGAAATTGATTCTACGCGACGCTCCCTAACATCGTTTCAGCAGCGAACGAAGTTCATTCTGCCCTGTATTCTGCCCATCGGATATGCTGCGCCATGCGTTATCACGCGTATTCATGCGGTTCTCTTGCGTGGGCAGAACGGAAACACAAACGACCGCAACGCGTTGACGCTGCGGCCGTTTCTGCTACTTCGCTGTGGCGTTCGCAACGCGGAGGTCGGGAGTTCGAGCCTCCTGCCGTCCACCAAATTCTTTGGCAAAAGAGGTCGCTTCGGCGGCCTCTTTTTGCTGTACCGGGTTCTGTGGACACATGACGGACACGTCGAACGCGTTCAGCCCCGCGATGCGGCGTTCGAGCGGGGATGCGCGTGGCGCTCGCGCATGCGCGTGGACGGATCGCCTAATGATTCTGCGAATCTCCACGTGCGTCATCGCCATCCTCGCATCCCCTGTCGCCGCAGCGGCCCAACCGCCGCGCGTCTACATTGGTGGCACTCTCGATTGGGCGACGCAAACCGAAGCCGACACCGTTCCGCTTGGCGGCACGGTCGTCGGTGGCCGAGCCCTGATCGGCGTTCACGTATCCCCGCGTGTTTCGGTCGAGTTCGAACCGTCCTTCGCCGGCTCTTACTCCTGGGAATACCGCTACCAGCCAACGCCGTCGGAGACCGCCGACGTTGTCGCATCCAGAAAGAACACGTTCTTCACCGGGCAGGCGCGACTTCGCTTCGGTGTGTTGGAGCCAGTGGTCGGCCTCAGCTACGTCCGCGGCGAAATCAGCAGTCACTCGACGTTCTACGGGGACTTTCGCGATTCGGACAAGGGTCTCGCTGCTGTCGGAGGACTGGATGTGGCGATTCCGGTCACGTCACGTGTCTTTCTCGTGCCGACGATTCGACTGCTCGCGACTCTGCCGCGCGGCACATCGTCTGGCGCCCGCCCCTTGGACACCGATACGGGCGCGCTGTTGATCCGGTACGGCGCTGGAGTAAGGGTCGACTTTTAGGCAGCAGGCCCCGCGGATGATCGCGCGGCCGTTCGTCTCTGAAGCGATGAGCAGCACTTTCGCGACGACGCGATCGCGAAACTGCGGCTTCACCCGCGCGGCGCGACGACTCGAACCGGATGTCATTGGGAGCCCTGACCCTTGTTGCGCGCTACTTGAACCGCATGCGGAAGTGCACGCCGTCGTGATTTTCGTCCTTCGCGCGCCGCGTCTCGTACTCGATCGTGTACTCGAGCCCGAGCGCCGACCGCATCGTCAACCCGAAGATACCGTGGAATTCGTCCTGCGGAAGCGGCACGCCGTTGACGACGAACTGACCCGCCGGCTGATCGGTCAGCTGCATGTCGGACGCCGTGGCGAGATCGCCGAGCTGACGCCGATAGCTGACCCAGATGCGCGGACGCCACGTGCCGGTGCGCTTGAACGCGTTGATGTCGACGCTGGCTTCCTTCGTCTTCAGCGTATCGGCGAGGCCGATGAGCGAGAGCGACTGCGCGCCGGTTTCCGTGAACGGATTGCGATCGTAGGTCGCGGTGCGCCACGCAATCTTCCAGCTGTAACTCCAGCCGCCGCGCTTTAACGAGTCCTGCAGCTCGGTCCACGTGTCCTTGACGACGCCGGTCTGATCGGCGCTCGCGGTGCGATCGACGCCCTGCGACAGCGGCTGCGCACCGTCGGGTGACGGAATCGACGCGGCGAACGCGATCGGCCGCTGCGTGGTGTACGCCGTCCTCGCCGCGCTGCCGCCCAGATGGAATCCGAACGGACCCGCCGAGTAGCCGCCGTACCCGAACGCGCGCGGCGCCTGCATCGTGCTCGATCCGCCCAGACCCGACATCGACATGTCCGCGGCGCTGAACGATCCGCCGCCGCCGAGCGTGATCGCGGACGTCGGACGGAAGTCGAGTCCTCCCCCGCCGCCGCCCGCATCCGCCGTCGCCGCGTCGAACCCGGCCGGGTTGTAATGCCCGTGATCGCCCGTCAACTGGAACCACCAGCGCATCGATTCCGCACCCGTCGTGCGCCGTGCGCCCTGCGCCTCGTCATCGCGATCCGAGAGCACGTCACGCACGAGATCCGAGATGAGCGTCGCATCGTCGGCGGTGACACGCACCTGCGTCGCGTGCAGCTCGCCGGAAATCTGATGCAGCGCGCTGTCGAGGCCGGCATCGGGCAGCGCCGTCAACTCGCGGACGACGAACGCCAGGTCGCCGCTCGCACCGCCTTTGATGCGATCGATCGCGCCGCCGGCGCTCGCGGAGTTCGCCGTCGTCACCACGCCTTTGAGCGGGATGTTCTCGTTGAGCAACGTGATGTAGAGCGACGTCGGATAGTACTTGAACACCGGCACGATGCCTGGCGTGGGGCTGATCGCATCGACGTTGCGCGTCGTCAGGCCGTTCGACACCAGGCCCACGTACGTGGCGTTGCGCGCGGGGTGTGGATCGAGCACGGTGGCGCTGATGCGCGTGCCATTCAGGTTGGCGAGCCCGTCGACGACGATCGGCGCCGCGCCGTTGGGCGTCACCGTGAAGTCCAGCTCCGATCCGGGATTCGCGTTCAAGTCGCCGTTCACGACGATCGACGGCGCCGCCGCCGCGTCCTGCGCCGCCAGGTTGATGCGCCTGGCGTTGAACGACGCGGCCAGCGTTCCCGGCGCGGGAACGAACAGCGTCCCGTCGAGGTTCAGCGACCCGCCGATGTCGCCGGCGCCGCGCAGTGCCGCGCCCGATGCAACCGTCACGTTGCCCTCGAACGCGCCGTTCAGCAGCACGGCGCCCTGCCCGATCGTCAGCGTGCCGCCGAACGGGTTGGCGCCGTTGATGGCGAGCGTGCCGCCGCCGGTCTTCGTCAGCGATCCGGTGCCGACGATCGTCGCGTCGAACGTGCCGGCGGCGCGCTGATCGATCACCAGCGACGCGTTGTTGACGATCGTGCCCTGCAGGCTGTTCGAATCGCCGACGAGCGTGCCGGCGTTCACGAACGTGCCGCCGGCGTAGCTGTTCGTCCCCGCGAGCGTCAGCGATCCGGCGCCGTTCTTCGTCAGCGATCCCGTCCCCGTCATCGAGCCGGCGTACGTCCCGGCCGACGATTGATCGAAGACGACCGCCGCGTTGTTGACGATCGCGCCCTGCAGGCTCGCGGCGTTGCCGAGCAGCGTTCCGCCGGCGACCGTCGTCCCGCCGCTGTAGCTGTTGCTGCCGGTCAGCGTCAGGATGCCGTCGCCGTTCTTCACCACGCTGCCGCTGCCGGTGAGCGATCCGCCGAAGGCGAGGTTGCCGCCCGCGCCGCCGAGCGACACGGCGGCGCCGCCGGTCAACGCCAGCGTGCCGCCGCCCGACAACGCATTCAGCGTCTGGCTGAATCCGTTCAGGTCCACGGTGGCGCCATTCGCGATCGACAGCGAACCGCTCGTGCCGAACGCGCTCGCGCCGCCCGCGCGCAGCGTACCCGCAACGACAGTGGTGGCGCCGCTGTAGTTCGCGCTGCCGAGCGTCAGCGTTCCGCCTCCGGCTTTGGTCAAGCCGCCGGCGCCGGTGGCCGACCCGGTGAACGTCGCGCTCGTGCCGGCGGCCGTGTCAATCGTCGCGCCGCCCGCGTTGAAGACGAGCGGCCGCGACGACACCAGCGAACCCGTGATCGCGAGCGTGCCTGACGATGCCGCGTCGCCGAGACGCACCGTCGTGCCCGCGGCGCCCAGCGCACCGTCCGCCGCAATCTGCACCGTGCTGCCGCCGGCGACCGTCGTGCCGCCCGAATACGAATTCGAGGCGTTGCCGAGGACGAGCGTCCCGCCGCCCGAGAGCTGCACCGCGCCGCTGACGCCGAAATCCGAGACGACGCCGTTCCACGCGATCGTGTTGCCCGCTCCGACCGCGATCGATGACGAGCCGAGCTGAAGATTGTTCGAGAACGTGCCCGATCCGAGCAGCGACAGCGTGGTGCTGCTCGCGAGCGCGACCGCTCCCGTGCCGAGCGCGCCGGCGCTCGCCGCCAGCGTGCCGCCCGTCACCCGCGTCCCGCCGCCGAATGTGCTGACGCCGGTGAGTGTCAGCGTCCCCGTGCCGCTCTTGACGAGGCCGCCGGTGCCGCCGATCGAGCCGCCGAACGTGTTGTCCGCGTTGTTGGCGCCGAGCGTCAGCGTCGACGCGCCGCTCAGCAGCAGCGACCCGGCGCCCGACAGCGCGTTCAGCGAGAAGTCGAAGCCGCCGAAATCGACGGTCGCCCCCGAGGCGACGGCAAGCGATGGCGCGGCGCCGAACGCCGTCGTGCTGCCTGCCACGAGCGTCCCCGCGTTGACCGTGGTCGCGCCGGTGTACGCGTTCGCGCCCGACAGCGTCAGGCTGCCGCCGCCGTTCTTCGTCAGCCCTCCGCCGCCCGTCATGCTTCCGCTCAACGTCGCCGTCGTCGCGGACGAGATGTCGAACACGCCGCCGCCCGCGCCGAGCGTGATCGGCCTCGCAGACGTGAACAGTCCCGCGGTCGTGATCGCCAGCGTTCCCGACGAGGACGCGTCGCCGAGCGTGAGCGACGAACCGGCGACGCCCAGGTTGGTGTCGTCGCTGATGCTCAGCGTGCTGCCACCTGTCACCGCCGTTCCGCCGCGGTACGTATTCGAGGCGCCGAGGACGAGCGTGCCGCCGCCCTTCACGAACAACTGCGTCGCTCCGCTGTCGCCGTCGAGCAACTGGCCGTTCCAGACGACCGTCGTTCCCGCCGCCGGCACGACCGTCGCGCCGACGAGCGATCCGAGCTGGACGTTGTGCGTATAGGTGCCCGACGCGCTCACCGCGAGCGTCGTCCCGTCGCCGACCAACACGCCACTGCCCGCGCCGAGATTCGCGTCCGCGGCGATGTCGAGTGCGCCCTGGCTCACGCTGATGTTGCCGTCGAACGTGTTGTTGCCGCGCAGGACGAGCGACGCGGTGCCCGACTTCTGGATGCTCGCGCTGTTGTCGCCGCCGATCGCATCGGCGATCGTGATGTTGGAGTTCGCAGTCACGAACAGCGTTCCGCCGTCGAGAAACAATCCGCCGCCGAGCGCGCTGCCGCTGCTGCCGGCGGTGCCGCCGCCGCCGCCCGCGCCGCCGGCGCCGCCCGTGACGAGGTTGCCGTTGACCGACAAGGGACCGATCACCGACAGCTGACCGCCGGACTGGACGAAGACGCCGCCGCCGAGCGCCGCGCCGCCACCGCCGCCGCCAGCACCGAGACCGCCGACGGCCGTGCCGCCGGAGCCGCCGGCGAACAGGCTCGTCGCCGTCGTGCCGTTCGTCGACCCGCCCGCGCCGCCAGCCGACGCCGGACCGACGACCGCGTTGAAGTTCCCCGCGCCGCCGGTCGCCGCCGGCAGCGCGGCGCCGCCGCCGCCACCGCCGAAGCCGCTCGAGTTGCCGCCGGCCGGCGCGCTGCCGCCAATGCCACCCGCGCCGCCACCGCCGCCGGTCGTGTTGAATGCACCGCCGGCGCCACCGATGCCGAAACCGCCAACCGACGATCCCGCGCCGCCGGCGCCGCCGGTCGCCGAGTTCGACACGATGTTCACGTTGCTCACGTTCACCGAGGCGCCGGTCGCGATGGTCAGACCGGCGCCCATCGCGGCGCCGCCGCCGCCGCCCGCCGCCCCGGCGCCGCCGTTGGCGCCGACGCCGCCTTTGACCGAGGCATTCGCGATCGTCAGATTCTGAATCGTCAGGTCCGGCCCGCCGTTCCCGTTCGTGATCACCAGCGCCTGCGACGCGTTGCCGCCCGACAGCGTGAAGCCGTGGCCGTCCAACGTGATCAGCACGGACGTGTCGATGGTGATCGGCGCGGTCACTGTGATGCTGTTCCCCAGGCCGATCGTGCCGCCGCCGCCCGCCTGGACGATGCCGACGGCGGCGTTGAGTTCGGCCTCGGTCGTCGCCACGCAGACCGGCGGCGTGCCCGAGCAGGTTTGGGCGCGCGCTGGACGCGCCGCGGCGACCAGCAGCAGCGCGGACGCGGCGGTTGCGCGCACGAATCGGGGGACGCAGAGAGGCATGCCGACGCGCAGATTCTTAGTCGCGGCCGCCGGAGGGTCAATCCCTAAAAAGTCGTAGATGCAGGTCGCACAATTCCGTCAGCGCATGAATGCGCAGGCAGTCGAAGCCCTCGTACAACCGTCCGACGTCCAGCAGCACGGCCTGCAGCCCCGCCGCGCGCGCGCCGACGACGTCCACGTGATACAGGTCGCCGACATGGACGGTCGTCTCGCGCGCCGCCCCCGATCGTGCGAGCGCGATCTCGAACAGCCGCGGGTCGGGCTTCTCCACCCCTTCTTCGAACGAGTCGAAGAGCACATCCACGTGCGGCGTCAGCGCGAGGCGATCGAATAGATGCCGCAACCGTCCGTTGGCGTTCGACACGACGACGAGCCGGAGTCCGGCGGCGCGGAGGCGTTCCAGGGTCGGCACGACGTCGGACGGCACGAGCTCCCACAGGTTCTCGCGCGCGTGGTACTCGCGGAGGTCGGCGAGCGCCGCGTCGGTGTCGGCGGTCAGCTGCACACCGGCCTCCTCGAGGATCAAATTGAAATAGAGCCAGCCGCGTTTGGCGTCATCGCTCGCTTCGATGATCCCGGCGGTGTCGAGCCGGCGCTTCGCCCGAGGCTCGGCCGCCGCGAGGACGCGCGGATCGACGGTCACGCCGCGGCCGGCCAATGCGTCCGCCACGCGCGACCAGTTGGGAAAGACGAGCACGCCGCCGGCGTCGAGAAAGACGGTTCGCATCACCTGCGCCGATCGGATACGGTACCAGATCCATGAGCGTCGCCGCGCACCTGGGCATCAACCTCGCGGAGTACGACGCGCGCATCCGCACGTTCATCCCCGACTACGAGGAGATGCTCGACGCGGCGGCCGCGCTCGTGCGGCCCGGCGCGCGTCGCGTCGTCGATCTCGGCACGGGAACGGGCGCGCTGGCGGCGCGCTGCCTGGTGCGCGCCCCGCGGGCGCGGCTGGTCGGCATCGACGTCGACCCCGCGATGGCGCGCGTGGCGGCGCGGCGGCTCGGGACGCGCGCGTCCTTCGTGACCGGCGATTTTGCGCGCGTGCCGGTCCCGCGGTGCGACACGCTCGTGTCGTCCTTCGCGCTGCATCACGTGCGCACGCGCGCCGCGAAGGCACGCGTCTATGCGCGGCTGCGCCGCGCCCTCTCGCGGGGCGGACAGTTGATCGTCGTCGACTGCCAGCCGGCGTCCGATCCCGCGATCGCGGCGCAGCAGGTCGACGCGTGGCGGCGTCACCTGCGCCGCCGGTATCCGCGCGCGAAGGCCGACGGGTTTCTGCGGGCGTGGTCCCGGGAAGACGTGTACGTCCCGCTCGAGGCGGAGCTGACGCTGATGCGGCGCGCCAGGCTGAAGCCGGAGGTCGTCTGGCGGAAGGGGGCGTTCGCCGTCGTGCGCGCGACCTAGTAGGCCTGCAGCAGGCGCCGGAGCTTTCGCTCGGCGGCGTCGTCTGCGGCGCCGCGCGTTTCGGCGTACGCCTCGATGCCGAGCGATTCCTGGGTGCCGTCGTCTTTGAGCTCGTTGACGCTGGCGCGCCAGCCCGGCCCGTCAGGTTCCGAGAGAATCCAGTAGCGCCGACCCTTCAGCTCGAGCTGTTTGGCCATTACAAATTCGTCGCACGACACGCACGGCGGTGTTCCGTAAGGGAACAGCGGGGACGCCGGCGCGGCCGAGCTGACATGCTGATCTTGGTCGAAAAACCCTAAGTTTCATAGCGACCGACCGAAAATATGTCGTTCGGTCCAGAGCGGCATTTCGCTTGCGATAGGGTGTGCACCCGAAGTCGAGAGGCGCGTCATGTGGAACCTGCTTCACTGTTATCTGTCCGGCCGCCACGAATACGGCATGTGGTGCGAGAAGGGCAGCATTTTTCTGCGGTGCGTGCACTGCGGGAAACGATCGCCGGGCTTCACGATCGAGGTCCCGCGCGCGGCCGCTGAATTGACAGTGTCCACGCGGCGCGATCACAATACGGCCCGTGCCGGTTCCGCGCATCTCCAAGGAAGATCTCAAGCAGCGGCTCGATAGTGGCGCCCCGCCCGTCATCGTCGACGCTCGCCTGAAGTATCCGTACGAACACAGTACCGTCAAACTCCCGGGTGCCCTTCGGCTCCCGGCCGAAGGCGGCGCGTCGCTCCCCCGCGATCGCGACGTCGTCGTCTACGATTCCGATCCGAACGAGCTGGCCAGCTCGCACGTCGCGGCGGAGCTGATCCGCCTGGGGTACCGCGCGTCGACGCTCAAGGGCGGCATCGTGGACTGGGTGACGGCCAACCTGCCGACCGAGGCGAAAGACGCGCCAAAACAGGCGCCGCCCGAACCGGGCGCGCTGAAAGGCTAGCCCGTCGCCCCCCTCGCCGAAACACTCGAGCAGCTGATTGCCCTGGCGGCCATCCGTGGCGACGCCGCCGAGTCGGCGTTGCTCGCGCACGCCAGGCACCTGGCCGCGCGCCGCGGCATCGTCGACGAGTCGCAGCTCGAGCCGTTGTTCGAGATGGCAGTCAACCCGGCTGACGCGGACGCGCTCGTGCGACTGCGGCAGATCTACGAGACGGCGGGCTGGGTGCTCGTCGAATCGACGCTGGCCGACATCCCCGCGGATCTGCGGTGGCTGTACGAATCCGGCGCCGTGACGATCGCGCAGCTCGCGCTGCTGCACGATCGGCTCGGCATCGCGACCCTGGCGGACATCACCGCCGCCGCGCGCGAAGGACGGATTACTCCGCTCGCCGGCCGCCAGGTCGAGGAGGCAATTGTCGCGGCGCTGCCCGCCGTCCGGTCGCGGATGCCGCGCGTGCCGCTCGGACGTGCGGTCGCGGCCGTCGAGCCGCTGCTGGCGATGCTCCGCGAGCAGCCGTACGTCCGCTGGGCCGAACCGGCGGGCTCGCTGCGGCGCGGCGAGGATCTCATCGGCGACATCGAGCTCGTCGTCTCGAGCGATCGTCCGGCGGATGTGATCGAAGATGTCGCGTCACGTCTCGAGATCACGCGCTGGCTGCATCGCAGCGCGCGGCGTGCGTACGTCCTCGCCGACCGGTTGCAGATCGGCGTCCGCGTCGCGGAGCCGGCGAACGCCGGCGCCACGCTGCTGCACCTGACGGGCACGCCGGCGCATCTCGAGGCGCTGCGCGCGCACGCGGAGCTGCGCGGCTGGCGGCTGTCGACGCTGGGGCTGGCGACGCCGCACGGGACACCGCGCGAGACGGCGTTCGAACGAGAAATCTACGAGACGCTCAAGCTGCCGCCGATCCCCGCCGAGATCCGGCGGACCGGCGAGGAAGTGGCGGTCGCGGCGCGCGGCGAGCTGCCGACGCTCGTGACGCGGGCCGACATCCGTGGCGATCTGCACATGCACACGATGTGGAGCGACGGCCGCGATTCGGTCGAGGCGATGGTCGTCGCGTGCCGGGCGCTCGGCTACGAGTATCTCGCCATCACCGATCACTCGCCGCACTCGGCGGCGTCGCGCAATCTCTCGGCCGAAAGCGTCGAGCAGCAGGCGGACGAGATCGCGCGCCTGCGCGAGCAGTACCCGGAGATCGCCATCCTGCACGGCTGCGAGGTGGACATCCTCGCCAACGGGTCGCTCGACTTTCCCGATCGCGTCCTCGAACGCTTCGATCTCGTGCTCGCGTCACTGCACGAGCGCGAAGGGCACGGACCGGAGCGGCTGCTCGACCGCTACGTCAGCGCGATGCGGCATCCGCTCGTGGCGATGATCACGCATCCGACGAACCGGCTGGTGCCGAACCGCCCGGGCTACGACCTCGATTACGCGCGGCTGTTCGACGCGGCGATCGCGACCAAGACGCTCGTCGAGATCGACGGATCGCCGGTCCACCTCGATCTCGACGGCGATCTGGCGCGCCAGGCGATCGCCGCCGGGGCGACCGTGTGCATCGACAGCGACTGTCACCGCGCGGAGATGCTCGAGCGGCAGATGGGCCTCGGCGTGTTGATGGCGCGGCGCGGATGGGTCCAGGCGCGCCACGTGCTCAACACGCGTCCGCTCGACGAGGTGCGCCGCACCATCGCGGCCAAGCGGGGACGGTGACGCGCGGCGCCGCGCTCGCCGTCGCGATCGTCGCGTTTGCGATCTATCACGCCACGCTGCTGCCGGGCGTCGACTTCGGGGACACGGGATCCTTTCAGGCGACGGTCGGCACGCCGCTGCTCCGCCCGCGCGACGCCTACCCGCTCTACTTCGCGATCGGCGCGGCGTTCGTGCGCGTCACGCATCTCGAACCGGCGCACGCGCTGAACCTGGCGTCGGCGGTCGAAGGCGCCGTCGCCGCCGGTCTGCTCGTGTTCGTCGGCGTCGAGCTGACCGGATCGATCCTCGCCGGTGCCGCGGCGTCACTCCTCTTCGTCACGTCGTACACGTTCTGGAGCCAGGCGATCATCGCGGAGGTCTACGCGCTCCATGCGCTCTTCCTCGGCGCGACGCTGCTTCTGCTCCTGCGTTGGGAACGTCGTCCCACGCTCGGCCGCCTCACGGCGTTCTTTGCGGTGTACGCGCTGGGCTTCGGCAATCACCTCTCGATGGTGCTGCTGCTGCCCGGCTTCACGGCCTTTCTGCTTCTCGCCGCGCCCGGCGGCTGGCGCGCGATGTTCGCGCCGCGGATCGTCGTCCTTGCGCTGGCGTGCGCGGCGGCGGGCGCGCTGCAGTACGCGTGGAACCTGCGGACGCTGTGGTTCACGGCGCATCCGCCGCACGGGCTCGTCGACGCGCTGCAGACGTTCTGGTTCGACGTGACCAAGAGCGACTGGCGCGACACGATGGTGATGCGCGTGCCGGAGTCGACGCTGACCAACCGTCTCGCGATGTACTGGTTCGACCTGACGCAGCAGTTCGCCCTCGTCGGGCCGCTGCTCGCCGTGGCCGGCGCCGCCGCGCTGTGGATGCGCGCGCGGCGACGGGCGATCCTGCTCCTGCTGCTGTATCTGGTCAACGCAGTCTTCGCCTTCACCTACAACGTCGGCGACACGCACGTCTTCTTCCTGCCGTCGCACCTGATCGTCGCGCTGCTGGCGGGCGCCGCCGTGCTGTCGATCGCGGCCCGATTCCGTCCGGCCATGGCGCTGGCGCTGATCGCGTTCGTGGCGGCGAAGGCGTACGGAGACTTTCCCGCGCTCGACCGCAGCGCCGATACGCGCCCTTCCGACACGCTCGAGCAGCTGACGACCGGGATCGACGAGTCGCGCGCGATCCTGCTGAGCGATCTCAACTGGCAGATTGACAACGGTCTGAGCTACTACGCCAACGTCACGCATCCGGAGATCGCGAAAGCGCGCATGCCCGACGTGCTCCTGTACGCGCCGGCGCTGATCGCCGACAACCGCTCGATCGGACGCGAAACCGTCGTCACCGACCGCGCGCGAGACGAGCTCGCGGCCGCGTACGGACCGTACATCCGCACCTCGCTCGATCGCGTCACCGCGCCGCTGCCGCTGACGGCCGAGCTCCGTGCGGTGCCGCGCGGGACGCGGTACGTGCTGACGGTGCTGCGCCCGTCGCGCGATCTGCCGCTCAACCGCACGGACCTCGTCGCCGCGCTCCGCGCGCTGACCGGCGACGCCACGATCGATCTGCCGCCGCGCGACTACGTCGCCGTCGCCGGCGTCGCCGGAGACGCGCCGGCGCTCGTCGCGGCCGCCGACGCACCGTTTCGCCGCAGCGCGATCGTCGCGGGCGTCCGCCTCGACGTGCGCATGGACTCGTGGCTCGCCACCGACACCATCCGCCGCATGGGCTTTGGCCACGCGATCGTCCGCCGCCGGCACACGCTGATCGTCGAGCGCGGCGTCAGCTTCGTCGCGTTCGACGCGAACGGCGCGGCCGTCCACACGGCGTACCGCGAGAACATCTTCGCGCCGCAGCCGCGGTACCTCTGTTATCGTTGAACCTATGCTCCAACACGGCGGCGGCCGCGGCCACCGGAAACCGCAGAGGCGCGCAGCCACCGCGCGTCGAACCGCGCAACGCATCTCCATGGCGCTCTGTCTCTGCCTGCTGCCCTTCGCGCGCTCGACTCCGTTCGCGCAGGCGCCCACAGCTCAGCAGCTCGCGCAGCAGCTGCAGACGAAGTACGACGGCGTCCACGACTTCACCGCCGATTTCGTCCACGCCTACGCCGGCGGCGCGCTGCGCAAACAGATCACCGAGCGCGGACGTCTGATCGTCAAGAAGCCAGGCAAAATGCGCTGGGAGTACGCCGCGCCGGACGAGAAGCTGTTCGTGTCCGACGGGTTGAAGATGTATTCGTACATTCCGCAGGACAAGCAGGTGATCGTGTCGAACGTGCCGCAGGACGACGAAGCGACGACGCCGACGCTGTTCCTCGCGGGCAAGGGCAATCTCGTTCGCGACTTCACGCCGTCGCTCGCGCCGGTGCCCACCGGGATGCCGGCCGACAGCGAAGCGCTCAAGCTGGTGCCCAAGTCGCCGCAGCGCGACTACGACTGGCTCGTGCTCGTCGTCGACCCGGCCACGCACGATTTCCGCGGCCTGGTCACGGCCGACGCACAGGGCGGAATTTCGACGTTTTCCTTCCATAATCTGAAGATCAACACGAATCCCGCCGATAAGGAGTTCGCGTTCAAGATTCCCCGTGGTGTCGATGTTGTCAGTGCCACCGGCCGTTAAACGTCTCACAGTCCTCGCGCTCTGCCTCGCCGCCGCCGGGTGCGCGGCCTCGAGCGCGCTGCATCACGGCCTCGCGGCCGAACGCCGCCAGGATTACGACCTCGCCGTCGTCGAATACACGAAGGCGGTGCGGCTCCATCCCGACAACTCCGAGGCGCGCCTGTCGCTCGATCGCGCGAAGATCCGCGCGTCGCAGGACCACTTCGTCAAAGGGCGCCGCTACAGCGCCACGGGCAAGCTCGAACAGGCGCTCGCCGAGTACGAAGTCGCCGGCGAGCTGAATCCGTCCAACGCCGACATCGACGAGGAGCTGCGCAAGACGCGGCTCGCGCTGCGCACCAAAGTCGCCGTCTCGCGCGAAGGCAAGACCGAGCTCCAGACGCTGATCGATCGCACGCGCGATCTGCCGCCGCCCGGCCTCGACCTCCCGGCCGGCGTGAAGATGCCGGCCTCGCTGACGTTTCGCGACGCCGCCAGCCGCGACGTCTTCACGGCGATCGCGCGGCTCGCCGGCATCAGCGTGATCTTCGACACCGCGTTCCGCGATGCGCCGGTCACCGTCGACCTGCGGAATGCCTCGCTCGAAGACGCGCTCAACACCGTCGCCGGCGCGACGCGCACGTTTTTCCGCGTCACCGCCCCGCACACCGTCGTCGTCATCCCGGACACGCCGGCGAAGCGCCGCGAGTACGAAGAGCAGGTCGTGCGCACGTTCTACCTGAGTAACGCGGACCTGAAGGAAACGATGGACCTGCTGCGGCTGGTCCTCGACGCGCGCCGCATCTCGCCGACGACGGCGGCCAACGCGCTGACGATTCAGGACACGCCGGAGCGGATCGCCGCCGCGGCGCGGCTGATCAGCGCGATCGACAAAGCGCGGCCGGAAGTGGTCATCGACGTCGAGCTGCTCGAGGTGAACCGCACGAAGCTCGCCGAGTACGGCCTGCAGATCGCGTCGCCCGGCTCGCCGGGCATCGACGGCAGCGCCTCGGTCGCAACCGACGCAAACGGCGCGACGACGCTGCAGGCGCTCCGCAACCTGACGGCGTCCGACGTGCTGCTGACGGCCGTGCCGTCGCTCTTCTATCGTCTGCTGAAGAGCGACGCGAACACGCGCACGCTCGCGAACCCGCAGCTCCGCACGACCGACGGCCTGCAGGCGACGGCGAAGTTCGGCGATCAGGTGCCGGTGCCGGTCACCACCTTCGCGCCGATCGCGACCGGCGGCACGCCGCAGCAGCCGATCGTGTCCTACAACTACCAGAACATCGGCGTGAACATCGACATCACGCCGCGGACGCATCACGACGACGAGGTGTCGCTGACGCTGAAGGTGTCGGTGACGAACATCTCCGGCACGGGATTCGGCGGCCTGCCGACGTTCGGCAACCGCGAAATCAACACCGTGATCCGGCTGCACGACGGCGAGACGAACATGCTCGCCGGCCTCATTCGCGACGACGAGCGCGACGCGCTCGACGGCATCCCCGGGCTGAGCGACATGCCGCTCGTCGGGCGCCTGTTCGCGCACAACACGAAGAGCAGCACGCAAACCGACGTCATCCTGACGCTGACGCCGCACATCATCCGCGTGCTCGATCTGAACGAAGGCGATCTGCGGCCGTTCCGCGTCGGCCGCGATTCGCTCGCGCCGATCAGCGAGCTGCCGTTGCCGGTCGAACTGCCGCGCGCCGCGGCGCCGGCCGCGCCCGCGCCGGAGCCCGCGGCGCCCGGCGCCACGGCGCCGGGTCCCACGACGCCAGGTCCGGTCCTGCCGCTCGGCACGCCGCGACCCACCGGTCCGACGGGACCGACCGGTCCGACCGGATCCGTCCGCTGATCTACGGCAGCTTCGCGACCTTCGCGCCCAGACCCTGCAGCCGCTCGACGAGCAGCCCGTAGCCGCGTTCCACCGTCTCGAGCGGCGACAGCCGGCTCTGACCGTCGGCCGCCAGTCCCGCGGCGATCAGCGCCATCCCCGACCGCAGATCGCGGCTGTCGAGCGGCCGCCCGCGCAGCTTGCGCGGTCCCGTGACGATGATGCGGTGCGGATCGCAGAGGAACAGATCCGCGCTCATGCCGCTCAGTTGTTCGAGCGCGAACAGCCGCAGCTCGTACATCCAATCGTGCACGAGCGTCTGCCCGTCCGCCTGCGTCGCGAGGACGGTGACGAGGCTGACCATGTCGCTCGGGAACGCGGGCCACAGGCCGGTCGTGATCCGCCCGGCCGCGTGCGGATGCGAGCGCTCGACGCGGAAGATGTCGCCGTCCATCGTGCACGCGATCTGCATCCGCTGCAGCACCGCGGCGACGACTTCCATGTCCTCGGCGCGCGCGCCGGCGACTTCGATGTCGCCGCCGGTCACCGCCGCGACCACCGCCCAGCTGCCCGCTTCGATGTAGTCGCCCCACAGCCGGTGCTCGGCGCCGCGCAGCGGTCCGCCCCCTTCGATGCGAATCGTCGACGTACCCGCGCCGCTGATCCCGACGCCGAGCTGCGCGAGGAACGCGCACAGCTCGACGACGTGCGGCTCGCACGCGGCGTGACGGATCTCCGTCGTCCCCGCCGCGGAGGCGGCGGCGAGCAGCGCCGTTTCGGTGCCCGTGACGGAGGCTTCGTAGAGGTAGATCGACGTCGGCTTGAGGCCGTCGGGCGCCTCGAGGAGATGCCCGAACGCGGGCAGCACGCGCGCGCCCATCGCCGCGAGCGCGTCGAGATGCGTCGCGATCGTCCGCCGCGCCGGAAAATCGCCGCCCGGCTGTGCGAGGTGGGCGCGGCCGCGGCGCGCGAGCAGCGGGCCGAGCAGCAGCACCGATCCGCGCAGCCGGCCGACGAGCGCGGGGTCGGGCTCGTCCTTGGTCACCTCGGGGCAGCGCACGCGCAGCGTCGTGCTGCCGATGCCGTCCACCTCGGCGCCGAGATCGAGCAGCAGGCGGCACATCACCTCGACGTCGCTGATGCGAGGGACGTTCGTGAGCACGCACTCGCGATCGGTCAGCAGGCAGGCGGCGAGCAGCGGCAGCGCGGCGTTCTTGTTGCCTTCGACGGCCACGGATCCGGAGAGCCGCTGGCCGCCTTCAATGAGCAGTGTCGACATCGAACTCCCCGAGATAGACGATCTCTTCGCGCAAGGCGACGCCGAACCGGTCGCGCACCGCCGCGCGGCAGCGCTCGATCAGCATCCGGATGTCGCGCGCGGTCGCGCCGCCATCGTTGACGATGAAGTTGCCGTGCGCGGGCGAGACGCGCGCGCCGCCGATCGACGCGCCTTTCAGCCCCGCGCGATCGACGAGCGCGCCGGCGGACCACGGGAGGCCGTCCGGCACGCGATCGCGTCCCGGCTGCGGATTCTGAAACACGCAGCCCGCGCTCGGCGTGTCGAGCGGCTGCGTCCGCTTGCGGTACGCGAGCGACTCGCGCGCCGTCGCGCGCAGCGCCGCCGGCTCGCCCGCGGCGACGCGGAACGCCGCCCACAGCAGAACCTCGCCCGACTGCTGCAGACGGCTGCGATCGTAGCCGAACGCCATGTCCTCTACCGGCACGTCGCGCACGGCGCCGTCGCGCGCGGCGACGCGGACGCGTGTCACGTGCTCGCTGATGTTGCGTCCGCCGAAATGCGCGTTGCCGAAGATCGCGCCGCCGACGGTGCCCGGCGTCCCCGCCCACGCTTCGAGGCCGGCGCAGCCGTGGTTGATCGTCCAGCGGACGAGACCGTTGATGGTGACCGCGGCATCGGCGCGAACGTGCGCGGCGTCGACGAGGGCGACCTCGCCGCCGCGCGGACGCAGCACGATCCCGCGGACGCCGGCGTCGGAGACGAGGACGTTGGAGCCGCCGCCGAGGATCGTCACCGGGACGCCGGCGCGGTGCGCGATCCGCAGCGCCGCGACGATTTCGTCGCTGCTGCGCGGCTCGACCAGCCAGTCCGCCGGCCCGCCGACCTTGAACGTCGTCAGCGGCGCGAGCGGCGCGTGGGCGCGGACGCGGCCGCGGCCGAACGCCGCGTCGAGTTCGGCGCCCACGTCGGTCACGACCGGTCGGCCTCGAGCGGCATCAGCGCGCGCTCCTGCGCGATGAGCGCCGCCATCGCCTGCTGCGGCGTGCAGATCTCGAAGCGGATCGTGTCGCCCGGCGCGAGCTGACCGGCGATCGGGATGTCGGCGCTGATCACCGTCGCGATTTTCGGATAGCCGCCGGTCGTCTGTCGATCGGCCATCAGGAGGATCGGTTGCCCCGACGCGGGCACCTGCAGCACGCCGAGCGGCGTCGCGTCCGAGATGATGTCGGCGCCATCCGCGTGCGCGAGCGGCGGCCCCTGAAGCCGGAATCCCATCCGATCGGAGTCCTGACGGATGGTGTACGGCGCGGACAGCAGCGCATCGAGCGCGTCGGCGCGAAAGCGGTCCTGCTGCGGTCCGGCCATCACGCGGATGCGCGCGTCGCGTTCCGGCATCGGCAGCACCGGCGCGGTCGGGGCGCCCGCGGATTGGACGCGCCGCGCGTTGAACAACGGCAGCACGTCGCCGGCGCGGAGCGGCCGGCCGTCGAGCCCGCCCATTCGGCTGATCACGTGCGTTGCGCGGCTGCCGAGGACCGGCGGCGTCGCGATCCCGCCGGCGATCGCGAGATACGCGCGCGCGCCGCGGTGACGCGCGCCGAACGTCAGGCGCGCGCCGGGCGGCACGACGAAGGGCGCGTGGAGCGGCGCGCTGCGGCCGTCGAGCGTCACGGCGAACTCCGCCCCGGCGATCGCGATCACCCGCTCTTCGTCGAATTCGATCTCGGGGCCGAGCAGCGTCACTTCGAGCGCCGCGGCAGCGCGCGCGTTGCCGACCAGCGCGTTCGCGAGCCGATGCGAGCACGGATCCATCGGTCCCGCCACCGGAACGCCGTGCGCCTGATAGCCCCACCGCCCGGCGTCCTGCACCGTCGTCAGCATGCCGGGTTTGATCACGCGGAGGGCCAACGGGTGAACTCCTCGCGGCTGATCGGAAAGAACTGGACGTGATCGCCGGCCTGCATCAGGAACGGCTCGGCGCGGTTCGCGTCGAACGGCTTCACCGGCGTGCGGCCGATCAGCTGCCAGCCGCCCGGCGTTTCCGCGGGATAGATGCCGGTCTGGACGCCCGCGATGCCGACGGATCCGAGCGGCACCCGCACGCGCGGCGTCGGCCGGCGCGGGATCGCGATCGAGGCGTCCACGGTGCCCATGTAAGCGAAGCCGGCGACGAAGCCGAGCATGAAGACGCGGTAGGTCGCCGCCGCGTGACGTTTGACCACCTCGGCTTCGCTGACGTGCGCGAACGCGGCGACCTCCGGCAGATCGGGACCGAGATCCCCGCCGTAGCAGACGGGAATCCGGAGCGGCGGCCGCGCCGCCGATGGGTCCGGCGACGGATGCCGGAGCTCCTGCCCGATGCGGTCGACGAGCTGATCGTACGCCGTGCGCAGCGGATCGAAGTAGACGGCGACGCTGCGATAGGTGGGGACGACGTCGCGGACGCCGCGCACCGAGGCCTCTTGCAGCGCGGACGCCAGCGCGATCGCGCGCGCGTTGACGGCGGCGTCGATGCGATCGTCGAACTCGATGACGATCGCCGAATCGCCGGCCGCGACGAGGCGGTAGCCGGTCACGCCAGCGCCTGCAGCAGCTTCGCGTGGATGCCGCCGAAGCCGCCGTTCGACATCAGGACGACGAGATCGCCGGCGCGGTGCTCGCGCACGATGCCGGCGACGATGTCGTCGAGCGACTCGGCTTCGCGCGCGTTCGTGCCGCGCGCGTTCAGGTCGCGCACGAGCTCGGGCACCGACAGGCGCTCCGACTCCGGCAGCTTCGAGCGGAACACCGGCGCGATGATCACCTCGTCGGCCGCCGCGAACGCGTTGGCGAAGTCCGCCTGGAACACGCGCCGGCACGACGAGGCCGAGCGGGGCTCGAACACCGCCCAGACGCGCGCGTGCGGGTTGGACGCGCGCAGCCCGGCGAGCGTCTCGGCGACCGCGGTCGGGTGATGCGCGAAGTCGTCGTAGACGGTGACGCCGTCCGCGACGCCGACGACTTCCAGCCGGCGCTTGACGCCTTTGAACTGCGCGAGCGCGTCAGCGATCCGCTCCGGGCTCAGGCCGAGGTGCGTCCCGACGGCGATTGCGGCGAGCGCGTTGCGGACGTTGTGCGCGCCGAGGAGCGGCACGGCGAAGTCGCCGAACGGCGCGCCGTGGCGCCGAACGCGGAAGCGCGTCACGCCGGCCGCGGCGTCGAGGTCGTGGGCCTGCCACTCCGCCGCGGCCGAGCTAGTGCCTGGCACTTGCCTGGCACTCGCCTGGCACTCGCCTGGCACCGGCACCGCGAACGTCTGCACGGGGGACACCGCCTTGGACGCGACCTCGCACGCGCCCGGACTGTCGGCGCCGACGAGCAGCAGACCCCGCCGCGGCACGAGGTTGACCAGACGCCGGAACGCGAGCTTGACCGCGTCGAAATCGGCGTAGATGTCCGCGTGATCGAACTCGACGTTGTTGATGACCGCGATGTCCGGCAGGTACTTCAGGAACTTCGCCGTCTTGTCGAAAAACGCGCTGTCGTACTCGTCGCCCTCGATGACGAAATCGCGTCCCTCGCCCATGCGGTAACTCGATCCCGACTCGCCGAAGTTGCGCGCGATGCCGCCGACGAGCACCGTCGGATCCAGGCCGCCGTGCGTCAGCACCCATCCCGTCAGCGACGTCGTCGTCGTCTTGCCGTGCGTGCCGGCGATGACGATCGAGCGCGCACCCCACAGAAAGTGCTCGCGGATCGCCTCGGGCAGCGAGCAGTAGCGAATTTTTCGATCGAGCACTTCCTCGAGCTCCGCATTGCCGCGCGAGATGGCGTTGCCGACGACGACGAAGTCGATCGCGCTGGTGATGTGATCGGCGTGATAGCCGGTCATCGCGGGGATGCCTTCGCTCGCGAGGAAGTCGCTCATCGGCGGATAGACGTCCTGATCCGATCCGCGGACGTCGAAGCCCTTGCGCTTGAGCATCGCGGCGAGCGTCGCCATCGCCGTGCCGCAGATGCCGATGAAGTGCACGCGTGTCATGAAACCGCCGACTCCTCGATGATCAATCTCGGCCGCGCGTCCGCGACGACGCGGCACTGGACGCCGAACGGCAGCGTCGTCACCGGTCCGGTGGTGTGGCCGGACGGAAAGCCGATCAGGACCGGTCCCGGAAAATCGCGCAGGAGGTCCGCCATCACGGCGCGGCCGGAGATCGCGCCGTCCGGCTCGTCACACCGCGGCAGCTCGCCGACGACGACCGCGGACGCCTGCGCGAGCAGCCCCGTCTGACGCAGCTGCGTCATCATGCGGTCGAGACGGTACGGCCGCTCGCCCACCTCGTCGATGAACAGGACGTACGGATCCGGCGGATCGAAGGCGTACGGCGTGCCGAGCGACGCGAGGAGCTGCGTGAGCGTGCCGCCGAGCAGCATGCCGCGTGCCTCACCCGAACGAATCGTCTCGACGGCTGACGGCGCCAGCTCGCCCATCGGTGTCGCGCGGCAGAGCGCGCCGAGGAACGACGCACGATCGTAACCGTCGGCGCCGCGCGACAGCCGCCGATCGATCATCGGTCCATGAAACGACACGATGCCGCAGCCCGTCGTCAGAAACGCGAGCAGCATGGTGATGTCGCTGTAGCCGACGAGCGCCTTGGGCGACGCCCGCAGTTCCTCGCGATCGAGGAGCGGCAGCAGCTGCGCGCTGCCGTAACCGCCGCGCACGGCGATGAGCGCGGCGATCGACGGGTCGGCCCACGCCGCACGCAGCGCGCGTGCGCGCGCGTCGGGCGGACCCGACACGTACCCGCGCTTCGCGAACACCGACTCGTCGTAGACCGGCGTGAAGCCGAGCGCGCGCAGCTCGGCGACGCCCTTGTCGAATTCGTCGCGCGCGAACGGACTGGCCGGCGACACGAGCGCGATCCGATCGCCCGGGACGAGGGCGCGCGGCTTCAGCATCACAGGAAACGGGCCATCTCCTGCGCGATCGCCTGGTGCTCGTCGCGGCCGATCGCGGCGCGGAGCTGGCGACCGCCGAGCGGCTTGGCCGAGACCGTGGACGCGAGGAACCGTTCCTTCGCGCGCTGTTGACGCATCATCGCGTCCTCGACGCGCGACCACGGCAGCCGCTCGTCCTCGACGGCGTGAATCAGCGCTTCGAGCGCGGCCGCCTGCACGTCGTGCGCGCCGCTGCAGATCAGCATGCCGTCGCACCCGGCGTCGATCGCCATCACCGCCGCGGCCGGCACCGCGTACTCGTTCGCGATCGCTTTCATCTCGAGATCGTCGCTCAGGATGACCCCGTCGTACTTCAGCTCCCGGCGCAGGATGTCGGTGACGATGCGGTGCGACAGCGTGGCGGGACGTGTTTCGTCCAGTGACGGAACGAAGACGTGCGCGGTCATGATGGTCGCGACGCCCGCGTCGATCGCCGCGCGGAACGGCACGAACTCGGTTTCGCGCAGCCGTTCCGGCGGATGTTCGACGAGCGGCAGCTCGTGATGCGAATCGGTGCTCGTGTCGCCATGACCCGGGAAATGCTTGCCGCAGGCCGCGATCCCCTCGTCCTGCAGCGTGCGCACGATGGCGCTGCCGAGTTCCGCCACCGTCTGCGCGCGTTCCGCCAGCGCGCGATCGCCGATCACCGGATTCTTCGGGTTCGTGTGGACGTCGAGGACGGGCGCGTAGTCGAGCGTCACGCCGACCGCTTTCAGCTCCGACGCGAGCGCCTTCGCGAAACGCGCGGCGAGCGCGACGTCGCCGCTGCGCCCGAGCGTCGCCATCGGCGGCCACTCGGTGAACGGCTTCTTCAGCCGCGCGACGCGGCCGCCCTCCTGATCGATCGACACCCACAGCGGGATGTCGGGGACGAGCCGCGACGCCTCGAACGCGAGCTCGGCGACCTGCTCCGGCTCGTCGACGTTGCGGGCGAAGAGGATGACGCCGCCGAGCCCGAATTCTTTCGCGAGCGTTCGCAGTTCCGCGGGGACGTGATGGCCGTTGAAGCCGGCAATCAGGAGCTGGCCGATATGCTTGCGCACGCCGCTGGGCGACACGGTCTGATTGTACGCGACTATAATTCCGCGTGCGCATCGCTGCTTCCGCGCCGACCCGCATCGATCTGGCAGGCGGCACGATCGACATCTGGCCGCTCTACCTTTTTCACGACGGCGCGACGACCCTGAACGCCGCGATCAGCCTGCGTGCGCACGCCGACATCGAGTCACGCAACGACGGGCGCATCGAGCTGCGATCGATCGACGGCGGTCGGACCGTCAGCGCCGCGACCAGCGCCGCGCTCGACGGCGCCGGCGACCTGTCGCTGCTCGCGTTGCTCGCGAAGCACTACCAGATCGAGAACGCCACGGTCACGACGAAGGGCGAGTCGCCGGCCGGCGCGGGGATCGCCGGATCGTCGGCGTTGTGCATCGCGCTGTGCGGCGCGATGGCGCGATGGGCCGGCGCGTCGACCGAGGCCGCCGACATCCTGCAGGTCGCGATGAACGTCGAATGCCAGACGATCCGCGTCCCGACCGGCGTCCAGGACTACCGCCCCGCGCTCTACGGCGGGATCGCCGCCGTCGAACTGCGCGCTGACGGCGTCCGCCGCGTCGCGCTCGACGTCGACGCGCACGAACTGGAGCGCCGCGTCGTGCTCGCCTACACCGGCGCGCCCCGCAACTCGGGGACGAACAACTGGGAGATCACCAAGCGGCACATCGACGGCGACCGGCACATCTTCGACTGCTTCGAACGGATTCGCGATACCGCCGTCGCCATGCGCACCGCGCTCGAGCGCGGCGACTGGGACGAAGTCGGACGCCAGATCGCCATCGAGTGGGAGAACCGCAAACGCCTCGCACCGGGCGTGACGACGACGACGATCGATGCGTTGATCGAGCGAGCGCGGGCGGCCGGCGCCACCGCCGCGAAGGTCTGCGGCGCGGGCGGCGGCGGCTGTCTCTTCTGCTACGGCCCACCCGCCGCGCGCGCGGCGATCGGCGACGCGCTGGCGTCGGGCGGCGCGCGGCTGCTCGACTATCGCATCGAGTCGGAGGGGCTGCGGGTTGGATAACGGCGCCATCGCGCGCGTCCTGCGCGAGATCGCGGACCTGCTCGAGATCAAGGACGACAATCCGTTCAAAATCCGCGCGTACCGCAACGGCGCCGACATCGTCTCCAATCACCCGCACGATCTCGGGCGTCTGAACGACGCGGAGCTGCGCGAGATTCCAGGCATCGGCAAGGACCTCGCCGCGCGCATCCGCGAAATCGCCGACTCCGGCGATGCCGCGTTCCACCGCGAGCTCGTCGCCGAGTTCCCGCCGACGATCCTCGATCTGCTGCATCTGCAGGGCGTCGGGCCCAAGACCGTCGCCACGCTCTATCGCGAGCTCGGCGTGCGCACGCTCGACGACCTCGAAGCCGCGGCGAAGGACGGCCGCATCCGCGCGCTGCGCGGCATGGGACCGAAGAAGGAAGCGCTGATCCTGAAAGCGCTCGAGGAACAGAAACGCTTCGCGGGCCGCCATCTCCTCCCCGAGGCGCACGACACCGCCGCGGCGCTCGTCGCGTACCTGCGCGCGCACGCACCGGAGGCGACGATCGAACCGGTCGGCAGCCTGCGGCGCGGCTGCGACACCTGCGGCGATCTCGACCTGCTCGCCTCGGGCGCGCCGGCGTCGATCATGGACGCCTTCGTCGAGTACCCGAAGGTCGCACGTGTCCTCGGCCACGGCGACACGAAATCGAGCGTGCTCGTCGAGGGCGGCTTCCAGGCGGATCTCCGTCTCGTCGACGCGCAGAGCCGCGGCGCCGCGATGCAGTACTTCACCGGCTCGAAGGCGCACAACATCGCGCTGCGCGACCGCGCGATCGGCCTCGGGCTGAAGCTGAACGAGTACGGCGTCTTCCGCGTCGAGGGCGACGCGAAGATCGCCGGCGAGACCGAAGCGGATGTCTACGCCGCGCTCGGCCTCGACTGGGTGCCGCCGGAGCTGCGCGAGATGCGCGGCGAGATCGATGCCGCCGCCGCGCACGCGCTCCCCCGGCTCGTCGACCTCGCCGATCTGCGCGGCGACCTCCACATGCACACGACCGAGACCGACGGCAAGGACGATATCCGCGCGATGGCCGAGGCCGCGCGCGCCGCCGGCCTCGAATACATCGCGATCACCGATCACAGCCAGTCGCTCGCGATGGCGAACGGGCTCGACGAAGCGCGCGCGCTCGCCCACGCCGAACGCGTCCGCGCCGTGGATCGCGAAGGCATCGGCATTCGGCTGCTCGCCGGCATCGAGTGCGACATCCGCGCCGACGGCTCGCTCGATCTCGCCGACGACTGCCTCGCCGCCCTCGACATCGTCGTCGTCTCGGTCCACTCCGGATTCAATCAGGAGCGGCAGCAGATGACGGACCGCATCGTGCGCGCCATCGCGCATCCGCACGTCGACATTGTCGGACACCCGACCGGCCGCCTGATTCTGCGCCGCGAACCGTATGCCGTGGACGTCGAGGCGGTGGTCGCCGCGGCGGCGGCGCACGGCGTCGCGCTGGAGATCAACTGCCAGGTCGATCGGCTCGATCTGAACGACGTCTATGCGAAGATGGCGCGAGACCGCGGCGTCAGGCTGGTGATTTCGACCGACGCGCACGCGCGGGGGGCATTCGGCCGCCTGCGCTGGGGCGTGCTGGTCGCGCGGCGCGCCTGGCTGACGCCGGCCGACGTGCTGAACACGCAGCCCTTCGACGCGATGCGCGCGTCGCTGCGACGGAACCGCTGATGAAGCTGCCGATGCTCTCGCCCGCGGACACGCTGGCCGAAATCCGCCGGCTCTATTTCACGACGACGCGCGATCGGATCGATCGTGATCTGACGAAGGCGCTCGACTTGCTGAAATCGCTGCCGAGCGAGGAGGAGCGCGAAAAGGCGACCGTCTACATGGAAGGGCTCGCGCAGATGCGGAAGGACTGGGGCGGCAGCCGAAAGGGTCGAAACAAGAAGTAAGTCGAACCTACCCCTTGCCCGACAAGTTGCCGACGACCTTCTTCCGTGCGGCGATGCGCAGACCTTCCGGCACGTTGCGGTCGACCGACAATCCTTTCAAATCGCTGCTGTTCAGGCGCCCCATGAAGGTGAGCGCCATCGCGAGTGGCGTCTTCGGGTTCTTCGTCAGGCCGAGGACCACCTTGTAGCTCTTCGTCCAGGCGCGGTTCTGGCCGATGACGCGAAGAACTTCTTCGCTGAGGCTTGCCATCCGCGCGAACGACTCGATCTCGTTCTCGGTCAGCTTCGGGCTGCTCAGCACGGCGGCCGAGATCAGTTTGTTGGGATCGCGAATCAGAATCGAGCGCATCTCGCGCGATCCCTTGACGGCGGACTTCAGCTTCTCCGGGAACGTCATCTTCGCGATGCGCTGCGTCGCCGATTCCTTCGACTCGTTCTCGTCGCCGAGGTCGAGGTCTTCCTCGTGTTCGACCAGCGGCGCGTCCGCCTCGTCTTCGAGCTCGATCTGCGGCATCTCGTCGGGGAAGATGCCGCGGTCGCCGAAGAACTCGCGCAGGCCGATCGGCGCGTCGGATCGCGCGAGGAACGCCTTCAGCGCCGATTCGGGAATGCGGTCCAACGTCGCCTCGGCCGTTTGGCGGATCTCCGAGTCGGGATCCTCGAGCAGCAGCACAAGAATCGACAACTGCTCCACCGCGCGCGGCGCGAGCGCGCCTTCCGCCGCCAGCATGCGGGTTTCGCGGTCGACTTCACCGCGCTTGAAGAAATCGAGAAGAGGGGTGGGGCCGATCACCGGGGTTGCAGATAATCCTTGAAGTTGTTCACGTTGAAGCGCCGCGTCACGACTTCGCCGCTCTTGCCGAGCGGCTTCGCTTCCGCGCCGTTCAGCGTCAGCGACACGGCGGCAGCGTCGCCGGCCGTCAGCACGAGCTCGCGGCCGACGTCGATCGTCTGCGCGTCGCCCGGCTGGAGGACCCGCTCGATTTTCTTCTGACCGTCGACGGTGGCGGACACCCAGCACGGACGCGCGACGCTGAGGCCGACCGTCAGATGATCCGACGTCGCGGGAGCGGCCGACGCGGCGGGCGCGGACGGCGTCGCGGCGGTTGACGCGCCCGTGTCCGGTGTCGGCGCTGACGTCGTGTCGGTGGACGTCGCCGGCGCGGCCGGCGGCGGCGTGGCGGAAGCCGCAGGCGGCGCGACGGCTTGCGCGGCGGGCGCCGGCGGCGCGGCGGCTTGCGCGGCGGGCGCCGGCGGCGCGGCCGGCTCCTCGCGGCGGATGAACCGGCGTCCGGCGGTGCCGAGGTAAATCACGGCGATCGCAATCGGCACGCTGATGAGCGCCAGGCGCAGGAACGTCGTCGCCATCCGGCGATCGCTCTCGACCGCTTCCTCGTCCTCGACGCGGTCGGTCGTCGGGTGGCCGGCGGTCACCGAGTCGGACGGAAACTGCGCGATGAATTCCTGAATCGTCGCTTCCGGATCGAGGCCGACTTCGACCGCGTACGAGCGGACGAACGCCCGGCTGAAAATGCCGCCCGGCAGGCGGGAGATGTCGTTGCGCTCGAGCGCCTCGAGCGCCGACACGGAAATCTTCGTCGCGCTCGCGATCTGCCGCAGCGATACGCCCTTCCGCTCGCGCGCGTCGCGCAGCTTTCTGCCGAAATTGCCGGACGAAGTGGCCGCCATGGAACGGAAATGAAACTCGGCTGTATGTTAGGGACCCGTTTTCGCGGTGTCAAACCTCGATCGCAGCGTGCGCACGAGCGCATCGAGCGGATCCGGCACAGCGAACAACCCGATCGCTGCGATGCCGGCCGCCCCGGCGCGCGCAACCTCGTCGATCGTATCGGCCGAGACGCCGCCGATCGCGAGGACCGGTGCACGCGTCGACGCGACGAGGCGCCGCAGCCCGGCGCCGCCAAGATGGACCGACTGGTCCGGTTTGGAAGCCGTGGGAAAAACCGTGCCGGCGATCAGGTAGTCGGCGTCGGCAGCGGCGGTTGCTTCCTCCACCGTGTGCACCGAGCGGCCGACGAGAAATCCCGCCGGCGCGATGCGTCGCGCGTCCGCCACCGCGATCGAATCTGCACGCAGATGCACACCGTGCGCGCCGCACGCGATCGCGACGTCGAGCCGATCGTTGACGACGACCCGCACCGCGGCGTCGCCGATCGCGTCGAGGACGCCGTGCACGAGCGTCGCGAGCGCGCCGCCGTCGAGGTCGCGTTCGCGCACCTGGATCAGATCGATCGACGCGGACGCCGCGGCACGCGCCTGCGCGATCGGATCGGCGCGGCGCCGATCGGTGACGAGGCACGCAATCATCGGCTGGCTACGCGCGGGACGATCCCGACGGGGTCGACGGATCGCGCGCGATGAACACCAGCGCGAGATCGGCGAAGCCTGCGAACAGGTTCACGACGCCGAGCCCGGTGACCGCGCCGCGCACGAAGTTGTTCATCACGACGGCGTGCAGCGGCGGGAACGTCTCGGCGAAGTAGTTGCGTTCCCAGAACGCGGACCACGGCAGGACGATCAGCAGGAGGCCGACCTCGAGGAAGAACGCGACGTAGACGAGCCGGCGGATCAGAACCGCACCCCTCTTACGCCTGGACCTTCGTCAGCCGGCTGATGCGCGCGTCGATGTCCTGATAGGCGCCGGCGTCCGCCTGCAGTTCGAGCAGCACCGCGAGCGCCCGCGCGCCCTCGCCAACCTGCTCCAGGCCGTCGGCCAACTCGTACAGCACCTGATGGGCGTCGTCGGTCGTCGGCGCGGGAGCGGCCGTCGCGCGTTCGAGCCACTCGACCGCCTGCGGCATCATTTTGCGATCGCGATAGAGGCGCGCGATGAGCCGCGACGTCGCGAACCGCAGCTTCGGCGATCGCGACGCGTTCTCGAGCGCCGCGATGCAGCCGTCGATGTCGCCCTTCGCGCGCAGCGCGAGGCCGCGCTTGTATTCGCGGTCCGCATCGTCGAGCCCGGACTTGCGCGCCGCCTGCTCGCGCAGGTTGCCGAACACCGAATCGAGATCCGGCGCCGGCTCTTCGGCCGCCGGCTTCGATGGCGCCGCCGCCCGCTTCGACGCATCGAGGACGATGCTCAGATCGACTTCGACGTCGTCGGAGGCCGCATGCGCGGTGGCCGGCGTGGGAGCGGCCGCCGGCTCGTCGAAGTCGCCGAGGATGTCGCCGAGATCGATGGCGTGCTGGCGGCTGACGTTGAACTGTTTCTTGTCCGGCGCGGCGATTGGCGCGTTCAGATCGAAATCGCCGCCCAGCAGCTCGCGTTCGAGCGATTCGACGACCAGGAGATCGGGATCGACCTCCTTCGCCTCGTCGCTCGGCGCCGGCGCCGCGGCGGCCTCGGGTTCGGGCTCGAACGGCATCAGCAGCTCGGTGCTCATGAACGGCGACTCGCCGCTCAAGCGCTGCGCGATGACGGAATCGGGATCGGGCTCGCCCATCAGCTCCAGCGCCTTGCGGAACCGTTCGACGTTGGCGCGCTCCCACGGCTCGCGCGCGACGAGATCTTCGGCGATGAAGCGCGCTTCGTTGGCCATCCCCGCGGCGATGTACGCGTCGGCGAGCTGCGACTGCGCGCTGTACATCGTCGCTTCCAGACCGCCGTCGACGCAGACTTCGACGAGCCGCATCAGCGCCGGGATGTGGTTCGGCACGCGCGTGACGAATTCCTGGAGCGCCGCGGCCGCGCCTGCATAGTCGGTCGCCGCGACGGCCGCGTCGGCGACGAGCTCGATGACGCGGAAGCCGGCTTCCGGCTTCTGCTCGGCGACCTTCCAGCCGAGCGCGGCGATCCCTTCGCGGCGCGACGCATCCTCGTCGAGCAGCCGCTTGACGATCGTCATGCCTTCGTCGGGCGTCTCGCCGCGCAGCTGGATGTCGGCGACCGTCATCAGCAGTTGCGGATCGTCGCCGGCCGTTTCGGCCGTCAGGTACTCGGCGGCCGTGGCGATGTCGCCGCGCGCGACGAACGTGCGCGCGAGCTCGGCCTTCAGCTCGTTGTCGAACGGATTGTGGACCGCCGCCTGCCGCAGCGTGTCGAGGGCGTCGTCGGGCTTGCCCTGCGCTTCGTAGGCTGAGGCGATCATCCGGAACTGCTCCACGCTCGAGGCGCACTCGCGCGCCCGCGCGTAGTCGCCCGACGCCTGATACACGTCGAGCAGCTTCTCGCGGATGTCGTCGTCGTCGGGGTTGAGCTTGGCGGCCTCGCGGAGGACTTCGATCGCCTCGGACCATCGCTCCTTCTCGGAGAGCTCGCCGGCAATCTCCTTGAGATCGCGGAGCGCGCCGCCGACGTCGCCCATCTCGATGCGGGCGCTCGCGGCCGTCATGCGCCCTTCGTAGTCTTCCGGATCGAGCGACCCGAGACGGATTTTCGCCTGCAGCGCCGCGCGCTTGTCGCCGCGCTGCGTGCGGAGCTGGATCAGCGTGTTGAGATGCGCGCGCGCGTCGGCATAGAGCCGCTGACCCGCGAGCATCTCCGAGACCTGGAGGAGCGCGTGCTCGTGGTCCGGCTTCAGCTTCAGGATCTTCTTGTAGAGCGCGGCGGCTTTGCTGGCCTGGCCTTCGCCGCCGAAGTTGTCGGCGACCTCGACGAAACTGGCGATCGCCTTATCGATCTGTCCGGCCCGCGCGTAGAGATCGCCGAGGACGTTCTTCGCGTTCCAGTCGTGCGGCGAGTCCTCGAC